>Ga0315912_10002222_pt1 | contig 21265 bp, 15 predicted proteins | sample VfabasoilMG_FD_204469 | JGI IMG/M metagenome (GOLD analysis project Ga0315912, IMG submission 204469) | Garden soil microbial communities collected in Santa Monica, California, United States - V. faba soil | ecosystem: Environmental > Terrestrial > Soil > Garden | place: USA: California...
CTGGCCACTAACAGCGGCGCATCTATCGCCCCCACGCCCGCGCTGGAGAGGAGCGCCGCGCAATGACCGCCGTGATGGAAGCCCTGCATGTCAGCAAGCAGTTCCACGCCCGGGGCGGCTTCTTCGGCGGCCCGCGCGGCGTGGTGCGAGCGGTGGACGACATTTCCTTCGCCATCTTGCCCGGCCGTACGCTCGGCGTCGTCGGCGAATCCGGCTGCGGCAAGACAACCACGGCCAAGCTGATCCTGGGTCTGGAACAACCCACGTCCGGCTCCCTCCGCTTCGACGGCAAGGACCTGTCGGGGCTGGATACAGCTGGGCGGCGGGCTTACCGGAAGTCCATCCAGGCCGTATTCCAGGACCCTTACGCCTCGCTCAACCCGCGCATGCGCGTTAGCGCCATCATCGCCGAACCCCTGGTTACGAACGAGGACCCAGGTAAGGACACGGTGCGCGACCGCATCGCAGAGCTACTGGACCTGGTCGGCCTGCCAGCCAACGCCGCGGAACTGTTCCCGCACGAATTCTCTGGCGGCCAGCGCCAGCGCATCGCCATCGCCCGCGCGCTGTCGCTGTCGCCACGCCTGGTGGTGCTGGATGAGCCGGTGTCGGCGCTGGATGTCTCGATCCGTGCGCAGATCCTGAACCTGCTACGCGATCTGCAGGACCAACTGCACCTATCCTACCTGTTCATCGCCCACGACCTGGCGGCCGTCGCGCATATGAGCCACGAGGTCATCGTGATGTATCTCGGCCGCATCGTGGAAAGCGGCGATGCGCAGTCCGTCGCCACCAGTCCGCAGCATCCATATACGCGGGCGCTGTTCGCGGCCTCTCTGCCCAGCCATCCGGACGAGCCGCAAGAGGCGGAGGTGCTGGCTGGAGAGGTGCCAAGCCCGCTGAACCCTCCTGGCGGCTGTCGTTTCCATCCGCGCTGCCCGCATGCCGTGGCGCGTTGCGCCAGCGAGGAACCCGCACAGCATGTCATCGCTGGCCGAATGGTCGCTTGCCACCTCTTTGGTCGTTAAGGCCTCGCACGAGGTAGCAATCATGGCGGGATCGCCGGATTTGAATCGGAGAACGTTGGAACCGGAATTCGAGCCGTCTGCATTCTCATAGGCTATGTCGCTGATCATCAGCTGCTGAGCGGCAACATTGATGTCGTGCAGGCACTCCTGCATGCCGCTGCCGTCGTGAAGAGCACCATCTCTGGAGAAACGGAAGGTGGGGGACACGATATCGACGATGACCTCCGTGCAATACACCGCGATAGCGCGGAGTTCTCCCCGCATGCATCGCCACAAGGTTTCACCGGTCGAGACCAGGATGCACGCGTTGTCGTTCAACTTGATCGCGAGGGATTTGGCGTCAGTGAGGCAGGCTCCGGATTCGCCCAGCATACGCTGCAATGAAGCGCGCCAGATCCATCCAACTCCAGTCGGCTGGGTTGCTTTGGTGCGGGTGCCGACCAACTCACGCCCAATCAACCCCTGGGATCGAAAGCCTCGTTCGCTTCAGCGAAGAGCGCGCGAATTCGATGCCCATGGTGCGATGCAAAAATGTTGACTTGGCTGGGAACGAACCCCTAGCATAATTTTTCGATCGCCGTGCCGCCCACGAAAAACGTCTCGACACGATCGGACCCAGAAGTCCGACAGACAGGGAGACCGTGGCCATGAGCACCGTAAGCCGTAGAAATATCTTGGCTGCGACCGCAGGGCTTGCTGCGGTCGAAGTACTTGGACGGCCATATATTGCAAACGCACAAGCCAAGACCGCGACGATTTGGGTCGGCCAGGGATTCGTGCCGCAGGAGGATGCGGCACTGAAGGAGACAGTCGCCAACTATGAAAAGGCGAGCGGCAACAAAATTGAATACAGCATCATGCCGTTCATGGCGCTCTACCAGAAGTCGATATCGGCACTAACCAGCGGCGACGTGCCGGATCTGATCTTCTCCGACGCGCCCACAGTGATCCTGCCAGTGAACGCATTCAATGACCGCCTGGCGGACATGACGGACGTGGTGGAGACACAAAAAGGCAAATTCACGGAAACAGCGCTGCTGTCCGCGAGTTTTTATAATGGAAAGCTGAAGAAGCGATCCTACTACATGGCGCCGGTGAAACAGGCCAGCGCACCATTTCACGTCTGGGGCGACCTGGTGACTAAGGCGGGGATGAGCCTGGCGGACGTGCCAAACCGCTGGGACGAACGCTGGGAGTGGTTCAAGAAAGTGCAGGAGCCGCTACGCGCGCAGGGCGGGCGCAAAGTTTATGCGCTGGGCCTACAGATCACCACGGTGGGACCAAACGACGGCAATAACCTGTTCTATCATTTCCTGATCGCATATGGCGGCGGGAACATCGTCAGCAAGGATGGCAAGCTCAACACTGCTGATCCGAAGGTAAAGGAAGCCGCAATTCGGGCCGTGGAACAGATGACGCGCGCCTACAAGGAAGGCTTTGTGCCGCCGGAGGCATTGAGCTGGAACGATGCTGACGACAACAATGCCTATCACGAAAAGCTCTTTGTGATGAGTTTCGATGGAACGCTGTCCCCGGAACTGGCTGTCATCACCAAGCGTCCGGATGACTACCAGAACAACATGCGCATTCTCGGTATGCCCACTGGGCTGGATGGAAAGCCGGTGCCGGCCCAGGTCGGCGCAGGCGGCGGATTTTGCCCGAAAGCAGGAAAGAATACCGCGGTCGCCAAGGACTTTATGAAATTCTTCATTACTCCAGAAGTGATGAACGCCAATCTGAAAGGCGGGCTGGGCCGCTGGTGTCCCTCCATTCCCGCCGTGGTGAAGAATGATCCGTGGTGGACGGATCCAAAACTCGACCCGCATCGGTCGATCTATGTGCAAACGACCGTGCTCGGCCCCACAATTCCGAACTATATCGGCTTCAATCCCGCCATCGGCCAAGTGAACGCCGAACAGCTGTGGGGCAAATGTCACGCCAACGTCTTAAAAAACAACATGACCCCGCAGCAGGCGGTTGAGACAGCGTTTAAGCGTGCGGAGACGATCTTCAATAAATTCACGTTTGAAGGTTAGGCCCGCATGAGCATTACGCAGCAGGTCCTGCCGATCGAACAGGCGGCAAGGATAGTGCCGCGCACAAGACGCGCTTGGGGCGGTGGTGCTCAGAGAGGCGACTTCTATTGGGCTATCGCCTTCGCATTACCCTATGTCGGAGTGCTCCTGGCGTTCGTCGTCTATCCGATCTGCTACGGCTTCTGGCTTGGCAGCAGCCCGGCACTGTACGAAGAACTGTTCGATGACCCGACCTACCTCACCACCGTGGTCAACACGTTGATCTATGTGGTGATCGGCGTGAACTTAAAAATGATCATTGCTTTCCTGCTCTCCGGATTTTTCTACCGAAAAAGCTGGTGGACCAAATATCTTCTGGTGATCTTTATTTTGCCGTGGGCGATGCCGGCTCTGCCCGCGTTCCTGTCCATACACTGGCTGCTGATGGGAGAGTGGGGCTTTCTCAACGCCCTGTTGCATCAGCTCTTCGGCTTTGAAGGGCCGCATTACTTGACCGAGCGCTGGTCCGGTGTGCTGTCCAACATCTCTGCCTACAATTGGAAGAATACGCCATTCTGGACCTTGATCTTTCTGGCCGGGCGCATGGCGATCCCGACCGACCTCTATGAAGCGGCGGCCGTGGACGGTGCGCAACGTTTCCAGATGCTCCGCCACATCACCATGCCGTTGATGGCCCAGCTTTATTTGGTTTCCACCCTGCTAGCCACTGTCTTCGCGCTGGGTGACTTCAATTCGGTGTTCTTTGTCACGGGTGGTGGGCCAGCTATGTCCACGGAAGTAATGGCGACCCTCGGCATCCGCTACGCGTTCGTTCTCGGCGATCCGCCGCTCGGTGTGGCTGCAGTTCTCACCACACTGCCACTGCTACTGCCGTTGGTGTTGCTGCTGATGCGCCTGTTGCGCAAACAGGAGATGCAGCTATGAGCCGCCTTGCCACGTCTTATCTCTCCGGGAGGAGCAATTACCGCTTGATCGAGTTTTGCGTGGAAGCCGCATGCGTCGTGCTCGGCGTGTGGTTGGCGATCTGGGCGCTGATCCCGGTTTACAATATGGCGCTGATCGCATTCAGCGAACATGGCGCGGTCTTCAGTGGCCAGACATGGCCGTCCCAGCCATCCCTGCATGCTTTCGCTGTGGTTTGGGGCCAAGACTTCTGGTACCTGGAACGGTTTTGGCATCAATTCGGCAACAGTTTCTTCATCGGCATCACGACGATGATCTTGACGCTGCTTATAGGCACGATGACGAGCTTCACCATCGGGCGGCTTAAACTACGCCATGGATGGATGCTATCCAACGCAGCGCTAATGACCTACGTGATCCCTGCCTCGTTTCTGGCAATCCCCTTCTACCGGATCATGAACATCTATGGACTTAGCAATAACCCCTGGTCCGTCATCGCGGCCATGGTGACGTTTGCCTCGCCGTACTCGATCTTCATCTTCCAGCACTATGGAAAATCCATCCCAATGGAGCTCGATGAATCCGCCCGTATCGACGGCGCGACGCCGCTTCAGATCTATGTCCTGATCTATCTGCCGCTGATGGCACCGGCACTGGTGGCGGTGGGTACGTATTCGCTGCTTTTGGCATGGAACGAATACTTGTACCAGTTCCTTTTACTGTCCTCCAGGGACAACATGACCGTTTCGGTAGCGCTTGCCCAATTTCTCAATAGTGACGAGGCGCCGTGGAACTACATGATGGCCACCGCCATCATCTACGCCCTGCCGCCGATCGCGATCTACTACGCGTCCCGCCGTTATATGGCCTCGGGGTTGACCATGGGGGGAGTAAAGGGCTGACAGGTCCGCGCCGACCGGAGGAAGCGGCTTGAGCGAGGCACAACCCATACTGGCGATGCGGGCAGAGGGTAGCACTCGTTCTGTATGGTACGCACCATGGAGGTTTCATGGGCCGCGTGGGTCCGATACCGCGTGGGCCGTAGCCTTCCTTGTGCCCTATATCTGGGTACTGTTTGTCTTTGTTCTATATCCCATCTGCTTCGGATTCTGGCTCGGAAGCCAGGCGCAGGGCTTCGACGAGTTGCTGGACAACCCACAGTTCTGGGCCACCGTGTTCAACACGTTCCTGCTCGCGGGTGTCGGTGTAAATGTGATGCTGTTCCTGGCCTTTCTGCTCTCCGGCTTCTTCATTTTGCCCGGACGGTGGATCAAGGCATTGCTTGGGCTGTTCATGTTGCCCTGGGCCTTGCCAGCCCTCCCTGCCTTCCTGTCCATGCACTGGATGTTCATCGGCTACGGCGGATTCATGAACAGTGCACTGGGAGCAGTATTCGGCGTAGAGGGACCGATCTGGTTCAATTCCTATGAATTGGCGATGGGTATCAACGTACTCGCCTATATCTGGAAATGGATGCCTTTCTGGACCCTGGTGTTCCTTGCGGGACGGCTCGCGATTCCCCAGGACATCTACGACGCAGCCTCTGTGGACGGCGCAACCGGGGTAGGCAGGTTTGTATTCGTGACATTTCCGCTGCTTGCCAATCTCTATCTCGTCTGCACCCTACTGGCGACATTGTGGGCGCTGGCGGATTTCGTCACCGCCTATTTCGTTTCCTCCGGCGCGCCGGCTCTGCAGACAGAGGTCCTCGCGACGTTCACGTTTCGCATGATGTTCGACTACGGATACGTCGAACTGGGCTTGGCGGCCGGTCTGATCGTGCTGCCGTTGAGCATACCGCTCACCCTGCTGCTGATCCGGCGATTGCAAACGACGGAGCTCCAGCTATGAGCGTCAACCTGGCCGTGGAAACGGTTGCAAGATGGCGTGCACCGGCGCCGCGGCGGTCCTGGCCCCTGAAAGTCTTGCTGGGCACTCTGGGATGCATGGTCGCGGTCTGGACCTTGCTGCCGGTTTACAACATGGTGCTGATCGCACTCAGCGAGGACGGTGACGAGTTTACCGGCACCGTCTTCCCCGCCAATCCATCTTTCGAGGCGTTCCAGGTGTTGTGGGAAGGCACGGATTGGTATCTGGAGGATTTCTGGGTGCAATTCTCCAACAGCCTCATCATGGGTCTTTCCACCATGGGACTTACCGTCTCGATCGGCGCACTGGCCGCATTTGGCATTGGGCGATTGGGGCTACGCCGAGGCTGGCTGGTTGGCAATGTTTCCTTGCTGACGTACGCAGTGCCGGCTTCATTCCTGGTTATCCCTTTTCACCGGCTCATGAATATCTACGGATTGACGGATTCATTGATCGGCGTGGTCGCCGCGCAAGTAACCTTTGCCATGCCCTATGCGGTCCTCATCCTGCACCAGTATGGTAAACTTATTCCATTGGAGTTGGACGATGCCGCTCGCGTTGACGGCGCGACACCGATTCAAATCTTTGTTCTCATTTACCTACCGTTGATGGCTCCGGCTTTGGCCGCCGTTGCCACCTACGCCCTGCTGTTGGCCTGGAACGAGTACTTGTATCAGTACGTCCTGTTATCGTCACCACGCAGTCTGACGGTTGCCGCCGGGATTAATCAGTTTTTTGACAGCGATGAGGCGCCGTGGAGTTATCTCATGGCGATTGCTCTTGTCTATTCCCTGCCACCCATAGCCATCTACTACATCCTGAGACGCTTCATGATCGCCGGCCTTACCATGGGGGGTATCAAGAGCTAATCGTCCGGCGCATGTTGGGACCCACAAGCGGCCGGGATGGCGCCCCTCCGAGCCGGGTTGAAACAAATTTCTTTGACTCTTCCGGGGGCGAGGCGCTTCAATCTTGGTGATTGGCCGTGAAGCCGGCTCCGCCCATTGGTAGCTGCTGGCCGAGTCGAAGTCGCCTACCTGAGACGCCTGATACCGCAATTCTATGAGTTTCGCCGGATCCCTGTATCGGCAACCCGGCGGACATTGGGGGGAACATGGCTGAAATAAAAGGCGCGGACCTTCTGGCGAAAAGCCTGAAGGAACAGGGTGTTGAATTCATGTTTGGTGTGGTCGGCTTTCCGGTTGGCCCCCTCGCTGAAGCCGCCCAACGGGCAGGCCTTCCCTACATTGGGATGCGGAATGAGCAGACCGCGTCCTATGCCGCGGGCGCAATCGGTTACCTGACTGGACGACCGGGTTCGTGCATCGTGGTCACTGGTCCAGGCGTTATTCATGGACTTGCGGGCCTTGCCAATGCGCAGCAGAACTGCTGGCCGATGCTGCTGATCGGTGGCGCATCGGAGACCTACCGCAATGGCATGGGCGCCTTCCAGGAAGAACGTCAGGTCCTCATCGCGACGCCGGTCAGCAAGTGGGCACACGCAATCGAACATGTCCACCGCATACCGTTCTATGTGGAGATGGCGGTTCGCCAGTCGATTTATGGTCGTCCCGGACCGGCATATCTGGACATTGCCGACGACCTCATCACTGGGTCATGCGATGAGGACCAGGTGATCCAGGTAGATAAATGCCCGGATCCACCGCGCTTCCAGGCCCTGCCGCAATATATCGAGCAGGCGCTGGATGTGCTGCAGTCAGCGCAGCGGCCGCTTGTCATTATCGGCAAGGGCATGGCCTATTCACGCGCCGAGGACGAGGTTCGTGCGTTTATTGAGCGGACCCAACTTCCGTTCCTCGCCTCGCCTATGGGCAAGGGTGTGATGCCGGATGACCATCCCCTATCTGTCGGCGCGGCCAGAAGCCTGGCGTTGCAGCAAGCCGATGTTGTCTTCCTGATGGGGGCGCGGTTCAACTGGATCATGCACTTCGGCCTTCCACCGCGCTACGCGAAAGACGTGCGTGTTGTTCAACTCGATATCTCGCCGGAGGCGATGCACCAGAACAAGGTGGCCGAGGTTGCGCTGATAGGGGATGGAAAGGCGATCGTCGGGCAACTCAACCAAGCCTTGACCCAACGGCAGTGGTTCTATCCGAGCGAGACGCCCTGGCGGGCCGCAATCGTCAAGAAGTCGGAGGAGAATGCGGCGATGATCGCGCCGCAGATCGCCGATGATTCCGCTCCTGGCGGCTACTATCGGCTCTTGCGTGACGTGGCGGCGTGGGTGCCCAAGAACGCCATCGTCTCCAGCGAAGGCGCCAGCACGATGGATATTGGACGCACGCAGTTGCCGAATTTCATGCCGCGGTCCCGGCTGGATGCGGGCAGCTACGGCACCATGGGGGTTGGCCTCGGGTTTGTGATCGCTGCCTGCGTCGCACATCCCGATCGCCCGGTGGTGCATGTCTCTGGTGACTCGGCGATCGGTTTCTCCGGGATGGAGATGGAAACGCTTTGCCGTTACGGTATGCCGGCGAAGATTGTTGTCTTCAATAACGGGGGTATCGGGCCGGGCATGCCGGAGATCCCGAGTAATCCAATGCTCAACATGCGGCCGAATTCCCTGATCTGGGGTGCCCGCTATGACCAGATGATGCGGGCGTTCGGCGGCCACGGCAGCTATGTGGAAGATCCCAAGGACCTGCGCGCCGCGCTCGACGAAGCGATGCGGTTCGATGGACCGGCGTTGGTTAATGTCAAGCTCAGCCAGGGCTCCCAGCGCAAGGCGCAGGAGTTTCGCTGGCACAGCTGATCCGGGCGCGGCCTGCGCTGTTTTCCTCCGCCAGATTGGCTTGGGGGAGGAGGCGGCGCCCCACACGGGGAGCATAGGCCGCCGAGACTGTCACAAGGGGGTGTTGCGATGGCCGACAACAGTACGGAACTTGATTTTCTCGCAGGCATCCGGGTGGTGGACTTCACCCAATTCGAAGCAGGTCCGTCGTGCACCGAGGCGCTCGCTTGGCTTGGTGCCGAAGTTGTGAAGATCGAGAACCCCAAAACGGGTGATCCCGGCCGCCGCCTGCGCCCTGGTCAGCCTGACGACGACCCATACTATTTCCATATGTTTAACGCCAACAAGAAGTCGCTCACGGTCAACCTGAAGTCTCAGCGCGGGCTGGAGATCGTTAAGGACCTGCTGCGCCAAGCAGACATCTGCGTGGAGAACATGGCGCCGGGTACGATAGAGCGGCTGGGTCTGGGTTACGACGATGTTAGGGCTCTCAACTCCGGCATCATCTACTGCCAGGTCAAGGGCTTTGGCACCGGCAGCCCGTACGAGAAGAATCTCGCCTTCGACATGATTGCTCAAGCCACCGGCGGGACCATCAGCGTGACCGGAGAGCGAGGTCGTCAACCGGTGAAGCCCGGCATTTCATTGGGGGATACTGGAACCGGAATGACTATGGCGGTCAGCATCCTCGGTGCGTTAAGGAAGCGCGACAAGACCGGCGAAGGCTGCCGCCTTCAGGTCGCCATGCAGGACGCGATGCTGCACTACATGCGCACGAATTTCTCGACCCAGGCCAAGTTTGGCCAGGCCGTCGAACGCGATGGTACACGCTCCGGCGGAGGTACCAACGGCCCGTCCGGCTTATATCCTTGCGCGCCCGGCGGATTGAACGACTACGTCTGGATCATGACAAGCCGCGGCAACCCGGAACATTGGTCGCGGCTATGCAAGGTGATGGGACGCGAGGACCTGACTGAAGATCCACGGTTCGCCACACCCGCGCTTCGGGTCAAAAACGATGCCGAGTTGGATCCGATCATCAGTTCCTGGACCAGGAAGCATACCAAGCACGAGGCTATGGCTCTGGTTGGTGGGGCGGGCATTCCGGCAGGAGCGGTACTCGATACGATGGAACTGCAGAATGAGCCGAGCTTTGAAACGCGCGGCATCATGCAGACGATGCAACATCCCACGCACGGCCCCTTCAAGATGCCCGCTTGGCCCGTGCGGGTAAATGGCAAACCGCCGAAGGTGATGGCATCCCCGATTTTGGGTCAGCATACTGGGTACGTGTTGAATGCATGGCTGGGAATGTCGCCTGCGGAAGTGGAAGCTTTGAAGGCTGACGGCGTGCTGTAGCGCTGTTGGCGGCGTGGGCGCCGCGGTCGATCCGATCCAGCCGGGCTTCCACACCGCAGGCCACTGTGGCTCTGCTCAGCGGCGGGGACGCGGTAGAGCGCGTCGATGTGGGGGAGGTGGAACTGCACGAGCCCTGCCATACCAGTCAGAGTCCAGTTTCCGAAACGCGCACCACATGCGCCGCGACCTTCGGAAAGAGATGCGTCGAGATGGACTTGCCCTCTGTGAGGGCGATTGCCGCTGCTCGCTGCCGTCCCGTGACCCTTCCGATGCGCATTGAGATTCGGCATCACCAAATCGCGTGCACGCGTCTGCAGGGCTGCCTGCATCTCGTGCGGGCGCTCCCATGAAGCACCCGGCCCATGTACCGTCCTTGTCGACGGCTCGCTTCGTTGGGCCATCATATTCCGGGACTGAGCGGCCAATACGCCACAAGGCGCCTCCAAGGACTATGAATTTTCCAGGACCACAAAGGAGGCTCGTTGGCGCCAGGGTTATGCCGACGTGACCGCATCCCTGGCATCGTATCCTTGGCGCGTGGTCGCGTCCCGAATGGTGGTGTAGGAGGTCGCTGATTGGCCTGCCGGAGCGACCCGTGGAAAGCTGCGAAATTTGGCCTTCTCCGTCTTTGGTGTAACCTGATCGCTAACGGCTCAGAGGCGTCGGTGGGCCTGAAGCAAGGGGAGGATTCAGAAATGGCACAATCCGACACACTGGCGATACGTGGCCTTACCGCGATCGCAAGCGAACGAATGCATCACGGATTTGAAACCCTTCGGCCGACGGAAACGATTGCGACCAAGACTTTCTCTCAATTTGCTGCGCACCCCATCGTACCTGCCCTCGGCGCGGAAATTTCCGGGATCGACCTGCGGACGCCGAGCCTGGAGGCGCAGGACGAGCTCAGAGAGGCGCTGGCTGATCGCAAGGTGCTGGTGTTGCGTGATCAGGACCTCTCACCACATCAATACGCGGAATTCCTGAAAATCTTCGGCGTACCGGTAAAAGAGGACATGGTGGTCGATGAAAGCCACCCACCGGAGGTCGGTGCCATTCATACGCGGCTGAATGAACAGCAGCAGATCAATTTCTGGCACATGGATCATTCGTTCCGTGAACTGCCAACCCGCGTGCTTTCGCTCTACGCGAAGATACTGCCCCCTGTCGGCGGCGATACGTTGTTCGCCAGCCTGGCGGCTGCCTACGATGCACTCTCCGACGAGCTGAAGGAGCGGATCGACGGTCTTCACTGCCACCATCGCGTGACGGCCACCCAGAATACGAAGCGCCGTTATACGAAGGAGCAGGCGGAGGCGATGGAGAACGCCCCGCCGGTTGTTCATCCGCTGGTGGCCAGAGATCCGGGAGATGGGCGGCGATACCTGTTTGTCAACGTGCCGATTTATTGCCGCGGCATCGTCGAACTACCAACGGCAGAAGGCGACGAATTGCTTCGTGACCTGTATCGCCACGTCCAGCGGCCGGAATTCCATTTTCGTCTCACCTGGCAACCGAATACGGTCGTCGTCTGGGAAAACAACCACACGCTCCACTATCCGGTGTCCGACTACTTCCCACATGAGCGCAAGCTCTGGCGGGGCGTTATCGAGGCGACTGAAGCCGACCGACCCGGCGCCGCTGGCCCGCAAGTACGGACCTGACGAAGGGAACCACGGAAGCGTCGGTGGGACTTGACTTTGCACCCCCAGGCCTTTCAGGTCTGGCAAGAGTCAAGAATTGCTATGCGAGGGACGAAGGCGTGACAATGCAGAACGTGTCTATTCGTGCGGAGCTGCGCGACGCGAGCGACGCGGCAATTGAGGATGCGATTGCCCATGCCGATCCTATGGTGCTGCGTGGCCTGCTCTACCAGTTGACCGGCGATCCGGAAGTGGCCGCGACAGGCATGAAGATGGTGCTGGCCGGCTACTTCGACGTCGCCGCGCCGGCCACCGAAGCGGACGTGGCGCTGCTTCGGCGCAAGGGCGCCGCGTTCCTGAAAGCCTACCGCGACAATGGCGCGGGCTCGATCGACATCGGTCCGCATGAACGCCTGGCCACCAGCCTGAGCCTGATGCTCGGCCGAACCATGGAAGGCGAAGACCTGAGGTATCACGTGGAGGAGTTGGCGCTCGATCCTGCGGTGCGATCGCTGCACTGGCAGGGGAAACCCGATCCGGAGCGGCTGAAGGACTTCACCGTTACCGTCATCGGTGCGGGCATGGGAGGGCTCAATGCCGCGATCCAACTGCGCAAGGCCGGGTTCCCGTTCACCGTGCTGGAAAAGAACACCGGCGTCGGCGGAACCTGGTGGGAGAACCGCTATCCCGGCGCCCGCGTCGATACGCCCAGCCGCTCCTACACCCACTTGTTCGGCGTCGACTTCCCCTATCCCAATCCGTTCTGCGAGTGGCGGGAGAACGTGAAGTATTTCGACTGGGTCGCCGACGAGTTCGACTTGCGCAAGCACATCCAGTTCGAAACCGAGGTCAAGGCCCTGACCTGGGACGAGGCCGCCGGCGAGTGGAAGATCGACATCGTCGGGCCGGACGGTGCGCGCACTATCCGGTCCCGCGCGGTGATCACCTCCGTCGGTTTTCTCAGCCGGCCGAACATCCCCCAGATCCCGGGCGCCGAAACATTCGACGGTACCACGTGGCACACGGCGCGCTGGCCGGAGGGTTTCGACCTCAAGGGCAAGCGGATCGCGGTTATCGGCACCGGCTGCACCGGCTACCAGATGGTGCCCGAAATGGCGCTGGAAGCCGCCCACGTCACCGTGTTCCAGCGCACACCGCAATGGCTGTTTCCCGTGCCCGGCTACCGCTCGCCGTTCCCGCCGCAGGTCAACTGGCTGGACCGCAACCTGCCGTTCCACACCAACTTCATGCGCACCCGGACCAGCTCGCTCGACCGCATCGCCAACGTCGCGGAGATCGATCCAGACTTCAAGGACCCTCATGCCCGCAGCCTGCTCAACAAGCGGGCCCGCGATGTGTGCGTGGAATTCCTGCAACGCAAGCTCCGCGACCCAGCGCTGGTGGCGGCCATGACGCCGCCGCACCCGGTTTGGTCGGCCCGTGCGGTTGTCGTGGATTCGGAATATTCCATACTGGACGCCCTGCTGCGCGACAACGTCACGCTGGTCACCAATGGAATCGAGCGCATCGAGCCTAGCGGAATCGTGGCCAAGGACGGGGCTCTCCACGCGGCCGACGTGATCGTCTACGCCACCGGGTTCCACGCCACGGAATACCTCTACCCGATGACCATCACCGGCCGTGGGGGGCAGACGTTGGAAGGCCTGTGGCGGAAGGATGGCGCACGCGCCTATCTCGGTTGCATGATGCCGGGCTTCCCCAATCTCTGGTCAATTTACGGCCCCAACACCAATGGCGCCCTCCCCGTGGCAACATTCCACGAGAAGACCGCCCATTACGCGCTCCAGTGTATGGAGGCGCTGGTCCTGGGCAAGGGCGACGCGGTGGAAGTCCTGCCGGACGCCTTCTGGCGCTACAACCACCTGGTGGACGAACGGAACCTCCATAAGGTGTGGAGCGACCCGCGCGCCCACAACTACTATTGGACCGAGCACGGCCGCTCCGCCACGATGAACCCGTTCTACACTGCGGAGATGTCGGGCTTCCTGCGCAAACCCGACCTTGCTGATCTGGCGATCGCCTGACGGTCCGCGGAGTAACCTCAACCATCCTTGAACGCACGAGGCCGCCGGTGAAGAAGCTGGTCAACGACCCGCAACATGTGGTGCGCGAGATGCTGGAGGGGCTCTGCGACCTGCATCCCGGCCTGGCGCTGCTGCAGGACGAGGACGTTGTGGTCCGCGCCGACCTGCCACCGCCTGGTAACCGCCCGGTCGCCATCCTCTCCGGCGGTGGCGCAGGGCATGAACCCGCCCATGCCGGCTATGTCGGACCTGGGCTGCTGGCTGGTGCCATCACGGGCGATGTCTTCACCTCACCCAGCGTCGATGCGGTGCTGGCCGGCATCCGTGCCGCGGCAGGCCCGGCCGGGGCGGTCCTCGTCGTGAAGAACTACACCGGCGACCGGCTGAATTTCGGCCTAGCCGCTGAACTCGCTCGTGCCGAAGGCATCCCTGTCGAGCTGGTGGTGGTGGCGGACGACGTCGCCCTGCACGCCACCGTGCCGCCGGAGCGCCGTCGGGGTATCGCCGGGACCGTGTTGATCCACAAGCTCGCAGGCGCGGCGGCGGCTGCGGCGCAGAGCCTGGAGGACGTCGCTGCGCTGGCGCGCGCCGCGGCGGCGGAACTCGGAAGCATGGGCGTCGGGCTCGATGCCTGTACCGTACCGGCGGCCGGCCGGCCTGGCTTCGAACTTGGCCCGGCGGAGATCGAACTCGGCCTCGGCATCCATGGCGAGCAGGGCGTGGAGCGCGCGGCGCTGGCGCCGGCAGACCAGCTTGTCGAGCGCATGCTGCAGGAGATCCTGGCCGATCGCGGCTTCCGGCCCGGCGAGCGGGTAGCACTGCTGGTCAACGGCCTCGGCGGCACGCCACCGATGGAACTGGCGATCGTCGCCCGCCGCGCCATCGCCCTGCTGCGCGAGCGCGGCCTGGAGGTGGAACGCGCCTGGGCCGGAGAGTTCCTGACCGCGCTGGAAATGCCCGGCGTGTCGCTCTCCGTGCTGCGGCTGGACGAGGCACGATTGGTGCTGCTGGATGCGCCCGCGGAGGCGCCGGCCTGGCCGGGCTCGGGCCGGATCGGGCCCACGCGACGGATCGTGGCGCCGGAACCGGCGCCCCCTTCCCGTCCAGCAGCGTCAAGCGGCCCGTTGACCCCGGCGCTTCGGCAGGCACTGGCGCGGGTAGCCGGGGCCCTGGAGAGGGCGGAACCGCACCTGACCGACCTCGACAGCCGGGCCGGAGATGGCGACCTCGGCCTGAGCATGCAGCGCGCCGCGACCGCGCTACGGGCCCTGCCGGAGGGCGCGCTGGCCGATCCGCCCACAGGCCTGACGGCGATGGCCGATGCCCTGCGCCGCGCCATCGGCGGCAGTTCCGGCCCCTTCTACGCCACGGCACTCATGCGCGCGGCGAGAGAACTGCCTGCCGCACCCGGGCCACAGCACTGGGTCGCGGCATTCCGCGAGGCGGTGGCCGCTATCGCCGCCCTTGGTGGCGCCAAACCGGGCGACCGCACAATGTTGGACGCGTTGGACCCGGCAGCGGCGGCCTTCGCGATGTCAGTCGCGGCGGGAGCGGATTTGGCACAGGCCGCCATCGCGGCGGCGCAGGCGGCGGAAGCGGGGATGGCGGCCACCGCGCAAATGCTGCCGCGGCTCGGCCGGGCGAGCTATCTCGGTGCCCGTGCCGTCGGCGTGCCCGATGCCGGCGCGGCCGCCGTGGCGATCTGGCTGCGGGCCCTTGTGAGGAGTGGCGAATCCTGAAGGCGCGGCGACCCGCCTGACGACCCAGGCGGACCGTCGCAGAGCACCTGCCGTTCAGGGTTGGTCGCGCTGGGCGCCACGCTTTGAATCACTCACCGCCGGCGGATCACGACGCAGGATGTCCTCGATCGCCGCGGGGTCCTCCGCCACTTTCAGGCCCAGGCGCGCCAGCGGCAACGTCATCGTGATCCGGCCGTCCATGTCGCTGAGGCCGCGGGCCATTGCCTCTGTGTACTCGCCGAGCGCGAGGTTGGCGAAGCGCATCGGCACTTTCAGATCGCGCGCAAGTTCCGTGGCCAGCATCATGTCCTTGTAGTAAATCGACAGCGCCGCGTTCGGCGGCGAAAAATGGCCAGGCAGATATTCGTCGATCATAACGTCGAACGTCCGCCGGCGGCCTGAAGCCCCCGATCGCAATGCCTCCCATAGTGCCAGGGGCGTCGCACCAGCCTTCAGGCCGAGCGCGAAGATTTCCGCAAGGACAAGATTGAGCGTTTGCCCGGCGCAATTGTTCACCAACTTGGTGACAATGCCGGTTCCGCTTGGCCCGACATGGATCGGCCGATCGCCAAGGGCCCGCAATACGGACTCGAACTTCTCAAATGATGGCTTATCGCCCCCGACGAAAATCGTGAGCTTGCCCTTCTGCGCCCCGATCGCCCCGCCGGTGATCGGGGCATCAAGGAAATGTACCCCCTTCTCCTCGTAGGTGGCATGCAATCGCGCGACAGCGCCGTGTGAATTCGTGGACATCTCAAAATGCGCCTGTCCCGCGCGTAGCCCCGCCAACACGCCGTCCGCTCCAAGTGCAACCTGCTCAACCGCCTCCACTGAGGGGAGGCACGTCAGCACCACATCGGACTTCGCAGCTACCGCACGCGGGTTGTCGGCCCAGATCGCACCGGATTGCATGTAATCCGATGCGGCGGCCTTCCTGATGTCGTTCACGACAAGGCGAAAGCCGCGCGCCAGAATATTCCTGGCCATCGGGCCGCCCATCGCGCCCAGGCCAATGAAGCCTACCGTGATTGACGTTTCAGCCATATCGGAAATTACCTTCCATTTCCCATGCGCGGATTGTGAATCCGCAACCCCGCCGGCGAACGACCAGCCTGATGTCCTGTGCCACGGCGCGTGACATACGGAAACTCGCGTAGAGCAAGCTCCGCCATGTTTCGGCCCTCATCAGTCGAACAGCGCCAGATCGATCAGGTCGCCCATGCGGTTGTAGCCAAGATCGCTCGGATGCAGATGGTCGCCGTTATCATACTCCGGCAGCATGCGCGCAGTATGGCCAGGATCGCGCAGGCCCTTGTCGAAGTCGATCACGGCATGAAATGCACCGGACGTCCGGATCCATTCATTCACCGCGTTGCGCTTCGCCTCGCCTTCCGCGGTGTAGGCTCCCTTCATGAAGGTCTCGTTCTCAAATGGCGTCAGCGTGCCGCCGTAGATGCGAATACCACGGTCGCGCGCGCGCATCGCCATCTGGCGCAGACCGGCGATCATCTCCTCCGCGGTGACGACTTCCGCCGCCAGGCCCCGACGGTTGCGGATGTCGTTGATGCCGAGCAGCACGATGGCGTGGGTAACACCGGGCTGGGCCAGCACGTCGCGGTCAAACCGCTTCACACCGCAATCCCCGCGCACGTCGTGCAGGATGCGGTTGCCGCCCAGGCCCTGGTTGATAACGCCGAACATCCTGCCGCCGCGCGCAACCAGGCGGCGCGCCAACTGGTCCGGCCAGCGCGCGAAGGCATCGTAGGTGGAGATATTGCCATCTGTGATCGAATCACCAAAGGCCACGATGGCGCCCGTTTCGCGCGGGGCGAGCACATCGATACCGCACAGGAAATACCAGTCGTCCGCCATGCGGCTGGTGTGCATGATTTCATGCGCAGTGAAATCCCCGGGTGGGGACAGATAGTTGGTCTGCCGCGAATAGCGGCCGGTGACACCGAAGCTGGCCGGGATGTCCTGTGGAATGTGGATGCTGACGGCAAGGTCGTCGAGCGGCTTCACTTCCAGCGCCACGGGATCGCTGATGACAAATGCACCAGCGGGGATCTTCACGTCCGCCGCACCGTTGAAGGTGACGACACGATCCGTGCCGGGGGCGATCGCCGCGCCGGGCGCACGCCGGGCAACATGGGTGGCGGCGATGAGGAGGTCCCCCGTGCCAGCGGCGTTGGAGAGGCGCAGCCGGATCGTCTCACCGCCCAGGCTGATGCGCGGGAACATGCGGATGGTCGGGCTGCTGAGCGAAACCCCATCCGCCGGCGCCGGTGTGGCCGCCCAGGTACCCACCCAATGCGAAGGCATATCGTCCCCCTTCATAGGCGGGCTGCGATGCCCGCACTGCTTGAACGTCTGGTTGTTGCCAGCCCAAGGCAATGCGTCAAGGGTACACAGGCCTAGCGCAGATGCGCCTGAAACCAGGCGATCGACTCTGCCGTCGTCGGCTCGAACAGTGTCGTATACGGGTCGTAGTGCCCTCCAGGCAGCAACACCAGGCGCTTCGGTTCGCGCGCCAGGGCGTATGCTTCCAACTGCAGGTCCGTGAACACGCGCAGGTCAGCATCGGTCAGGATCATCAGCAACGGCACCGGGGCGATGCGGGATACATAGGCAACCGGTTCATACTCCCCGAACATTTCCTGCGAGATCACGCTGATACGGTTCTCGCGCGGCGGATCAAGCTGTGCCCAGTAGCGGATGGTCTCCTCCAACGTGCTTTGCGGCTGGTATTGCGCGCCTTCGCCACGCATTTCCCGTTCCCGCGCGGCATTGAAATCCACGACCCGCTGGTGCCAGGCGGCATCTCCGAGCAAGCGCCGCACCACGGCGGAACCGGATGTCAGCGGCACGACGGACACGACGCAGCGCACACGCCGGTCCAGCGCCGCAACAACCAGTACATGCCCACCGGAATAGGAATTACCCCACAGTGCGATCCGTGCCGGATCCACGCAAGGTAAGGTTCCGGCATAGGTCACCGCATCGCGCATATCGTGCATCTGCCGGAACGGGTCCGCTTCCAGGCGCGGCATGCCCCCGCTGTCACCAAAGCCGCGATGGTCGTAGAGCAGGCAGCCGAATCCCGCATCGGCAAAGCGCTCGGCAAAGCGGGGCAGTGTGTGTGCGCGCTGCCCGCCAAAGCCCGGCGACATGATAACGCACGGGGCAGTGGCGGTGCCGGCTGGCATGTAGTGCCAGGCCGCAAGGCGAACGCCATCCCGTGTGGGAATCCAATGCTCCGTCCGTTCCGCCACCTTCAGCACTCCCATGTTTGTTTTGGCCAGCATTGCGCCTGCTTCCCGCACCGACAAGCCAGGCGGCGGGTGCCCCGGCAGTTGCGCGAACTGGAATGAGTGCGCCATGCTCGCCCCCAAGAAGTAACATAAGGGGGGAATAGAAATGCGACGCAGAGCCTTCCTTGCCGGCGCCGGTGCCAGCACGACCTTGCCGACCCGTTTCGCGATTGCGCAGCAGCAGCGCGTGCTGCGTTTCGTGCCACATGCCAACCTGACGCTACTGGACCCGATCTTCACCACGGCCACAGTAACGGTGAACCATGGCTGGGCGGTGTATGACGCGCTGTTCGGCATCGACAACCAGTTCCAACCGCGCCCGCAGATGGCTTCCGGCTATACCGTGTCCGACGACGGCCGCACCTATTTGATCACGTTGCGGGATGGGCTCCGCTTCCATAACGGGGAGCCCGTGCGCGCGCAGGACTGCGCGCCAAGCCTAGCGCGCTGGGCGGCACGCGAACCGATCGGCCAGTCCCTGGCCCGGTTCGTGGACGAATGGGGCGTACAGGACGACCGCACGGTGCGGGTGCAGCTGAAGCGGCCCCTGGCCAACTTCATCCCGCTGCTCGCGCGCGGCGGCTCCTCCGTCGCCTTCATCATGCCGGAACACATTGCGAAGACCGACCCATTCAAACAGATCACAGAGACGATCGGGTCGGGACCTTTCAGGTTCGTCAAGGACGCGTTCGTGCCGGGCGCCAGCGTGGTGTACGAACGCAACGCCGCCTACCTACCGCGCCAGGAGCCGGCGGAATGGACGGCGGGCGGCAAGGTGGTGCATTTCGACCGGGTGGAATGGAAGATCATTCCGGATACCGCCACGGCGGCCGCGGCGCTGCAATCCGGCGAGGTGGACTGGTATGAGTGGATTCAGGCCGACCTCGTTCCGCTGTTCCGCAAGAACGCGGATATCCACGTGGGCACGTCCCACCGGCTCGGCATCGCGGGCATCCTCCGGTTCAACCACCTGTACCCACCATTCAACAACGTCGCCATCCGGCGTGCCGTGATGATGGCGGTGGACCAGACAGACTACCTGGCGGCAATCACCGGCAACGATGCGGCCAGCGGCACGGTCTGCCGCGGCCTGTTCCCATGCAGCCTCACCGGGAAGGAACCGGGCGCGCCGGCCATGCCCGGCGACCTTGCGAAGGCCAAGGCAGCCCTGGCCGCTGCCGGCTACAATGGGGAGAAGGTGGTGATCATCAACCCCACGGACCTGCCACCGATCGGGCCGATGGGCGACGTGACCCACGACCTGCTGAAGCGGATGGGCATGAACGTGGAAATGGCGGCATCCGACTGGGGCACCGTGACAAAGCGACGGTCCAGCCGGGAACCGCTGGACAAGGGCGGCTGGTCCATCCTGCACACGCTGACACCGGGCATCACCATCAGCACGCCGATCGGCAACCACTACGTGCGCGGCCTGGGCAACACCGGTTGGTTCGGCTGGTTCAAGGATGAAAAGATTGAGGACCTGACAGAAAAATGGCTGCTGGCGGACACTGAAGCGGAGCGTGGCCAATTGGTAGACGCCATACAGATACAGGCGTTCCAACAGGTGCCGACCGTACCGCTCGGCCAGTTCCAGCTCTACAACGCCTATCGGCGCAACATCACCAATGTGGTGGAAGCGTTCGGGGCCCTATTCTGGAACATCCGTCGTACATGATGTGCCGTGGGCCAAACTGTGGGCGGCACGCGCAGGGCAGTTTGGATGTAGGCCGGAGTTCAGGAGATAACTCCACGCGTATCGCGAAACAATGCAGCGTCACGCTACCGCTCACATGCGTGCAGTCCCGTTGATAGGCCTCGGTCCAGCAATGCAAACCATTCTCTACTGGGCAAGAACCCCGCGGGAATACAGGACGGCCCCGGCGTCAGTGGCGAACGGAGTGAAAGTGCTCCACTATCCCGCCAGGAACGACGGGTTCCGTACCGCAATGAAGGGGGATGGACATGGGAAGGCTCAATGGCAAGGTCGCGGCGGTGACGGGTGGGGCATCGGGCATCGGCGAGGCAACGGTCAGGCGCTTCGTCGCCGAGGGCGCGCGCGTGGCATTCTGTGATCGGGATGGAGAACGCGGCCAACGCGTGGCGGCCGAGCTCGAAGCCACCGGCGCCAACGTCGCCTTCACCCAGGCCGATGTTGGAACCGAGGCCGCTTGCCTCGCCTTCGTCAACGGCGCCGCGCAGAGGTTCGGGCGCCTCGACATCCTCGTCAACAATGCCGGCATCCGCAAATACGAGAAAATCGACGAGGCCAGCGCGGCAAGCTGGAACGAGATCCTCAACATCAATCTGCTGAGCTACGCTTTTTGTGCCAAGGCGGCCGTTCCGCTCATGCGCCAGGGCAAGGGCGGTGCCATCGTCAACATTGCCTCGGTGCGTTCCGTCGTCGCCGGCGGCGGCAACCTGCAATACGATACAACCAAGGCCGCGGTCGCGGGCCTGACGCGAGCACTCGCCGCCGACCATTCGGCGGAGGGGATTCGTGTGAACGCCGTAGGGCCTGGGCCGATCTTCACGCCATTCCATCAGCGCCGCATCGAAGCGGCCGGCGAGACGATCGAGCAA
>Ga0315912_10002223_pt1 | contig 21262 bp, 20 predicted proteins | sample VfabasoilMG_FD_204469 | JGI IMG/M metagenome (GOLD analysis project Ga0315912, IMG submission 204469) | Garden soil microbial communities collected in Santa Monica, California, United States - V. faba soil | ecosystem: Environmental > Terrestrial > Soil > Garden | place: USA: California...
TGACACGTTAATTGAAATAATCACAGAACACGACCACATAGAATTTTCAACAACTGATTAAATGCTTAAACAAGAAATAAAAATATCTGTTCTCAGCATTGACAAAGGAGATGACACAATTCAATTCCAAATTGAAGTTTCAAATGGAATTTGTTCGACATCCCAAGACTTCTATGGTTACGCAGACAATTTTAAAGAATTTGCAACAGAATTACTCGCATTCCCAAAGGCAATAACCGATAAAGTGAAATATGAACTTGGAGAAAGTGGGGAACGTTGGGCATATTATATTCTTTTGGACGTGTTTTGTCACGAAAACAATGGACATTCAGCAATTCATATTTTAATTGACAACAACGGGAAACGACCTTACACAAACAAAAGTGAGTTTTACATTACGACAGTTCCTGCATCACTAAACAAACTCGGACAACTACTAAGAGACTGGAACCCGATGACAGAAAAAGAAATCACATGGACAGCAGAATGACTGCAATGAATGACATTATTATTGACTACAAAATAAAGGGGGACAGCTCTTGGAAAAGAGTTGTCATAAGACCTGATGACTATTTTGACAAGGAAGACTCAGGATTTTCAATTGGATCCATCGAAAAACATTTCTTAGAGCCTCGTGATTACCTTTCTATTGAAAAAAGTGAAATTGTATTTCTAAATTTTAGTGTATCGGACGACTTCGGTAATAAACATCTGACAAAATTCACTTATTGGAAGGATGGACGTAATCAGATTAAGGATTACAATGAATATGTAAATGACGAACATACATACAGGACAATTGTTCAGAGCGTGGAACTTACAAACGGTGAGACATTGCTTTTGCGACTTGAAGAGATTGATGGACAACTTATTCCAATAACGCATTCAATAACGGACAGTGAAGTGCGATTTACTCAGAAAAATGACTTGTCGGTATTTCGCGACTATAGAGTAAATTAATCTTCGACATACCAACTGTTGCCAACAAAGTGCATATTTCATTGCGGGGGTTCAGTGTTCTGTCTCCGCAGAGTCTCCGCTTTGGGCCTCGTGAAGAAAAAAATGAATAATTTTTGCCTCCACGGTTTTTAAAACCCTGGAGGCTTTTTTGTGCCCGGATAAATATCTTTATAAGATTCCAACTTCTTTCCGGTTAAGTAAGTCTATCCAATGACCCCAAAAAATAACATGCCATGAAATGGATCTATGGATTTCTTGCCGTTCTGTTTTTCTCACAGTTTGAATGTGGACCAACAGAACCATCACACGACAGTTGCAGCCAGTCGGCCACCGTTAAAGACCTTGCCGGTTTAGATGGATGCGGCTTTGTGCTTGAACTGAAAGACGGAACAAGGCTCGTTCCCCAAAAATTAACGTACATCCAGGCGCCTGATTCCGCGCAAGACCCGGGCTATTATTTTCATTTTAAGGATGGGGAAAAGGTTTCTTTTGATTATCGCGAGACGGAAGGACTGGATGCCTGCATGGCCGGTAAATTGGTTTTCCTCACCTGTATTAAAACCAGTGGTAGTGCGCAGGATTAAAAGAGATTCTAAGGTTAATTGTTTAATGCGCTTCCAGCCAATTCTCCCCGATCCCCACTTCCACATCCATCGGCACTTCTAGTTGAACGGCATTGCGCATAAGGTCAATAATTTTTGGTTTAACAATATCGACCTCATCTTTATGCAAATCGAAAACAAGTTCATCGTGAACTTGCAAGATCATTTTTGTTTTCAATTTTTCCCGGGTGAGCCAGGCATGAATGTGAAGCATGGCAATTTTAATTATGTCGGCAGCGCTGCCCTGTATAGGTGCATTAATGGCGTTTCGTTCGGCAAAACCCCGCGTGGTAATGTTGCGCGAATTAATGTCGCGCAGGTAGCGCCTGCGCCCTAAAATGGTTTCTACAAATTCAGTTTCACGCGCCTGGTTAATGGAGTCATCCATATAACGCTTGATGCCCGGAAATTCCTTGAAATACGATTCGATCATTTCTGCGGCTTCGGTTCTTGGAATATTCAAATTTTGTGAAAGGCCGAAAGCGGTGCTGCCATATAAAATCCCAAAGTTCACTTCTTTTGCCTTGCGCCTCATATCGGGCGTTACCTGTTCAATGGATTTCTTAAAAACCTTTGCCGCGGTTGTCGTATGGATGTCGCGCTTGTTTTTGAACGCATCGATCATGGTTTGATCTTTCGCGAAGGCGGCAGCTATGCGCAATTCTATCTGCGAATAATCGGCCGACATAAATAGAAAATCCTTCCCACGCGGAATGAACGCTTTCCTGATTTGCCTTCCCTTTTCCGTTCTTATCGGAATATTTTGAAGGTTGGGATTATTTGAACTCAAACGGCCTGTGGCCGCAACTGCCTGCCGGTAATCGGTATGTACCCGCCCATCTCCTTTGCTTATCATCCGCGGAAGCGCATCTACATAAGTGGAACGCAGTTTATCAAGTTCACGGAAATCGAGAATTTTTTTAGCGATGGGATGCTCCTCGGCCAATTTCATCAGCACTTCTTCACCGGTAGCATATTGCCCGGTTTTAGTTTTTTTTGCCTTATCAACCAATTCCATCTTGTCGAACAATACTTCGCCAAGTTGTTTGGGTGAGTTGAGATTAAATTCTACACCAGCCAGTTTAAAAATTTCGCGCTGCACTTCATCCGAAATAATTTTTAGCTCATCCGACATTTTAGAAAGAGCCGATACATCAAGGTTAACGCCTTCAAATTCCATATCGGCCAGCACCAGGGCAAGCGGCATTTCAATTCGGTCCATTAATCGGGAGTGTCCGCGGGTTTCCAACTCCCGCTGCATGGTTGTTTTTATTTGCAACCCCAGGTCGGCACGCTCACACATACGCTCCGGGTGGGGCCGCTCATTTTCCATCAGCGAATAAGCTGCGAACTGTGTGCTTAAAACCGACAAATCGTGCGAAGCTTCCGGTTCGATGAGATAATGCGCCAGCAGCGAATCGAATAATTTTCCATTCAGGGGCAATCCAAGTTTTCTGAAAACCATGACGGAATGTTTCAGGTTATGACCGGTTTTGGAAACCTGGTTGTCGCCCAGAACTTTTTTGAAAGGAGAGAGAATTGTTGCGGCATCCTGGGTGGAGCCAATGGAGATAAATGCTGCCTCTCCGGCAGCCCATGAAAAGGCTATGCCTGTTAATTTAGAATCGAAAGCGGAGTCTCCTTCTAATACAGTTTCAATTCCAATAATTTTTTGTTGTTCCAGTTTTTCAGCGAGCGACTCCCGTTGCGTCTGCGTTTCGATCTGCTCATACCGTGTGCTCTCCCGATTTACTTTTACGGGCTCAACCTCAGCAACAGGTGAATCGAACATGGATAATTGCGCAGGTTTTTTTTGAGCGGTGGGAGCCGGAGAATCACTTCCACTTCCCAGTCTTCCCAAAATACTTTTGAATTCCAGCTCTTCGAAAATAGGTTTGAGCGTTTCGATGCTCGGCCCTTTGTAGGTAAGTTTCTCTTCCGAAAATTCAATTGGCGATTCGATATTGATGGCCGCCAGCCTTTTCGAAAGTAACGCCTGCTCGGCATGCTGCTCTACCAGCTCTTTCTTCTTGCCTTTCAATTCGGAGGCATGGGCAATAATACCTTCCACGGTTCCGTAAAGTTTAAGAAGTTCGGCCGCGGTTTTTGGGCCGAATCCGGGAATGCCAGGAATATTATCGGACGAATCTCCCTGTAACCCCAACATATCCACCACTTGCGAAACATCCTGAATATCCCACTTTTCGCAAACTTCCTTTGGGCCTAGAATATCCACCGAGTTGCCCATGTAGGCTGGCTTATACAACCACACTTTCTCGCGCACGATCTGCCCGAAGTCTTTGTCAGGTGTCATCATAAAAACTTCGTAGCCTTTGGCGTGCGCTTTCAAGGCGAGAGTCCCGATCAAATCATCGGCTTCATATCCATCAACTTCCAAAATAGGGATGTTGAACCCGCGGATAATGTCTTTCACGATTGGGATTCCGTAGCGTATGTCTTCCGGTGTTTCCTGCCGGTTTGCTTTATATTCTTTAAAGATTTCATCGCGAAATGTTTTTGCTGCTGTGTCGAATGCAACACCAATATGTGTAGGCTTTTGTTTTTGGATCACTTCAAGCAGCGTGTTTGTAAATCCAAACGGCACCGATGTATTTCGTCCCTTGGAATTGATACGGGGATTTTTGGTAAAGGCAAAGTGGGCACGGTAGATGAGTGCATACGCATCGAGAAGGAATAATTTTTTGGCTGGTTCTGACATAGTACAAACTTAATATTTCCAATCTGTCTAAATCAGTAAGTTGTCTTGATGCCCGTAAAAATTATGCTAAATTTATCCCGTGGAAGCTGCTGTTGTTCGTCCCCGCACTATTATGGAAGTGTTTAAAATGCTTCCGGAAACTACTTTGGCCGAAGTTATCAATAACCAGTTATTTATGTCGCCAGCACCATCACCCATTCATCAGCGTGCCGTCAAGAAATTGTTAAAGGCGCTCGATGGTTTTATTGATTCACGGGCACTTGGTGAAACCTTCATTTCTCCAATTGACTTATTTCTTGATGAAACCTCAAATGCTGTGCAACCCGATTTAGTTTTTATCTCAAAGAGTGATCAAATAATTATTGACAAAGATGGTTTACATGGAGTGCCAAGTTTTATTATTGAAATACTTTCCCCCGGAAATCCACAATATGATTTGGTAATCAAAAAGGAGCTATACGAAAAGTTTGGAGTAAAGGAATATTGGATAGTTAACCCTGACACAAAAAATGTAATCGGGTATACATTGCAAAACAAGAAGTATGGAATTCCTGTGGAAAAATCTGGAGAAATACCATCTGCCCTCCTGAGTTATACTTTCACCTTCTAATTCGAGCCGAACAGTAGAAGGTAGGCATGATTTAGCCACTTTTTTACAAATTCGGCATTCCTAAAAATTAGGCTATTTTTGCCCCCCTGTGGCTTCTTTTAAGGAAAATATCGACTTCAATAATTTGCCCAAGCACATAGCCGTTATCATGGACGGAAATGGCCGTTGGGCAACTCAAAAGGGGATAGCCAGAATTTTTGGACATCGCAACGCGGTGCAGTCGGTAAAGGAAGTGGTAGAAGGAAGTGGTGAATTGGGCATTAAATACCTTACCCTGTATGCCTTTAGCACAGAAAACTGGGGCAGGCCTAAGGAAGAGGTTGACGGCCTGATGGAACTTTTGGTGAATACACTTAAAAAAGAAATTAACAGCCTCCACGAAAACCGGGTGAAACTGATGACCATTGGAAGTATTGATCATTTGCCCGTTGTTTGCCAGGAAAACCTGGCGGAGGCCATTCAGGCTACCAGCAAAAACACAGGGTTGACGTTGGTGCTTGCCTTGAGCTACAGTGGCCGGTGGGAAATTGTCCAGGCAGCCAAGAGGCTTACACTTGACGCCAAGACCGGCAAGATCCATCCGGAGGATATAACAGAAAAAATGTTTTCAAACTATTTATCCACGGCTGGCATCCCCGACCCGGAGTTGCTTATTCGGACCAGCGGTGAAATGCGCATCAGCAATTTTTTGCTTTGGCAATTGGCCTACACCGAATTTTTTATTACGCGGAAGCTGTGGCCCGATTTCCGGAAGGAAGATCTTTACGAAGCCATCTGCGAGTACCAGCAACGCGAGCGCAGGTTTGGAAAAATTACAGAACCCAGTGTGTAGATTAGGCATGAGAAAGTTTTTACTGATTTTTTTTGTTGCAGCTTGTTTCGTGGCAGAGGCTCAGTTCAGGCGAACCCGCCCACAACCGGCAAAACCATTGGATGAATCCTCGCTTAACTATGCCAATCCGCAGGAATTTTTTATTGGTGGAATAGACATTACCGGGCTAAACATCCTCGATAAAAATGCCCTTATCTCTTTGTCGGGCCTGCGTGTAGGTGATAAAATAAAAATACCTGGCGATAAAATTTCCAATGCTATACGCAAACTGTGGAAACACGGCCTCGTGGGCGATATTTCCATTGGGGTGGATCACATAGATGGTCAGAATATTTTTTTGGTTATCCACCTTACCGAGCGACCTCGCCTATCTGATTTTTATGTTACTGGAATAAACAAAGGCAAGCAAACCAGTTTGAAGGATGAAATAAAATTGATAAAGGGCAAGATTATGAACGATGCCCTTTTGCGCAACACCGAACTTTCGGTGAAGAAGTTTTTCACCAAAAAAGGTTTCTTGAATACAACTGCTAAAGTTATTCCTGAACCCGACACTTTAAACCGGGGTATGGTGAGACTTCGTATCGAAGTGGATTTGCACGCCAAAGTGAGAATTAACAGGATTAATTTCGTAGGCAATGATGAGATCAGTGAGGTTAGCCTTGAAAGCCAGCTTAAGAAAACAAAGGAGCATCCACGCTTCACGTTGCACCGGGTTATTTTAGGAACGCTGCTGCGGCCACGGCATTGGATAGACCTGATTGATTCCAGCAAGCAGGTGAGCTGGCGTGAAGCAAAGGAGTTTTTAAGTGAACAAGTTAAACCTAATGTTTTTGCTGGTTCCAAATTTATTAAGGCAGAATACGATGAGGATAAGATCAAGCTTATCACGTATTACAATTCAAAGGGCTTTCGCGATGCCGAAATCCTTTCTGATACTATTGTGAACCACAATAGTCAAACGATTGACGTGAATTTTACGATTTACGAAGGCAAAAAATATTATTTCGGAGATATCAACTGGACGGGCAATTACCTGCATACCACAGCCACTCTGAATAAAATTCTCGATATCAACAAAGGCGACATTTACAATCGCGACTTGCTCGATAAAAGGACCTCCTTTAATCCAAAAGGTGCCGATATCAGCAGTTTGTATATGGATGATGGCTACCTGTTTTTTCATGTAGAGCCTGTGGAAGTAGCCATTGTAGGCGACACCATTGATATTGAAATGCGGCTCACCGAAGGCGACCAGGCCACATTAGATAAGATCATTATTTCCGGCAACGAGCGTACCAGCGATCATGTTATCAGGCGCGAATTGAGCACGGTTCCCGGTCAGAAATTCAGGCGGTCCGACCTCATTCGTACTCAACAGCAATTGGGCGCAATGGGTTTTTTCAATGCTCAAAAAATCAACCCCGATGTTCGACCGAACCCGGCAGCAGGAACGGTTGACATTGAATGGAAACTGGAAGAGCAATCGAACGACCAGGTGCAGCTTTCCGGAGGATGGGGTGGCTATTATGGTTTTGTGGGAAATGTTGGCCTAACATTCAATAATTTTTCTGCTCGCAATATTCCACATTTTGACCGTTGGCGACCTTTGCCTGTTGGTGATGGCCAGAAACTTTCCCTCAATGTTCAGGCAAATGGAAAATCATTTCAGAGCTACAGCATTTCTTTTACTGAACCCTGGCTTGGCGGCAGAAAACCCAATTCATTCACCGTTAGCTTAAACCGCTCCGTTTCCAGGTATCCAAGCAATTACCTGGGCGGCAGACCCAGCTATGGTGCCGATGGGCAACTTTTAAAACAGTCTGGGATAACCGTTGGACTAGGCAGAAGGTTAGAGTGGCCCGATAATTATTTCTCCCTTTCAAACTCATTGTCTTACCTGATCTATAATTATAATAATTACGGAGCCCTTCAAGGAAAAGGTAAAACATTGAATTTTGGTTTCAATACAACGCTTTCCAGAAGCAGCATAGATGCCCCAATGTACCCGACTCAAGGTTCAACCATTAGCGTTAGTTTAACATTAACCCCTCCTTACTCCCTAATGGTGAAAGACAAGAGTTATTTAGAAGTAGATTCTCTAAAGAACAAATGGGTGGAGATGCACAAGTGGATGATTGATGCCCGCTTCTATTTAACCCTACTAAAAAGTAAAAAATTGGAAGGCGGCCGCAATCTGGTTCTTGAAACCAAGTTTCACTTCGGCTTTGTGGGGAGGTATAACAAGGGGATACCGCAAGGGCCCTTCGAAAGGTTTATTATGGGCGGGGCTGGCTTGGCCGGTGGATTTAATTCGTATGTGTTAGGGCAGGATATTATTGGATTGCGTGGGTATAATGACAACAGCGTAACCCCACCCTACATTCAGGTGCCGGGGCAAGGAACGCAGAATCAGGGAGGTATTGTCTATAATAAATTTGGATTGGAACTTAGGTATCCTATTTCTACTGCCCAAAGTGCTACCATCTACGGTTTTGCGTTTACGGAAGCAGGAAACAACTGGAACGATTTTAAGGAATTTAACCCGTTCAATCTGTACAAATCTGCTGGGGCTGGCGTTAGGCTTTTCATGCCTGCATTTGGTTTGATTGGCTTGAACTGGGGCTATGGTTTCGATACATTACCAGGGCGGCCTACAGCCAGCGGAGCGCAGTTCCACTTCACTATTGGCCAGCAATTGAGATAATTATGCGCTTAGCAATTATAATTTTAGCGGTTTTTTCTTTCGGCCTGAATTTTGTCTCAGCCCAGAAGTTCGGCTACATAGATTCGGATTTCATCCTTGGAAAAATGTCTGAATACCAAAAGGCGCAGGGGGAAATGGACGAACTTTCAGCCGGATGGCAAAAAGAAATTGAGGATATGAGCGCGAAGGTAGAAAGTCTCTATGCCTCATTTAAAGCCGAAGAAGTATTATTGACCGAAGAAATGCGGCTGGAAAGGCAAACGGAGATTAAAAAGAAGGAAACCGAGCTAAAGGAGTACCAGAAAAAGATTTTTGGCTTTGAGGGCCTGTATTTTTTGAAAAAGAAAGAATTGATTAAACCTTTGCAGGATAAGGTGTGGGATGCGGTTGAAAAAGTAGCCAAAGCAAATCGGCTGGCCATAGTGTTTGATAAGGCAGCAGAGTTGACTATGATTTACACCGACCCGCGCCACGATTATACCGACTTTGTTTTGGAAGAACTGGGTTTAGGAGACCCTAACGATAAAATAAAATAACTTTAAACAATGAACATGACAAAACGTACGCTACTCTTCACCCTGGTGCTTATGGCGGCAGGGTTTACCTCCCAGGCACAACAAAAAATTGGTTATGCCGATTGGGAATATATTTTCACCCAAATGCCCGAAGCCAAACAAATTGATGCCGAGCTAAAAACGCATGGCTCCCAATTAGATGCCTCGCTTAAAGCCAAATATGCCGAGTATGAAGGTAAGGTAAAGGCCTTCCAGGCATTGCCACCTACCACCACTGATATAATAAAGGCTGATAAGGCAGCCGAGATTCAGCGCATGGAAGAGAGCATCCAGAAGTTTCAACAAGATGCCCAGGCCTCTATTCAGAAGAAGCAAAACGATTTGATGGAACCGGTTTTTGCCAAAGTGGCTAAAGCCATGGAAGATGTTGCCAAAGAGAATGGGTATACATTTATTATTAATCCACAACTAGGCCCCGGCTCCGACATCTTGCTTTATAGCGATGAAAAATATGATGTCTCTGATTTGGTGCTGAAGAAAATGGGCATTACCCCGGCACCAAAAACGAACTGATATTTAAACGATAACTGATCTGCAGTTCTAAAAAAAGAGGCCGCTAAAAGCGGCCTCTTTTTATTTAAATAATTTCTGTATTTAATCTTTTGGTGCGCCAACATATGTGGCACTTCCAAAAGCGAGCATGGGATAACCGATAAATCCAACAAGCAACAGAAGAATTGTGGTTCCAACTCCCTGACCAAAAGAAAGTGACAGCCTATGCGTCACGATAATCACAAAAATGATATTCACGAAAGGAATAAGCATAAGAAGAAACCACCACCAGGGCTTTCCTACAATTTCCAAAAGCACTATAAAATTGTAGATAGGAACAATAATAGCCCATCCCGGTTTTCCAGCCTTGACAAATATTTTCCAACCAGATACAATCATTAGTACAAGGAAGGCCAAATAAAAAATAAGAACTCCGGTGCCCATGGCTGCGAGCATTCCAGAGTCACCACCATCATAAGTTTCCATAGTTTTTTACAAGTTTAGGTTAAGGTTTTGTTCAGGGCTTGGTGACCCCTCCATCTAAAGATAATTATTCTATTTACTTTCATACAACCCAAAAAGCTTGAATTACTTACTCGAAAAATATTTTTCGTCACTTGAAGCGCAACGGTCAAAGCTCTTGTTGGAGCTGAAAACTGCGTCCAATGAGCAAATAAACCAACAAATGAATGGCAAATGGTCGGTTAGCCAGATAGTGGGGCATCTCATTTTAACTGAGGAATTATCGGTGGGATACATCAATAAAAAGATCAACGCCATAAAAGAAGTGGGCAGAACTGGTGTTTTCGGAGAGCTTAAAATGCTGGTATTTATCATTTCCCAGCGCCTTCCATTAAAGTATAAAGCCCCTAAATCGCTGGGTGAGCAACCCAGGTCATTCCCCGATTTTGCTTCACTTGAAAAAGATTGGGATGCCGTTCGCCAACAGTTAAAGTTGTTGCTGGAACGATTTCCAGAGGAAGGGTTAAAAAAGAAAATCTACCGCCACCCGGTTATGGGCCGGTGCAATATTGTGCATGCCCTCATTTCTTTGAAAGAGCACATTGCTCATCACTATCCACAGATAAAAAGACAGCTTTAAAACCGCCAACATTCGCAAAAAACTTTTTCCAAAGAACTTATACCTTTGCGTTTCAGTTAATAATTTATGCTATTTAGATTTCTATTAATAGTTGGGATTGTGGGCTACATCCTGTACAAAGTGGGAAGCTTTTTCTTTAAAATTGGTGCAGCCAGCCAGCAAATGCGCCAGCGCGACCAAAACCCCAAATCCAAAACCCCGCCTTCTAAAATTAAGGGTGGCGATTATGTGGATTATGAGGAAGTGAAGTAACATCTCAAAAAGGCATTCATGAAATTCCATTTCTACAAATACCAGGCTGCCGGCAACGATTTTGTTTTGATTGACAATCGAAGCTTAAAAATCTCATTGTCTAAAGAACAAATCGCTAAAGTCTGCGACAGAAAGTTTGGCGTTGGTGCTGATGGAGTTATTCTGGTTGACAACGACTCGCAAGCCAATTTCAATATTACCTACATTAACCCCGATGGCTCACAAAGCCTTTGCGGAAATGGTTGCCGCACCGCGGTCGACCTGGCTACCCGTTTAGGGATGACGAATGGCAAAATCTCATTTAATGCCTACGATGGTATTCATCGGGCCGAAATTCTTGGTGATGGACAAATAAAAGTCCTGATGAATGATGTGGATGACATCGAAGAAGTTTTCGATGGATATTCGTTGGATACAGGCTCGCCCCATTATGTAAAATTCGTATCCGGTTTAAACGACTACCCAGTGTTTGCTGAAGGTCGTAAAATGCGCTACGATGCCCACTTTCCTAAAGGCACCAATGCTAACTACATCGAGGACAAAGGAAATAATTCAATAGCGCTTCGCACCTACGAACGTGGAGTGGAAGAAGAGACATTAGCATGCGGGACGGGCGCCACAGCTGCCGCATTAGCCGCATCAAAAATGGGTTATAACAGTCCGCTTACAATCTTCACTAAAGGCGGAACTCTTAAAGTTGACTTCAAAATACGCCCTTCTGGCGGGTTTTATGATATTTACCTCACTGGCCCTGCCAAATTAGTCTTCGAAGGCGATTTGGAACTATAATTGGTGTGGCAGAAAAAAGAAAATTGTTAATGGTTAGTGGGAAAGCTGAAACGCGCCTATTAACCATTTTCTATTAACATTTAACTAATTAGGAAATGCTTCAATTCATTGCCAAAATATTCGGCACCAAGTCAGAAAAAGACATTAAGCGCATCATGCCCCTGGTGGAGGCAACTAAGAAGGAAGGAGAAAAACTCGTATCCATTTCGCATGATGAATTAAGAAAACAGTCGGCCGATGTGCAGGCATCTATTGCTGCCCACCTCAAAACTATTGATGATCAATTAGCAGGCCTTCATGCCACCATCGCCAGCCAACCCGATTTAGATATCAACGAGAAGGAATCCATCTTCAATCAAATAGATAAAATTGAACTCGAGCGTAACAAAGAACTTGAAAAAGTTTTGCTTGAAGTGCTCCCCAGGGCTTTTGCCATTGTGAGGGAAACAGCCAGGCGGTTTAAAGAAAATGAATTTATTGAAGTGACAGCCCAGGAATTTGATCGAGTACTCGCCTCCAAAGCTGAGCATGTAAAAATCTCCGGAGATAAGGCGCTGTGGCAAAACCAATGGATGGCAGCGGGAAATTTGATTAAGTGGGACATGGTGCACTACGATGTGCAAATTATTGGAGGCATTGTGTTGCATGAAGGCAAAATTTCTGAGATGGCAACCGGAGAAGGGAAAACCCTGGTTGCCACGTTCCCAACTTTCCTCAACGCATTGGCCAAACGGGGTGTTCACATCGTAACTGTAAACGATTACCTGGCCAGACGAGACAGCGAATGGATGGCTCCGCTCTTCCAGTTTCATGGTTTAACCATCGACTGCATCGATAAACATGAACCAAACTCCATCGCTCGAAGAAATGCCTATTTAGCCGACATCACTTACGGCACTAATAATGAGTTCGGTTTTGATTACCTGCGCGACAACATGGCTCGCGACCCTGAAGAATTGGTGCAACGCGGTCATCATTATGCTATGGTAGATGAAGTGGATAGCGTATTGGTAGACGAAGCCAGAACACCTTTGATTATATCCGGACCCATTCCCCGCGGGGATGAACATGAATTCTACGATTTGAAACCCCGGATTTTCAAATTAGTGGAAGCACAGAAAAAATTAGTGAATCAATATTTGAATGATTCCAAAAAATTAATTTCTGAGGGAAATGAGGCTGAAGGTGGCTTAGCCTTATTCCGCGCTTATCGGGGAATGCCCAAGCATAAGCCGTTAATAAAATTTCTGAGCGAGTCCGGCATGAGGAATATTCTTCAAAAAACAGAAAACTTTCACCTGGCCGATAATAAAAAGGAAATGCCCAAAGCCGATGCGCCATTGTTCTTTGTTATTGATGAAAAAGACAATAGTGTTGACTTAACCGATAAAGGCATTGACCTGATTACTGGTGAAGGAGAGGATCCCCGATTGTTCATTATGCCGGAGATTGGTATTGAACTGAACAGGATTGAAAAAGATAATGCACTCGCTGAACAAGAGAGGCTTCACAAAAAGGAAGAAATTATTCGCGATTACTCAACCAAATCGCAACGCCTACATTCGGTAAACCAATTGCTGAAAGCTTATACACTCTTTGAGAAAGATACCGAATACATTATTGTTGACGGAAAAGTAAAAATCGTTGACGAACAAACCGGCCGGGTGTTAGATGGCCGCAGGTATTCCGATGGATTGCACCAGGCCATTGAAGCCAAGGAAAATGTGAAGGTTGAAGATGCCACGCAAACCTACGCTACCATCACGCTGCAAAATTATTTCCGAATGTATCATAAGCTTGCCGGTATGACTGGTACAGCTGAAACCGAAGCTGGCGAACTTTGGAACATCTATAAACTGGATGTAGTGGTGATTCCTACCAATAGGCCAAACATCAGAAAAGATGAGGAGGATTTAGTTTTTAAAACTATTCGTGAAAAATTTAATGCGGTTGTAGAAGAGATTGTTGACTTGACAAGCATCGGCAGACCTGTGCTGGTAGGAACAACTTCGGTGGAAATTTCTGAATTGCTCAGCCGGATGTTGCAGATGAAAAAGATCAAACACAACGTGTTAAACGCCAAGCAACATCAGCGTGAAGCGGAAATTGTGGCAGAAGCCGGAAAACCCGGAACAGTTACCATTGCTACCAACATGGCTGGCCGTGGAACTGATATTAAACTCACCCCAGAATCGCGTGCCGCAGGCGGATTGGCAATTATTGGTACGGAAAGGCATGAATCAAGGCGCGTGGACAGGCAATTGAGAGGCCGCTCGGGCAGGCAGGGTGACCCCGGTTCATCTAAATTTTACGTGTCGCTTGAGGACAATTTAATGCGGCTTTTCATGCCCGAGAGCATTGCCCGGATTATGGACAGGCTTGGCCTGAAAGAAGGTGAGGTAATTTCCCACTCCATGGTGACCAGTTCAATTGAACGGGCTCAGAAAAAGGTGGAAGAAAATAACTTTGGCATTCGTAAGCGATTGTTGGAATATGATAACGTAATGAATTCGCAACGTGATGTAATTTATCGTAGGCGAAGAAACGCGCTTTTTGGCGAACGCCTGCAGCTCGATATTCTCAATATGCTTTATGATACCACCGAAGAGTTAGTGAATAATGCTAAAGCAGGAGATGGCCTTGAGAATTTCAAATTGAATTTGCTTAGCACTCTTGGTTTTGATTTGCTGATGAGCGAGGACGAGTTCAGTAAGTTGGATGCGCCAAAACTCATTGATTTTGTTTATGGACATGTAGTCAAACATTACGAAGGAAAAAATAAGGCCATTGCACAGAAAGCTCTGCCTGTTATCAAAGATGTTTTCAAAAACAGGGGAGCTACCATGGAAAATATTTTGGTTCCCTTTACGGATGGCATTAAGCAAATCGGAGTAGTAGCCAATCTCAGGAAGAGCGTGGAGACAAACAATGCCGAGTTGGTAAAAGCGATGGAGAAAATTATTACACTTTCTATCATCGACCAGCAATGGAAGGAACACTTGCGCGACATGGACGATTTAAAACAGTCAGTGCAAAATGCAGTGTACGAACAAAAAGATCCATTATTAATTTATAAATTCGAAGGGTTTGAAGCATTCAAGCGGTTTGTCGGCAGAGTGAACAATGAGTCAATTTCCTTTTTAACGAAGGCCGATATACCAACGGCCGAACCGGAAGCCGTTCAGGAAGCGCGCTCTCAAAAACGTCAGCGCTTCCAGGAACAAAAGGATGAGTCACGTTCTTTATTGAGTGGAGGTGGAGGCCAGGAAACTCGTCAGCGAGAAGAGCCCAAAGTGATGCCAGTGAAATCAGAAAAGATTGCCGGGCGGAACGATAAAGTTACTGTTCAATATTCCGATGGACGAATCGCCAAGGATGTGAAATATAAAAAAGTAGAAGAAGATATTCAGAGTGGAAAGTGTGTTGTAATTGAGTAACATGAGAATCGGAAAAATATTCAATAGGCAATCATCAATAGGCAGTTCAGGTCTATCGGTTGCTTATTGCTTATTGTTTATTGCCCAATTAATGGCGTTCCCGGTTGAAACATCAGCCCAACGTTCGAAAGATCCGAAGCCTCATCATGAAGACCTAACCAGGCACCGGCTGAAATTTCCGGAAGTGGAAGATTCAGTTGTAAAAAAAAATGAAGAAATAAAAATTGAAATTCTCCCTGCTACAAATTCGGTAAGTGCCAAGGTGGACGAAGTACTCGACAGCATTGCGCGGTTCAACCGAACCAAAATGTTTGTAGATGGCTTCACCATCCAGCTTTATTCCGGGCTTAAAAAGGAAGAAGCCATGAATGCCAAGAAAAAAATGGCCGATGAAGCGAAAAACCTCCAGGCTGAGCTTATCTACCAGCAACCAAAATTTCGCGTTAAAACCGGCAGTTACTTCACCCGGCTCGAGGCTCAACGAGACCTTCATCGTCTGAAAAGGATTTTTCCCAATGCTATCCTTATTCCCGAAAAAGTGGCTTTAAGATAGCCAGAGAGTCGTTTTTATTACATTTTGCCTTCTCATTGCATTGAGAAATCCATTTTTAAACCACCAATTAATGGCATACTTTTGGTCTACTCAAATGTTCATGATCATGCGGAAAATGTTGTTTTTGCTGCTTTTGGTTTACAGCGGCACTGCCGTTGCCCAGGATATTTTTGCGCCTATGAAGGCCGCCATTAAGGCTGGAAACATTGAACAACTTTCAAAACATTTCAACCAAAATTTAGACGTAAACATTGAGGGCAACCTGAATTCTTTCAGTAAAACTCAAGCTGTGTTTGCCATTGGTGAATTTTTTAAAACCCATCCTCCCACCGATTTCACAATAGTGCACAAGGGTTCTTCACAGGGGGGCCTCCAATTTGCGATCGGTAAATATCTGAGCAATAAGGCCAGCTATTCAGTGCTCATACGGGTAAAGGAAACGGGTGAAGTGCGGTTGATTCATGAAATAAGCTTCGTGAAGGAGTAAGCAACGTGAGGCCCTGGTATCTTTCTGACTCAGCGATAAATAATTTTATTGATTCCTCGTTGGCTGAGGATATTGGAGATGGCGACCACTCTACGCTTGGCTCCGTGCCCCATGCTTTAAAAGTTAAAGCACAATTGCTGGTGAAAGAAGATTGTATTTTGGCCGGGATAGAGTTGGCAGAAAAAATTTTTCACCGGGTTGATCCCAGTTTAGAAATTCTGTTATATAAAAAAGATGGAGACCAGGCAAATCAGGGAGAAGTTGCGTTCCTGATCGAAGGGAAAGCCCATTCTATTTTATCAACCGAAAGGTTAGTGCTCAATTGCATGCAACAAATGAGTGGTATCGCCACTTTCACATCGCGGCTGGCGGAATTAATCAAAGGCACAAGAGCACGTTTAAAAGATACACGCAAAACCACACCTAATTTTAGGATGATGGAAAAGTGGGCCGTGCATATTGGTGGGGGCATGAACCACCGATTTGCATTATACGATATGGTGATGCTGAAAGACAATCACATTGATAGTGCTGGTGGAATTTCCAAAGCAGTTGAGTATGTAAGGCTATATCTCCGAAAGTTGGGAAAGAATTTAAAAATAGAAGTTGAAACCCGTTCACTGGACGAGGTGAAAGAGGTGTTGAGCCTTAATGTTGATGTAATTATGCTCGACAATATGAACCTCGAACAAATTAAGGAGGCGGTTATGTTGGTAAACGGAAAATGTAAACTCGAGGCCAGCGGGAGGATTACGGAAGCAAATATCCGTTCGATTGCCGAAACGGGTGTTGACTTTATTTCTGTTGGGGCGTTAACACACTCTGTAAAGAGTGTTGATTTGAGTTTGAAAATTGTGAAGTAGGTAACTTAACGCTTCGGTTTTTTCTTCTTCCCTTTCTGTTCCTCTTCATAATCGGAACGATCAGTAAGTTTTTTATCATCCACATTTTCGTCTAAGAATTTATTCAATTTCTCAATGGCCATATTGGATTGCAGCTCGCCAAATTGGTTTATTGAAACTTCGAAGCCCTCCAATTGGGTATGTACCCGGGGCTTTCTTTTTTTTGGTGATTGGGGCTCTTTCTCCATATCGCGACTATGTTTTTAATTTAAACGTTTGAAGTGCAATATTGATTCGGTTTGCCGCCTCTAAAGCTCCAATAATTTCGATGGTAAGCATAAGATCCGGGCCGGAGGCACCACCGGTAAGAACCACGCGAAGCACCTGCAATATTTTTCCTGTTCCAATGGAAAGGCTTGCCGCCACCTGTTCGAGCAAGGTTTTAGCTTCCTCGGCCTTAATTTCTTCCTTCTTTTCTAATTCGGTTTTAAAGGCAGCTAAAACTGAAATGGCTTCCTGGCTCCATTTCTTGGCAACTACTTGTTCATCATAAGCAGTGGGCGCTCTGAAAAAAAACTTGCCATGATTCCAGATGTCTTGTGGATATATAATACGTTCTCTCATCGCCTGGCAAACTTTGGCTGCTTTCTCCGGTGTGCAGGATATATTTTCCTTCTTCAAGTCGGACAATAAAAATTCGGAGAGTTCGGCATCGGGTTTGGCTTTCAGGTATTGTTGGTTAAACCATTGCGCTTTCAGTATGTCGAATTTGGCCCCGGCCTTGCCAATCCGTTCAATGGTAAATTCTTCAATGAGCTGTTGCATGGAGAAAATTTCCTGCTCGGTTCCCGGATTCCAGCCAAGGAAGGCGAGAAAATTGATCAACGCATCGGGCAGGTAGCCAGCCTCTTTATAACCGATTGATAACTCGCCTGTTTCCAAATCTTTCCAGCTCATCGGAAAAATAGGGAATCCCATTTTGTCAGCATCGCGTTTGCTGAGTTTCCCGTTTCCATCGGGTTTTAACAAGAGAGGTAAATGCGCAAATTGAGGCTGCGCCTTTTCCCATCCAAAGAAACGATACAACAGAATATGGAGCGGGGCAGAAGGCAGCCATTCTTCTCCACGGATTACGTGTGTAATTTTCATCAGGTAATCATCCACCACGTTGGCCAGGTGATAGGTTGGCATCCCGTCCGATTTCATAAGCACCTTATCATCCAGTTGAGAAGAGTTCACGGTCACCGTTCCGCGGATCAAATCATTCAAAATTATTTCTTCGTTTGCCGGAATGTTTGCCCGCACCACAAATGGCTCACCTTTCTGTATTTTTTGTTGCACTTCGTCCGCGCTAAGCGTGAGTGAATTTTTCATTTGCATGCGCGAAGCACTATCATATTGCTGTGAAGCCCCGCCCAATGCTTTCAGCCGATCCCGAAGGGCATTCAGTTCCGGTTCTGTATCGAATGCATAGTATGCCTTTCCCGAATCAATGAGCTGCTGTGCATACTTTTTATAAATGTCTTTTCTTTCCGATTGGCGATATGGTGCATGAGGGCCGCCAACTCCTACTCCTTCATCAATTTTTATTCCTGCCCACGCCAGCGATTTTATTATAAACTCTTCCGCACCGGGCACAAACCGGGTTTGGTCAGTGTCTTCAATCCGCAAAATCATTGTGCCCCGGGTTTTTCGGGCCAGCAAAAAATTATAGAGAGCAGTCCTCACTCCGCCAATGTGCAACGCACCGGTAGGGCTTGGGGCAAAACGGACTCTTACGGGTGTCACTTAAGGGTAGTTATCAGATGATGGCAATGCATGAAATTTCCACGTTCACATCTTTAGGCAAACGGCTTACCTCTACCGTTTCGCGGGCAGGCGGGTTGTTCGGAAAATATTTTCCATAAACCTCGTTTACTAAAGGAAAGGAATTCATGTCTTTCAGGAAGATAGAGCATTTAACGACCTGGCCGAAACTCGCTCCGGCCTGCTTCAGTATAGTTTCAAGATTAACCATAACCTGAGTGGTTTCATTTTGGATAGAGGATGTTACTATCGAACCTGTTGCGCGGTCAATAGCAACCTGGCCTGAAACAAAAAGCATATTGCCGGCCTTCACCGCCTGGCTATAGGGGCCAATGGGTTCGGGTGCCTGTGCGGAGTAAATAATTTCTTTCGACATAGTTGAAATTAATTTGGGAAGCCAAAAGTAAGCGTTCCTTCCAAATGAATCACCAAAAACAGGTGATGCAAAAATCGAAATCATTTTAAAATCAAACGAAAGCTATACCTTGGATAGGATTTTTTCGTTGAAAGTGCCGGGTACTTAGTTAGTCCAACTTCACTATTCACTATATGCTACGAAACTACTTTCTAATTGCTTATCGGAACTTCCTCAAACAAAAGAGTTATACACTCATAAACATTTTCGGGCTTGCCCTTGGCCTTACCAGTGCCATTTGCATTTTCCTATATGTGAATGATGAGCTAAGCTACGATAAGAACCACTCGGATTATGAAAATGTATATGGGCTGGGAGTGCGTATTTATGATAAGGACGGAAATGGGCAAAATTATTCGGTGGTGCCAGGCGGCTGGGGTCCTCGATTGAAAGAAAATTTACCTGAAGTAGAGCATGTTACTAAAGTGGACTGGATGGGCTACCCAACCACCATGATGCATAAGCCAACCGACAAAATTATTTTGACGGAGGATATCCGGTGGATCACTAAAAACTTCAGTAAAGTTTTAAGCCTTCCAATAATAAAAGGGAACCCTGAACAGGCACTGGAACAACCGCGCAGTTTATTGCTCAGCGAATCAGGCGCAAAACGGTTATTCGGATCGCTTGATCCCATTAATCAAATCATTACCATTAAGCATCCTTTTATAGACAACGGAAAAGAACTTGATCTTGCCGTAACAGGAATTTATAGCGACTACCCAGCCAATTCACATTTCAAACCCAGTTATATTGTAAACATAGAAGCATTAAGACCCGGTTTTGAAGCGCGGCCAAATGGCTTCGATGGATATTTTAACAACATGGGTTTTAATGGGGGATTTTTTTACACGTATTTGAAACTTAAACCCGGTGCCAATCTCGATAATATCAATGCGGAATTAACCCGATACAGCGAAGAGGCTGCTAAATCAGATTCAGCGTTTCAAGCACAAGGCGGTAAAATGGGATTTTTAGTTACCAATCTTCCGGATATGCACTTCGATCCGTTGATGGATTGGGAATTTGATGTGAAAGCCGACAAAAAGTATCTCACTATTTTCAGCATCATCGCTATTATGATTTTGCTGATCGCCTGTATTAACTACATGAACCTGGCCACTGCACGCTCTACCAAGCGCGCCAAAGAAGTGGGCATGCGAAAGGCTCTGGGTGGAACTCGTTGGGAATTGTCAAGACAGTTCTTGCAGGAGTCAGCTTTACTAACCATTCTTTCGCTTTTCGTTTCTATTTTTTTGGTGATACTTGTTTTGCCGTACTTCAATACACTGGCTAACAAATCATTTGCGCTGATCGATCTACTAAACTTCAACATGATATTGATCATTATAGGCACGGTGATTTTTGTAACAATTGTAGGAGGCAGTTATCCTGCCTTTTTTCTATCGGCATTCAAGCCAGTTGAAGTCTTGAAAGGAAAATTTACAAAAGGAAAAGGACCGGAATTATTTCGCAAGTCTTTAGTGGCCATTCAATTTGCCGTGTCTATGGTACTCGTTATTGCAACGGTGGTCATCGTAAGGCAAATGGATTTAATAAGGCACTCAAAACTTAATGAAAAAGGCGGCCAGATATTATCTATTCGTTATGGCGGAACTGCGCCTGACGAAAAATACCAGGGATTTAAAAATACAGTTTTGTCCGATCCGGATATTGAGCATGTTACCATTGCCAACCACCTGCCCCGACAGGAATTTTTTGGATTTATTGGGGCAACCTATCGCTTCCCGGAAGTAGGAGAGCTGGATTATCAGTGGAACCAATTAAATGTTGATTTTGATTTCCCTGAAACTTATAACCTTGAATTTCTTGCCGGAAGAAATTTTGATCCGACCAGCACAGCCGATTCATCATCCTATCTTTTAAATGAATCTGCCGTAAAAGCACTGAATAAAAAACCAGAAGAAGTGCTGGGCCTGGTAGGCGAAGAAGTAATTCAGGGAGGCAGCCGAAGTGGAAAAGTGATTGGCGTGGTTAAAGATTTCTCTTATCGTTCTATGCATAGAGCGATTGAACCGTTAGTAATAAACCCACGTGTTCACCCCATTGATAAAATTGTGT
>Ga0315912_10002224_pt1 | contig 21258 bp, 20 predicted proteins | sample VfabasoilMG_FD_204469 | JGI IMG/M metagenome (GOLD analysis project Ga0315912, IMG submission 204469) | Garden soil microbial communities collected in Santa Monica, California, United States - V. faba soil | ecosystem: Environmental > Terrestrial > Soil > Garden | place: USA: California...
GTCTAAATTATGAGGTTTGTGACCATCCAAGTCAATACCCAATGTAAGCAAGGAGGAAGATAACCCATCCTAAATCAAATTATTCCCCCCTTAGACCACCCTCACGTACGAAGCGCTTCGGTGTACAGAGTAAGGCATTAATGTCCTAATATAAATAGGCAAAGTTTTTAGCGGCCTAGACATTTGTACCGATTTAGCGCAAAGAACTTGTCAACCTTGCCTGATCTTGTTATGCTCAGAGTGGGTGGTCACTTAGGGCCGGCCATTGCAGGAGCGGGTTTTCATATCTGGCAAATTATGACAAATAAAATCCGGGTCGCAATCTTAGAAGATCATCAAAGCATTATTGATGGCTATATCTATCGCCTGAAAAGCTACGCCCAGATCGAGGTGGTGGGGGAGATCTTTTTCGGCGAAGAGCTTGAGCCATTATTAGCAAAACAACCGGTGGATGTGCTGATTTTAGATATCCAAGTGCCCACCGCCCCTACCAACCGCAACCCCTATCCAATTTTGTATCTCATTCCGCGGCTCCTGCAACGTTATCCCGATCTGGCGATTTTAGTCATTTCGATGCTCACTGAACGCCCGCTCATCAAGGCCGTGGTCACCACCGGGGTGAATGGCTATATCCTCAAAGATGATCAAGAGACCATCCGCGAGTTAGGCGCAGTGGTGATCAGCATCAATCAGGGCGGCATTCACTTTAGTCAAGACGCTTATCGGCAAATCGTGAACTCGACCAAGGCCAGTGAACAACAATTGACGAAGAGCCAATTGGAGATTTTGTCGTTATGTGCCTCCTACCCCGGCCGCACAACCGCCGAATTAGCGGCTCAAATGCAGGTCAGTCATTCCACCCTGCGCAATCAGTTGTCGCAAGCCTATTTACGATTGGGAGTAAAAAACCGTGCCGAAGCCATTCTCAAGGCGCGGGAACTGGAGTTGATTACGTTATATCCGCCAGTTGGAGCGCCAGATGCGAGTTGAAGGTAAGATCTAAGGCCTTAAAGAGGTCGCGCACGGGTTGAATTTGAGCCTCAAGCAGGGTTTCCAGTTTGGCGCGATGGGTCAAAGCAAGTTGCTTGAGCAGTGCCTGTCCCTGCTGATACCGATAGCGCAAATGATAAACACCATAGCTGATGGCCCCACAGCGAACAAGAATACGTTGAGCCTCGGTCAATATGTCGGGATCGGATACCGCCCCGCGCAGTTTGAAAAACTTTTCTCGTTCGGGATGGTCAGTTAATTGAGCGAACAAGATCGGCAAGGTGGAGCGCCCTAACAACCAGTCCGGGCCGGCCGGGATCGCCATGGTGTCCTGCAAGTCGTCATGAATTTGAATCATCTCACCATATAAATGGCCGAAGTGTTGAATGGCCGTGGCCGTGGTCTCATCCGCTTCGCCAAGTAAGGCCCCCACATATAACGCTGCGCCAAAAAAAGGAGCGCTTTTCATTTTCACCATCATCCAATACTCCGCTTCAGTCGCTGGGTTTTGTGTATCGTGATATTGCCCTAGGGCGGTGGTTAATGTCATTTGGTTAAGACACTCGGCCGCGGATAAACGCGCCAGCCAACTCGCTTGGCTCGACCGGATGGCTTCGAGACCAGCGGCTTGAAAGGCCACCGCTAAATTAGCAGTGGTCGGCGCACCAAGGCGATGATACTCACCGCGTGGGTCGGCATCCAGTAAATCGTCAATGAGAATGATGCTAATTTGTTCGCAGGCCACGGCCGCCATAGCGGGGAGAGCTAATTCCAGTGAACCACCGACGGCCTCACAAGCCAGTAAGGGCAACTGCCAATTCCGATCCCGCTTAGTCGTGGCGCGTTTGATGACGGAGCCCATCGCCGGCCAAGATTGGATCGCCGCCAGATTTAATAAAAAGTCTTGAATAAGCGCATAATCATCCATAGGGACACCCAAACAGACTGGCCAGATTTCCTGACCAGTCTGTATCATGCAATCTGGTTTAGTGGTGAGCTCAGGCGGTTTCGGCGTCCCAAGCCCCCCAATCGAGGCCACTCTTGAGAACCGCCACTTGAGCCGGCTCGGCTTCGGTCAACTGCTTCAGCCCGTCTAAGTTGGGGTCAGCCAGTTGCGGGGTTTGAAAAAGTTGGGTGTAAAAGCTTTGCATGGTGAGCATGATATAGTCTCCATAAGCTAAAAGGTTACTAAAGTCAGGTAGTCGTAAGATGCGCGAGTGTTATTTCATGGATCAATGGCCCAAATTTGCAGATAGTTATAAATTTGGGCCATAGGTTAACCTCCTCTCAGTTGATGTTCTTGCTCAAATCCAGCCCCGGTGACTCGACCCGTACTGTTTTTATAAATTAATTACAGGCAGTAATCTATCGGCAAACGCTTGAAGCGCCTCAAGTGTTACTTAAGTTTTTTACAGAGTGCACGAAAGCTGATTGAGACTTGCTCTATGTCGTATCCTACCTTCCCGCAAAATCTACGCCACTTAGTTTTCTTGCCGTGGCTCGTATTAGGTTTGATCTCGCTTTTTACCTACGCTTATTTTTTTCAAGCGCCCTACCCCGGTTTTGATTTCGCCCCAGCCCAAGGAGAAGTTAAAGATATTTTTGTGAAACCCTCGACTGGGCCGGAGCTACACGTTGGGGATCGGTTTATCCAAATTGGCACGGTGCGCTGGGAAGATTTTCGGACCAACACGCGGAGTCTACTGTTTGAAGGTGTCCAGGCGGGTGAGATAGTGCCCATCATTGTTGAGCGAGGCGGCCACCCAATAACAATCCCATGGGTCTATCCGGCTGGGCCGAATCAGGCTGAAATTTTAGATCGCCTCGTTAGCGAGTGGTTTCTCGCCTATATGTTTTGGCTCGCTGGCACGCTTACCTTCCTTTTTCTTCGCCCAACCGATACGCGTTGGTGGTTGTTTTTAGCGTTCAACTTCCTAACGGCCCTTTGGTTAGCTACTGGAACGACCTCGCGTTGGCATGTTTGGGACAGCCAAATCTTTTTGAGGGTGGGGATCTGGTTATCCGTGCCAGTCTATTTACATCTCCATTGGGTTTTCCCCCACCCGTTAGGCCGTTTGTCGAATAGCGTATGGCAGGCGCTGTATGGGATCAGTGGCCTCTTAGTCATTGCTGAATGGTTTCAACTGCTCCCTTTGAATGGCTACTTTGTGGGTCTGCTGTTGGCCCTGCTCGGCAGTGTGGTGTTGCTCATTGGCCACTTTATTTTTCAACCCTCCCAACGACGTGAGCTCGGCTTACTTGTGATGGCAATTGGCTCGACCCTGTTCCCGATAACGGTGATCGGGGCCGTTGGCATCTTCAATGCCTATCCCGGTACCGCCAGCGGCGCTTTTTTGACGTTTGCCCTGGCGCCTTTTGCCTATCTGTATGTGGTATATCGCAAACAACTGGGGGGCGTGGAAATTCGCGTCAACCAAGTCGTCACTTCTTATATTTTCTTTCTGCTCTTAGGCACCGCCCTGCTCGTTTTGATTACCTTGATTGATCTGCGCTTTGAATTCTCCGGCAAGACCATCGTTTTTAGTATGGCCACGGCGGGGATCGTGGCCCTGTTGACGGCCACCAGTTTGAGGCCATTTCAGCGCTTTGTTGAACATCATCTATTAGGGATGCCTTTGCCCCCGACCCGCCTAGTCGAAGCGTATGTTGAACAGATTGCGGCCAGCCTGGATGCGGCCGAGATCGCCCATCTGTTGCAAGACAAGGTTCTGCCAAGTTTGCTCGTGCGGCAGTCAGCGCTCCTGCAACTTGATGAAGCGCACCAGCCAACCCTGTTATATGCGACGGCCGTTGAAACAGCCGACCTCCCAACGCGCCCCGAGATCCTGCACTTGTTAAGCAAAGCCGGAAAATATCGCTTACCTGGGACGGCTCAATTTTGCACCTGGGCTTACGTGGTGCTCCCCTTATCCGTCAACCACAAACACATTGGCCTGTGGTTATTAGGTCATCGGGATCCCGATGATTTTTACACGCAATCCGAAATTTCTTTACTGCAATCCTTAGCGCATCAAACAGCGATTGCCTTAATTAATTGCATTCAAGCCAATCAATTGCACGCGCTCTATCAAGCGGATATTGAACGCGTGGAAAACGAGCGGATTGATCTCGCCTGGGAATTGCATGATCAAATGCTCAATCAGCTCGCCCTCTTGAAAAACTCCTTAGCGGATTATCCTTTACCCCATGGTTTTTTGGAAAGTTACAACGTGGTTTCGACCAGCGTGCGTCAGACGATCAGCGGTTTGCGCCCAGCGATGTTGAACTATGGGCTCTACACTGCTTTAAGTGGTTATGTAGATGAATTAACGGACCAAGCCAAGAGCGACCTGACATTTGAATTGGCCGTTCCCCAAACCGACATTCGTTACGACCCGCGTTTTGAGCAACATCTCTATCGGATCGTTCAACAAGCCTGTGACAATGCGATCCGCCATGCGCAGGCCCAGCACCTCTACATTCAAGGTGAATTGACCGAGACGATGGTTAACTTAATGATCGTAGACGACGGCGTAGGTTTTGCCGCTGGGGCGGTGCTGGATTTGCCCTGGCTCCTTGCCCATAAACATTTTGGCCTCGCCGGCATGCAAGAACGCGCCGCATTAATCGGGGCCCAGATGCATATTCAATCCACACTGGGACAAGGTACACGGATTCGGATCTACTGGAGCCAATCTCCGACCAATCAGACATAACTATGAATCAATTTGGGGGCTTACTCCGCCAATATCGCACGCGCAGTTTTGATGCTACGCGCCGACGTTCATTAACGCAAGAACAGCTCGGCGCATTGCTTGGGCTAGAATTAGCGACGGATGGCTATACTGGGGCGGCGGTGAGCGATTGGGAACGGGGGCAAAGCCAAATCCCCAAAGACCACCGTCAAGTTCTGATCAGCTTGCTTAAAGTGTTGCGCGCGTATGCCGGCCTCCACAGTGTGGGTGAAGCGAATCAACTCCTCTGGGCCGGGAATTACCGCTCGCTCGACAACCACGAGCTCAGCAAAATTTTTCCGGTTGATCTGCCACACCTGACGACCTCCCCCGAACCAGGGCCGGAGCGCACTCCGTCTTTTGAGTTACCGCCTCGCGCGAGCGGCGAGCGGTATTACTGCCTACCGGGTCGCGAAAAAGAGTTAGAGCGACTGTTGAATGCCTTGGCCGATGCGCGCGGCCCGACGATGATTGCCCTGGAAGGTTTAGGCGGAGTAGGCAAAACAGCGTTAACCGCAGAGCTCGCACGCCGCGCGATCCAGAAAAAACTTTTTGCCGGGGTCATTGGCGCGAGCGCCAAACACGAAGTCTTGCTGGATGGCCATATCGTCCCGGTGAATGAACCGACGCCCGATTTCGATGGCTTGTTAAATACGCTTGCCCAACAACTTGGCCGATGGGAAGTGGCGCTGTTCAAGCCCCAAGAAAAGTGGAAGGCGCTCGCGCAGGCCTTGAACGAGCGAAATTATTTACTGCTGATGGACAACCTCGAAACAACCGAGGACACGTATGCGCTCATCGCCCATTTGCGAACTTTGCTACACCACAGCCGAGCCATTCTCACGAGCCGCAAAAAAGTGCCACACGGCTTAGCTTTCGCCGTTTCTGTGTCCGGCTTAGAGCGAGCCGAGGCGCTGCGCTTTTTGCGAGCCGAGGCGACTCAACAGACCGTCGCCCAAATCTTAGAAGCCCCGGATGAAAAACTGGCTGAAATTCATTCCGTCACTGGAGGGCTGCCGCTCGCTTTAAAGTGGGTGGTTTCCCAAGCGCGTTTTTTAGAGCTAGCGCCGGTACTCGATCAGTTCCGTTTGGCGCGGGGAAATCTGTATGCGTTTCTCTTCCAACCTAGTTGGCATCAACTCCAAGCCACCGCTCAACGCGCGTTGGTCTATATCGGCCAAAAGGTGATGACGCCAGTGAGTTGGGAAGACTTGTTGCGCGTTCAGATCGTCAACAATGATCAAGAACTCTTAGAGGCCATTCGGCAATTAGTAGACTATTCATTACTGGAAGTGACCACTTCGGCAGGACGCCTACGCTATAGCATTCATCCCCTGACGCGCTATTTTGTCACCAGCGATTTGCCCCGTATTTGGCGCGAACAGGGGCATGCGTTACAACCGCAGACCGTGCCTTAGCCGCAAACGTGGCTATACTGGTTCCCTATCCCCATGACCAGAAAGAGAATACGCCACCCAAATGAAGGCGACGGAATTTCTCAGAAAATTAAAAAGACTGCGATCCGCCACCAAAACCTGTTGGATTGCTAGGCGAGGCGTCAAATTGTGGCCTCCCCCCAGCCCAAGCGCCAAGCGCGACCAAGCTCACCCCGGCCACTCCCAGCCCAACCAATAACCCCGGCGTCGCTACCCACAAACGCATATAGTGTGCCCATAAAGCCAACTCTAAGCTCACTTGTTGGCGTAGGGTGCTAGGCGCATAGAACCAAAGGGTCAACAAAACTCCCAGCATCAACAGTACCAACAGCCCCAGGCTGTAATCCAGCCACGCCAAACGAAACGGCGGTGGGGTGAATTGGCGAATGCGCGTCAACACCGCCGCCGACAATCCGGCCGGTGGTGGCTTGAGTGGGAGTGTGTGCAAGGCTTCATCTACAGCGCGATAAGCCGCTCGTTCACGTTCGTCGAATGTCTTCATTCGCTCACCTCCACTACGCGCAACGCCTCCCGCAACCGCGCCCGCGCGCGAAACAAACCCGTCTTGACGGTGCCCAGGGGCAGGCTGACCACGTTGGCGATTTCCTCATACGACAGTTCTTGTTGAAAGCGTAACACTACCAACAACCGATAACTCTCTGGCAATTGCTCAATGTGTTGATGTAAAAAGGCGCGCCGCTCTTCGGCTTCGTAACCGGCCTCAGGCGTATCCCACTGTTCGGCTGGCACTTCCAACAACGCCTCATCCCCCAATGCCAACAAGTCGCGGCGCAAACGGGGCAACCGATTCCAACAAACGTTCATGACGATCCGATACAGCCACGTCTTGAATTGCGCCTGCCCCCGAAAATTGGGGAGCGCCAGCCACGCACGCACCAAAGCCTCTTGGGCCAAGTCCTCCGCTTCGTGGGGGTCGTTCACGGCGCGCAAAGCCAGATTATAGACAAAGGTCTGATGCAACATGACCAATTCACCAAACGCCTCAGCGTCCCGCGCTTGGGCCCGCTGTACCAATTGTTGTTCCCGAGCCTCCACGCCGCACGTCTCTCCTCTAAATTAGACCAGATTCGCAGAAAAAAGTTTCACCCAAACTGCCTGAAACTTTTTAGGAGTTTAGCCTGTCAAAAGGGGTAAGTACAAACTAATCCGCGAGCGGAAGGAAGTTCAATATGAAAAATCGTAAGTGGTTAATCATCGGTCTGTTAGGCATGATCGAAATAGCCTTATGTATTGGCATCGTTGGCGTGTCATGGTTTAGCCTGAGCGTTATTCGAGCCAATTCTTGGGTGATGGGGCGCGAACAGGTGTCGGTGAGCGCGACCGAAGAGCAAACTTACCCCATGAGTGGGGCGGCCACCCTCAGCGTAGACAATACGTTCGGAAAGGTCACGATCACCGGCGGCCCCAGCCAGCAGATCGCGGTCAAGGCGATCAAGACAGCTTATCACAACACTGAGGCCGAAGCGCAACAATTTCTGAGTCAAATCAAAATTAATACGACTCAGATCGGCAACCAAGTCACTATCGAGGTCGTGCCGCCCAGTGGGTTTCTCCAAAACACGCTCGTTTCGGTCGAGTTTATCATCAACGTCCCCACTGATACCGCTGTGAGAGTGGATAGCGAACAAGGTGAGATCATCTTGGCTGGTGTCGCGGGCGGGGCGCAGTTATCTACCTCCTTTGGTGATGTCGAGGCCGATGACATTACAGGCACCCTCAGCATTGACACCAAGAGTGGGCAGGTGACGGCACGGCACATCCACGCCGCGGCGCAAGTCATCGAAATCTCGTCTGATTTTGGGAGCATCCGTTTAGAAGATGCCTTGGCTACAGCGATCACACTACGTTCCAAGAGCGGCGAGCTCCATCTGACTCAGGTCGTGGCGACCGAAACGGTAGTGGGCGAGACCGATTTTGGCGGGGTATTGTTGGAGAACGTCAAAAGCCCCGTTTATCAAATGACCACGAAGAGCGGCGCGATTGAGATCCGCGCAGTGAGTGGCCGGATGACCGCGCAAACTGATTTTGGCGATGTGACCATCACCGAAGCCAGTGAAGTCACGCTCGAACTGTCTACTAAAAACGGCGCGATCACCTTTGCGGGCACGCTGGGGAGCGGGCCACACACCATTGCCACCGACTTCGGTAATATCCGGTTGACACTGCCCCAATCCGTCGCGTTTGATTTTGACTTCACCACCGATTTTGGCAAGATCAAATCCGAATTTCCGATGACCATCAACGGCACACCTGACCAAGAGCATTGGCAAGGTATGATCAACCAAGGCGGCGCGTTGGTCACTGCCTCCACCAAGAGCGGCAATATCTCACTCGAGATCGCTCACTAACTCATTCACGTTCACTTCACACTAGCGACTTAAGGAGCCCCCTATGTTAGACGACGCGATCCCTGCTGTGGCGTTTATCGCCTTTTTCTTCCTTGTCTTCAGCTTTACTATCGTCATGCGTTATCTGAATTATCGGGAGACGATGGCCTTAGCCGAAAAAGGGCTGGTGCGCCCTGATAAGCGCCGTTCGGATGGTAAAGACACTCTGCGCTGGGGCATCGCTATCACCGCCATCGGCCTCGCCCTCATGGTTGGCCTCTACCCCATCGGCTTCATGGTTGATCGAGGTTTCCCGCTCGGCTTTGGTCCGTGGATGTTGGCTGGCCTCATCCCGGCTTTCTTTGGCCTGGGCTTGGTGCTGATCTATTACCTCACCCAAGATGAAAAACCAGACGAAAAGCCGAAGGAAGTGCCAGCGCCGAAACCAAGCCAAGAGAATTAGCCACCCCAATAGATTGAGCTAGGTTGGGGCGTGGCGTGACGCGCCCCAACCGGAGAAGACAGGCTATAATCCCAGCAAGGATTATCGTCATGTCGCATACCTTCACCAAAGCCATTATTCGTTTCCCCGCTTCTAATTTTGCCGATGGTCTGACAACCGTAGATTTAGGCCAGCCGATCTTTGCAACAGCCCTCCAACAACACGCGGCCTATTGCGCAACATTGCGTGACTGTGGCCTCACCCTCACCGAACTCGAAGCCGATGCGCGTTACCCCGACTCGACCTTTGTCGAAGACACGGCGATCTTAACGAAAGACCTCGCCGTCCTCACTCATCCGGGCGCGCCCAGCCGTGAAGGGGAAGTGCGCACCATCAAGGCGGCGCTCGATCAGTTTTATACCAACTTCCGCGTTATCACCGCACTGGGCAACTTGGATGGGGGCGATATTTGCGAAGCCGAACAGCATTTTTTCATTGGCCTGTCACAACGCACCGATGAAGAAGGCGCGCGACAACTGACGGCGTATTTAGAAGAGATCGGTTGTACCGCCGCGTGGGTGGACATCCGCGACACGCCCGGCATCCTACATCTCAAGAGTGGGATAGCCTATGTGGGGGATAACAATTTAGTGGTGATCGAGGCCTTAGCCGACCACCCGGCCTTTGAAGGTTACAACTTGATCCGCGTCGCCCCCGGCGAAGAATATGCCGCTAACTGCGTGCGGGTGAATGACCACGTCCTGCTCCCCGCTGGCTACCCCCAATTGCACAACGCTTTAACGGCGCTTGGTTATCACGTCATCCCACTGGAAATGTCTGAATTTCAGAAGATGGACGGGGGCTTGAGCTGTTTGTCGTTAAGGTTTTAAACGAACCCCTCGTCAATCAAACCAAAAGTATTTCCAATGCGGGCTGGGGGCGTCATGGACGGCATACCACCCTTGCCGCGCTTCTAAACTGACGGGTGACCACATGAGCAACCAAGCGGCGTGACTGACCATAATATGCTCGTCAAGTTGGTTGTACATCACGATCTCTTCCGTGCCAAAGCCACCAATCAATAGTGGGGGTTGTTTAAAGTATAAACTGTAAGCCGCGCCGCTCGGTATGTAATGATATTGCGGGATGCCTACCACACCGGGACGATAATCGGGCCATAACGCCAGCAGAGAACTCGGATAACGTCCGTGGGCCGCATGATACTGCTCGATGTCATGGATTAACGCGGCGCTCTGAGTGATGGCATAGTTGCGGCTGAACTCGGCGGCGGGGGCACTCAACATGAGCTGAAACGAAAAAACAATGAGTGGGATGAAGGTCAGGTAAAGCGGTGCTGGGTTGAAATTCTCGGCCTCGTTGGTTTTCAACGCTCTCAGGCTCGGGACAAAGCTCCAAATTAGAGTCGCCCACAAAGCAAGCGTGGCTAATCCAAAAGCCAGTCCCAAACCGATAAACGCACCCAACGAAACAACGAGGGCGACCAGCACACAGGCGAGCAGAGTCAAAAGAGCAAAGTAGTAACCGAGCGCTGTGGTTGGGAGCTGTCGTTGCCGTCGCGCTCGTTTTCTCCACTCGTACCCCAGCCATAGCCCTCCGATGGGGACAAATAGCAAGCCTACCACGCCAAACGCTTGGGCCATTGCTGATAACACGAGCGATGATCCATCATAATCGCCGGGGAGAAACGGATAAAACACACCAAAGACAATCAGGGTCGTTATCCCACCCATTTTGAGGAGATGTAAAGCCATAGGGTTATCTCATCCGGCATCAACACAACCTAACTGCGAATAGCCTAATTTTTTCTTGGCAAATTGAGTTCGCATTTCCCCTCTCCCCTCGTTGGCTACGCGCACGCTAATTTGATATGCGAAAACCTATAGCAGTCTCCTTGTAAGGTCTTATTAAATCGTACCCCCAAAGTCTTGCAAAGTCATACCCCCTTGCCGTGTGAAATCCGTCCAATCACCCTGCCTTTCGCCTACTTGCTTCGATTGAGATGGGATGACAAAAGCCGTCGCCATCACGGTTTTGCAAGGTCTGGGGGCCAACACCGTCAAAATCATCGCAACTGTTCTTGGGCGAATTGGCCTCTAGGAGAAATAGCAGGCATAATCCGGGGGTATGACTTTTCAGGATTCTTGAGGTACGACTTAAGTAGACCCTACATCCTTTTCGATTTACAACGCCCCTTCGACTGTGCGGCTGCGTTGCGAAAACGCGCCGCGCGTTCAGGGCAAACATTGTTGGTGCAACAGGAAACTGCTATAGGTGTGGGTTAAACCAGATCGCGCGGCACGCTGAACGTCCAGTTCTTCGTCAACACGCGCGTCTCACCCTCATAAGCATCCAATTGATTCGAGACATGAAAGTGGGTCGCGGTTGAAGTCATCACACTCTGCGTCTCAATTCGCACTCGCCAAGTGCCCCGTTGATACTCCGCGCGTCGCTCACACCGCACCATCGCCGAGAGCGGGTCGGCTTCGTTGATGGTATAGGTATCCATCACCACATCATCGCACTCTAAGCCGTTGTCCAGATAACGCTCGCGCCCGTGATCGGTGACGTTCTTGATCTCGACGCGCCCCGTGACGAGATCAGTCGTTTGATGGCGTTGCAATTGACCCACCCGAATTAGCTCCACCCGCAACGGCGGCGCAGTTTCAGAAGGCCCGAATGGCGCCAGTTGATCGTCTTCGGCGCGTGGCGGGCGCACCGGCAAGATCAGTTGGCTGGCTTCGCCCGTCAACAATGTCAGCGTTACCGGTTCAGGCGAGGGCCAAACGAACGGCCACAACGCCGTTGACAGCGCCACCCGCCACCGATGTCCTTTGGGCAAGGAGTAGCCCACCACCTTAAGCTTAAAGTTCACCGTGATAATTTCACCGGGATGTAAGGCGTGCGGCGTTTCGTCATTGAGATGATGCGTGAGATTCAGCGCGCCCCAACTCACCAGCGTCGAAGCCCCATCCGGCGCGACATCGCACAACCGCACGGCGATTAACGCGACCGGTTGATCAACCGTCAGGGTCAGTTTGACTTCGGGGAAACCCAAAATATCTACGGGCGCCTCAGCCGGAGCCGAAGTGAACGTGAGCGATTTGCCATCGGCGGCACGCTGGTCGCCGGGCGCTTCGCCGGGTTGACCATAACTCGCCCATGACCCCAACTCACTCCCCAACGTTTGCGGGCCGCGAAATGTGATCGGCGTGGAGGCGGTAGCCGTTTCAGTCAGAACACCGACATTTGTGCCAGCGTTGAGTGCATAAGCCTTAGGTGTAATGCGGTCAGTCGGCCAAGCGGTATCGGCTACCCATCGCCCCGGACGTTCGACATAGTGCGTGCGCGGTGGCACACTGGCTTGCAACCAGGCGCGCAACATCGGCTCGCGCATAATGCCCGTGTCACGCCCTTTTAGCCAGTGATCCCACCAGCGCAAACTCTCTTGCAAAAAGCCAATCGCCGGGCCCGGCACACCCGCTTCAGGATATTTGTGCGCCCACGGGCCGATGAGCCCGAGGCGTGGTGATGTGAGACCCGCCAGCAAACGCGGGATGGCATTGGGATAACCATCCGCCCAACCGCCGACCGCGAAGACCGGGATGTTGATCGCGGAAAAATCTTCGTTGACGGAGCCGTGTTTCCAATAGGCGTCGCGGCGTTGATGCGCCAACCACGCCTCGACAAAGGGCGGCGTCTTCTCCATCCGTTCCAACCATAGCGCGCGCCATTGTTCACCCACCCAACGCGGGTCGGGCGGCGTGGCATTGTAAGCGAACATGATGGAGGCCCACGCCAACATATCGTAAGCCTGCACACCACCGCCGAGGTAATGCACATCGTCGGCGTAGCGGTCGTCGGTGGAGCAAAGCGTGATGATGGCCTTAAGCGCAGGCGGACGGCGCGCGGCGACTTGCAAGGCGTTGAAGCCACCCCACGAAATACCGAACATGCCCACTGAACCGTTACACCACGGTTGCGCCGCGATCCACGCGATGACTTCCAGCGCGTCGTCTTGTTCTTGTTTCAAATACTCATCGTACAAAATGCCCTCCGAGTCGCCACTGCCGCGCATGTCCACGCGCACACACGCGTAGCCGTGTCCCGCTAAATAGGGATGGCGTAAGGCATCGCGGATGGCTGTGCCATCGTTTTTGCGATAGGGCAGATACTCCAACAACGCCGGCACAGGTTGGGCCTCGGCGTCGAGCGGCAACCACAAGCGGGCGGCGAGGCGCGTGCCATCGGCGAGCGGGATCCATAGGTTTTCAATTTCGCGGATGGGGTGTGGGAAGGAAGTGCGGGTGGTCATAGTGTTTTCCATTCTAATCACTTACCCCCCTGCCCAATTTCAGCTAGATGTTCCAACTCATGCAACGCTAGCGAACGCGCTCGCCAATAGACCGATTCTTTCCTTTGCTTCTTCGCTTCCCGGATGGCGCGTGACCATTGGACCTCGGTCAATCTATTTAAGACACCTAACAACATTTGGCGGCGCAATTTGAAATAGGCCAGTAGGTCTGAAAACACGAATTGATCATACTGCATGAGTTTCCCCCACTGCCGTTCAGGATGCAGGTCAACCAACAGGGGTTCATCGGCGAGCAACGCCAGATACATGGCTTCAGCCGACCGGGCTTCGCAGTTGAGGAGATGAGCGAGGACTTGGGTGGCTGATCGCTCGCCAACGCCGAGCGGTTGGTCAAGTTGCGTGAGAGAGTAACGCTGACTCAAGGCCATCAGCGCCTGAGGGGTATCGGACAAAAACGTTATAACTTTAGCGATATTGGGGGGAGTCGGATCAGTTGAAATGACCGGCTTCACGGATCACACACCTTTGGGGGCGATGATGACGCGCAGACTCAAGCCGTCCTGCTCATGGTTCAGCTCATTTTCGACGCCGCGTGGGTTGGCGATCTGCCGCTCCGGGTCATAAACAAAACACACCACCGTCCGGCATTCTGGGCGTGGTTGATACCGTTGAACGTCGGTCTGGAGTTGTTCGCTTAGCACTTGAGGATTGAAATCGCTACGCACCCATTTGGCAACCATCACAATCTGCTCCAACTTGAGCAAAAAATCTGTGCGCGTCTCCCCGCCTGCATAGCCGGGCGTCCATGTTTCGGGGCGGACATCGTCATATTCCAAAGTGAGCAAAGCGTGGAGCAAGTCTTGGACATCGTATTCGTCGTTGACGAGGAACGGGGGGCGCTCGGCCGGACGGGAACGCAACTGCTGAACCACGCGATGAAATCGCGAGCATAGGCGTTCCAAGATCAACATCTGGCGGATCCGCTCTTGCACCGCCCCTTTCGTTTGGGTCGGCTCACTGGAACCACGTCGGCTGGGCCGTTTGCTCATTTGGTCTCAGTTAACCAATGTTTGGCTTTTTCAATATCGTGAAAAAACTTGATCCACTGCCCTTGGTTTGTGGTGACATCTTCTGAAAAACGCGCGTCCTTAAAGCTTTCCGAGATCACAATCGCGCGTTTGAGTTCACCGACGTACACGCCTAAGGGCAGCGCCTTATCCGATAGGAGCTTGGGTAAATCATAAATATCCAAGGTGGATAAGTTGATGTGCGCTTCACGAAAGTCGCTTAAAAACAAGAACGACCCGTTCTCGACCGCCAAGCGCAAGGCATCGGAAAAGATCGCTTTAAAGTCGCTCAACTTAACCACACCGTGAATTTTCGTTTCGATAATCCGAGTTTCTGGGTCGTAACGTATGGTGTAGGGCATAGTCTCATCTCATTGTAAGTCTATTCATACAAGACCGACGACAACCAAATTTTACCAAACCTAGAGCAAGCCTTAGCTAAACGGATCTGCTCTTCGATGCGCCTGCTAAGTGGATAGGCTGTGATACAAAGCGGTCCGTACCTTGCTCGGCAATGGGTGGCTGGCTTGTGGGTTAACCCAAACCACTGGTCGCTCTGTCGGCCCGGGCGCGCCCCGCACGATGAGCTCACTTAACCGCTGATAACCCCGGAAGAAGTCGGCGCGCTTCCGAAACGCATGGCGTTGCAACAACCTCGCGTCATTCTGTTCGGCGCGTTGTTGGACATGCACGATGGCGGCATGCAAGTCATCCGGCGTAGGGCCGGGCGCGTCCAGCCCAATCAGCAGGACATTACTGTGGTGAGAGAGCAACTGCCCCAACTTACTGCACATCGTCTCCGCGAGGCGCTCACTCAATGTTGAGGCAGAGGGGTGAGGGTGAGTTGTAGCATGCAGTCGAGTGACTTCAACCATGAAGGTCAGTCGGGTCGTAAAGGTGACGGCGAAGTCCGGGCAACGGGTTTGGCCGAGTTGGGGTTCATACATTAGGCTCACCGATCGTTCTTGGAGTAACAGATACGCCGTCTCCAATTCCAGTTGTAAATCTAGCAGGCGTTCTGGGTCTGAACTGGTGCGTAGTTTTTTGCGAATCTTGTCGCGAAAGTCGGCGACAAACGTCGTGAAGCGGCGAGAGGTAGTTAACCAGGTGGTGAGAGGTTGGGTGAGCGGATGCGATCCACCCTCAAAGAGATAGTCCAGCAGTTCCTCCGTCAACATCGCGCTACTGCTTAGGGTTCATGCCATACGGGATTGACGCCGAACCAAATAGAACGCCCCCACACCTCCAAGTAGCGCGAGGCTAGCCACACAGACCAAGATCACGGCACCCGTTGGACCTAAACTCCTCAGGCTCAGCCCCACCTTACCCTCGGCATACAAATGGGCCTGTTCTTCCGGGGCGATGTCCCAAATGAGGGTTTGGCCTTCCACGCGGTCAGCGTTGTGCAAACCCACCTCACCCGGCAAAGTCAACCGCCACTGTTGAGCGATGCCCGGGCTATTCGCAGTAGACGTTATAGCGACATCTACTTCAAAAACTACCTGACCCAGATCGAGCTTAAGTTGCTGGACGGTCACTTGGCCCATCTGCGAATAAAGTTGGCGTAGCTCGGTGAGATCGGTGAAAGAGCGGGTGGTGATGCAGTAAGTTTCGTCACCCACCACTTCTTCGGTGATGGCGGCTTCGCTGGCTAGATTTTGCTGGAGGTTGTCGCAAATGCTTTTGGATTCGTTACCCGGCGTCTGGGCGAAGCCGCGTGCCTCTTCAGCGGAGTAGACGACAGCGTTTTGCAATTGACCAGAGCCATCGGAGTTAAGGTGGGTATCAACTACGATGCGACAAGCCGATAACCCCAGTGCCAAGACAAGTAATTTGAAGTACAGTCGGGGAGAGGGTTTCATGGTTAGGAGAGGAGGGTCGCACAGCCTCGGTTTTATTGTAGCGCAGTTTGCTAGAGTTTTGCCAACGCCAGCCCGAAAGTAGGCCCCTGTCCCGTTTCCCTCAATGCCTCACACATTGCACCGCCTATGCGCTAACGATTGAGGAGGGCAGGCCGAGAACGCGCTCAGTCCAATTCCTTGAGCGCCCCTTGCGCTTCCTCTCTCAATTGTTTGAGCGCACTAGAAGTCGGATCGCCAAGGCGGTCAATCACTGCCTTGAGCGCTAGGCGATAAGCCACCGTAAAGGCGGCCTCACGCGCGGTGGAGAGATCGGGGACAACCCCACTCCCTTCCCAATTTGTCCTGGTAATGGGATTGATGGCGCGCCCGGTCGGGATAAACACATTGAAGTGCGGGTGCAAGCGATACACATCGCCGGGGTGCGCGCCACCGCCAGTTGTTTCGCCGATGAGGGTGGCCCGCTGGCGTGTTTGAAGGTTATACACAAATTCTTCCCCACCAGAAAAGGTCTCGTGGCTGGTTAAGGCATAAATTGGCTTGTCACCAAAGCGTTGACCGGGGACATACGGCAACGTCCAAAATTGTTGGGTGCTCTCGGTGTCACGCCAGTACAAACTATTGAGATGCACAGGCTCGCCCATAAAGAGATAACTGCTCACGAGAGCGATCATGCTTGGATCGCCGCCGTGACACTGACGCAGATATATGATGAGAGCGTGAGTATGCGCGACAAAGTTCATCGCGGCCGCGGCGGTCTCACCACCCACCGCCGGGTCCATGAAGGCGCGCAGGTCGAGATAGCCCACATTACCGGGAAGCCGTTCGACTTTGTAGAAACCATAATTGTTATACTGGGCTTGTTGATGCCGCTCTGCCAACCAAGTCGGGTTCTGGTACAGCGCCTCAGCTTGTTCCGGCAGGGGGTCGGCTTGCCACCCCACACGCAAATGTTGGTCATGATTGACTTCTTGGAGATGGGCGGTCAGAGCAGCGGCAAACGCTTCCCCCGTAGTGAGGGCGGTATATTCGCCCCGCTCAAGATAGTGTTTTAGGCGCGCCACGATTTGTTCGGCTACCTCAGGAAAAACGTAATGCGCTTTCAGTTTCTCAGAAAGGCTGTGAACGATCTCGGTGTAGGAAAGCGTGTCTAACACAGAGGAGAGCGTATCCATGACAGTGTCCTTCAGGAGGCAATCGCCACTAGCTTTTGGTCACAAACTGGCCGCGATGCAGTTCAGCATACAACCCATCCTGCGCCAGCAGAACCGCGTGCCGTCCCTGTTCTACAATGCGGCCATCTTTCACAACACAGATTAGGTCGGCATTGCGGATGGTGCTCAGGCGGTGGGCGATGACCAAAGCTGTCCGCCCAAGTAGAAGGCGCTCCAAGGCTTCTTGGATTAAAACTTCTGTAACTGTATCAATGTTGGCGGTGGCCTCATCTAAGATCAACAGGCGCGGATCGGCGAGGACGGCGCGGGCGATGCAGATTAACTGGCGTTGACCGACCGAGAGGTTGACACCGCCCTCCAGCACCCGCGTCTGATACCCCTCCGGTAGGGTCAGAATGAAGTCGTCTGCGTTCGCCAGGCGGGCGGCCGCCTCCACCTCCGCGTCCGAGGCTTCTGGACGACCAAAACGGATATTGTCGGCCACACTTAAGGAAAACAGAAATGGATCCTGAGGTACTAGCCCAGTCTGACGACGTAGCGATTGCTGGGTCACGGCACGCACATCTAATCCATCAATGCGCACCGCTCCCTCGGTGACATCATAGAAACGCGCCACTAAGTTCGCCAGGGTCGTCTTGCCTGCGCCCGTTGGCCCAACCAAGGCGACCGTCTGCCCCGGCTGGATGGTCAGGTTCACATGGTGCAGGGCAGGTAGAGCGCCCTCATCGTATTGGAATGAGACATTGTCCAGCGTAATCTGACCAACGATGGGGGGCATATTAGGCGCGTCGGGCTGGTCGGCCACAGCGGGTGGCGTGTCGAGGAGCGCCAACACCTGCTCACCACCGGCCATCGCCGATTGCATGGTGGTATAGATGCGGCTCATCTCCAAAATAGGCTGGAAAAAGCGCGTGACATAGGCGAGGAAGGCCACCATGGTGCCCAGCGTCACCTGGCCTTGGGTCACCGCCAGCCCGCCGAACCACAGCACAATGGCCGTCGCCAGCATTCCCAAGAACTCAATCCCCGGCAGGAACACGAAGGAGAGCGAAACCGCGTCCACATGTGCATCGCGGTTGGCGACGTTGACCCGGTTGAAACGCGCCTGAGATGCGCCCTCTTGCGCAAAGGCTTGGATGACGCGCACCCCAGTAATGTCCTCGGCCAAGTCACCAACGACGGCGGCGACTTTGGAGCGGGTCTTACGGAAAGCCGCCTTGGCCTGTTGGGCGAAGAAGTACGTGGCCAGCGCCATGATGGGCAATACCGTGAAAGTCAACAGAGCCAGTTGTGGGCTGAGTGATAACATGACGAGCATGATGCCAGCCAAGACCAACGTGTCGCCGAATAACGTGATGAGACCTTCTGAAAGGAGTTCGTTAATCTCGGCCACATCGTTGATCACACGCGAAACAGTGACCCCGACGATGTGCCGGTCGTGGTAACCCAGCGGCAAGGCTTGTAGATGTTCAAATAGTTGGGCCCGGAGCGTTGCCAACACCTTCTGCCCCACCCAGGTGAGCAGATAGCCTTGTCCCATGTCAGTTAGGTACAGGCCCACATAGGCCAGACCGATCCAGATCGCAATCATGGTCAGACCCATCACGTCTCCCTGGGGGATGGCACTATCAATGCTGACCTTGATTAAATACGGTGCGAGTAGGATGAGGGCCGTCTCAACCAGCATCAATGTGATGGCGAATATCATCTTCCATGTATAGGGACGCAAATAAGCCAGCATCCGCCTGACGACACGCCAATTAAAGAAATGCCCTTCGCGTTCCTCCGTACTGCCAAATTGTTCGAGTACGCCGCGCGGCCCGCCGGAGGGGGAAGAGGCCCCAATGGAAAAGGTCATACCGACACAACCTCCGGTTTCAACTGGCGCTGATAAATCTGGGCATATTGTGGCGAGGTTTTCAACAACGTTTCGTGGTTGCCATGGGCAACGATCCGGCCTCGCTCCAGAACTAGAATCAAATCAGCCTGGCGGACTGTGCTCAGCCGATGGGCAATGACAAAGGTGGTACGCCCGCGCATGACACGCTCCAAGGCGAGTTGAATCAGCCGTTCGGTCTCAGTATCCACACTCGCGGTCGCATCATCGAGGATCAGGATGCGGGGATCAAGGAGGAGGGTGCGCGCAATGGCCACGCGCTGTTTCTGCCCACCCGAAAGGGTGAGGCCACGCTCGCCAACGTGGGTGTCGTAGCCTTGCGGCATCCGCGTAATGAAATCGTGGGCCTGAGCGCCCTGCGCGGCCTCGATAATGTCGGCCTCCGATGCGCCGGGCCGGCCAAAGGCGATGTTCTCGCGCACACTGGCGGCGAAGAGCGTTGTCTCCTGCAACACGGTGCCAATCTGACCTCGCAGTGAGTTAAGCGTTACCTGACGCAGGTCATATCCGTCGAGAGTGATGCGGCCATGCGTCGGGTCGTAAAAGCGCGGAATCAAATTGACGATGGAAGATTTACCGGCACCCGTCGGGCCGAGAAGCGCGATTATCTGGCCAGGTTCGGCCTCGAAGTTAATGTCGTGAAGCACTTCCCGACGCGCGTAACCGAAGGACACCCCCTCGAATCGCACCAACCCACGCACCGACGGGAGCGGTTTGGCCTCCGGGGTATCGTGCACATCAGAAGCCGCGTCTAGTATCTCAAAGATACGCTCGGCGGCAGAACTGGCCATGGCGATCGCCGGGATGATGAGGCCAATCAAGCGCATCGGGTTAACGAATTGGGCGAGATAGGTGGTGAAGGCCACCAGTTCACCTACCGTTAAATTGTGTTGCATGACCTGCCGACCGCCAGCCCACAGGATGACGACAGTGCCGAGGTTGGCGAGAAGTAGCAAGAACGGCAGATTAACGGCTTGTAGACGGCCAGCTTCAGCGGATAGGGAGAACCAGCGTTCGTTCTCTCGCTCAAAACGCTCAATCTCGGTTTGTTCTTGTGCAAAGGCTTTGACCACGCGGCTGCCCCGCAGGTTCTGTTCGACGCGTGTCGTCAAGATCGCTAATTGTTTCTGCGTTTCTAGTGATAACGGTCGGAAACGACGCCCAAAGGCCAACGCCCGATACGCCAAGACGGGCATAATGGCAATCACCACAAGGGCGAGAGTAGCATTCATCCACAAGAGTACGATACCAGTGCCAAGAAACAAGAGCGCGCTTTCCAGCAGGCGTAGTGTGGCCCGGCCAGTCAGGAAGCGAACACGCTCCACGTCCTGCACCGCACGCGAGAGTAACTCGCCAGTTTCGGCTTGGTTGTGATAAGCAAACGAGAGCTGGGTGAGCTTGCGTTGGATATCGTTACGTAGGTCGTAGGCAACACTCTGCGAGGCGACCTCACTCCAGCGACCTTGGAGGAAGATCAACACCCCTTTCAACACGGTGAGCGTTAGTAGGCCAATGACTGACCAGCCTAACAGATTTAGGTCCTGTTCACGAACACCTTGATCAATAATCCAACGGATGAATTGCGGTATGGATAGATTCAGCGCAATGATGCCAGCGGTGGCCAAATAGGCACCTAGGGTTATCCGCCGATATGGGCGCAAGTAACCATAGCAACGCCAGAGGAGTCCGATGTTAAATCGCAGAGGGGGGTGGGTCGGGGTCTGTTTGTTTGTAGCCATTGTTCGCGGGTCGGATGATTCTACCAGACGGACGACGATGAGCTTTGGGGAGACTCTGGGCAGAGTGAGATGAGGACGCTTATAGAATAAGAGTAGGGCTGAGTATCAACGCCTTGGCAAATCAATTGAATTGAGCTTGCGTTATCCCTTTATCCTTAAAATAAAACCGCCCTTTAGTTGGGGCGGGTGGTATAAGTCTGAGGTCATTTAACAATCTCCTCATGCACCTCATATGGCA
>Ga0315912_10002225_pt1 | contig 21239 bp, 19 predicted proteins | sample VfabasoilMG_FD_204469 | JGI IMG/M metagenome (GOLD analysis project Ga0315912, IMG submission 204469) | Garden soil microbial communities collected in Santa Monica, California, United States - V. faba soil | ecosystem: Environmental > Terrestrial > Soil > Garden | place: USA: California...
GCGCTCGAGGCGCCGCCGTACGCGTACAAGCCGCCGGACCTTCGCATCGTCATTCCGACGCACGGTCCCGTCGGTCGTGCGCTGCTCATCATCGACGAGACGACCTGGGTTCGCCTGAAGCTCGACAGGATGCACGTCCAGTTCCACCGGATCTGCCGCCACGACGCGAAAGGCAATCAGTGGCTCCCGCTGCCGAAGCCCGAAGGCCTGCTCGATATCTCGGGGCCCGGGTTGATGAACCGCACGCGCGTTGCCTATCGCTTCGACGAGGGTCCGGGACTCTACTGGGCTGAATGGTCCGAGGTGCCGCCGGAGAACCCGGCCGCCGCCATCCAGTTCGCGCTGGTGATTGCCGGCGGGACGAGCCGCCATTGCCGCGAGGGCGAGTTGCCGGCGCCGGGTCCCGGCGAAATCTCGCTTTGCATTCCGACGCACGGAGCCGCGCGACCGGGCGTCGTGCCGGATCCCGCCGTTGCGTGCCGCGGATGATCCCTAGGACTTCAGCGCCCCGCTGACCTCGTCGAGCATCTTCTTCGCATCGCCGAAGAGCATGCGGTTGTTGTCCTTGTAGAAAAGCGGGTTGTCCACGCCGGCGTAGCCCGAAGCCATGCTGCGCTTCATCACGATCGACGTGTGCGCCTTCCACACCTCCAGCACCGGCATGCCCGCGATCGGGCTCGAGGGATCTTCCTGCGCGCTCGGGTTCACGATGTCGTTGGCGCCGATCACCATCGCGACGTCGGTGTCGGGGAAGTCGTCGTTGATCTCGTCCATCTCGAGCACGATGTCGTAGGGCACCTTCGCCTCGGCGAGGAGGACGTTCATGTGCCCCGGCATGCGGCCCGCGACCGGGTGGATCCCGAAGCGAACGGTCTTGCCGAGCTCGCGCAGCTTCTTCGTGATCTCGAAGACCGTGTGCTGCGCCTGCGCGACCGCCATGCCGTAGCCCGGCACGATGATCACGGTCTTCGCTTCCCTGAGGAGGTCGGCCGTTTCCTGCGCGCTCACGGAGACCACTTCGCCGGCAGGCGCCGCTTCGCCCTTGGCCGCCGGCGCCGCCGTCTCGCCGCCGAACCCGCCCGCGATGACGCTGATGAAGCTGCGGTTCATCGCGCGGCACATGATGTAGGAGAGGATCGCGCCCGAGGAGCCCACGAGCGCGCCGGTCACGATGAGGAGGTCGTTCGAGAGCATGAAGCCCGTCGCCGCGGCCGCCCATCCCGAGTAGCTGTTCAGCATCGAGACGACGACCGGCATGTCCGCGCCGCCGATCGCCATCACCATGTGGATGCCGAAGAGGAGGGCGATCACGCTCATCACGATGAGCGGCGTCATTCCCTGCTGGATCGAGGTCGCGCGCAGGAACTCGTAGCCGAACCAGATCACCACCACGAGCCCGATGAGGTTGAGCCAATGGCGCGCGGGCAGCAGCAGGGGCTTGCCGGAGATCCTCGCCGATAGCTTGCCGAAGGCGATCACCGAGCCCGACAGCGTCACGGCGCCGATCAGCACGCCGATGTAGATCTCGATGTGGTGGATCGCGACCTCGGCCTCCGACATGCCGGCGGACGCGGTTGGATCGATGTAGCTGGCGTAACCCACGAGCATGGCGACGAGGCCCACGAGGCTGTGCATGAAGGCCACCAGCTCGGGCATCTGCGTCATCTTCACGGTGCGCGCGAGATAGAGGCCGATCGCGCCCCCCACGACGAGCGCGGCGGCCACCCATCCGAGGCCCGCGGGCGCGACCCGGCCCGCCACCGTGGCGACGACCGCGATCGTCATGCCGATCATCCCGTAGAGGTTCCCGCGACGCGAGGACTCGGGATTGGAGAGGCCGCCCAGGCTCAGGATGAAGAGGATCGTCGCGGCGATGTAGGAAACGGTCAGCATGCTCGGGGACATGTTCGGTCTCCTACTTGCGGAACATGGCGAGCATGCGCTGCGTCACCGCGAAACCGCCGAACATGTTGATCGCCGTGAGCGCGATGCCCACGACCGCGAGCCAGCGGATGATGTCGGGCCGCATGAGCGGAGGCGCGCCGATCGCCTCCATCAGCGGCTCGATCTGCACCAGCGCGCCGATGATGATGATGCTGCTGATCGCATTGGTGACGCTCATGAGGGGCGTGTGCAAGGCGGGCGTCACGTTCCACACCACCATGTAGCCCACGAAGCACGCGAGCACGAACACCGTGAAGTGACCGAGGAACGCGGGCGGCGCGTAGGCGCCGATGAGCAGGAAGAGGATTGCCGCGGCCAGGAACATGAAGACGAGCGTCCCCACGGCCATCGGCGCTCCGCCGCCGCCATGCCCGTGGCCCTTCTTCTCGGCGACGGCAACCGCCTTCGGCGCGGCCGGCTTCGGCGGCGCGGCGGAAAGCTTCGGCGCGGGTGGCGGCCACGTGATCTCGCCTTGCTTCACCACCGTCGTTCCGCGGATGACCTCGTCTTCCATGTTGACGTTGAAGACGCCGGTTCTTGATCCTGTCCCCGAGGGGGCTGCCCCCGGCGCCTTGCACAGGTCCTCGGCGAGGCGCAAGAGGTTGTTCGCGTAGAGCGTGCTCGACTGGGTCGCGAGCCGGCTGGGAAGGTCCGTGTAGCCGATGATCGTGACGCCGTGCTTCACGACGACCTTGCCCGGCTCCGTGAGCTCGCAGTTGCCGCCCTGCTCGGAGGCGAGGTCGACGATGACGCTGCCCGCCTTCATCGACCGGACCATCTCGGCCGTGATGAGCTTGGGCGCGGGCTTTCCGGGGATGAGCGCGGTCGTGATGATGATGTCCACTTCCTTCGCCTGCTTCGCGAAGGTCTCGCGCTGCGCCTTCTGGAAGCCTTCGCTCATGACCTTGGCGTAGCCGCCGACGCCGGTGCCTTCCTCGACGTAGTCCACGGGAACGAACTCGCCGCCGAGCGACTGGATCTGGTCCGCGACCTCGGGCCGCGTGTCGTTCGCGCGAACGATCGCGCCGAGGCCGGCCGCTGCCCCGATGGCGGCGAGGCCCGCCACGCCCGCGCCGATCACGAAAACCTTTGCCGGCGGGACCTTGCCCGCCGCCGTGACCTGGCCGGTGAAGAAGCGGCCGAAGTGGTGCGCGGCCTCGATCACCGCGCGGTAGCCCGCGATGTTCGCCATGGACGAAAGCGCGTCGAGCTTCTGCGCGCGCGAGATGCGCGGCACGCTGTCCATCGCGAGGACCGTGGCCTTCCTCGCGGCGAGCGCCTTCATGAGCTCGGGGTTCTGCGCGGGCCAGATGAAGCTCGCGAGCGTCTGGCCCTCGCGGATCATCGCGATTTCGTCGAGGGTCGGAGCCCGGACCTTGAAGACGATGTCCGCGCCGGACCACACCGACCCGGCATCGGGAACCACCTTCGCGCCCGCGGCGGCGTACGCCTCGTCGGAAAGGGACGCGCCCTCGCCCGCCCCCGACTCGACGATCACGCTGAATCCCAGCTTCGCGAGCTTCGGGATCGCGTCCGGAACCGTTGCGACGCGCTTCTCGCCGGGAAAGACTTCCTTCGGAACCCCGATGACCTGTGCCATGCGTCCTGCTCTCGTTTCGAAACCGGGACGATTCTACTTTGTTCCATCGGGTATCCTTTGACGTGAAGCACAAAACAACTTCAGAGGAGATCGGAACCATGAAACGATTCCTGGCGGCGCTCATCGCCGCGGTCGCGGCGTTCGGGCTGTCGGGCGCCGGCGCGCAGGACAAGAAGGTCCGCCTGTCCATCGGCACCGGCGGCACCGGCGGCGTGTATTACCCGTTGGGCGGCGGCCTCGCCGCGATGATCTCGAAGTACGTCCCGGGCGTCGATGCGACGGCCGAAGTGACCGCGGGGTCCATCGCCAACCTCCAGCTCATCGGCGGCGGCAAGTCCGAGATGGCCTTCACGATGGCGGACGCGGCGTGGGACGCCAACAACGGCCTGGAGAAGTTCAAGGACGCGAAGGTGCCGCTGCGCACGCTCGTGGTCTTCTACCCCAACCGCATGCACGTCGTGACGGTGGAGGGGACGGGCATCAACGCGATGAAGGACCTCAAGGGCAAGCGCGTCTCGACGGGCGCGCCGGCGAGCGGCACGGAGGTGATGGCGCTGCGCCTGATCGAAGCCTCGGGCCTCGACCCGAACAAGGACATGACGCGCGAGCGCCTGTCGATCGCCGAGAGCGTGAACGCCCTGAAGGACGGCAAGATCGACGCGGTTTTCTGGGTGGGCGGGGTTCCGACCCCCTCCCTGACGGACCTCGCGGCGACCCCGGGCAAGAAGATCAAGTTGGTCGACCACGGGGACGCGGCCGAAGCGATGCGCAAGAAATACGGCCCGATCTACGTGAAGAACAAGATCCTCGCGAACGCCTATCCGGGCGAAACGCGCGACACCTCCAACGTGGACGTGTGGAACCTCATCGTGGTCCCCGAGAAGGCGGACGAGAACCTGGTCTACCAGATCACGAAGATCATGTTCGAGAAGAAGGACGAGCTGGTGAAGGTGCACAAGGACGCGGCATTCCTGGACATCAACATGCAGCTGACGGGCGCCTCCCCGATTCCCTTCCACCCGGGGGCCCAGAAATACCTGAAGGAGAAGGGCCTCAAGCCCTAGCCGGCCGGCCACAAACCCCCGAAAAGCCCCGCCCCGGCGGGGCTTTCCTTTTTTGCTGCGCCGCCGCAAATGCCTGAGCGGAAAGGGTTTTCCCCGGGCCGCGCTTTTTATGCTGCACTGCAAAAAATATTTGGCCAAACCCCTTGACTCTGGGGCGGAACGGCCTAAAATGACGTTTGTGCAGTGCAGCAAATCAGCCGCCCAGACCCCTTCACTCTCTCAGCCAAGGACACCCATGTTCAAGATCGACCAATTCAGCGCGGCCAACGAGGCTGCGATCACCCAATTCACGCAGCTCGCGCAACTCAGCCTCGCCAACGTCGAGCGCTTCACGACCCTCGGCCTGGACGCCGCCCGTGAGAGCGTCGAGCAAGCCGCCGCGCACGCGCAGTCGCTCGCCGGTGCCAAGGACGTCACGGAAGTGATCGCCCTGAACTCCGCCGCGCTCGAGCCCGCGATGAAGCGCGCCTACGCCTACTCGCGCACCGTCTACGAGACCGCCGCCGAGAGCAACACGGAAGTGAAGCGTGCGTTCGAGAAGCAGACCGCCGAGATGAACCGCGCCGCCGTTGCCGCCCTCGAAGAAGCGTTCAAGTACGCGCCCACCGGCTCGGAAGCCGTCGTCGAGAACGTGAAGTCGGCGATCGCCACCGCGCAAAGCGCCTACGCGAACCTCGCGGCCGTCAACAAGCAGATCTACGACAGCGTCGAGAAGACCGTCGAGCAGAACGTCGCCACGGTGAAGGCCGCGACCTCCAAGGCCGCCGGCAAAGCCAAGCGCAAGTAAGGGATCCTCCCGGACGCTGGTCCGGGAAATCCAGGCAAGAAGGAAGGCCCGCAAAGCGGGCCTTTCTCATTTCTGCAGGCTCGCGAGGGCTACGAGCCGCGCGCGCCGGACGGCCCCGGGAATGTCGCCCGGGTTCTCCCGGGCGACGGCGCCCGCATCCACCGCGCGCGCCGCTTCCGCGGCCGCCCGCAAGCACCGGCCCGCCGCGAACGCCTTCGGGTCCGCCTGCGCGTCGGACTCCGCCACTTTCACCAATTGCTCCAGGCGCTCGGGCCGGCGAAAGGCGTCCGCGCGTTCGAGGACGGCGAGCAGCGTCTCCGCCTCCAGGGTGTCGCCGAGAAGGAGCAGCTTCCGGTCGCGGATCGCGGCGAGGGCAAGTTGCCGGCAATCGGTCGGGGCGTTCACCCGCGACGCCAAGGATCGGGCGGCCGGCTCGTCCAGGTCGAGCACGAGCAGCGCGTAACGGACGTCGACGGGATAACGCCGGCCCGCGGCGTGGTCCAGCCGCCCGGCGAGGCGCTCCGGAACCTGCGGAAGGTCGAAGGTGGCATCGATCTCGGGAAGGATGCGAGCGAGCGCGCCGCATTCGCGCAGCACGGCGAGCATCCGGGAAGGCTCGAGCTCCATCAGGCCGCGCGAGACCTCCTGCCACACGCGCTCGGGCACCAGCGCATCGGCTTCGCCGCTTTCCACCATGCGGCGCATGAGCGCCAGGGTCTGCGGCGCGACGGCGAAGCCGAAGCGGGCGGCGAAGCGCGCGACGCGCAGGATCCGCACGGGGTCCTCGGCGAAGGCATCTCCCACGTGGCGCAGGATTCCGGCGCGCAGGTCGCGCTCGCCGCCGTAGGGGTCGACGAGGGTCCCGTCCTCGGCACGCGCCATCGCATTGATCGTGAGGTCGCGCCGCCGCAGGTCCTCCTCGAGCGTGACGTCCGGCGCCGCGTGGAAGGCAAAGCCCTTGTAGCCGGGCCCGGTCTTGCGTTCCGTGCGGGCGAGCGCGTACTCCGCGTGCGTCTCGGGATGGAGGAACACGGGAAAGTCCGCGCCGACTGGCTTGAAGCCCTGGCGAACCATCTCCGCGGGATCGGCGCCCACGACGACGTAGTCGTGGTCCTGGACCGGAAGGCCGAGCAGCTCGTCGCGCACCGACCCGCCGACCCGGTAGGTCTTCATTTATTCGGCGGGCGCGGCGTAGGGCTCGTCTTCGGCCACGAACTCCTTCTCCTGCAGCGCGCCCTCGACCCAGAGGCTCACGCCGCGCGAGGCGCGCATCGCCTCGCAGTAGCGCGCGCTTTCCGCGGAGAGCGGCACCGCATACGTCTTGAAGCGCATGACGACCGGCGCGAACATCGCGTCGGCCGCGCAGAAGTCGCCGAAGAGGAAGTCGCCGCCGCCGCCGAATCGCCGGCGCGCCTCCGACCAGAGATGCTCGATGCGCCGCACGTTCGCTTCGACTTCGGGCCTTTGGCCCTTGCCGGGATGCGAGGCGCGGATGTTCATCGGCATGTGGGTGCGCAGGTCGCGATATCCCGAATGCATCTCCGAGGCGGCGCAGCGCGCGAACGCGCGGGCCCCGTCGTCTCCCGGCCAGACGCCCTTCGCCGGATACCACTCGTTCAGCGCTTCCATGATGGCGAGCGAGTCCCACACCGCCAGTTGGCCGCGCCACAGGACCGGAACCAGGCGCGACGGCGACCAACGCTCGATCGACGCATCCCATTCGGGCGTGTGGAACTTGAGCTGAACCTCCTGGAACTCGATGCCGAGCTGCTTCATGAGCACCCAGGGGCGCATCGACCAGGACGAGTAGTTCTTGTTGCCGATGACGAGCGAGAGGTCGGACATTTCTACCTTCCGGCGCGATGGCGCAGCGTGTTGTATCGGGCACGGGCGCTGGCGCCCGCGAGGTACGAGGGAACGACGGCTTCGATCGGAGAGGGATGGAAGCCGAAGTCGCGGGGAAAGGGGCTCGCGCACACGTTGTCCACGCTGAGCGACTTGAGGTTGTCGCGCGTGAGCATCCTGCCGGGCAGGCGCTCGAGGACCATCGCCTGCACCGTCGCCGCCCATCCGGGCAGCGGCACGATCCAGGGTTTGCGGCCCGAGACGCCGGCGACATATTCGACGAGCTCCGCGAGCGTGTACGCGCGCGCGCCGCAGAGCTCGTACGTCTTCCCGAACGCCTGTGAATCGCCCAGCGTCCCCCCGATCGCCCGCGCGACGTCCTCGACCCAGACCGGTTGCACGCGGGAGGTCGCCGAGGCGAGCGGCAGCACGGGGAATATCGCCGCGAGCCGCGCGAAGAGGTTCAGGAAGTTGTCGCCCTCGCCGAAGATGACCGAGGGCCGGAAGATGGTGAAGGGAAGGCCCCCCGCGCTTTCGCGGATGGCGGCTTCGCCGCGCGCCTTCGAGCGCTGGTAGTCGCTGGGGCCTGCGTCGGATGCGCCGAGCGCGCTGACGTGCACGAGATGGCGCACGCCCGCGGCGCGGCAGGCGCCGACGATCTTGCGCGGCAAATCCGCATGCACCGCGTCGAATGTCTGGCGTCCGGTCGGGTTGAGGATCCCGCAGAGGTTGACCACGGCGTCCATGCCTTCGAGCTGCGTGGAAAGGCCGACCTCGTCGTGCGGATCGGCGACGGCCACCTCGGCGGTGGGCAGGACCCACAGCGGGCGCGAGCGGGAGAGGCGCCTCGTGACGATGCGGACGCGCATCCCGCGCTCGACCAGGTGCTCGGCGACCGCGCGGCCCACGAACCCGGTTCCCCCGAGCAGGCACGCGCTCTCGATGCGCATTTCAGGGAAGCTGGGCGGCGACGGCGGCGGCTTCGACGGGCTCGCCCGCGCGGCCCGGCACCGTCCCGAGGATCTGCTTCACGCTCGCCACCTTGGCGTTGAGGCGATGGCTGTAGAACCACACGTTGGTCACGACCTGCTTCACGTAGTCGCGGGTCTCGTTGAACGGGATCGTCTCCGCATAGATCGCGCCTTCCAGCGGACGTTCGTCTCGCCAGCGCCGGGCCCGTCCCGGCCCCGCGTTGTAGGCGGCCGTGGCGAGGATGTTGTGGCCGAGCTCGTTCGCGACGCGGTGGAAGTAGTAGCTCCCCATCTGCACGTTGACTTCCGGCTGGGTGAGCATCGAGGCCTTGAACGGCTGCACCGGGATCTGTCGGGCCACCCAGCGCGCGGTGGCGGGCATGAGCTGCATGAGGCCGGTCGCGCCGACACGCGAGCGCGCCTGCGGCATGAAGCGGCTCTCCTGCCGGATGATCCCGTAGAGGAACGCTTCGTCGAGGTTCCATTGGCGCGAAGCGGCCGCCAGCGCGTCGCGGTGCGGGGTCGGATAGCGCTGCGAGAAGTCGTGGATGGCGACCGTGCGGTTGGCCGTGTTGATCGCGCGGTCGGGGATGCCGGCGACGCGGGCGACTTCCGCCGCCGCCAGGAGCTCGCGGTCGCCGAGCGGGCGAATGGCCCACAGCCACTCGCGCAATCCTTCCGGATCGAGGCCCAGCTTGTAGAGCGCGACGGCGCGGGCGATGCCGGGATTCGCGCGGATGCGGTCGAGATCGGAAGCCTCCGGCTTCCAGCCGTTCCAGTCGGGCGCTGCGAGCAGCCCCAGCTCGTCCGCGGCGAGGAGGCCGTAGAAACCGGATTCGCGCGAGAGGCCGCGAAGCAGCGCTTCGGGCGCCTCCTTCTCCCCGAGACCGCGCAGCGCCCGGGCGCGCCAGTAACGCCACGTCGGCTCGCGGGCTTCCTCCGGCGACAGGACCTGGATCGCGGCGAGGAGCGCCTTCCAGTCGCGCGCCCGCATCGCGGAACGGGCCTTCCACGCAAGCTGCGTGTCGGTGAGTCCCGCGTCGCCGGCATTGCGATACCACTCGAGCGCCAGCGGGTCATGCGCCATGGCGCCATGCAGGGCGATGCGGCCCCATGCATAGCGCGCGTCCTCGACCGGCATCTTTCCCGCGATCTTCTCGAGCTGGCGCGCGGCCTCGTCTGGTTTCGAGCGAGCGAGGCGGTCGAGCGCGTAGATGGCGAGCTCGCGCGGCGCGCGCGCATCGAGCGAGGCTCGATCCTTCGCCAGGTAGCCGGCCGGATCGGCGGCCGCGCGCTCGATCCCTTTCTCGCTCATCGCCTCCTTCGGCGGGAGCATCGCGTTCGCGCGCCGCGCGTCGCGTTGCAGGTTCGCGGCGAGGACCTTGCGGATGCGTTCCCATGCGTCGGCCGTGCTGAGGTGCTTGCCCGCGGCGAGCGTGCCGAAGAGGCCTTCGCAAGCGCCCGGGCCTTCGCGGCCCGCGAGGAAGAGCGCGCGCCCTTCGCCCACCGCCTCCGCGTCGTCGCGCCCGAGGCGCTCCTGCAATCCGTAGCAGGTGACCTCGGCATCCTCTCCGACGAGCTTGGGAAATTCGCCGCGGAACACGTCCCACTGCGCGGAGGCGCCGAGGGACTTCAGCCATTCGCGGCGCAGCGCCTCGGCGAGCGGGCCATCGGGGTAGCGGGAGAGGAATGCCTGGACATCGGCGGCCGGGACGCGATCGAGGGTCGCCGAAAGCTGCCAGAAGGCCGGGTAGGACTCGAGCGGGTGGCCGGCGAGGCGCGCGCGCAGCGTTTCGACGACCTTCCACTGGCCTTTCTGCGCCGCTTCCTTCGCGAGCAACACGTCGGCGTCCGACTGCGAGAGAACCGGCGCGGAAAACGCGGCGAAGGCGAGGCCGAGGGCCATCGCCCGGATCGTCTTGATGCAAGTCAAGGTCATGCGCGCCGCCGGTGTCTACCTTTCGCGAGTAAAATTATAGTCTGCGCGCACGCTTCCCGGCCTCACATTTCTCGATGGATTTCGACGATCCCGCTTTCTGGACCGCCCTGCTCAAGATCATCGGGGTGAACATCGTCCTTTCCGGGGACAACGCGGTCGTCATCGCGCTTGCGGCCCGGTCGCTTCCCGCCAAGCAGCAGAAGCAGGCGATCTTCTGGGGCTCGGCCGCGGCCATCGTCATGCGGATCGTCCTCACGGTCTTCGCGGTCGCGCTGCTGAAGCTCGAGTGGCTGAAGCTCATCGGCTCGGTGCTCCTCGTGTGGATCGGCGTGAAGCTCCTCGTGCCCGAGGAGGGCGACGAGGACGTGAGCTCGAGCGACAACCTCGTGCAGGCGATCAAGACGATCCTCATCGCCGACCTCGTGATGAGCCTCGACAACGTGATCGCGGTCGCGGCGGCCGCCGGCGGCAGCCTCGCGCTCCTCATCATCGGCCTCGCGATCTCGATCCCGCTGGTCATCTTCGGCGCCACGCTGCTCGTTCATTTGATGGAGAAGTACCCGATCATCATCACGATCGGGGCTGCGCTCATCGGCTTCGTCGCCGGCGAGATGGCCTGGGAAGACCAGGCGATCGCGACCCTCACCAGCCCGTATCCGTCGGGCATGAAGTACGTGGCCGCCGTGGCCGGGGCCGCGCTCGTCGTCGTGTTAGGACAATGGCTCGCGCGAAGGCAGCAGGCGCGGGCTGCTGCAAGGGAGTCGCCGGCCAACCCGGCGCCGTAATCCACAAGAAAATAACGACATCGACACCCATGAGGAGACCCTAATGAAGTTGAAGACCAGCCTGCGAAGCATCGCCGCGATCGTTGGATTCGCGCTTGCCGCATCAGCCCCCGCGCTTGCCGCGTGGGAACCCACCAAGACCGTGGAATTCATCGTGCCGGCCGGCACCGGAGGCGGCGCCGACCAGATGGCGCGCCTCATCCAGTCGATCGTCGCGAAGCACAGCCTCATGAAGCAGTCGATGGTCGTCATCAACAAGGGCGGCGGTGCCGGCGCCGAGGGTTTCCTCGAGGTGAAGGGCGCCGCGAAGGACCCGCACAAGATCATCATCACGCTCTCGAACCTGTTCACCACGCCCCTCGCCACGGGCGTCCCGTTCAGCTGGAAGGACCTCACGCCCGTGCGCATGATGGCCCTCGACCAGTTCGTCCTGTGGGTGCCGAACGATGCGCCGTACAAGACCGCCAAGGACTACCTCGCGGCGGTGAAGGCCGGCGGCAACAACAAGTTCAAGATGGGCGGGACGGGCTCGAAGCAGGAGGACCAGATCATCACCGTCGCGCTGGAGAAGGTGGCGGGCGCCAAGTTCACGTACGTGCCGTTCAAGGGCGGCGGCGAAGTCGCGACGCAGCTCGTCGGCAAGCACGTGGATTCCTCCGTGAACAACCCGATCGAGGCCGTGGCCCAGTGGCGCGCCGGCAACCTGCGCCCGCTCTGCGTCTTCGACGACAACCGCATGCCCTACAAGGAGAAGGTCACCAAGGACATGTCGTGGAACGACATCCCGACCTGCAAGGAGGCGGGCGTCCCGACCGACTACGTCATGCTCCGGGGCATCTTCATGGCCGGCGGCGTGACGCCGGAGCAGGTCAAGTTCTACGTGGACCTTCTCGACAAGGTGCGCCAGACCCCCGAGTGGAAGAAGTTCATGGAGGACGGCGCGTTCAACCAGACGACCATGGTGGGCAAGGAATACACCGACTGGGTCGCCAAGAACGAGAAGCTGCACCAGGACCTCATGAAGGAAGCGGGCTTCCTGGCCGCCAAGTAGCGCGCCGACAGGATCGAAAGGGGCCCCTCGGGGCCCTTTTTCGCAGGAGAGGGGAGGGGAGATGGCGGACGACAGGGCGGTTGGCTCGGTGCGGGCATGGGAGGTCATCGTCGCGGGCGTTTTCCTCGCCTTCGGCTCGCTCGTCGTGTGGGAGAGCCGGCGACTCGGCTGGCAGTGGGGCTCGGACGGCCCGCAGGCGGGTTACTTCCCGTTCTACATCGGCCTCTTCATCGTGATCTCGTCGATCGCGAACCTCTACTCCGCGATCGCCGCCGGCGAGAAGAGCGGGAAGCCCTTCGTCCTGTGGGGGCAGCTCAGGATGATCCTCGTCGTGATCCTGCCGAGCGCAGCCTACGTGGCGCTCATGGTGAATCCGTGGTTCAGCCTCGGGATCTACGTCGCCTCGGCGCTCTTCATCGCGTTTTTCATGCGCTACCTCGGCAAGTACGGCTGGCTCAAGATCGCCGCCGTGAGCGTGGTGACGATGCTTCTCTTCTTCATGATGTTCGAAGTCTGGTTCAAGGTTCCGCTCCCCAAGGGTCCGCTCGAAGCGGCCTTCGGCTTCAACTAGGCCCGCGCGAATGCAAGAGATCCAATCGCTGATCGGCGGCTTCGCGGTCGCGCTCTCGTGGTTCAACCTGGTGCTGATGTTCGCGGGCATCGTGCTCGGCGTGATCATCGGGGTGCTCCCGGGGCTGGGCGGCGCGAACGGTGTCGCGATCCTGCTGCCGCTCACGTTCTCGATGGCGCAGCAGCCCGGCGGCGCGACCTCCGCGATCATTCTCCTGTCGTGCATCTACTGGGGAGCGCTCTTCGGGGGCGCGATCACCTCGATCCTGTTCAACATCCCGGGCGAGCCGTGGTCGGTCGCGACCACGTTCGACGGGTATCCGCTCGCGCAGAAGGGCCGCGCGGGGGCGGCGCTGACGGCGGCGTTCACCTCCTCCTTTGTCGGCGCGTTGCTCGCGGTGCTCCTCATCACGTTCCTCTCGCCCATCGTCGCGAGATTCGCGCTGCGATTCGGGCCGCCGGAGTTTTTCTCCGTGTACCTGCTCACCTTCTCCGCCTTCGTCGGCATGAGCAAGGGCTCGCCCTTCAAGACGATCGCCGCGATGATGGCGGGCTTCGCGCTGGCGGCCGTCGGCATCGACACCGTCACGGGGCAGCTGCGCCTCACCTTCGGCTTCACCGAGCTCCTCAAGGGCTTCGACTTCCTCATTGCGGTGATCGGCCTCTTCGGCATCGGCGAGATCCTGCTCACGATCGAGGAAGGGCTGGAGTTCAAGGGCGCGAAAGCCAAGCTCGACATGCGCGCCGTGCTCGACACCTGGAAAGAGCTGCCGACCTACTGGAAGACGTCGCTGCGCAGCTCCGCGGTCGGCTGCATGATGGGGATCGTTCCCGGCGGCGCGACCCCCGCCTCCTTCATGAGCTACGGGCTCGCGAAGCGGATGTCGCGCGACGGGGACAAGTTCGGCACGGGCCAGGTCGAGGGCGTGGTGGCGCCGGAGACGGCGGCGCACGCGGCGGGCACTTCCGCGCTGCTGCCCATGCTCACGCTCGGGGTCCCGGGCTCGCCCACGGCGGCCGTGCTGCTCGGCGGGTTGATGATCTGGGGGCTGCAGCCCGGGCCGCTCCTCTTCGTCGAGAAGCCCGACTTCGTCTGGGGCCTCATCGCGTCGATGTACCTCGGCAACATCGTGGGGCTCATCGTCGTGCTCACGTGCGTGCCGCTCTTCGCCGCCATCCTGCGCGTGCCCTTCTCGATCATCGCGCCGGTGATCCTCGTGATCTGCGCGATAGGCGCCTTCACGGTGCACAACTCGATGTTCGACGTCTGGCTGATGCTCTTCTTCGGCGTGGTCGGCTACGTCTTCAAGAAGCTGGACTATCCGCTGGCGCCGCTGGTGCTCGCGCTCGTCCTCGGAGACCGCGCGGAGGATTCCTTCCGCCAGTCGATGCTGCTGTCGCAGGGCGAGCTCTCGATCTTCTTCGCGAACGGGCTCGTCGGCACGATCACGGCGCTTTCGCTGCTGCTCCTCTTCTGGCCGCTGATTGCGCGCGGGCTCGACATCCTGCGTGGCCGCAAGGCATGACCCAAGACTGAAACACACCTCGCGAGGCGAACATGCCGGTAATCACCATGACCCAGGAAATGGCCACCCTCGGCAAGGACGTGGCGCTGGGCGTCTGCGAGGCGCTCGGGCTGCAGCAGGTGCGCCACGAGGTCGGCGACGTCGTCGCGGGCCGGATGCACGTGAAGAAGAGCCTCATCCGCCGCATCCGCGAGGGCAAGGCGAGCAAGATCGAGAAGTGGGCCGCCGACGAGAAGACGATCTCGATCTTCACCGCCGAGGAGCTCTTCGACCTCGCCGTGAAGGGGAACGTCCTCATCCGCGGCTGGGGCGCGACGCTCTTCCTGCGCCCCGTCTCCCACATTCCGTCCGTGCGCGTGTGCGCGCCGATGGAATTGCGCGTGCGCCGCCTGATGGAGCGCCTCGAGACGGACGACGAGAAGCTCGCGCGCCACGAGGTCGAGCAGGACGACGCCGCGCGCGCCGCGCGCATGGGCGCGCAATTCAACGTCGATTGGGGCGATCCGACGCTGTACGACCTGACGCTCAACACGGAACGGATCCCGATCCCCGCGTGCATTGACCAGGTCATCGCGCTCGCGAAGAGCCCTGCCTTCCAGGAGACCCCGGAGTCGCGCCGCCGCCTCGAGAACCTGGCGCTGCAATCGCGCGTGCGCGCGGCGCTGCGGGCCGACGAGCGCACCGAAGGCATCGACGTCACGGTGGAAGCCGAGGGCGGGCGCGTGAAGCTCCGCGGCATCGTCCTGAACGACCGCGAGAAGGGCTACTGCGGGGAGGTCGTCGAGAGAGTCGCCGGCGTCACCGCGGTGGACGATGAGCTGCGCACGATGGCCGGAGGGTTGGGGCGCTTCCCCCAGCAAGGGTTGGTGCGGTGAGCATCGTCGCGCAGACCGGTGCTTTGCTTCCGGTCGTGCGACACCTTTAGGGCCGCGGGCCACTTCCTGGCCCGCTTCGCCCGGCAATCCATCAACTCCCCATCAGTTCCTGGCCGATTCGCTTCACGAATTCCTTGGCGTCTTCGGCGCCCATCGGCCCGACCAGCGCCTTTTCCACGCTCCGCAAGAGGATCCGCAGCTGCTCCGGACGCGCGCAGGCGCCGATCTGCATCACGATCGGCTCGGCCGCCGGACCCAGGCGCTTGGTGATCTCCCACATCGCGCGGCTTTGCACCTCGCCGAAGCGGGCGTCGTCGATGAACGCGATCTTCGCGGCCGAAGACTCGATGGCATCGATGCCGGCGGGCGGCGCTTCGAGCAGCCGTCGCTCCACGAGCTCGCGCAGGATCGGACCCAGCTCGCCGGGACGGAAGCTCGTGGCGAGATCGCGCAGCGTCGCCTTGCCGTCGACGAGGATGAGGCACCGCCGGTGCTTGGGCGAAAGAGGGCTCGAGCGGTCGTTGATCTCGGCGGTGCCCGCGGCGGTCCTGCGGAAAACGAACTTGTCGTCCATCTCTAGATCTTCCCCGCCTGCTTGAGCCGCGAGAGCGTCTCCGCAGAGAGATTGAGGTACGAGGCGAGCTCCTTCTTCGGCACGCGTTCCGAGAGCTCCGGGTGCTTGCGCACGAACCGGTGCACGCGTCCCGCGGCGTCGAGGAGGTGCAGCGTGATGGTGTGCGCCATGACCTCGCTCATGAGGTGCATCACCTCGTATTCGAAGTCCTCGCGCAGGTCCGGATGGCGGTCGAGGAACGCGGCCCACTGGGGCAGGGGCAGCTTCGCCACCTGCGCCTTCGTCACCGCGCGGATCGAGTAGGGCGCGGGCGTGCGCAGCTTCCACGCCGCGTAGCTGGTGTCCATGTCGTCCTCGATGGCGAAGCGCAGGATCATTTCCTTGCCTTCCGGGCTCGCCACGACGCGCTTGAGGACCCCGTCGAGGATGAAGTACTGCTCCATCTCGTGGGCCCCCTGGGACAGGAGCACGTCACCCTTGCGGTACTCGACGATGGCGAGGTGCGGCTCGAGCTCGTCGAAGGCCCGCTTCTTCAGGCGCCGCAGGACGATGTTCTGCTGCAGGCGCTCGCGCAGGGCCTTTCGTTCCGGGTGGTTGACGAGCAGGGTCATGGGGGGCCGGGTGACAAAATTGACCCGCATCAAGGTAGGCCATTCGGGCCGTTTTCTACCATTGTACGTGAGCCATCGCGGCCCCTTTTCGCCCTCTTCCAGGGCATGCGCCGCATCCATTCCCCGAAGGAGAGTCCATGGGCACCGTCACCGAACCCGGCGTCACGTCAGCCGCCCCCGCCGCCGCCAGCCAGCCGCAGGAGACCATCGACGGCTTCCAGCTCGTGATCGAGGCGCTGAAGCTGAACGGCCTCGACACGATCTACGGGCTGCCCGGCATCCCGATCACCGACCTCACCCGCCGCGCGCAGGCGGACGGAATTCGCGTGCTCGCCTTCCGCCATGAGCAGAACGCGGGCTATGCGGCCTCCATCGCGGGCTTCCTCACGCAGAAGCCGGGGATCTGCCTCACGGTTTCCGCGCCCGGGTTCCTGAACGGGCTGAATGCGCTCGCCCACGCGACGACCAACTGCTTCCCGATGATCCTCATCTCCGGATCGTCGGAGCGCGAGATCGTGGACCTGCAGCAGGGCGACTACGAGGAAATGGACCAGCTCGCGGTGGCGAAGCCCGTCTGCAAGGCCGCCTTCCGCGTGCTGCATGCCGACGACATCGGCGTGGGCATCGCGCGCGCCATCCGTGCCGCCGTCTCCGGGCGTCCGGGCGGCGTGTACCTCGACCTTCCGGCGAAGCTCTTCGCGCAGTCGATCGATGCCGCGGCCGGCCGCAAGACCCTCATCAAGGTGGTCGATCCCGCGCCGAAGCAGATCCCGGCGCCGGATGCGATCGAGCGTGCCGTGGCGCTTCTGAGATCCGCCAAGAAGCCGCTCATCGTGCTGGGCAAGGGCGCCGCCTATGCGCAGGCCGACGCCGACATCAAGGCGCTGGTCGAGCGGACCGGCATTCCTTACCTGCCGATGTCGATGGCGAAGGGCCTGCTTCCCGACACGCACGCCCAGTGCGCCTCGGCCGCGCGCTCTTTCGTGCTGCCGGAAGCGGACGTGGTCCTCCTCATCGGCGCGCGCCTCAACTGGCTCCTGTCGCACGGCAAGGGCAAGACGTGGGGCGGCAAGTCCTCGAAGGACTGGGGCGGCCAGAAATTCATCCAGGTGGACATCTCCCCGCAGGAAGCCGACAGCAACGTGCGCATCGACGCGCCGCTCGTGGGCGACATCGCGTCGGTCGTTGCCGCGCTCCTGAAGGAAGCGGGCAGCCTTCCCAGGCCGCCGGCGGAGTGGGTGGGCGCCATCGACGAGCGCAAGAACAAGAACATCGCGAAGATGGCGGAGACGCTCGCGAAGGATCCTTCGCCGATGAACTTCCACAGCGCGCTGAACGTGGTGAAGGAAGTCATCAAGGCCAATCCCGAGACGGTGCTCGTGAACGAGGGCGCCAACGCGCTCGACTTCACGCGCTCGATCGTCGACATGTACAAGCCGCGCAAGCGCATCGACGTCGGCACCTGGGGAATCATGGGCATCGGCATGGGCTACTGCGTGGCCGCCGCCGTGACCACGAAGCAGCAGGTGCTCGCCGTCGAGGGCGACAGCGCCTTCGGCTTCTCCGGCATGGAAGTCGAGACGATCTGCCGCTACAACCTGCCGGTGTGCATCGTCGTGATGAACAACAACGGCGTGTACAAGGGCACCGACGTCGACCCGACCGGGCGCGATCCGGCCCCGACCGTCTTCGTGAAGGGCGCGCGGTACGACAAGATCGCCGAAGCCTTCGGCGGCGTCGGCGTCAACGCGACGACCCCGGCGGAGCTGCGCAAGGCGATCGACGAGGCCTTCCGCTCGAGGAAGCCGACGCTCATCAACGCCGTGATCGACGAGACGGCCGGCACCGAATCCGGCCGCATCACGAGCCTCAATCCTTCCGCGCAAAAGAAAAAGGCCTGAGCAATGGAAGCTCTCAAGGGGGTACGCATTCTCGACATGACCCACGTGCAGGCGGGCCCGACGTGCTCGCAGCTGCTCGCGTGGATGGGCGCGGACGTGATCAAGTTCGAGAACCCGCAGGGCGACGCGACGCGGGGGCAGCTCCGCGACGTGCCGAACGCGGACTCGCTCTACTTCACGATGCTCAACTGCAACAAGCGCTCGATCACGGTCAACATGAAGTCGACCGAGGGCAAGGCGGTCTTCGTCGACCTCCTGAAGAAGTGCGACATCATCATGGAGAACTTCGGCCCCGGCGTGCTCGACCGCTTCGGCTTCACGTGGGAGAAGATCCATGAGATCAACCCGAAGATCGTCATGGGCTCGATCAAGGGCTTCGGCTCGAGCGGACCGTACTCGGATTTCAAGGCCTACGAGAACGTGGCCCAGGCGATGGGCGGCGCGATGAGCACCACGGGCGTTCCCGACGGCCCTCCCTTCGTCACCGGCGCGCAGATCGGCGACTCCGGCACCGGGCTGCACCTTGCGATCGGGCTCCTCGCGGCGCTCCGCCAGGCGGAGCACACGGGCCAGGGCCAGTACGTCGAAGTCGCGATGATGGACGGCGTGATGAATCTCTGCCGCGTGAAGTTCCGCGATCACCAGCGGCTCACGCGCCAGGAGCTCGCCGAGTATTCCGTCCCCACGTACCAGGGCATGGGCGAAGTGCCGCGCGCGGGCAACGACTCGGGCGGCGGCCAGCTCGGCAATGCCGTGCATTGCAAGCCGCACGGCGCCAACGACTACCTCTACGTCGTCGTGCAGGAGGCGGTGTGGACGGCGCTCGCGAACCGCATCGGGCCGGAAGTCGGCATGCCCGAGCTCGCCACCGATCCGCGCGTCGGGACGATCGCGGAGCGCCGCAAGAACCAGTCGCTCGTGTGGACGCTGCTCAACAAGTTCGCGAAGCAGTACACGAAGCGCGAGCTGATGGCGATCCTCAACCCGCTCGACGTCCCGTGCGGCCCGATCATGTCCACGGAGGACCTCGCGACCGACGAGCACGTGAAGGGCCGCGACATGTGGGTCGAGCTTGACCACCCGCAGCGCGGCAAGTGGTTCAACGTGGGCATGCCCATCAAGCTCTCCGCGTCGCCCGCGGTGATCAAGAGGAGCCCCACGCTCGGCGAGCACACCGAGGAGATCCTCAAGGAAGTCCTCGATTACGACGCCGCGAAGATCGAAAACCTCAAGGGTGCCGGCGCGTTCTCGGCCCCGAAGAAGGTTGCGGCATGAAGATCGCGATCATCGGTCAACAGGATTTCGGCAAGTCGGTCCTCGAGGCATTCCTCGCGCGCGGCGACACCGTCGCTGCGGTCTTCTGCGCGCCGGAAAAGGAGGGCGCCAAGGCGGATCCGATGCGCCTCGCCGCGCAGGAGAGGGGTCTCAAGGTCCACCAGCTGCCGAACCTGAAGGGCCCCGAGGCCGTGCAGGCCATGAAGGACGCCAATGCCGACATCGGCATCATGGCCTTCGTGCTGCAGTTCGCGCCGCAGGAGTTCGTCAACATTCCGAGGCACGGGACGATTCAATACCATCCCTCCCTGCTGCCGAAGTATCGCGGCCCGTCCTCGATCAACTGGCCGATCTCGCGCGGCGAGAAGAAGACCGGGCTCACGATCTTCCGCCCGACCGACGGCCTCGACGAAGGCGCCGTGATCCTGCAGAAGGAGACCGACGTCTCCGAGAACGACACGCTCGGCACCGTCTACTTCGACCGCCTGTTCCCGATGGGCGTGCAGGCGATGCTGGAGGCCGCGGACCTCGTCGTCGCCGGCAAGCACAAGGAAGTCGTCCAGGACGAATCCCAGGCGACGTACGAGGGCTGGTTCCGCGCGAACGAGGCGAAGGTCAACTGGGCGAACCACGTGGACTTCGTCCACAACATCATTCGCGGGTCCGATCCCGCGCCCGGCGCCTGGACCACGATCAACGGCAAGAAGCTCCAGCTCTTCGGATCGAAGAAGCACCCGGTGCGCACGTTCGGCGCGGTGAAGGGCAAGATCGGCGAGATCACCGAGATCGGCGAGACGATGCGCATCACCGCGCAGGGCGGGCAGATCGAGGTGTCGAAGGTGAAGGCCGAGGACACGAAGAAGATCCCGCCCGCGGAATGGGCGAAGGGCGCCGGGGTCGCCGTAGGTACAATCCTCGGTTCCTGAGGAGGATCCATGGCACACGCAATCCGCTTCCACAAGACCGGCGGTCCTGAAGTCCTGCAGTGGGAAGAGGTGACCCTGCCGGAGCCGGGCGCCGGCGAGGTCCGCGTCGCGAACAAGGCGATCGGGCTCAACTACATCGACACCTACCATCGCAGCGGCCTCTATCCGGTGCAGCTGCCCTCGGGAATCGGCCTCGAGGCGGCCGGTGTCGTCGAAGCGGTGGGGAGCGGCGTCACCGAATTCAAGGCGGGCGACCGCGTCGCGTACTGCAACGCGACGCTCGGTGCGTACTCGCAGGCGAAGATCCACGCGGCCGAGCGGCTGGTCCGGATTCCCGATGGCGTGTCGTTCGAGCAGGCCGCCTGCGCGATGCTGCAGGGCCTCACGGTCTGGTACCTCCTGCGCCGCCTGCTGAAGACGCCGCAGGCGGGCGAGACGGTGTTGTGGCATGCCGCCGCGGGCGGCGTGGGCCTCATCGCCTGCCAGTGGGCGAAGGCGCTCGGCGTCAACGTGATCGGCACCGTGAGCTCCGAGGACAAGGCGAAGCTCGCGACCGAAAACGGTTGCACGCACACGATCCTCTACACGAAGGAAGACGTCGTCGCGCGCGTGAAGGAGCTCACCGGCGGGAAGGGTTGCCCGGTGGTTTACGACGGCGTCGGCAAGGACACGTTTCTCAAGTCGCTCGACTGCCTGCAGCCCCGGGGCCTCCTCGCGCTCTTCGGCAACGCCTCAGGCCCCGTCGATGCGCTCAACACGGGCCTGCTCGCCGCGAAGGGCTCGCTCTACGTCACGCGTCCCACGCTCATGAGCTATGTCGGCAAGCGCGAAGACCTCGTCGCCGCCGCGAAGGAGCTCTTCGACCACGTGCTCGCCGGCCGCATCAAGGTGAGCCCTCGCCAGCAGTACGCGCTCAAGGACGCCGCCCAGGCGCACCGGGACCTCGAAGCCCGCAAGACCACGGGATCGACGATCCTCGTCCCCTGAGAAAAAAT
>Ga0315912_10002226_pt1 | contig 21232 bp, 16 predicted proteins | sample VfabasoilMG_FD_204469 | JGI IMG/M metagenome (GOLD analysis project Ga0315912, IMG submission 204469) | Garden soil microbial communities collected in Santa Monica, California, United States - V. faba soil | ecosystem: Environmental > Terrestrial > Soil > Garden | place: USA: California...
GGGCGACGAAGGGTTTATTTGCACCATAAAAGCGCATTTTCGTCCGGTAGAATCGCACCAATTCGGCCAGAAGAGGGGGTGGCCGAAGCGGGAGCGTTTGGCATGGAATCTGCTCAGAGGAGCGGGTCCGGCTGGCGCATCCAGCCAGTCCTACCTACTACCCGTTCAGGAGACTTGAGATGGCGATGACGCCCGACGATGTATTGAAAATGATCAAGGACAAGGAGGTGAAGTTCGTCGATATCCGCTTCACCGACACGCGCGGCAAGGAACAACACGTTTCCGTGCCGGCCAAGGTATTCACCAAGGACAAGTTCACCGACGGCCACGCCTTCGACGGCTCGTCGATCGCCGGCTGGAAGGGCATCCAGGCCTCCGACATGCTGCTGTTCCCGGATCCGGTTACTGCGCGCATGGATCCGTTCACCGACGAGGCGGTGCTCAACATCAATTGCGATGTTGTCGAGCCCACCGACGGCAAGCCCTACAACCGCTGCCCGCGCGGGATCGCCAAGCGCGCCGAGGCCTATCTGAAATCCTCGGGCATCGGGGACGTCGCCTACTTCGGCCCGGAACCCGAGTTCTTCATCTTTGACGGCGTGACCTGGAGCGTGGACATGTCCGGGTCCTCGGTAAAAATCAAGTCAGAGGAAGCGCCCTGGTCCACCGGCATCGAATACGAGGCCGGCAACATGGGCCACCGTGCACCGGTGAAGGGCGGGTACTTCCCGGTCCCGCCGGCCGACACGCTGCAGGACATCCGCAACGCGATGTGCCTCGCGCTCGAGCAGCAGGGCGTGGAAGTCGAAGTGCACCACCACGAAGTGGCCGCGCCGGGCCAGTGCGAGATCGGCACCAAGTTCGCACCGCTGGTGCAGCGCGCCGACTGGCTGCAGATCCTGAAGTACACGGTGTGGAATGTCGCCGCTTCCTATGGCAAGACCGCGACGTTCATGCCCAAACCGGTGGTCGGCGACAACGGCTCTGGCATGCATGTGCACCAGTCCGTGTGGAAGGGCGGCAACAACCTGTTCGCGGGCAACCTGTACGCCGGGTTGTCGGATTTCGCGCTCTACTACATCGGCGGCATCATCAAACACGCCAAGGCGCTCAATGCGATCACCAATCCGGGCACCAATTCCTACAAGCGCCTGGTGCCGGGATTCGAGGCGCCCATCAATCTCGCCTACTCGGCGAAGAACCGCTCGGCGTCCTGCCGCATTCCGTTTGTTTCCAGCCCGAAGGCGCGCCGTGTCGAGATCCGCTTCCCGGATCCGACCGCGAACGCCTATCTTGCGTTCTCCGCGATGCTGATGGCGGGCCTGGACGGTGTGCAGAACAAGATCCATCCTGGCGATCCGATCGACAAGGACCTGTATCACCTGCCGCCCGAAGAGGCCAAGAAGGTGCCGCAGGTCTGCTCGTCGCTGGACGAGGCGCTCGGGCACCTCGAAAAGGACCACGCCTTCCTGACCAAGGGCGGCGTGTTCGACGAGGATTTCATCGAGTCCTACATCGCGCTCAAGATGGACGAAGTCACGCGCTTCCGCATGACCACCCATCCGGTCGAATTCGATATGTATTACAGCTCGTAGACCGGTCGGCTGCCGCTGCGTTAGTGGAAAGGGTGGGCTTCGGCCTGCCCTTTTTTGCCGGAGGGCCAGGTTTGAAGAAATCCTATTTGTGGCATAGACTTAGCGAGTCCAATTCAGGCCATATCTGACCCATGTCTCGGTTCGGTGCACTGCTTGCCCTGGCGCTCGGCCTTGCCGCCGCGGGGGCAGTGCGCGCCCAGGTCGAGACGCTCTGGAACTGCAAGGACGCGAATGGGCGCACGACGCTCACCAACCAGAAATCGGACACGACGGGCAAGGACTGCCGCATCGTGCAGCAGGAGCGGGTGACGGTGGTGCCTGCGCCGAAGACGAAATCGCCCGCCGGTTTCCCGCGTGAGACACCGGCCGATCGCGTCTCGTCGAAGGCCAAGCAGAAGGATACGATCGAGAAGGAACTCACCCAGGAAGAAGCCATGCTTTCGGATGCGCGCAAGAAGCTTGCCGAGCAGGAAGCGATCCGCACCGGCGACGAGAAGAACTATGCCAAGGTGATCGAGCGGCTCAAACCGTACAAGGACACCGTAGAGGTTCACGAAAAGAACGTGGAAGCCCTGAAGCGCGAGCTGACGAATCTTTCGCGCTGAGGCCCCGCCGGGCCGACCCAAAGTGGCCTCTACGACGCCCAATGCCGGCGCATTTTCCGGACTGGAGCTGCTTGCCACCGCGGTCGTCGTGCTGGATGACGGTCACGTGGTGCGCTATGCCAATCAGGCCGCGGAAAACCTGCTCGGCGCCGGCGTGCGCTCGCTGACCGGGCAGCGCTTCCCGGAACTGTTCGCCGAAAGGCGAACACTGGAGGGCATGCTGGCCGAGGCGCTTGCGGCGCACTGGAGCTATCGCGCGCAAGCCGTGAATTACGAGCGCCCGGGCCGCGATCCGCTGCCGCTGTCCTGCCTGGTGGCCCCGGTCTACGTTGCCGGCACGCCCCTGCTGGTCGAGTTGAGGCCGATCCAGGAGCAGTTGCGCCAGGAACGCGAGGAGCGGCTGCACGACCAGCAGGAGGCCACGCGCGAGCTGCTCAGGAATCTCGCCCACGAGATCAAGAATCCGCTCGGCGGCCTGCGCGGATCGGCACAGTTGCTCGAGCGCGAGCTGGAACGCCCGGACCTGAAGGAATACACACAGGTCATCATCAAGGAGGCGGACCGGCTGCAGGTACTGCTTGACCGGCTGCTGACCCCGCGACGTGCGGTGCGGCTCGCGCAGGTCAACATTCACGAAGTGCTCGAGCGCGTCCGCAGCCTGGTGCAGGCGGAGTTCCCAAGCCGGATTTCGGTGCTGCGCAATTACGACCCCAGCGTGCCCGATCTGGTGGGAGATATCGAGCAGCTCATCCAGGCGGTGCTGAACGTCGTACGGAATGCCGCCCAGGCGCTCCTTTCGGGTGCTCATGGAGGCAAGGGCGGAACCATCGTCCTGCGCTCCCGGTCCGTGCGCCAGGTCACCATTGCCCGACAGCGCCATAAGCTGGCACTGGAATTGCAAGTGATTGATGACGGGCCAGGCGTGCCCGAGGAAATCAGCGACCGCATTTTCAACCCCCTGGTATCGGGCAGGGAGGGCGGCAGCGGGATCGGCCTCGCGCTCGTGCAGACCTACGTGCAAAACCATGGTGGCGTGGTCGAATTCGACAGCCGCCCGGGACGAACCGTATTCACACTATTGCTGCCATTGACATGAAACCGGTCTGGATCGTCGATGACGATCGCTCCATCCGCTGGGTATTCGAGAAGGCGCTCAGCCGCGAAGGCATCGCCTACAACTCGTTCGCCTCGGCGCGCGAGGCGCTCGACGCGTTGCCTGGCGGCGCGCCCCAGGTGCTCATTTCCGACATTCGCATGCCTGGACAATCGGGCATCGAACTGCTGCAGGAAGTGAAGGAAAAGCATCCGGCGGTCCCGGTGATCGTGATGACGGCCTACTCGGATCTGGAGTCCGCGGTCGCCGCCTTCCAGGGCGGCGCCTATGAGTATCTGCCCAAGCCCTTCGATGTCGACCAGGCCGTCGATCTGATCCGTCGCGCGCTGGGCGAGAGCCAGCGCGAGCAGGCGGCGCTGGAGCCGGTCGGAGAAGTGGCTGAAATCCTCGGTCAGGCGCCCGCGATGCAGGAGGTATTCCGCGCCATTGGCAGGCTGTCGCAGTCCAGCGCGACCGTCTTGATCACCGGCGAATCAGGCACTGGCAAGGAACTGGTGGCGCGCGCGCTTCATCGGCACAGCGCCCGCGCAACCAGGCCGTTCGTCGCGATCAACACTGCCGCGATGCCCAAGGACCTGCTCGAGTCGGAGTTGTTCGGTCACGAGCGCGGCGCCTTTACCGGCGCGCAGGCGCTGCGGCGCGGGAGATTCGAGCAGGCCGAGGGCGGGACGCTGTTCCTCGATGAGATCGGCGACATGCCGGCCGAACTGCAGACGCGTTTGCTGCGCGTACTGTCGGATGGAACGTTCTACCGCGTCGGCGGCCACCAGCAGCTGAAGGCGAACGTTCGCGTCATCGCCGCCACGCATCAGGACCTCGAAAAGCGCGTGCGCGAAGGCTCGTTCCGCGACGACCTCTACCATCGCCTGAACGTGATTCGCGTCCGTATTCCCTCCCTGCGCGAGCGGCGGGAAGACATTCCGCTGCTCGCCCGGCATTTTCTGGCCCATAGCGCAATTGCGCTGGGTGTCGAGCCTAAAAGGTTCTCGGACGAAGTGCTTGCTCACATTTCGCGCATGGAATTTCCCGGCAACGTGCGCCAGCTGGAGAATCTCTGCCACTGGCTCACGGTGATGGCGCCAGGTCAGGCGATTGGCCTGACCGACCTGCCGGCGGAATTCCGTGGCGAGCCTGAGGGCGCGAGTCAGTTGCCGGCCGGGGACTGGCCCGGCGTGCTCGAGCAGGAAGTGGAGCGGCGGCTTGCGCGCGGCGAGTCCGGCATCATGGAGCAGCTGTCGCGCCAGTTCGAGCGCTCGTTGATCACCAAGGCGCTGGCGCGCACGGGAGGCCGCAAGATCGAGGCCGCGAACCTGCTGGGCATGGGCCGCAACACCATCACCCGGAAGATCCAGGAACTCGGCATCGGCGACGCCGACGACTGACGGCGCATGCCGTCATCCCCGCGATCACAGGAACCGCGGGAACGTCGTCCCCGCGATTCTGGGCGGGGACCCAGGTCTTACTTCGTCGCCGCCTGCCGGTTGGCTTCCAGGCGCGCGTCTACGATCGACACGATCTCGTCGACTTGCGCCAGCCGCATGTTCCTTTGCGCCCCGATCGCCTTCACCAGCCGGTCGGTGCGCTCGATGTTCGGCGCGCCCGCGGCCACCGCGCGTGCCGCGGAGGAGGGCGTCAGGAGCGACTGCGCCGCGGCGGCGTATTTCTCGAACGGCACCAGGTCTTTCTCATCCGCACCCAGCGACACGCACAGCTTGACGACGAAGTCGTAAACCGCGCGCGAGGCCTTGGGGTCTGAATGAACGGCTTCCTTGATCGGGCGGATGCCGTCTCTCTCGATGCAACGATAGTTTCCGGCGAGCAGCATCGCCCACTTGGCGAGCGGCACGAACACCGACTCGTGCACCTTCAGCTTCACCGGCAGTTCGATCATTCCCGTGCCCGTGTCGAAGCGCGCTGCTTCGACATCGTCCTGCAGCCGGCGCAGGATCGCGGTATGCGCGTCCGATTCGAAGCGCGCCGACTTGAAGTTGGTCGGCAGGCGCACCTGCAGCACGTTCAGTTTCTCCTCGGGCGGGCGGAATGCCTGCGGATCCGGGCTGCAGAGCGTCACCATTTTCGGATCGAAGCTGTCCCAAACCGCCGGATCGGTGTAGCAATCGCGCAGCGCCTCCACCGATACGCCGGGAATGCGCGCCAGGTACGGCAGCGGCGGGATGTTCATGATCGACATGCAGGGCAGCTTCGCCTTGGCCACGGCATCGAGCAGTTCGCGCACGCCCGGCGAGCGGTATTGCGGCTCCTGCATGCCGAGCACCACCAGGTCGTATCCCGCGGGGCTCGCTTCAACCGGGCTGCAGGCGGACAGTTTGCCCGGCAGCCTGCGCGAACTCACCTCGACCAGACCCTCGCGGCCCTTGACGGGCATGCGGACGATGGCGCCCTCGCGGTTGAACAGTTCGGCCTCCGCCGGCGTGCAAACCATGCGTACGTTGTGCCCGCCAAGAAGCAGCTTGGTCGCGAGCAGGGAGCCGTAGGACGCGCCGAAAATCAGGATGTTGTGCGGATCTTTCATAATGTGGAATCCGGATTCGTAGGACGGAAACTAGCCTACTCCGGCGCCCTTTGCGGCGCAATCGCGCGCCGCAGCAATCGGCGCGTCGCCAACCCCGCTAGCGAGCGCGCTTGGTCCTGCCGACGATTTCTTCGCGCACGTCGGTGATCTCGCGTGCGCGCGAGGTGTCGGCGCCGTCGCAATGTTCCGTCCTGGGGCAATGCATGCTGCGCGGGCAGATGATGCGCGCCGGTCTGGACAGCGCATCCTCCACCCAGGCGACGTTCAGCACCCGCGCCGTGCCGCGGATGGATTCAATGGCAGCTTCGGGAATCCTCGCTTCGCCGTGATTCTGCAGGCAGGCGCCGGCGATGCTTCTCACCACCTTCTCAGCGTCCACGCCGTGCGAGTGCAGCGCGGGCGACAGATCCAGGCCGACCGACAGCACGTGCGAGTTGCCGGCCATGTCGCTGGTGCGGCGGGAGTGGCAGCAATACAGCAGGGCCTGATCGCCATCCAGCAGGATGGAGATCTGCGAACCCCGGTCCGCGCCGCGGCCGGCATTCAGCATGCGAAACACCGCCCAGTTCGGACAGGGATCCGAAATCTGCGCCATGTTCCCCCAGGGCAGCGGGATGCCATTGCCGCGGTACACCGCGCGCAGGTAGCCGGGCGGATAGGCGTCGAAGAAGTGCCAGTAGGGATAGGGTGAAACCTTGGTCATGCGCCGCATCACCACGGCCGGCGTGAGTTCGATTTTTTCGCCGGCCTCGACGCGGTAGGACTCGCGCGCCAGAAAGCGCCGGAATGGCGCCTTGGGCGCAAGCAGCGCGCCCGCAAAGAAGCTGCACTCGAAATCGCGCCATGCGTGCAGCACGTCCTGCGGACTCATTCCGGGCGCGATGTCGCCGCCCTCCGGGCTGCCCCCCATCTCGCCGCCGGTGGCGTGCGGCGACTTCAGGCCATCGCCGCCGTGCAACACCTTGTGGCCAAGATGGGATGCCAGGTCGAATTTCAGGCGCGCCGGATCGTCCTTCAACTCGCGGTTGAGGAAGATGGTACGCGGCGACTCGAAGAACGAGCGCACCATGCTGCGCAACTCGCGGTCCTTGTCTCGCGCCAGCACCGGCTTCCTGTCGAACCAGCGCAGCGTCAGGCCGTGCTGCCTGCACAGGCGCATGAGGTCCTCGACGCTGAGCGGAAAACGACGCTCGCCGATGCTCTCGGCCGCGCGCTCCAGGTCCGGAAAGTCGTTGCGCGACATTTCCTGGTGCGAGCGGATCAGCAGGTGCGCGAACTGCCGGCCCGTCGTGCCGGTCTGCGCCAGCAGTTCCGGAATGGCCGCCTGCAGCAGTTCGCGGGAGAACAGGAACGCCGGTTCCAGCGGCACCGACGGCGCGCCGGCCAGCCGGTTCGCCGACACCGGCAGCTCGGCCTCGGGATTGCCGTCCAGGAACCAGGCCGGCTCGCGCTGGAATACCGAGGAGAGCAGCCGCAGTACCTCGCCCGAGGGCACGCGCTTGCCGCTCTCGATCATGCTCAGGTAGGACACCGAGGGGGCGCCGCCCGAGTCGAGCTGGATACAGCGCGTCGACAGTTCCTCCAGCGTCAGGCCGTTGCGCTTGCGCAGCGCGCGCAGCTTGGTGCCCAGGAAGTGGCTCTTGCGGACGTGGATGTCGGGTGTCATGTCGGGTTCGCCCGCCAGAGCGAAAGTTCCATTTGTGAAATTAACAATGTGAAATTTCTATAGTGAAATTTTCCAAACCAGGCTTGCATAATGCCTCATGCGCCCGCCCATGAAAAGGATCCCCGCGTGAGCCGCAATGTCCTGATTCTCGGTGCCTCCTATGGGTCCCTGCTCGCCACCAAGCTGCTGATGGCGGGCCACCGCGTCACGCTGGTCTGCACCCAGGCCACGGCCGAGCTCATCAACCGCGAGGGCACGGTGGTGCGCTTCCCGATCAAGGGCTGGCAGGGCCTGCTGCAGGTGCCTTCGGCCGCCCTGTCTGGCCGCCTGGACGCTTGCACTCCCGAAGCGGCCGATCCGGCCCGGTTCGATCTGGTCGTGCTCGGCATGCAGGAAGCCCAGTACGGCGAGCGCTCGGTGCGAGAACTCGTGGGGCGGATCGCGCGCTCGAAGAAACCCTGCCTTGCCATCATGAACATGCCGCCGCTGCCGTTCCTGAAGCGCATTCCGGCGCTAGCGGACGCGGACCTGAGCCATTGCTACGCCGACCCGGCGGTCTGGGACGGCTTCGAGCCGGGTCTGGTGAGCCTGGCCAGTCCCGATCCTCAGGCCTTCCGCCCGCAAGGTGAACCCAAGAACGTGCTGCAGGTTGGGCTGCCCACCAACTTCAAGGCCGCGCGCTTCGAATCCGAAGCACACACCGCGCTGCTGCGCGAGCTGGCGGCCGACATCGAAGACGCGCGCTTCGCGGGCAGGAGCGATCTGGAATTGCCGGTCAAGCTGAAGGTGCACGATTCCCTGTTTGTGCCGATGGCGAAGTGGCCGATGCTGATTGCCGGCAACTACCGTTGCATCCGGTCGCAGGAGATGATCCCGATCCGCGAGGCCGTGCACGGCAATGTCGACCGCTCGCGCGAGATCTACAACTGGGTCGCCAACCTGTGCCTGGGCCTGGGCGCGCATGCGGCCGACCTGGTGCCGTTCGAGAAGTACGCGAGGGCCGCAGAGGGCCTCGCCAAGCCTTCATCCGCGGCGCGCGCGCTGTTCGGGGGTGCGCGGCACATCGAGCGCGTCGACAACCTCGTATACAGCATCGCCGGCCGGCTGGGCGCGAAGAGCGCCCCGCTGCGCGAAATCGTCCGGCTGATCGACGACCGCCTCGCCATGAATCGCCACGCCGCAGAGCCGGTCGCGGCCTGACCCGCAGGAACTGCAAAGGAATGAGACCATGAAAAACGCCACCAACGCCGCCATCGCCACCGTGAGCCCGGGCACCGCAGACCAGGCTGGCATCCAGTTGCTGGGCAAGAGCATGCCGCAGTTCGCCGGCATCCTCACGTTGCCGGCGCTCGAGTTCGTCGCCGGGCTGGAACGCAAGTTCGGCGCGCGCCGCAGGGAGCTGCTGGCCGCACGCGAGGCGCGGCAGAAGGAATTCGACCAGGGCAAGCTGCCGGATTTCCTGCCCGCGACCGCGGCCATCCGCGCCGGCGACTGGCGCATCGCCGCGCAGCCGCGCGACCTGCTCGACCGGCGCGTGGAGATCACGGGGCCGACCGACCGCAAGATGGTGATCAACGCGCTCAACTGCGGCGCCTCCACCTTCATGGCGGACTTCGAGGACGCCAACTGCCCGAGCTGGCACAGCATGATCGACGGCCAGGTCAATCTGCGCGACGCCGTACGCCGCAGCATCACGCTCGAGCTGAGCGGCAAGAGCTACAGGCTGAACGACCAGACCGCGGTGCTGATCCCGCGCCCGCGCGGCTGGCACCTGGAGGAAAAGCACCTGCTCGTGGACGGTGCGCGGGTATCCGGCAGCCTGTTCGACTTCGGCCTGTACTTCTTCCACAACGCGAAGGAGTTGGTCGCCCGCGGGTCTGGGCCGTACTTCTACCTGCCGAAGATGGAGTCGCACCTGGAGGCGCGCCTCTGGAACGACGTGTTCAATCACGCGCAGGACACTCTCGGCATCCCGCGCGGCACCATCAAGGCGACCGCGCTGATCGAAACCGTGCTCGCCGCATTCGAAATGGACGAGATCCTGTACGAGCTGCGCGAGCATTCGTCCGGATTGAACATTGGCCGCTGGGATTACATCTTCTCCTGCATCAAGAAGTTCCGCGGCAACAAGGATTTCTGCCTGGCCGACCGCGCGCAGGTGACCATGACCGCGCCCTTCATGCGCAGCTACGCGCTGCTGCTGGTGAAGACCTGCCACAAGCGGGGCGCGCCGGCGATGGGCGGCATGGCGGCGCAGATCCCGATCAAGAACGACCCGGTGGCGAATGAAGCCGCGATGGAGAAAGTGCGCCAGGACAAGCTGCGCGAAGTCACCGACGGCTGCGACGGCACCTGGGTGGCGCATCCGGCGCTGGTGCCGATCGCCAGGGAGGTCTTCGACAAGCACATGCCGCAGGCTAACCAGTACGGCAAGCAGCGCCCGGACGTGAATGTCGCGGCGAAGGACCTGCTCGCGTTCCAGCCCTCGGCCCCGATCACCGAAGCTGGCATGCGCAACAACATTTCTGTCGGCATCCAGTACCTGGGCGCCTGGCTCGCGGGCAACGGCTGTGTGCCGGTGTTCAACCTGATGGAAGACGCCGCGACTGCGGAAATCTCGCGCTCGCAGATCTGGCAATGGATCCGCTCGCCCAAGGGCGTGCTGGACGACGGCCGCAAGGTGACCGTCGAACTGTTCCGCCAGCTGCTGGCGGAGGAGCTGCCGAAAGTGCGGACCTACCTGGGCGACGAAGCCTGGAAGGCCGGCAAGTACGAAGACGGCGCCAGGTTGTTCGAGAAGATTACCGCTGGCGAATACGTCGAATTTCTGACCTTGCCGGCGTACGAGGCGATCGACTGACTGGAAGCCGCGAATCGCCCGGACGCCGAAACTCAGAAGGGATAGGGTGTCGCCCGGTCCTGGATTGTGACCCACTGCCACTGGGTGAACTCCTCCCAGTTGGCCGGGCCGCCATGACGGCCGCCGTTGCCTGACGCACCGCTGCCCCCGAAAGGCGCCCAGGGTTCGTCGCCCACGGTCTGGTCGTTGATGTGGACGATCCCCGTTTTCAGCCTGGCGGTGAAGTTCATCGCGCGCTCCAGGGACTGCGTGATGACCCCGGTCGACAGGCCGTACTCGGAAGCGTTGTTCATCGCGATCGCTTCCTCGTCGGTGTCGAAAGGCATCACGGCGATCACCGGGCCGAACACCTCCTCCTGTAGCACGCGCATGCCCGGTTTCACGTCTTCCAGCACGGTCGGCTTGTAGAAGAGGCCCTCGTAGGTGCCGCCCGCACGCAGCACCGCGCCCTTGGCGATCGCGTCCTTGACGATGCCGTCCACGCGCTCCAGCTGCCGCGCATTGATCAGCGGCCCGAGCGCCACCTGGCCCGCGTTCGGGTCGCCCACAGGAAGGTGCTTCGCCTTGTCCACCAGCCTTTCGGTGAGGTCGCGCGCAACCTTCCGGTGCGCGAGCACGTTGCCGGTCGCCATGCAGATCTGCCCCTGGTGCAGGTAAGCGCTCCAGGCGACGCAGGAAGCGGCAACGTCCAGATCGGCGTCGTCGAGCACGATGGTGCAATTTTTGCCGCCCAGCTCCAGCGTGACCTTCTTCAGGTGCTGGCTGGCGAGTTCGCCGACGCGCCGCCCGGCTGCGGTCGACCCGGTGAACGAAATCATAGCCACCTCCGGATCGGTGACCAGCGCTTCGCCCGTCTGCGCGCCGCCCGGGAGCACATGCAGCAGACCCGCCGGCAGACCGGCCGCCTCGAACAGCCGCGCCAGGATGAAGCCACCGGTGACCGGCGTCTGCGGATCGGGTTTGAGGACCACCGCGTTGCCCAGCGCGAGCGCCGGCGCCACTGCACGCGTGGAGAGAATCAGCGGAAAGTTGAACGGCGAGATCACGCCGATCACGCCATGCGGCACGCGGCGCGCGAAGCTCATCCGCTTGGGGCCGCTGGGCAGCATCAGTCCCGGCGGCTGCGTCGCGATGGCGGCGGCCTCGATCAGGATGCTGGTGACGAAGTGCAGCTCGAAGTCGGCCTTCGGCGGAATGCAGCCGGTCTCGCGCACGATCCAGGTACGCAGCTGGTCGGCGTGCGCTTCCAGCAGTTGCGCCGCGCGCCGCAGCACCGCCGCGCGTTGCTCGGCGGGCGTGACGGCCCATTCCTTCTGTGCGAGCGCGGCGGCCTGCACGGCATCGCGCACGTCCTCCGCGTCGGCGACTCCGACTTCGGTGAGCACCTGCCCGGTGGCGGGCTCGACCACTTCGCGTGTGCCGCCCTTGGACAATTGCCAGCGGCCAGTGAAAATCTTGCCCTTCCAGGCGTTCTCCGCGGCAATCGTGACCGCGGTGGTCTGTTGCGTCGTCATGAATAGCCCTCCTTTCCAGATAAGCGCGCCGGGCTTCGCCACGGCGCCGAGATAGGTTTCGCGCAATTTCTCCGAGCGCAGCAGCTTGCCTGCCGAGCCCTTCATCACCACCGCGCCGCGCTCGATCACGTAGGCGCCGTCGGCAATCGCCAGCGCCTTGGCGACGTTCTGTTCCACCAGCAGCACCGTGACGCCGTCCCTGCGGATGCGCTGAACGATGGCGAGCAGTTCCTCCACCATCTTCGGCGCGAGGCCGAGCGAGGGCTCATCCAGCATCAGCAGGCGCGGCTTGCCCATCAGCGCACGTCCGACCGCGAGCATCTGCTGCTCGCCGCCGGACATGGTGCCGGCGAGCTGCGACAGGCGTTCTGCGAGCCGCGGAAACAGGGCCAGCGCCTGCTCGAGCCGCGCAGCGCGCTCGCCTGCCGGCGCAAGATAGGCGCCCAGTTCCAGATTCTCGCGCACCGTCATCTGCGGAAACAGCTGACGCCCCTCCGCCACCTGCGCCAGGCCGCGCGACACGATTGCCGAGGGCGACTCAGGCAGCGGTGCGCCGTCGAAACGGATGTCTCCGGTGCGGGGCAGCAGGCCGGAAAGCGCCCTGAGCAGCGTGGTCTTGCCGGCGCCGTTCGGGCCGACCACCACCGTGATCTCGCCGTTGGGCACTTCGAGATCGAGCTTCTCCAGCACCCGGATGCCGCCATATCCGGCCGTCAAGCCTTTGATTGAGAGCGCTGCGCTCATGCGGGCAGCTCCTCACCGAGATACGCTTCCACCACCGCAGGGTCCTTGGCTACCTTGCGCGGGTCGCCGTCGGCGATCTTTTCGCCCTGGTGCAGGACCGCGACGCGCTCGACGTAGTTCATCAGCACGCGCACCGCGTGCTCGATCCAGATCACCGCGAGGCCCAGTTCGTCGCGCACGCGACGGATCAGCTGCGCGGTCGTGTCCACTTCGGCGTGCGTCAATCCCGCCGCCACTTCATCGAGCAGCAGCACCCGCGGCCGCGTGGCGAGCGCCATGCCTATCTCCAGCAGTCGCTGGCGCGCCGGCGTCAGGCCGCCTGCCGGCACTGCTGCCGCGTTGCCCAGCCCGAGCAGCCCCAGGATGGCGGCCGGATTGTCGAAAGCATCGCGCGCATGCCGGCGTTTCCTTCCCGCGAAGGCCAGGCCGAAGCGCACGTTGTCCCCTGCGCTCATGTCGCGAAACACGCGCGGTGTCTGGAAGGTACGGGCCACGCCGTGGTTGGCGAATTCATGCGCGGCGCGGCCGGTGAGGTCCTCGCCGGCCACCAGCAGCCGGCCCCCGGTCGGCGCAAGCACACCCGACAGCGCGTGGAAGAAGGTGGTCTTGCCGGCGCCGTTCGGGCCGATCACGCCGACCAGCTCGCCCGGATGGACGTCGAGATCGACGCCATTCACCGCGATCAGGCCGCCGAATCGCACCGTCACGCCACGCGCCGAAATCAGGGGTTCACGCATTGGGTTTCCACGCGCGGCGGAAAAGCGACGCCATGCCGCCGGGCAGGTACAGCACCAGCAGGATCAGCAGCACGCCGAGGGCAATCAGGTAGGCATACGGAAATTGCAGCCGCAGCATCTCGGTCATCACGCTGAATATCACCGCCGATGCGATCGGTCCGATCAGCGTCTGCGCGCCACCGATCATGGCGATCAGCACGGTCTGGAAACCGATGAACGGATTGAATACCGATGCCGGCTCGATGTAGGTCCAGCGCACGGCCATCGCCGCGCCGAGCGCGCCGGCAAAGAACGCCGCGAGCGCAAAAGCGAGGATCTTGGTCCGGCGCGTATTGACGCCCAGCGTCTGCGCGCGCTCCTCGTCCGCGCCGATGCCGGCGAGCGCGAGGCCGAAGCGGCTGGCGCGCACCATGGCGCAGACCGCGACTGCGAGGAAGGCCAACAGCAGCACGGTGAGATACACGTCGATCGATTCGGGCGGGTCGGCGATCACCCGGCCCACCGTCTTGGCGTAGGTTTTCTCGGCGTAGGTGATGGCGTGGCGCACCAGCTCGCCCAGGCCGAACGTAAGCACCGCGAAATACGCGCCGCGCAGGTGCAATACCGCTGCGCCCACCAAGGCCGCGAAAGCCGCGGCGACGAGGCCGCCCAGCAGCACGACGACCGCGTAGGGCAGCGACTCGTAACCCCAGGCGGTGACATAGGCACCGATGCCAAAGAATGCGGAAGTGGCGAGCGACAGGTAATTGGTCGCGCCGGAGAACATCGACCAGCTCACCGCGAGCCCCACGTAAAGAAGGCAGGTCAACGCCAGCGACAGCATGAAGTCGGACGCAAGCCAGGGCAGCGTCGCCAGCGCGGTGCTCGCAGCGACAAGCAGGACGAGGATGCGGCGCAGTTCCGCGCTCATCTGGCAAACAATCCTTTGGGACGCGCCAGCAGCACGCCGATGAACACGCCGTACGAGAGCAGCATCTTCAGCGACGGGCTGGTGAAGTGCATGCCGAAGGCTTCGACCAGCCCGAGCAACAGCCCACCGGCCAGGCAGCCGGCTGCGCTGCCCAGTCCGCCCAACGTGATCACGATCAGCGCGGTCACCGTATAGGGCTCGCCCATGCCCGGCGTGATCTCGTAGAGCATCGACAGCAGCGCGCCGGCGACACCCGCCAGCGCCAGCCCGAGGCCGAACACCGCGGGATGCAGCACGCGGGTATCGATGCCAACCAGCTGCGCGCCCGCGGGCGACTGCATCATCGCGCGCACCGCCTTGCCGAGCATGGTCCAGCGCAGCAGCGCGAGCATCGCCAGGCTCGCCACCATCGCGAAGCCGAACGCGAGCAGGCTGTTGCCGGCGAAGCGCGCGCCCGCGATTTGCACCGGATCGGAAAGATAGGAATAGCCGCGCATGTCCGCGCCCCAGGCGAGGTAGGCCGCGTTCTGCACCAGGTACATGAGGCCGAAGCCGATCAGGAGGCTCCTCGCCTCGATCACCTCGACCGACGGCGACGTGCGCACGATGCGCTGGAAACAGAGCCGGTATACGGCCAGGCCGAGTATGAACAGCAGGATCGCGACCACCGGCAGGAACGCCACCGGATCAAAGCCGAAGACCGTGTGCGCGAGCCAGGTAAGGTAGGCGCCCAGCATCAGGAATTCGCCATGCGAGATGTTCATTACGCGCATCAGGCCGTACTGCAGATTCAGGCCGAGCGCGACCAACGCGTAGATGCCCCCGGTGATGAGGCCGGTGGCGACCAGTTCGATCCAGAACGTCATCGGGAAGAACGGGCAGGAAGAACGAAGCGGCCCCGCCAAGCATTGAGACGCCGCGCATGCGCGGCGTCTCAACAGAGCTCGGGGCCGGGGTTCGGCGCCGGCTAGATTATTTCCAGGCGGGCTTGGGGAACAGCGACGGGCCGGTCGCGTTCTGCGGCGGCCAAACCACCTCGAACTCGCCGCCGCTCCACTGGCTCACCACGCCGGGCGTGGAAACGTTCTCGCCGTTGCGGAAACGGATCTTGCCGATCACCGTGTCGAACTCCGCAGAGGCGATGTGATCGCGCAGCGCCTTGCGGTCGAGGCCGACCTTCTCCACCGACTGCTGCAGGATCTGCAGTCCCGCCCAGGCATGCGCGCTCGCCCAGCGATCGGGTTCCTTCTTCCAGCGCGCCACGTGCGCGTCGAAATAGGCTTTGGCCTGCGGGCTCATCTTCGGATTCCAGGTGCCGAGCCCCATCACGCCTTCGGCCATCGGGCCCATTTTGTCGCGGTAGACCGGAAACGCAGTGCCGACCGCGGCGTAGAACACCTTGGGATTGAAGCCGATCGCCTTGGCCTGTCCCGTGACGAGGAAGGTGTCGGGCGGGTAGGACAGGCTGATGAAGGCGTCCGGGTTCTTCGCCTTGATGTCGTTCAGCACCGGTTGCAGGTCCTTCACGCCCAGCGGGTAGCTTTTTTTCTCGATGATCTGGATGTTCTTCGCCTTCAGCGACTTCTCCAGCGCGCCGGCCTGCTCCAGGCCGAACAGCTCGTCGACGTGGATGAAGGCGACCGTCTTGATGCTGCGCGCGGCAAGGTATTCGGCGAGCGCGTCCATCATCCGGTCGGGCTGCTGCAGCAGTGCGAAGAAATACGGATTCTTCATCTCCAGCAGCTTGCGGCCGGTGGCGGTGGGCGCGAGCATCGGGTAGCCGTGCTTCTGCACCAGCGGCATCACCGCAAAGTTGGCGCCGGTGCCCCAGGGCGGCAGGATCAGGTCGACCTTGTCGCTGGTCATCAGCTTTTCATAGGTGCGCACCATCGTCTCGGCCTCGCTGCGGTCGTCGAAGCCGATCAGCTCGACCTTGCGCTTCTTGCCCTTGACGCTGAGGCCGCCCGCGGCGTTGACCTGCTCCGCCCACATGATGTAGTTCGGCTCCTGCGAGACTTGGGCGCCGGCCGACCAGGGTCCGGTGCGGGCGATGGCGTAGCCGATTCTGACGGGCGAGTCCTGCGCGAGCGCTGGTGCGAGCAAGGCGGCAGACAGCGCCGCCGCGATCGCCTTGATCGCGGATGTCCAGTTCATGAGTTTCCCTCCTCCGGGTCAATAAAACCTGAATGCTTTCAAGGCACTCTACGCAGCCCGGCGCCAATGTCAAGAGGACTTGTTTGGACCCCCAACAATTCGTCCGGGCGGCCCCATGTTTCCTATCCGTCGAACTCCGCAATCGCCGGGGCGTGGTCGGAGGGCCGCTCGAGCTTGCGCGGCTCCTTGTCGATGCTGCTGGCGGTGCAGCGCTTCGCGAGTTCCGGTGCAATGAGAATGTGGTCGATGCGCAGCCCGGCATTGCGCCGGAAGCCCAGCATCCGGTAGTCCCACCACGAATAGATTTTTTCCGGCTGCTCGAACAGGCGGAATGTGTCTTTCAGGCCCAGCGCAAGCAGGGCGCGCCAGGCCGCACGCTCCGGCTCGGAGACATGCACCTGGCCTTCCCAGGCTTTGGGGTCGTGCACGTCGCGGTCCTCGGGCGCCACGTTGAAGTCGCCCGCCACCGCGAGCTGCGGATGGCGCGCCAATTCCGCGGCCAGGTACTCCTTCAGCGCCGCGAACCAGCGCAGCTTGTAGTCGTACTTCTCGCTGCCCACCGCCTGGCCGTTGGGGCAGTACACGCAGACCGAGCGCACGCCGCCCACCGTCGCGGCGATGACGCGCTTTTGCTCGTCGGCGAAACCGGCCATGCCCATGCTCACGTCCGACAGCCCGGCGCGCGCAAGGATCGCGACGCCGTTGTAGGTCTTCTGGCCGGCGCATGCGGACTGGTATCCCGCGGCCTCCAGTTCGGCGCGCGGAAACTTCGCGTCCTCGAGCTTGAGTTCCTGCAGGCAGACGATGTCCGGCTGCGCTTTCGCCAGCCAGTCGGTCAGATGCGGCAGGCGGACCTTCAGCGAATTGACGTTCCAGGTCGCGAGTTTCATCGCGGGAACGCCAAGCCGGTCACGCGGGCGTCATGCCGCTATGCCTGAGCAGCGCATCGACGTTCGGCTCGCGCCCGCGGAAGGCGCGGAAGGATTCGGCCGCCGGCCGGCTGCCGCCGACGGCGAGGATTTCGTCGCGGAATCGCGCGCCGGTTTCCGGATCAAGCACGCCTTTTGACGGGCGCATTTCTTCGAACGCGCTGTAGGCGTCGGCCGAGAGAACCTCGGCCCATTTGTAGCTGTAGTAACCCGCGGCATAGCCGCCGCCGAAGATGTGCGAGAAGCTGTTCGGAAACCGGTTCCATGCGGGCGGCGTCAGCACCGCCACCTCGCGGCGCACGTCGTCGAGAAGGTCCTGCACGCTGCGCTTGCCGGAGGGGTCGAAATCGTCGTGCAGACGCATGTCGAACAGCGAGAACTCGAGCTGGCGCAGCATGTCGAGCCCGGATTGGAAGTTCTTCGCCGCCAGCATCTTGTCGAACAACGCGCGCGGCAGGGGTTCGCCCGTGTCCACGTGCCGGGTCATGTGGCGCAGCACGTCCCATTCCCAGCAGAAATTCTCCATGAACTGGCTCGGCAGCTCGACCGCGTCCCATTCCACGCCGTTGATGCCTGCCACGCCGAGGTCCTCGACGCGCGTCAGCATATGGTGCAGGCCGTGGCCGAACTCGTGGAACAGCGTAATCACGTCGTCGTGCGTGAAGAGCGCGGGCTTGCCGCCGACCGGCCGCGAGAAATTGCAGTTGAGGTAGGTGAGCGGAATCTGGATGCCGTCGCCGCGCCGCTTGCGGGAAATGGCGCCGTCCATCCAGGCGCCGCCGCGCTTGGTGTCGCGCGCGTAAAGGTCGAGGTAGAACCGCCCGATCGGCTCGCCCGCATTGCCGCGGATCTCGAAGAATCGGACGTCCTCGTGCCACACGGGCGCCTTCGATTCGGCGATGCGGATGCCGTAAAGCGTTTCGACGAGCTTGAACAGGCCCGGAACCACCTGGGTCTCCGGGAAGTACTGCTTCACTTCCTGGTCGGAAAAGGCATAGCGCCGGATGCGCAGCTTCTCCGCGGCATAGCCGAGGTCCCAGGATTCCAGGCTCTCGAGGCCCAGTTCCGCCGCTGCGAACCGCTTCAGTTCGGCCAGGTCGTTTTCGGCATAGGGTCGGGCGCGCCGCGCGAGATCGGCCAGGAACTCGAGCACCTGCCGCGGCGAATCCGCCATCTTGGGAACCAGCGATACCTGCGCGAAGTTGTCATATCCGAGCATCTTCGCGTCCTCGCGCCGCAGCTTCAGCATGCGCGCGATCAGCGGGGTGTTGTCCAGTTCCGCCGTGCCGAACTCCGAGGCGCGCGTGGCGCTTGCGCGATAAAGCGTCTCGCGCAGCGACCGGTCGTCCGCGTACTGCATCACTGGCCAGTACGAAGGCATGTGCAGCGTGAACTGCCAGCCTTCCTTCCCGTCCTTCGCTGCGGCCTCACGTGCGGCCAGCAGCGCGTCGGCGGGAATGCCGGCGAGGCGCTTCTCGTCCTCGACCAGAAGCTTGAACGCCTTGGTGGCATCCAGCACGTTCTCGGAAAATTTCGCCGCCAGGGACGCCAGCTCCTCCTGGATCGTCGCGTAGCGCGGCTTGAGTTCCGCCGGCAGCTCCGCGCCGCCCAGGCGGAAATCGCGCAGCGCGTTCTCCACCAGCTTGGCGCGTGCGGGCGGCAGCGTGGCAAACGCAGGCGCGGCTTTCAGTTCGCGGTACTTGTCGAACAGGCGCTGGTTCTGTCCGAGTTCGGTCCAGAATTGCGTGATTCCCGGCAGGCAGGCGTTGTAGGCCTCGCGCAGCGGCGGCGAGTCGAGCACCGCGTGCAGATGCTCGACCTGGCCCCAGGCGCGCGACAGGCGTTCGGTCGCGTCTTCCAGCGGACGCACGAACGCGTCCCAGGTCGCGGGCGCCTCTTCGGCGCGGCGCATCGCATCGCGCGCCTCCGCCAGCAGCCGGTCGACCGCGGGCGCGACATGGCCGGGCGTGATGTCCGCAAACCGCGGAAGTCCGGAAAAATCGAGTAGTGGGTTATCCAACGGGTTTTCCAATCGATAGCTCCGCCGCACGAACCGTATTTGCCATCAGCATCGCCACCGTCATCGGTCCGACGCCACCGGGGACGGGCGTAATCGTGCCCGCCACCTCCTTCACGCCCGCGAAATCCACATCGCCCGCAAGCTTACCGTCCGCCAGCCGGTTGATGCCCACGTCGATGACGCAGGCGCCGGGCTTGACCATCGGCGCGGTGATCATGCCCGCCTTGCCCACGGCGGCGACGAGGATATCGGCCTGCCGCGTGACGCCGGCAAGATCCGCAGTCTTCGAATGGCAGATGGTGACGGTGGCGTCTTTTTGCAAGAGCAGCAGCGCGAGCGGCTTGCCGACGATGGTGGAGCGCCCGACGATCACCGCGCGGCGTCCGGCGAGGGGCACGGCGGCGTGCTCGAGCAGCCGCATGACCCCCGAGGGCGTGCCGGGCACGAATCCGGGACGGCCCTGCACCAGGGCGCCCAGATTTGCGGCGTGGAAACCGTCGACATCCTTCAGGGGCGAGATCGCCGCGAGGATCCGGTCTGCATCCAGCGGCTTGGGCAGGGGCAGCTGCACCACGATGCCATGGATCGAGCGGTCCGAATTCAGTTCCGCAATGCAGCCGAGCAGCTGGCCCTCCGTCGTACTTGCCGGCAGTTCGCGGTGCACCGAGCGCATGCCGGCTTCGTCGCAGGCGCGGATCTTGTTTCGCACGTAGACGCGCGAGGCGGGATCATCGCCCACTTGCACGGCGGCAAGGCCGGGCTGTACGCCGCGGGCGCGGAGCGAGGAAACCGAAATTTTCAGCGATGCGCGCAGCGTCGCCGCGAGCGTTTTCCCGTCGATCAGCATTGCGGGCATGGCATACTATAAATCACCCCTCAATTGCATTTCGACGCACAGGCCACAAGCCCAAGCCGGAGGAAAGCCATGTCCGCCGTTCCACAACAACCCGCGGCCAACGATCCCGACAGCCTCGAAACCCAGGAGTGGCTCGACGCGCTCGAGTCGGTGCTGGAACGCGAAGGCGGCGAGCGCGCGCATTACCTGATCGAAAAGCTGGCCGAAAAGGCGCGCACCTCGGGCGTCACGGTGCCCTACAGCCCGTCCACGCCGTACGTGAACACGATCCCGGCGCACATGGAAGAGCGCTCGCCGGGCGATCCGGCGCTCGAAGAGCGCATCCGCTCCTATTGCCGGTGGAATGCGATGGTGATGGTGGCGCGCGCCAACAAGAACGACGACGAACTGGGCGGCCACATCGCCAGTTTCGCATCGGTGGGTACCTTGTTCGGCGTAGGCCAGAACCATTTCTGGCACGCCCCGTCGGGGGATCCGAAAAACGGGGGCCACGGTGGCGACCTGGTGTACTTCCAGGGCCATTCCTCGCCCGGCATCTACGCGCGCGGCCTGCTCGAGGGGCGGTTCACCGAAGAGCAGCTGCTCGATTTCCGCCGCGAGGTGGACGGCAAAGGCGTGTCCTCCTATCCCCATCCCTGGCTGATGCCGGATTTCTGGCAGTTCCCCACGGTGTCGATGGGCTTGGGGCCGATCCAGGCGATCTACATGGCGCGCTACCTGAAATACCTGCAGGCGCGCGGGCACGCGCAGACCGAGAACCGCAAAGTCTGGGTGTTCTGCGGCGACGGCGAGATGGACGAGCCCGAGTCGCTGGGCGCGATCGGCATGGCGGCGCGCGAGAAGCTCGACAACCTGATCTTCATCGTCAACTGCAACCTGCAGCGCCTGGACGGCCCGGTGCGCGGCAACGGCAAGATCATCCAGGAGCTCGAAGGCGAATTCCGCGGCTCGGGCTGGAACGTCATCAAGCTGATCTGGGGCGGCTACTGGGATGC
>Ga0315912_10002227_pt1 | contig 21232 bp, 28 predicted proteins | sample VfabasoilMG_FD_204469 | JGI IMG/M metagenome (GOLD analysis project Ga0315912, IMG submission 204469) | Garden soil microbial communities collected in Santa Monica, California, United States - V. faba soil | ecosystem: Environmental > Terrestrial > Soil > Garden | place: USA: California...
CTGCCGGTTGCGGTCCCAGAGCCTGCCCAGGGCGCGCATCGGCGGGATGGCGGTAAAACCCTCGCGAAAGCGCTGCACCCTGCCCCCCTCGTGATCGACGCAGACCGGAAGTTCGGGTTCGCGGACCTTTTTGATTTCCTCGACAAGCAATTCGAGTTGCGGCAGGGATTCGAAATTCCTGGAAAACAGGATCACGCCCCCCGCCGCCGGATGGCAAAGGCGCGCGCGGTCCTCGTCGCCCAGCACGGGACCGAGGACATCCACCACTACCGGACCCGGCGGCAGTCTTACTTTTCGCATTCCAGGATCACGGTGGCCATGGCAATGCCGCGCTCGTCGGTGAGCGACAGGTGCGCGCCCGAAATGCCGCGCTTCTCGATGAAGTGCTGCAGCTTCTCGGAGTACTTCAGCACGGGTTTGCCGGAGGGCAGGTTCTCGACCCACACGCCGTGCCAGTTCGCCGGCGCGTGGATCCCCGTGCCAAGCGCCTTGGTGAAGGCTTCCTTGGCGGCAAAGCGTTTGGCGAGGTAATTCGCCTTCAACCGATGCCTAGCAAACCTCTCGAGCTCCGGGGGACAAAGAATACGCCTGGCGAAGCGCTCGCCGAAACGCTTCAGTGCCGCTTCGATGCGGCCGATTTCGACGACATCGGTACCCACCCCGTAGATCATCGCGCCGCGTCGGACATCAGCCGCTTCATCTCCCGGACCGCTTCCCGCATGCCCACGAATACCGCGCGCGAAACAATGGCGTGGCCGATATGCAGTTCCCGGATCCCCGGCAGGCGCGCCACCGGCTCGACGTTGAAATAATTGAGGGCGTGCCCCGCGTTGAAGCGCATGCCGAGCGCGCGGATCTTCTCGCCGGCTTTCTGGATCTTCTTCAACTGCGAAATCACGGCGGGGCTTCCGGCATCCCTGCCCTTGGCGTGAAAGGCGTGCGCGTAGGGCCCGGTGTGCACTTCACACACCGACGCGCCGATGCGCTTGGCGGCCTCGACCTGCTTCAGGTCGGCGTCGATGAACACGGAAACGACGATGCCCCGGTCCGCAAGAGCTTTCACCCGTTCCCGGAGCTTTCGTTCCTGGGATCGGATATCCAGGCCGCCTTCCGTCGTCACCTCGTGGCGACCTTCCGGCACCAGCATCGCCATTTCGGGCCGGATGCGGCGCGCGATCGCGACCATTTCCCTGGTCGCGGCCATTTCCAGGTTCAGCTTGATATGCGTCAGTTCGCGCAGGCGCGCGACGTCGCGGTCCTGGATGTGGCGCCGGTCCTCGCGCAGGTGCACGGTGATGCCGTCGGCGCCGCCGAGATGCGCCTCGACCGCCGCCCAGACCGGGTCGGGTTCATAGGTGCGGCGCGCCTGCCTGACGGTGGCCACGTGGTCCACATTGACGCCGAGTTCGATCAAAGTTCGTTCAACTCCATCAGTACCGTTCGCGTGTGCAGCACCTGGCCGTGCAGGCGCTGGGCGATCAGCGTGCGCATCAGCAGCCGCGCTTCGTCGCGGGTCTGGGGCTGGCTGTAGTCGTCGGCCGCCATGTCCAGCAGCGTGCGGCCGCTGACCGCCATTTCCCCGTTCGCTGTCGGAATCGGTCCGCGGTCGGGCTCGTAAACGTAGCGCCGGTCCGGGTCCACCGGCGCCCCCGTCGCCGCATCGCGCTCCAGTTGGGGAGCATACCCGAGCTCCGCGAGCATCCGCCTCTCGAAACCCCTGAGCACCGGGGAAAAGTTCTCCTGCGTCGACAGGCGTGCCAGGGTCTCGCCATAGACGTCGAAGAGACCTTCATGCGGATCGTCGCGCGGCAGCAGCCTGAGCACCAGCTCGTTCACGTAGAAGCCGCACATCAGGCCGCGGCCGGCCAGCCGCTTCAGCGCCCCGGTCCATTCGACCGAGGTCAGGTTGCCAAGCTCGCCCGAGGTGCTCCAGCCCAGCTGCAGCGGCTGGAAGGCCAGCAGGACGCCGCGCATGGCGGAGCGGGGACGCCGCGCGCCGCGCGCGAGGAGCGCGACGCGGCCGAACCGGCGCGTGAATGCCTCGACGATCAGGCTGGTCTCCTTGTAGGGGTACGTATGCAGCACATACCCCGCCTCATGCTCTGCCCTGCGCTTATTCATAACCCAGCTGGCGCAGCACGCGCACGTCGTCGGTCCAGGAGCGCCGCACCTTGATCCAGACCCCGAGATAGACCTTGCCGTTGAACATGCGCTCCATGTCCTTGCGCGCCGCGGTCGCCATGCGCTTGAGCTTCTCGCCCCCCGGTCCCAGCACGATGGCGCGCTGGCTATCGCGCTCGATCAGGATGGTCGCCTCGATGCGACGCAGGCGGCCCTCCTCCTTGAAGCTCTCGATCACCACTTCGCAGCGGTAGGGAAGCTCCTGGCCCAGTTCCCCGAACAGCTTTTCGCGCAGCAGCTCGGCGGCGAGGAAGCGCTCGTCGCGGTCGGTGAGCTGGTCCGGCGGATAGGCGGCGGGCCCTTCCGGCAGCGCGTCGCGCACCACGCGCAACAGTTCGGGCAGGTTCCTGCCGGTATGCGCGCTGACCGGGACCAGCGCCTCGAAGGTCCGGGTCTTTGACAGGCGCTCCAGGAACGGAATCAGCAGCGCCTTGTTCTTGAGCAGGTCGACCTTGTTCAGCACCGCGATGACCTTCTGGCCTTCCGGGATGCGGTCCAGCGCGGCGCGATCCTCCGGCCCAAAGCGCCCCGCTTCCAGCACGAACAGCACCACGTCCACGTCGCGCGCCGCTTCGGCCACGCGACGGTTGAGCGCGCGGTGCATCACGCTCTTCAGCTGCGGCGGGTTGCCCGGCGCGTCCACGAACACGTATTGGCAGTCGTCCCGGGTCAGGATGCCGGTGATCAGGTGGCGCGTGGTCTGCGCCTTGTTCGAGACGATCGAGAGCTTCTGGCCCAGCACGCGGTTCAGCAGGCTCGACTTCCCCGTGTTGGGCCGGCCGATCAGGCCGATGGTGCCGCAGCGATGCGCGCTCATGCGCCGCCGATCTTCGCTAGCATTGCCCTGGCAGCCTCCTGCTCCGCGCGCTGTCGCGACGAACCGGTGCCGTTGGTGGACAGATCCAGCTTCTTCACCTGGCATTCGACATTGAAGGTCTTTTCGTGGGCTGCCCCGACGCTTGCAACCTGGCGGTAGCTCGGCCGCGACTTGTAGCGGGCTTGAAGAATTTCCTGCAATTGGGTCTTCGGGTCCTTGACGGCGCTTTCGGGACTGAGATTGCTGACGAACGGCGCAAGAACATGGAGGATGCACTTCCTGGCCTGCGCGTACCCGCCGTCCAGGAACACGGCGCCAAAAATCGCTTCCAACGAATCCGCCAGGGTCGAGTCCCGGACGTCCGTCTTCATCCTCTTCAGTTGCTCCTCCAGGGCAACGCTGCGCGCCGCCTGCGCGAGCGTCGACTCGCGAATCATGCTCACCTGGAGGCGGTGCAGCGGGCCTTCCTGCAGGGACGGGAAAAGCCGATAGAGCTCCTCGGCCGCGACACAGTCGAGCACGGCGTCGCCGAGAAACTCAAGGCGCTGGAATTCATGGCCGCTGTGCGCCAGCGCCTGCTCGAGGAGCCGGGGGTCGGCGAAACTGTGGCCGAGGCGCTGTTCGAGAGCCGCGGGCCGGGACAATGGTTACTGCTTCGTCTTCGCCGAGAAGTCGATGTACACGCCGACGCCGCCGAACAGCGGCACTTCCCTGCGGTACGCGAAGGCGATGACGATCTCGCTGCCTTCCTTGGTGATCTCCAGGTCGTTGGGCTTGACCGAGGTGATGTCGTCGATGGTGGCGCGCGCCTCGAAGGCGCGGCGGATGTCCGCCACGGTCGCGCCCTGCTTCTCCTTCGAAATTGCCTCGATGGCGTTGCGCGCGGTGCGGTACTCGATGATCGAGGGAACCAGCTTCATGGCGAAAATTCCCAGGATGATCAGGAAGAACAAGCCTACGATCAAACCAACGATGCTGAGGCCGCGTTGCCTGGTGTGCATTGTCTTCCCCTTCAGCGCCATGATTATCGGAACGAGCCGAATCGGCCCAGCTCGCCGAGATTCAGCCAGATGAAGAACGCCCGGCCGACGATGTTTTCGTCGGGGACGAAGCCCCAGACCCGGCTGTCGCTCGAATTGTCGCGATTGTCGCCCATCACGAAATAGTGGCCCGGCGGCACAGTGCACGTCAGGCCGGCCGTATTGTAGTTGCAATTGCCGGAATACGGGAACACGCGGGAAGGCATTAGTGCCGCCGGCGCGTCCTCTTCGAGCAGTATTTCATGTTCCACGCCATCCATCGTTTCGCCATAGCGCCGCGAAAACTGCATGCGCTCGCGGGACAGGTAGTCGTCGATCTGCCGTGTGGGAACCGCCGCACCGTTCACGGACAGCCGCCGGTTTCGCACCTCGATGCGGTCCCCCGGCAGGCCCACCACGCGCTTGATGTAGTCGAGCGACGGATCCTCGGGGAAGCGGAACACCATCACGTGGCCGCGCTTGGGACTGCCGAGCTCGACCACCTTGAGGTTGATCACCGGCAGGCGGATGCCGTACGTGAATTTGTTCACCAGGATGAAATCGCCGACCAGCAGGGTCGGCACCATCGAACTCGAGGGAATCGTGAAGGGCTCGACCAGGAAGGAGCGCAGCAGGAACACGACCAGGATCACCGGGAAGAAGCTGACCGAATACTCGACCCACCAAGGCTGCTTGGCGTCCTTGGCCCTGCCTTTTCTCAGGAAATACTTGTCAAGTAGCCATACCAGGCCGGTAATCACCAGCAGCAGCAGCAGGAACGCGGCGAAATTCAACTGTCGCCCCGCTGCAGCACCGCAAGGAACGCTTCCTGCGGAATCTCGACCGAGCCGACCTGCTTCATGCGCTTCTTGCCTTCCTTCTGCTTGTCGAGCAGCTTGCGCTTGCGCGTGATGTCGCCGCCATAGCATTTCGCGATCACGTTCTTGCGCAGGGCCTTCACGTTCTCGCGCGCCACGATGTTGGAGCCGATGGCGGCCTGGATCGCCACGTCGAACATCTGCCTCGGGATCAGCGACCGCAACCGGGTGACCAGTTCCCTGCCGCGGACCTGCGCACTCTCGCGATGCACCATGCTGGAGAGCGCGTCCACGCGGTCGCCGTTGACCAGGACATCCAGGCGCACCACGTCGGTCGCCCGGTACTCCTTGAATTCGTAGTCGAGCGAGCCGTAGCCGCGCGTCATCGACTTGAGGCGGTCGAAGAAATCCATCACTACTTCGCTCAGCGGCAGGTCGTAGGAAATCACGACGTGGCGCGCCGAATAGTGCATGTTGGTCTGCGTGCCGCGCTTCTGCGTGCACAGCGAGATCACCGGGCCGACGTACTCCTGCGGCACGAAGATCCTGGTGGCGATCACCGGCTCGCGGATTTCCTCGATCAGGCTGGGGTCGGGCAGCCGCGCCGGGTTGGAAACCTGCAGCACCGTGCCGTCGCGCTGCTTGACCTCGTAGATCACCGACGGCGCGGTGGTGATGAGGTGCATGCCGTATTCGCGCTCGAGGCGCTCCTGCACGATGTCCATGTGCAGCAGGCCGAGAAAGCCGCAGCGGAAACCGAAGCCCAGCGCCTGCGAGGTCTCGGGCTCGTAGTGGAAGGACGCGTCGTTCAGGTGGAGCTTCTCCATGGCGTCGCGCAGCGCTTCGTACTCGTTCGCCTCGACCGGATAGAGGCCGGCGAATACCTGCGGCTTGATTTCCTTGAAGCCGGGGAGCGGTTCCCGCGCCCGCTTGTCGGCGCGCGTCACGGTGTCGCCGACCTTGGCGGCGCGCAGTTCCTTGACGCCGGCGGTGACGAAGCCGACTTCGCCCGCGCTCAACGACGCCTTCTGCATCGACTTGGGGGTAAAAACCCCCACCTGCTCGCACAGGTACTCCGCGTCGGTGCTCATCAGCCGGATGCGATCCTTGGGCCGCAGTTCGCCGTCGACCACCCGCACCAGCATCACCACGCCGACGTAGTTGTCGAACCAGGAATCGATGATGAGCGCCTTGAGCATGCCGGCCGCGTCGCCCTTGGGCGCGGGAATGCGGGTGATGATCGCCTCCAGGATCTCCTGGACGTTCTCGCCCGTCTTGGCGCTGACCCGCAGGGCATCCGCGGCGCCAATGCCGATGACGTCCTCGATTTCCTGGATTGCCTTTGCCGGGTCGGCCGAGGGCAGGTCGATCTTGTTGAGCACCGGAATGACTTCCACGCCCTGCTCGATCGCCGTGTAGCAGTTCGCCACGGTCTGGGCCTCGACCCCTTGCGATGCATCCACCACCAGCACCGCGCCTTCGCAGGCGGCGAGCGAACGGCTCACTTCGTAGGAAAAATCCACGTGCCCCGGCGTGTCGATCATGTTGAGCAAGTAGGTATTGCCATCGCGCGAGCGGTATTGAAGCGCCGCGGTCTGCGCCTTGATGGTGATGCCGCGCTCGCGCTCGAGGTCCATGGAGTCGAGGACCTGCTCGGCCATCTCCCGCGCCTCGAGCCCGCCGCACATCTGGATGAACCGATCGGCCAGCGTCGACTTGCCGTGGTCGATGTGGGCGATGATCGAAAAGTTTCGGATTCGGCTTTGGGGCATAAACAAAAAGGGTGCCACGGCACCCTCCATAAGCCGTTATTTTAGCTCAGCTTCTTGATTGCTTCTGGCGTAAGTCGGTGCCGGCACAGCTCGTTGCCATGGGTATCGGTCAATACCGGTACATTTTCACCGTACAACTCGTCCAACGCGGGATCGGAATCGACGTCGACTTCCTCCACATCGACCCCCAGCGAGCGCAGCGCCTGCGCCATCTCCTCGCAGAGATGGCAGTAGGCTCGCCCGTACAACCTAGCCTTTATCCGTGATCCCCGAGACCGTGACGAAGGCCATGCTGTCGCCGCGCTTGAGCTGCAGCGTGATGACGGAACTCTTGTCCAGGCCGGCCAGCAGCTTGTTGAACTGCTCGACAGTCTTCAACTCCGTGTGCTGGCCCTTGTGCACCACCGTCAGGATCACGTCGCCCTTGCGCACCTCGGCCCGCGCATCGGCACGCACCTCGGTGACCATCAGTCCGTTGGCGACTTTCAGGTCCCGCCGCTGGTCGGCCGACAGCTCCGCCACCACGATGCCCAGGCGATTCGCGGCGACCGCGGCAGGCTTGGGCACGCGCGGCGATTCGCGCGCGGCCATCCGGTCCTCCGGGCGCTCTTCGAGGGAAATGGCGATGGACTTCTTGGCGCCTTTGCGCCAGACCTCCATGCCGGCCTGCGTACCGGGACGCGTCGAAGCGACCAGCCGCAGCAGGTCGTTGACCTCGTCCACCGGCTTGCCTTCGAACGCGATGATGATGTCGGTGGCCTCCACCCCGGCGCGTTCCGCCGGGCTGTTCTTCTCGATCGACGTGACCAGTGCGCCGCGCGCCCGGTCCAGGCCGAACGACGTGGCGAGGTCGCGCGTCACCTCCTGGATCAGCACGCCGATGCGGCCGCGCGCCACGCGGCCCTTGTCGCGCAACTGCTTCTGGATGTCGAGCGCCACGTCGATGGGGATGGCAAAAGACAGGCCCATGAACCCGCCGGTGCGGCTGTAGATCTGCGAATTGATGCCGACCACTTCGCCGCGCATGTTGAACAGCGGCCCGCCGGAATTGCCGGGATTGATCGCGACGTCCGTCTGGATGAACGGCACGAAGTTCTCCTGCGGCAGGGAGCGGCCCTTCGCGCTGACGATGCCGGCGGTGACGCTGTTCTCGTAGCCGAACGGCGCGCCGATCGCCACCACCCACTCGCCGACCTTGAGCCGGTTGGGATCGCCGAACTTGACCGCGGACAGGCCGCTGCCGTCGATCTTGAGCAGCGCCACGTCGGTCAGCTTGTCGGCGCCGACGACGCGCGCCTTGAACTCGCGCTTGTCGGTGAACTTGACGAGGATCTCCTCGGCTTCATCGACCACGTGGGCGTTGGTGAGCAGGTAGCCGTCGGCGCTGATGATGAAGCCCGAGCCGACCGAGCGGCTCTCGGGACGCTGGCCGGGTCCCTGCTGCGGCGGCCGCGGGATGAAGCGCCGGAAGAACTCCTGCGCTTCCTCGTCCTCGATGCCCGGCACCGCCTGGGTGCGGCGCACCGTCTTGGTTGCCGCAATATTGACCACCGCGCTGCCCTGCTCCTCCACCAGCCGGGTGAAATCGGGCAGGTCGCGCGCCTGCGACAGCGCCGCGGTACCGAACGCCGCCATGAGAAAGGCGGCGAGGATTCTTGCAAAGTGCATGCTGTTTCTCCCGGGTGTCTTTACTGGGGCCGGCGATACTCGACGGCGTTCGCAATGCGTTGCACGCTTGCCGCCGGGGCTTCTCCCACCACCGTGACCATGTGGTTGGCGACTTCGCGAGTGAAAACATGGAGGGCGCCCATGCTGGCGATGACCGGATTGACCGGCTCGCGGCGCGCCTCCAGCGGTTCGATGAAGACCGACACGGCGGCCAGCCCGTCGGAGTAGACCACCTGCCCGACCGGCTTGGCGTCGCCCATGCGGCGTTTCAGTTCGATGATCTTGTGGAAACCGGGCAGCTCGGCGCTCAGGCCCCAGCCCGCGAGGATGGCCGGCGAGGCCTCGGAGTCCTCGATGCGCCATTTGCCCGCCGCATGCCGCGGCCGGACCATTTCACGCGTCACGTTGCCGATGGAAAGCTGCGTAAAGGTGAATTGCTCGACCCGTTCGCTCGCGGCATCGACGGTCACGGCCTTGAGCAGCATGCCGGTCTTGATGTCGGCGTAGAGGCGGTAGCCGTAGCGCAGGTTGTCCTTGGGCATCAGCACCACTGCGCGGCAGTCGAAGCCGGCGATGCGCCGCGTTTCGCCGAGCGCGATGTCGTAGTGGCGCGCCAGCGCCCCAATCTTCTCGGGCAGCAGCGCGGGAAAGCTGCGGTCGGTCGCGCGCCGTTCGACCTTCACCACGCGGCTGTCCGGCAGGTAGCAGCGCACCACGTCGCGCGTGCGCACGATTTCCCGCGGCACGCCGTCCAGCACCTCGAGCCGCTCGATGTCGCCACCGGCCTCGACGAAACGCGCGATGCGCGACGACTCGTTGCGGTTGCCTTGCTGGTAGACGAAGGTACCGGTGTAGGAAAGCGTCAGCGTGGCGTCGTGGATCTTGCGCAGCCACGCAAGCGCTTCGGCCGGCTGTGCTTGCGCCGCGCCCGCCCACACTGTCGGCCAGACTGCGGCCAGGAAGGCCAGCGTGCGCACCGGGCTGGCCAGCTCACTTCTCATTGGCTACGGTGCGCACGTAGGGCGCCATGCCTTGCAGGGAAACGCGGGGGGAAAACGCCTGGTGGGCAAGAAGATAGTCGTTTGCGGCCACGGGCATCGGCGCGGATACCGGCACGACGGCGACGCTCGCAAGCTCCGGCGCGGGCTCGCGCTGCGGCGCGATCGCGACCCATCCCACCATCGCCACTGCTGCAACGCTGGCTGCCGCGGACATCGCGAACCACGTGCGCGGCGAGGGCTGGCGCTCGATTCGCCTTGGCGCGAGCACGGTGGGCTCCGCCTCGAGGCGCTCGGCGAGACGGGCACCGAAATCGTCGGAGAGCTGGCGCGTGCCGCGCATCGCGTCGCCGATCAGGTGATAGGTGCTCCAGGCCTCGGCCGCCTCGCGCTCGCGGGCCGCCGTGGCAATCGCTTCGCGGGCGGACCGCTCGTCCAGTTCCCCGTCCATCAGCGCCGAAATTTTCGTCTTCATGCCTCTACCACCTCTTGTCCTTCTGCGCGTCCAACAGGGGACGCAGTTGTTCCGAAACCGCCTCGCGCGCCCGGAAAATGCGGGATCGCACCGTGCCGATCGGGCAATCCATCGCCTTCGCGATGTCCTCGTAGCTCATGCCCTCGATCTCGCGCATCTGGATCGCCGTGCGCAACTCTTCGGGGAGCTTTTCGATGGTCGCATTCACCGTTTGCGCGATTTCCTTCGAAAGCAGGACGCTTTCGGGGGTGTTGATGTCGCGCAACTGCTCGCCTTCATCGAATCCTTCCGCCTCTTCGGCATCCACCTCGGTCGAAGTCGGCGCCCGCCGACCCAGGGCCATGAGGTAGTTCTTGGCCGTGTTGATGCCGATCCGGTACAGCCACGTGTAGAACGCACTATCGCCGCGAAATGCAGGCAGCGCCCGGTAAGCCTTGATGAACGCTTCCTGCGCCACGTCCTCGACCTCCGCCGGGTCGCGGATGAAGCGCGACAGCAGCCGTGCCAGCTTGCGCTGGTACTTCTGCACCAGCAGCCCGAAAGCCTGCTTGTCGCCGCGCTGCGCCCGCTCGACCAGCTGCTGGTCGATTTCGCGGTCAGACATCTAACCGCCTATGTGCCACAGACACCCGCACTTTGAAATAGTTCGACGGTGCTCAGGGGTATCGCTCAGGCAGGCAGTTGCGTCCCCGCCACGGGAGGCAGTTTCCCCCAAATCGCCCAGACGCGCAGGCGGCGAAACAAGGCGCCCTCCAGCATGCCGGCCGTGACCAGGAGCGTCCGCCGCGAGGGGCTGCGGATCGGCAGCGTCACCATCAGCCGGCTGGCATAGCGGCGGGCGTCCACCTCGACCGGAAATCGCCCGCCTCCGGCCAGCTCCAGGGTCACGCCGGCAGGGGCGATTTCGATCGCGCGGACCGAGTTCTTCGCGCGCAGGAGCGCACGATCCCAGGCAGCCGCCAGTCCCAGGCACAGCAGCGCCGCTGCCAGCAGGCCGCCCGCCAGTCCCGGGACCACGATGGCCGCGCAGGCCGCCGCTGCGCCGTGGGCGGCGACGATCAGCCCTGCCAGCAGGTGCGAAGGTTGCAGGACGATGCGCAGGCCGGCGGAGGCGCTCAAAGGCGCTTCAGCACCAGCGACCCGTTGGTCCCGCCGAAGCCGAAGGAATTGGAGATGCCGGCTCGGATCGTCATCTTGCGCGCCGCGTTCGGCACGTAATCGAGGTCGCATTCCGGGTCGGGGTTGCGCAGGTTGATGGTCGGCGGCGACACCTGGTCGCGGATCGCGAGCGCGGTGAACACCGCTTCCACGCCGCCCGCAGCGCCAAGCAGGTGGCCGGTCATCGATTTGGTGGAGTTCACCGCCACTTTCGAGGCGCGCGCGCCCAGCAGATTCTTGATGGCCTTGGTCTCGGCAACGTCACCCAGCGGCGTCGAGGTGCCATGCGCGTTGATGTAATCGACGTCGGCCGGTTCAAGGCCGGAATCCTTGAGGGCATTGCGCATTGCCCGGAAGCCGCCATCGCCGTCCTCCGGCGGCGCGGTCATGTGGTGCGCGTCCGCGGTCGCGGCATAGCCGGCCAGTTCGCAGTAAATGCGTGCGCCGCGCGCCTTGGCGTGCTCCAATTCCTCAAGCACCAGGGCGCCGGCGCCTTCGCCGAGCACGAAGCCATCGCGCTCCTTGTCCCAAGGGCGGCTGGCAGTGGCCGGGTCGTCGTTGCGCGTGGACAGCGCGCGCGCCGCGGCAAAGCCGCCCATCGCGAGCTCGGTGATCACCGCCTCGGCGCCGCCCGCGATCATCACGTCGGCCTCGCCATAGCGGATCGACTTGCCCGCCTCCCCGATGCAGTGCGTCGAGGTGGTGCAAGCCGTGACCATGGCGAGGTTGGGGCCCTTCGCGCCGAGTTCCATCGACAGGATGCCGGCGATCATGTTGATGATGCTGCCGGGAATGAAGAACGGCGAGATGCGGCGCGGGCCGTTCTTGAGCAGTTCGTCGCGCATCGCCTCGATCAGCGGCAGGCCGCCGATGCCGGAGCCGAAATTGACCCCGACGCGCTCGGCGTTCTCCGGGGTGATCTGCAGCCCGGTATCGCGCCAGGCCTGCAGCCCCGCGGCAACGCCGTAATGAATGAACGTGTCCATGCGCCGCGCCTCTTTGGGCGACATGTAGGGAGAAACGTCGAACCCCTTGACCTCGCCCGCGATCTGGCAGGAGAGGCGCGACGGGTCGAAGCGCGTGACGCGGGTGATGCCCGGGGTGCCGGCGAGCGCCGCTTCCCAGGCCAGCGGCACGGTATTGCCGATCGGGCAGATCATGCCCAGCCCGGTGACGACGACTCTGCGGCGGGTCACTCGGCGTGCGCCCGGATGCCGCTCAAGATTTCGCGTGCGCCTTGATGTAGTCGACCGCCTTCTGCACGGTGTCGATCTTTTCGGCTTCCTCGTCGGGAATCTCGGTCTCGAACTCTTCCTCCAGCGCCATCACCAGCTCGACGGTGTCAAGCGAGTCCGCGCCCAGGTCGTCGACGAAAGACGACTCGTTCTTGATCTCGGCCTCGTTCACGCCCAGCTGCTCGGCGATGATTTTCTTGACTCTTTGTTCTACGTTCTCCATCCGCTGCTCCTTCCCGTGAGAGGGGCCGTATTTTACGACATATACATGCCGCCGTTGACGTGCAGCACGGCGCCGGTGACATAGCCGCCGCCGGGCGACGCGAGATACGCCACCGCAGCCGCGATGTCCTGCGGCGAGCCGAGGCGGCCGAGCGGAATATGCCCGAGCAGCGCCTGCCTCTGCTCCCCGGTCAGCGCCCGCGTCATGTCGGTATCGATGAACCCGGGCGCCACGCAATTGACGGTGATGTTGCGGCTGCCGAATTCCTGCGCGAGCGCTTTCGACATGCCAACGACGCCGGCCTTTGCCGCGGCATAGTTCGCCTGGCCCGGATTCCCCGCGGCGCCGACGACCGAGGTAATGTTGATGATCCGGCCCCAGCGCGCTTTCATCATGCCGCGCATGACCGCGCGCGACAGGCGGAACACGCTGCGCAGGTTGGTGGCCATGACTTCGTCCCATTCCTCATCCTTCATGCGCAGCGCCAGGTTGTCGCGCGTGATTCCCGCGTTATTGACGAGGATGGCGACGTCGCCGATCTCCTTCAGCAGGGCATCGCAAGCGGCATCGTCGCGCACGTCGAGAACCTTGCCGGTGCCGGGGACGTTTTTCGCACCCGCTTCGGTCGTCGAGGTGCCGTACACCCTGGCCCCGTGCTTCACCAGTTCCTCGGCGATCGCGTAGCCGATGCCGCGCGAGGCCCCCGTCACCAGGGCAATTTTCCCCTCAAGCATGACCAACCTCCTTGAGCGCGAGTTCCAGCGACGCGCGGTCGGCGAGCGCGTACGACGGAACGTCCTTCGAGATGCGTTTCGTCAGGCCCGCCAGCACCTTGCCGGGCCCGCATTCCACGATGTGCGTCGCGCCCATGGCGAGCATCGCCTGGATGGTCTCCACCCAGCGCACCGGGGACGCCGCCTGCCGGACAAGGGCATTCCTGATTTTGGCAATGTCGGTTTCTGTTGCGACATCGACATTATTTACAACCAGGATCTGCGGAGAAGAAAAAGCAACATTTTCAAGATAGCCCTTCAGGCGTTCCGCCGCTGGTTTCATCAACGACGAATGAAACGGCGCGCTGACGGGCAACGGCATCGCACGCTTCGCGCCGCGCGCCTTGCACTTCTCGATGGCGCGCGCCACCGCTTCGGCCTCGCCTGCGATCACGACCTGCCCGGGCGAATTGAAATTCACCGCCTGCACTTCACCGCCCGCCTCCGCGCACGCGGCCTTCGCCGCCTCGTCGTCGAGCCCAAGGATCGCCGCCATCGCGCCCTTGCCTGGCGGCACGGCGTCCTGCATGGCCTGCGCGCGAAAGCGCACCAGCGGCAGGCAGTCGGCGAGCGACAGCGCGCCGGCCGCCGTCCACGCGGTGTATTCGCCAAGGCTATGCCCCGCGACCATCGCAGGCGCCGGTCCGCCCAGGGCACGCCAGGCGCGGTAGGCGGCGAATCCGGCGGTCACCATGGCAGGCTGGGTATTGACGGTGAGGCCCAGTGCTTCTGCCGGCCCTTCATCCAGGAGTTTGAGAAAGTCGTCGCCCAGAACGCCTGCGCATTCCGTGCGGACGGCATCGATCTCGGGTAGCCCCGAATAGCCCTTCAGCATGCCCACGGCTTGCGAGCCCTGCCCTGGGAAAACCATGGCGAGTTTCATAGCGTGGCGAAGGTCGAGCCCCAGGTGAATCCGCCGCCCACGCCTTGCATCAGCACGCGGTGGCCCTTGCGGATCTTTCCATTGCGGACGAATTCATCGAGCGCCAGCGGCACCGATGCCGCGGACGTATTGCCGTGGTGGTCGACGGTGACCACCAGCTTCTCCAGCGGCAGCTTCAGCTTGCGCGCCGTCGCCTCGAGGATGCGCACGTTCGCTTGGTGCGGAATCAGCCAGTCGACATCGTCGAGCGTCATGCCGGACGCGGCCACGGTTTCCCGCGCCGACTCCTCGAGCACCTTCACCGCGAACTTGAAGACCCCCTGGCCGTTCATCTGCAGGAACGGCGAGCCGGTGATCTTGCCGCGCGAAACGTTGCCCGGCACGGACAGCAGGCCGGCCTGGCTGCCGTCGGCGTGCAGGCGGCTTGCGTGGATGCCGGGCTGGTCGTCCGCGGCGAGCACCACCGCGCCCGCGCCGTCGCCGAACAGCACGCAGGTGCCGCGGTCATTCCAGTCGAGGATGCGCGAGAAGACTTCCGCGCCGATCACCAATGCCCTGGTGTTTTGGCCTGATTTGATAAAGGCATCGGCAGTGGCCAATCCGTAGACGAATCCGCTGCACACCGCCTGAACGTCGAACGCCGCGCAACCCTTGATGCCCAGCTTCGCCTGCAGCAGGGTCGCGGTGCTCGGGAAAACAAAATCGGGCGTCGAGGTCGCGACGATGATCAGGTCAATTTCGGCGGCGGAAATTCCGGCGGCCTGCAGCGCGTTGCGGCTCGCCTCGAGCGCGAGATCGCTCGAGCCCTGCGACTCGTCGGCAATGTGGCGGCTCGCGATGCCGGTGCGTTCGCGGATCCAGGCGTCGCTGGTGTCGAGCCGCTGCGCGAATTCCTCGTTCAGCATCTTGCGCGGCGGCAAATAGCTGCCGGTGCCCGCGATGCGCGAATAGATCATGCGGCGGGCACCTGCAGCTGCGCCATCTGCGATTCGATGCGCTGCGGCACGTTGTTGCGGACCTCGTCCACCGCACGCTGCAGCGCCTGGCCGAAGGCGAAGACGTCCGCCGAGCCGTGGCTCTTGATGACGATGCCGCGCAGCCCGAGCAGGCTCGCGCCGTTGTACTGGCCGGGATCCATGCGTGCCCGTAGCGCCTTGAACACCGGCGTCGCCAGCCAGGCGACCAGCATGCGCCACGGGTTGCGGCGGAATTCGCTGCGCAGGAAGGAGGCGATCATTTTCGCCACGCCCTCGGAGGCCTTCAGTACCGAGTTGCCGACGAAGCCGTCGCACACCACCACGTCCGTGGTGCCCTTGAAGATGTCGTCGCCCTCGACGTTGCCGTGGAAATTCAGGCCGCTCGTGCGCAGCAGTTCCGCCGCGCGCTTGACGGTCTCATTGCCCTTCACGTCTTCCACGCCGATATTGAGCAGGCCGACGCTGGGACGCTCCTTGAGATCCACCGCCGACACCAGCATCGCGCCCATCACGCCGAACTGCATCAGCTGCTCGGGCGTGCAATCCACGTTGGCGCCAAGATCGAGCACATACGTGTAGCCCCCCTGCATATTCGGCAGCACGGTAGCGATCGCCGGGCGGTCGACGCCCGGGACAGTCTTGAGCACGAAGCGCGAGATCGCCATCAGCGCGCCGGTATTGCCGGCGCTGACGCAGGCGTGCGCCGCACCCTCTTTCACCAGATCGATGGCGACCCTCATGGAGGAATCCTTCTTGAAGCGCAGCGCCTGCACCGGTGCCTCGTCCATGCCGACGACTTCCGTCGCGGAGTGCACGCGCAAACGCGGCCCGGGGCTCGCCTTGCATCGCTGCAATTCGGCCTGGACGGCATCGGGAAGTCCCACCAGCACGATGTCGACGTCATCAAGCCGCGCCAGGAACGCCAGCGCGGCGGGAACCGTCACATGCGGGCCGTGATCGCCCCCCATGCAATCGACGGCTACGGTGATCAGCGGGGCTACTCGTCTTTGTTCTTGGCGACTTTCTTGCCGCGGTAGAACCCCGTCGGGCTGACGTGGTGCCGCAGGTGGGTTTCGCCGGTGGTCGGCTCGACCGCGAGCGGCGCGCCGGTCAGGCTGTCGTGCGAGCGACGCATGTTGCGGCGCGACGGCGATTTCTTGTTCTGGTGGACTGCCATGGTCGTGCTCCTTTCAGATTCAGTGTTTGCCGCGCACCAGCCCTTGCAGGCCGGCAAACGGCGATGTTTTCTGCTCGCCCGGCGTCGGGCGTCCTGCGCAACTCGCGTGCCGCGGCGCGTACGGCAGAGCGAGGATCAGTTCGTCCTCGATCAAATCGCGCACCGGCATTGCCGCCGTCGCCATCACTCGATCCGGCGAATCCGGATCCACCGGCGCAGCGTCGATCTCGGCCTGGGACGCGGCGAGCACCAGCAGCTCATCCGCTTCCAAAGCATACGGCAGGGCTTCGAGGCAGCGCTGACAGCGCAGCTGCAACGTTCCGCGCACGCTGACCCGCAGGCTGGGGCGACCGCGCTCGTCGAGCACCCCTTTGACCGCGTAAGCCACTTCGCCGGCGTCGGAGGCGAGCAAGTCACGCAGACGCGGGAAGCCACTCAGCGGCAATACCCCTTGCTGCATCGCGCCAGCCACCGCGAATTCGGCACCGTCGATTACCGGCTGGTGCGACATAGACGCGCGGATGATATCATTCCGGAAAACCCTCGTCAAAACAAAGCGATGGAACAGCCCAGACGCCTCGTCCTGGCATCGACCTCGAGATACCGGAAAGCGCTGCTCCAGCGCCTGGGCCTGCGCTTCGAAATGGCGGCGCCGGGCCTCGACGAACAGGCGCTGCCCCAGGAAGCGCCAGCCGCCACGGCCTTGCGCCTATCCGAGTCGAAAGCGAAGTGCCTCGAGACGGCCTATCCGGACGCCCTGATCATCGGTTCGGACCAGGTCGCCTCGTGCGGCGGCGAGCGCCTCGGCAAGCCGGGCGACCACGCGAATGCCACGCGGCAATTGCGCATCCTCAGCGGAAAAACCGCGGAATTCCACACGGCGATCGCCCTGCTCGACGCGAAATCCGCCAGGATGCAATCGCAGGTGGTGCCTTGCCGCGTCACCTTCCATCGCCTCGATGACCGGACGATCGAGACCTACCTGCAGCGCGAGCAACCCTACGATTGCGCCGGCAGCGCCAAGGCCGAGGGGCTCGGCATCGCCTTGATCGCCCGCGTCGAGACCGAAGACCCGACCTCGCTCATCGGCTTGCCGCTGATTGCGCTGACCGGAATGCTCGGGCGCGCCGGCCTGCCGGTGCTTTGATCCTCTACGCCATCCCCGCCGCGCTCGGCGGACCCGCGGCGGACGCGCTGCCGGAATCGTCCATCCGCATCGTGAGAAAGCTGCGCGATTTCGCGGTGGAAAACGCCAAGAGCGCACGCGCTTTTCTCGGGGGATTGGGCATTGCCGTACGAGAACTCAACATCGTGGAAATTCATCAAGAGACGAAGGCTTTGTTGGCGCCGTTGCGCGAGGGCCGCCCCATGGGCCTGCTGTCGGAGGCCGGTTGTCCGGCTATCGCCGACCCCGGTGCGGCGCTGGTGGAAATGGCGCATCGCGAGGGCTTCCGCGTGGTGCCGCTCATCGGGCCCTCCGCCATCGTGCTCGCCTTGATGGCCTCGGGACTTGAGGGCCAGCGTTTCGCCTTCTGCGGCTACCTGCCGAGAGAGGAAGCCTCAAGGAAAAAAGAAATCCAAAAGCTCGAGCGGCGTTCGCGACAGGAAAAGGAAACTGAAATCTTCATCGAAACGCCCTACCGAAATGACGCAATGCTGGAATCGCTTCTTTCGACTTGTAGTTCCTCTTCCCTATTGTGTATTGCAGCAGATCTCACACTTCCCACGGAATCCATCACCACAAAAAGCATCCAGCAATGGCGCCGCGCCAGCACGCCGGTCGGCCGGCGGCCGGCGATGTTCCTGCTGCTAGCGGATGCCCGGTGAAGCCCTGAGCGCGAATTCGGCGAGCGAGCTCGCCACGCCGGCGCCGAAGCGCCGCGCGAATTTCTCTGCGATGCCTTCCTTCTGCGTGTAGTCGACGATGTCCTCGGCCTTGACCACGTCGCGCGCCACCGATTCGAGGCTGCCCAGGCCGTCCGCGAGCCCGAGGTCCACGCTCATCTGCCCGGTCCAGATCAGGCCGCTGAACATGTCCGGCGTCTCCTTGAGGCGCTTGCCGCGCCCTTCCCGCACCGCGGAGATGAACTGCTGGTGGATGTCCTTGACCAGCGCGCGCGCGTGCTCCACGTCCTTTTCATTGACCGGCGAAAACGGGTCGAGCATGCCCTTGTTCTCCCCGGCCGTGATCAGGCGGCGGTCGACGCCGAGCTTTTCCATCAGCCCGGTGAAACCGAAGCCGTTCATCAGCACGCCGATCGAGCCGACGACGCTCGACTTGCTGACGTAGATGCGATCCGCGCCCGCGGCGACGAAATAGCCGCCGGACGCGCAGACGTCCTCCACCACCGCGTAGAGCGGGATCTCGGGGTATTTCTTGCGCAGCCGGCGCATCTCGTCATAGATGGTCTGCGATTGCACCGGGCTGCCGCCCGGCGAATTGATGCGCAGCACGACGCCCTGGGTGTTCTTGTCCTTGAAGGCGGCCTGCAGCGCGACGGTGATCTTGTCGGCGCTCGCGTCGCTGCCCGGCCCGATGATGCCGTTCAGCTCGACCATCGCCGTGTGCTTGCCGCCGCTGGCAGAGGTCTCGCCGCGCCCCTTCCAGTCGATCGCGATCATCAGGATGAAGGTGACGTACGCGAAGGTCAGAAGCTTGAAGAAAATCCCCCAGAGGCGCGCGCGCCGCTGCTCCTTGAGCGCTGCCGTGGCGAGCTTGGTGACCAGCTCGCGTTCCCATTGGCCGTTGTTGTCAGTCATCGTGGAATCCCGTGAAATAGACCATCCCGTCGCGCTCCTCCATGCGGAGCTTTACCAGCGGACTGCGCTCGCAGGGACCGCCGAGGCACCGCCCGCTCGAGGTCTCATAGACGGCACCGTGCGTCGAGCATATCAAATCGCGCCCGCCGGAATCGAAGAATACGCCCGGTTGCCAGTCGAGCTCCATGGCGACGTGGGCGCAGCGGTTGAGGTAGGCGTGCACCTGCCCGCTCTTGCGCACGGCAAAGGCCGGGGCCGGCTCGCCGAAATACTCGACCTCGAAGCGCACGCCCAGCCCGGCGTCGGCCAGCGCCGCCGAGGGGCAGATCAGGCGTTCGTCTTCAGCCATGCCGAGAGGGAGCTGACGGTCGAAAAACAATCCAGGGGCACGGCCTTTCGCAGTTCCTCCTCCGGGTGCGCGCCATAGGACACGGCAAGCGCGTCGACGCCGGCGGCGCGCGCCATGCCCAGGTCGTGCGTGGTGTCGCCGATCATCAGGACCTGCGACGGATCCCTGGAAAATTCCTCCATCAACTCGAGCAGCATCGCCGGATGCGGCTTGGGCTGGGTTTCGTCGGCGCAACGGCTGGCGGCGAAAAAGCCGCGGATGCCCGTGGCGTCGAGTGCCCGATCGAGTCCCCGGCGGCTCTTGCCAGTCGCAATCGCCAGGGTGCGATTGTTGCTCAATTCAAGCAGCACCTCTTTCATTCCAGCGAACAGCTGCATCGAATCCTCACGTTGCAGGAAATGCCGGCGATACAGCCCGACAAACTCCTGGTACTTCTCGGCCGGGAGATCGGGCACCGCGAGTTGCAGCGAGTCGCGCAGGCCCAGCCCGATCACATGGCTCGCCTGCTCCGGCGAGGGCACGCGCAAGCCCATGTCGCGGCTCGCTTCGCGGATGCACTCGACGATGGCGGCGGGCGAATCGATGATCGTGCCGTCCCAGTCGAAGACCACCAGGGGGTACCTCATGCGAACTGCCGGTCGGCATAGGCGCGCATGTCCTGCGGCAGGTCGGACGAGAACCGCAGGCGCTCCCGGGTCAGCGGATGGAGCAGCGCGAGTTTTCCGGCGTGCAGGAACAGCCGCTTCACGCCCTGCTTCGCCAGCGCCCGGTTGAGTTCGAAGTCGCCGTATTTGTCGTCGCCGAGCACCGGATGCCCGGCGTGGGACAGGTGCACGCGGATCTGGTGGGTGCGGCCGGTGAGCAGGGTCACCTCCAGCAGGCTGGTTTCCCGATTTGCTCTTATCCGGGAGATTTTTGTGAAAGCGGTCTTGCCGTCGTCCCGCACGCTCACCCGCCTCTCTCCTGAGGAGGTGACGTACTTGTGCAGCGACTCCTTGATGTCGAACTGGGATTTCGCGACCGCACCCTTCACCAGCGCCGTGTAGATCTTCCCGACTTCGCCTTCGCGCAGCATGCGGTGCAGTTCGACCAGCGCACTGCGCTTCTTCGCAATCATCAGCAGGCCCGAGGTATCGCGGTCCAGCCGGTGCACCAGTTCCAGGAATTTGGCCTCGGGCCGCTCCGCCCGCAGCGATTCGATGACGCCGTAGCTCACGCCGCTGCCACCATGGACGGCGATGCCAGAGGGCTTGTCCACGACGATCAGCGCGGCGTCCTCGAACACGATGGGCAGGTTCAGCGGCCTTGCCTTCTGCGGCTTCGGTTCGGATACCCGGACCGGAGGAACCCTGACCTTGTCCCCCGCCTGCAGGCGGTAGTCGGGCTTGATGCGCCCGCTGTTGACCCGGACTTCGCCGCTGCGCACGACCCGGTAGACGTGGCTTTTGGGCACGCCTTTCAGGTAACGCAGCAGGAAATTGTCGATGCGCTGGCCGGCGGCCTCTTCGCCCACTTCAAGCCACGTAACCCTTGCCTTGCTTAAGTCATTCATTTTGCGTATTATCTCCCGTCGCTTTGAGTTGCGAGGCACAGGGAGACGCGGCAAGGCAGCCCACCGGTTGCCCGAAGTCGCACCCTGCAACCCGCCTCCTGTCCGGCCACAGCCGGGCCTGAAGCGTTGGTTAATTTCGCTCACCGGAAGCAGCGATCCTCACGCAAATATGCGCGCATCGGGATTCGGCTTACTTATTGTTCATTCAATGGATAGTCAACCCCTAGGAGAACACTGACCCATCAGCAACGGAAGCTCCTGCGCGCGCAGGAGAAGAAAAAGTGAAACGGATGTTATTCAACGCGACCCAGCAGGAAGAACTGCGGGTCGCCATAGTCGAAGGCCAGAAGCTCGTCGATCTCGACATCGAATCAGCCTCAAGGGAACAACGAAAAAG
>Ga0315912_10002228_pt1 | contig 21223 bp, 20 predicted proteins | sample VfabasoilMG_FD_204469 | JGI IMG/M metagenome (GOLD analysis project Ga0315912, IMG submission 204469) | Garden soil microbial communities collected in Santa Monica, California, United States - V. faba soil | ecosystem: Environmental > Terrestrial > Soil > Garden | place: USA: California...
GGTTCGAGGGTCTTTCCTTCGGGGCGGAAGGCCGTTCCTTCGGCGAGGTGGTCTTCAACACCTCCATGACGGGCTACCAGGAGATCCTCACCGATCCCTCCTACCGGGGCCAGATCGTGACCATGACCTATCCTCTCATCGGCAACTACGGGGTGAATCCCGTGGATGTGGAGAGCCGCAAACCCTTCCTGTCCGGCTTCGTGGTGCGTGAATATTGTAAGCACCCCTCCAACTATCGCATGACCTCCACCCTCTCGGACTACCTCAAGAAGAACAACATCATCGGCATCGAAGGCATCGACACAAGGGCCCTGACCTCGCATCTGCGCACCCATGGTGCCAAGAAGGGCGTGCTTTCCACCCAGGACCTGGACCCCAAGCGTCTCGTCAAACTGGCCAAGGATTCTCCCGGTCTCGAAGGCCGCGACTTGGTGAAAGAGGTCACTTGCGAGAAGCCCTACCACTGGACGGAGCTCCCCTACAACCTGGACCGGTCCGCGCCGAACGCCCAACCGGGGGCGGAGCAGCAGATGGCCCTGGGGACCCAGGTGCCGGATCCCTCCCAAGGCAAGATCAAGATCGCGGCGGTCGATTGCGGCATCAAGTACAACATCCTGCGTCGCCTTTCGGCCGAGGGTTTCGACGTGACCGTCTATCCCTCCACGGCCGACGCGGAGGAACTGCTCCGGGGCGGGGCTCGAGGGGTTTTCCTCTCCAACGGCCCAGGCGATCCCGAGGGCGTGCCTTATGTGGCCAAGACCGTAAGGAGCCTCATCAGCAAGAACGTCCCCATTTTCGGCATCTGCTTGGGCCACCAGATCCTGGGGCTCGCCCTGGGAGGGAAGACCTATAAGCTCAAGTTCGGCCATAGGGGCGGGAACCAGCCCGTCATGAACACCCTCACGAACAAGGTGGAGATCACCAGCCAGAACCACGGATTTTGCGTGGAGATCGAGAGCCTCGACAAGAACCTCGTCCAACCCACCCACATCAACCTTTCCGACAACACCAGCGAGGGGTTGGCCATGAGGACCAAGCCGGTCTATAGCGTGCAGTATCACCCAGAGGCCTCGCCAGGCCCCCATGACTCGAGGTACCTCTTCAAGCAATTCCGCGAGGCGATCGAGAGGAACGGCTGAAGTAGGACCAAGGAGGCTGACATGCCGGACAACAAGAGCGTCGTTTTCCATCGGAAGGACCCGGTCAGGCGGGAGCAAGTCGAGCACATGAGGTTGGCCCTTATCAAGAGGGTGCACCGCTCCCACATGATCCCCTTGGTCCTCATCGCTTTCCTGGGTTTCTGCCTCTGGAAGGGGATGGATGTGAAGACCCCGCAGGTCTGGGCGCCATGTGCCTTCTTGGCGGCGGTCTATTTCCTGAGCATGGCCTTGAGCGTCTGTCCCCGTTGCGGACGGCGGTTCTTCGGGGGGCTCGGGTGGCTTTTCGGGTTCGCGCACAGCGTCCATTGCGGCAAATGCGGGTTCAAGTTGTTCTGAGTAGATGGGTGAGGGAGTGGTGGGACAAATGTGGAAGATTGGAAGCGAATGAAGGAAGCCCTTAGACTCATCAAAAATCTAGTCATTGCGATTATTTTGGGTGGGGCATTTGGTCAATTACTAGGGTTTCTCTTCTTTTTGATCCCTGCTTTTCTTGGGAGTAGCGGTACGACTGGGGATCATTTTGGAAATTGGGAACCGGAAGCTTGTTGGTGGTTCGGGAGAACTTACGGGATTCCGATAGGTGCAATTGCTGCACCTCTTTTTTACCTTTTGTTTTTGCGAAATGTGGAGATCAGTTTTCGAATCATTTGGGTCTGTTTTATCTACACATTTCTTTTTGGTTTGCCCGGATTTTTGATCGCGTTCCCTTCGGGGATGTTTACAGCGTTGGTGGGTTTTTTAACCGCTTGTTTGAAATTGAATAAGGGAATAATGAAAAAGGCGAAAAATGCCTAAACGTACCGACATCAAGAAGATCATGGTCATCGGGGCCGGACCCATCATCATCGGGCAGGCTTGCGAGTTCGACTATTCCGGCACCCAGGGCTGCAAGGCCCTGAAGGAAGAGGGCTTCGAGGTCATCCTCATCAACTCCAATCCCGCCACCATCATGACGGACCCGGAATTCGCCCATCGCACCTATGTGGAACCCATCAACCCGGATGTCGTGCGAAGGATCATCGAAAAGGAACGCCCGGACGCGCTTCTCCCGACCCTCGGGGGCCAGACGGCCCTGAATACCGCCGTGGCTCTGGCCGAGAACGGCACCCTCAACGAGTTCAAAGTGGAACTCATCGGGGCGAACCTGGCCGCCATCAAGAAGGCGGAGGACCGCCAGCTCTTCAAGGAAGCCATGCTCAAGATCGGCCTGGACCTTCCGACCTCCTTGACGGTGAAGACCTTGGAAGAAGGTCTGGGTTTCGCGGAAGGGAACGGCTATCCCGTCATCATCCGTCCTGCCTTCACGTTGGGCGGCACGGGCGGTGGCATCGCCTACAACCGCCAGGAATTCGAGGAGATCCTCTCCAAGGGTCTCGACCTTTCGCCCATCCACCAGTGCCTGGTGGAGGAATCGGCCCTGGGTTGGAAAGAGTATGAGATGGAGGTCATGCGCGACCTCAAGGACAACGTGGTCATCATCTGTTCCATCGAGAACATGGACCCCATGGGTGTGCACACGGGCGACTCGGTCACGGTGGCCCCGGCCCAAACCTTGACCGACAAGGAATACCAGCGCATGAGGGACGCCTCCATCGCCTGTATCCGGGAGATCGGGGTGGACACGGGCGGTTCCAACATCCAGTTCGGCGTGCACCCTGACACGGGCCGCATGGTGGTCATCGAGATGAACCCCCGGGTGTCCCGTTCCTCCGCCCTGGCCTCCAAGGCCACGGGTTTTCCCATCGCCAAGATCGCCGCGAAACTCGCGGTCGGTTACACCTTGGATGAGATCTTCAACGACATCACGCGTTATACCAAGGCGGCTTTCGAGCCTTCCATCGACTATGTGGTCACCAAGATCCCGCGCTTCACCTTCGAGAAGTTCCCCGACGCCGAGGACATCCTCAATACCTCCATGAAGAGCGTGGGGGAGACCATGTCCATCGGCCGTACCTTCAAGGAAAGCTATCAAAAGGCCCTTCGCTCCATGGAGACGGGCACCATCGGCCTGGGGGCCGATGGGAGGGAATTCAAGGAAGGCCGCTGGCTCAGGACCGGCGCGAGGAAGCCCGGACGGGTCCCGAACGACGTCCTGGACGCCCAGCTGCGCAAACCCACGTCCATCCGCCACTTCTTCCTGCGTCAGGCCCTCTGGCAGGGCTACACCGTGGACAAGATCTACGACCTCTCGGCCATCGACCCCTGGTTCCTCAACGAGATCAAGGCCCTGGTCGACCTTGAGAAGGAATTGGAGAAGTCCACCAAGAAGCGGGGCAAGCTCAAGGCCAAGCTCCCTGAGGAGATGTTGCGTAAGGCGAAAGCCTATGGGTTCTCCGACGCCCAGCTGTCCTTCCTCTGCGGGGTGAAGGAGAAAGACTTCCGTAAGTTCCGTAAAGCCAGGGGCGTTCGACCGGTCTACAAGATGGTGGACACCTGCGCGGCCGAGTTCGAGGCCTTCACGCCTTATCTCTATTCCACCTACGAGCTAGGAAGGTCGTCCTTCTCCGGTAAGGACAACGAGGCGCCCCCGACCACGGCGAACAAGATCATGATCCTGGGCGGCGGGCCCAACCGCATCGGCCAGGGAATCGAGTTCGACTATTGCTGTGTGCACGGGGCCTTCGCCCTGAAGGAGGACGGCTTCGAGGTCATCATGGTGAACAATAATCCGGAAACGGTCTCCACCGACTACGACACCTCCAATCGTCTCTATTTCGAACCCCTGACCTTCGAGGATGTCATGAACATCCTCGACCGGGAACACCCAAAGGGCGTCATCGTGCAGTTCGGGGGCCAGACCCCCCTGAAGCTGGCCGTGTCCTTGAAGAGGGCCGGGGCGCCCATCATCGGGACCTCACCGGAATCCATCGACGTGGCGGAGGACCGTAAGCTCTTCGGGGCGATGCTCCGCCGCCTCAAGATCCGCCAGCCGGACAACGGCATCGCCATGAACGTGAAGCAGGCCAAACCCGTGGCCCGCAAGGTGGGCTATCCCGTGGTAGTGCGCCCCTCCTATGTGCTGGGCGGCCGGGCCATGGAGATCGTGTACGACGAGTCCATGCTGGACGAGTTCGTGGCCAAGGCCGCGGAGGCCGCCCCGGACAAGCCCATCCTGGTGGACCATTTCCTCGAGGACGCGTTGGAAGTGGACGTGGATTGCGTCTGCGACGGGAAGGAAGTGCTCATCGCCGGCATCATGGAGCACATCGAGGAGGCCGGTATCCACTCGGGAGACAGCGCCTGTGTCATCCCGCCCTACACCCTGCGCGAGGACCAGATCGCCACCATCCGCAAGTACACGAAGGAGATGGCCCTTTCCCTCAAGGTGAAGGGTCTCATGAACGTGCAGTACGCCATCAAGAACGACATGGTCTATGTGCTGGAAGTGAACCCGCGGGCGTCGCGCACGGTACCCTTCGTCTCCAAGGCCACCGGCACGTCCTGGGCCAAGGTGGCGGCCCGCCTCATGTCGGGCAAGACGCTCGCGCAGCTCAAGGTGAAGGAAGTGCCCTATCTCAAGCACATCGCGGTCAAGGAATCGGTCTTCCCCTTCAACCGCTTCCCGGGCGTGGACACGGTGCTGGGCCCCGAGATGAAGTCCACCGGCGAGGTCATGGGCATCGACACGGATTTCGGCATGGCCTTCGCCAAGAGCCAGATGGCGGCCAATTCCTCCCTGCCCATGAAGGGCACGGTCTTCGTGTCAGTGAAGAACAAGGACAAACGCTCGGTCATCTTCATCGCCAAGCGCCTCTCCGACATGGGCTTCAAGCTGGTGGCCACGCAAGGCACGGCCCAGGCCCTCCAACACAACGGCATGGAGGTCTCGGTGGTGCGCAAGGTGGCCGAAGGCCGCCCCAACGTGGTGGACCTCATCAAGAACGGGGAAGTGCAGCTCATCTTCAACACCCCGGCCGGCAAGGGCCCCAGGTCCGATGACTTCCAGATCCGCCGTACCGCGGTGGTCTACAACGTGCCCTGCATCACGACCCTTTCCGCCTGCGCGGCGGCCGCCAACGGCATCGAGGCCATGAAGAAGCGGGAAATCCGCGTGAAACCCCTTCAGGACCACCACGCGATCCAGGCCTAAGATCGGACCGGTGTGCGGTTTGCCGTGAAGTTTCCTGTCGTCAGGCAGGGCCCGGAGGGTTAGACTTTTCCCGTTCCAACGGGCCTGCCCGCCCTCGATCGATCCTCTGAACCCAAAAGGTCCTTTCATGAGCGACGTCGTCGAGAAGCGCCGCTTCAAACGTTTCGAGTACCGTGAGGAAGTCCTGGTCTTCCCGGTCCATCCCACCGCCTCCGGTTCCTTCTTCGAGGTGGACCTGACCTCCTTTCCCGTCCATTCCCTGGACATCAGCGAGGGGGGCATCCGCCTGGAATGGCGTGACGACCTCAACCCGGACCTTCTTCTCAAACTGCGCTTGAAGCTCCCACAGGACCTCACGGTGGAGATCTACGGCAAGGTGGTCTGGACCGAAGGCGGCAAGGCTGGGATCCGGTTCATGGTCCCCGATGAGACCCTCCGCCACGGGGTGCGTTCCCTTCCCGGTCAAAGGCCCTAAAAGCCACGTCCCGAAGCCTATCTTGTCCTCCGTTGGACCCTCCCCTAGACTGGCCCCATGGAACATCGCCTCCACGTCTACTACGGTTATGGCAAGGGCAAGACCACGGCCTCGGTGGGCCTGGCCGTGCGCGCGTTGGGGGCCGGCAAAAAGGTGGCCCTGGTCCAGTTCGATAAGGGCTATGACGGCAAGAACGAGCATTACTCCGAGCGCAAGGTCCTGCGGAACCTCCCCGACCTCCAGCTTTTCCCCTTCGGGAAGGAGCGTGTCCTGGGCAAGGACGCCTTCCGCTTCAAGAACGAGTCGGGTGACTTCGACGAGGCCAAGGCGGCCCTGGCGAAGGCCAAGGAGCTCATGGAAAAAGGCCCCCAAGACCTGCTCATCCTCGATGAGATCCTGGCCGCCGTCATGTGCAAGCTCCTCACGAAGGAGGAGGTCATGGGCTTGGTGGCCTTCTACGACCACAACCGTCATTGCGAGTTGGTCCTGACCGGCCACCAGGTCTGGCCGGAGCTGGTGGAAGCGGCGGACCTGGTCACGGAGATGCGCAAGGAGAAGCATTACTTCGATAAGAAACTCCCGTCGAAAGAGGGGATCGAGTTTTGACCGTCCCAAAGCTCCATCCCCCTTGGCCCTGGTTCGCCTTGACGGGGGTGTTCGCCTTGGTGCCGGTGTTGAACAACATGTACCCGACCGCCTTCTACCCGGCCCTCCCGCGGTTCGTCGTGGAGTTGATCAGTGTGTTCGTGGGTTCCGGGGTCGCCGCCATGGGGTTCCTACGGACATGGAACAGGCTCCAACGCGCTTCCCGGGCCAAGGCCCTGGTGCTCCAGGTCGCGGACTGGAGGGCGCTGGGCGCGCCTCAAGAGGAGAACGAGGTGGCCACCTCCGGTCGGTCCATCGCCCGATTGGTGGGGAATGTCGACGAGGACCTGAGGGAGATCGGTCCGGACTTCACCCTGGCTTCCCTGGAAAGGCTCCCCAAGCTCCTTCCGGTCCTCCTGTCCGAGGTCGGGACGGAGGACGAGGCGAGGGTCCGGTTGGGGGTCGTGGGTAGTTACCTGGGGGAGACCCTTTGTAGGACCCAGGGATTCCGCTGGGTTTTTCGGGCCGACCCGGCCTTGAGACGGTTCAACTACCTGGTCTCGATCGTCCAAAAGGAAGGGAAGGAACTCGATCCTTTCCTCGGGGCCGCCGACCTTTTGGTCGGCCGGAAGAAAATATCGGACTTCATGAGGGGTATCCAATGACCTTCAACGAAAAGCGCGCCAAGAAGGGTCTTTATCCCCAGGCCCTTCCGGCCATCGGTGGAAGGTCCTTGGTCTTCCTTGCCATGCTGGGTGTGCTCGGTAGTGGAACGGCTTTCGCCGCTTGTCCGCCGGACCCCAAGTTCAACCGGACTTCGGTCATCAAGGTCACCCATCCCGAGGCACCGACCCGGTATTTCCACGACCGCACCACCGCGCAGATCCAGTCCATGTGGAAGAGCCGCAGCCACGGCTCGGGTCGGCACAACCCGGGTCTCACGGTCTTCGAGCATAAACTGGGGACATCCTTCCAGATCGTGGGGGAATCCTTGCGAGGGGGGAAAGGCTACTGCGTCTGGGCGGAGAAGGTGACGGCGGATTTCGCCATCCACCGAATGGACGTCTACCTCTCGCGGGATTACGCCTACGCGTCCTGCCAATACGAGGCCATCCTGTCCCATGAGAACACCCATGTGACCATCAACCGGCGGGTCTATCAGAAGTACTTGGTGAGGCTCCAGGCGGCGCTGAAGGCGGACAGGACCCTCCCCCTCCAGGGGAATCCTCTCCAGGTGGCCAGCATGGCAGAAGGGGAGAGGATCGTCTCGACGAGGCTCCAGGCCATCACCCAGCCGGTGGTCCGGGCCATGGAGGCCGAGTTGAGGTCCGAGAACGCGAAGATCGATACCCCGGAGAGCTACCGTAAGCTCTCGGGAAGATGCCAGAGCTGGTAAGGCGTCCCCGCGTCAGGGCTTTTTGGGCGTGAATTTCTCCACTTGGTTCTTCACGGGTTTCACGCCCTTTTGAAGGTATTCGTGGATGGCCCCCAGGTCCTCGTCCGTCATCCCGCCGTACTCCTCCCAGGGCATGAAGCTGTTGAAATCACCCGGACCGACCTTGGCCCCGCTCAGGACCATCTGGCGTCCCTTGCGGAACCTCTGGATGAAATAGTCCTTGCTCCAATCCCCGATGCCGGTGGCCTTGTCCGGGGTGATGTTCACGGACCGTGAGGTGGAACCGTCCGCGAGATGGAATTCATTGCCCCCGGCCAGGTCCAGGCCCGGCAGGGGCTTCCCTTGTCCGTCCCGGGGGGTGTGGCACTCGGTGCAACTCGCGGCGTTCACCAGATATCTCCCGTAAGCGACCTTGTCCTTGCGGTCGGGATCGGCGGGGAAGGCTCCCGCGTCCTTCGGGACGGTCTTCACGATGAAGTTCACGGGAAAATCGAGCTTCGTGGGGGCTGGGTCGGAGGCGATGGACTTGATGGAGCGGATGTAGGCTACCACCGAGTAGAGGTCCTCCTGGGACAGCTCCCGGTAATGCTGGTAAGGCATGAGGGGGAAGAGGGCCTGACCTTTCTTGTTGACCCCGACCCGAAGGGCCCGGACCAATTCACCGTCCGTCCAATCCTTGAGGTTATGGGGCGTGATGTTCCGGGTGACCAGGGTCCCTGGTAGGCCCATGATCCTCTTGTCCATCACGAACCCGCCGGCCCCCAGGACGTCCTTGCGGACCGGGAAGTTGAGCTTGTCCTGCGCCCTCTGGCTATGGCAACCCAGGCAGCCGACGGTGGTGTTCACGAGGTACTCACCGCGCTTCAGCCGCGCCTGGGTGGGTTCGATCCTCAGGTCCGGGGCGGGGGAGACCTTGGGGAAGGCGGAGTTCACATAGGCGAGGAGGCCGGAGGCCCCCACCACGAGGATCGACAGGGTCACACCGAGCACTTTCAACAAGGTCTTCATAGGTCTCCTTAGTTCGAAGGAAATGCTTTTCCTTACCCATCTCAAAAAAAAGGCCCCTGGGGTTTCCCCCAGGGGCCTCTCGCGACTCAAGAACTAGATCTTGCGGACGTTCTCGGCCTTCAGGCCCTTCTGTCCTTGGGTGACGTCGAACTCGACGCGATCACCCTCGTTCAGGGTCTTGAAACCATCCGACTGAATAGCGGAGAAGTGGACGAACACGTCCTCGCCTCCGTCTTGGGAGATGAAACCAAAGCCCTTCTCGTTCTTGAACCACTTCACAGTACCTTGTGCCATGCTGCAACAACCTTTCTACAGATCAAAAATTTGACTTCATCCTCGGGCCGTGGTGGCCCCGAGGAAGGCGTCATCATACAAGAATCTAGGACGGGGAAACCCCAAAAAACAGGGGCCGGTTGACACGTTAAAAACCGCCTGAATAGGCTTGGGCCGGACTCCACAGGGAATGGGGGAAGGGGAGGCGAGGGGCCCAAGATTTGGGGTGGAAGTTCCTGACCGAACTTGGACCGTCCTCGGCGTTTCAGTGTTGGGACGGCGCTTGCTGGGACTTGGGATCCCCCTTGAAGGGGACCGGTGTGGAGATCTGAGGAGGGGGAAGGGACTTCCTCGCTTGGAAGACCTTCACGGGTCCGTCGGTCTTCGGGGCTGACTGGGACCCGGCGGGCGATCCCGCGTGGTCCAAGGGAGTGACCTCACGGTCCAAGGGGGAAGAGAACCTCCAGTAAAGGAAGGTCGCTAAGACCGCCAGGAGGACCCAGAAAAGGGTCTTCGCCCAGGGTGGGTCCTTCGGGGAAGCGGGAAGGTCTTTGAGGGCCACTTCACCCGAGGCGCCGGCCTGTGTCCCTTCCCGGGCGGTGAGGATCTCCATCCTCTGGGCGAAGCGTTGGGCTTCCTCAGGGGAGGTCGCCAGGAACTGGGAGAGACGTTGGTTCTCCTCAGGGGTCAGGGGCCGCTTGAAATAGTCCTCGACCAATTCTTGGATCTTGGGGTCCATGGGGTGCGATTTTAACGGGGAGCAGGCCGTCTTGGGAACCGTCTCGGTGGGGAAGGGCCGGTTTTAGGCCCGGATGTCGATATGGGCGCCCAAACCAGCGGCTTCGGCCACGGTGGCGGCCAGGAGCTGGTCCACCTCGTTCCCGAAGGAAGCCGCCAAGCGGCTGGAGGCCTCCGGGGGAGGGGCCGGGGATAGGATCTGGGGGATGGTGGTCATTTCCATAGGTCAAGATTGCCCCGGAAGAGGGAAAAAATCAACCCCGCTATTCCGCCACGCCCAACCTCAATTCCTGCTTTTGGACGTGGGTCCCGGACCGGACCTCCAGGTAATAGAGCCCGGGGGCCGCAACGGCCCCGGAATCCTCCTTGCCGTCCCAGGTGAAGGCCCGGCTCCCGGCGGGAAGGATCCCCGCGTGGAGGGAACGGACGGGGTTCCCTTCGGCATCCACGACACGGACCGTCGCCAAGCCTTCCTTCATCCGGTGGACCGTGACCGAAAGGCGCTGGGTCGTCCCACCCGGCAGGGGCGGGAGCGGCGTGGCAGGTTCGATCGCGTGACGGGGAGCGGGAGGAGCGATGGCCGTTCTTGGTGAGAGGAGGGCGTCTTCTTGGGTCGGCGCTTCTCCCTGGGCCTTTGGCGCCTGCGCCGACTTCCGAGGGGGGGAGGGAGCCTGACGTTCCAAAGCTGGGAGCGGGGAAGTCACCTCGGCGGATGGGACCTGGACCTGTGGGTGTTCCATCGCGCGGATGAAGAGGAAGCCTCCGGTCAGCAGAAGGATCCCCATCGCCGTCCAGACCCAGGGGAAGGATCTCCGAAGGGAGGGGGCCTCGCCGACGGACCATTCCGGGACGGCCTGACCCAGCTCAGCGTGGAAGGCGGCCATCTTACCGGCGAAACGCTCGGCCTCCTCGGGTGAGGACGCCAGGAGCTCGGAGAGTTCCCCCTCCTCGGCTTCCGTCAGGTCACGCTTGAAGTATTCGTCGATCGGTCCTGGCATTGGTCCGTCCTCTCCCTAATTCGCGGCTTTCGTCCCCAACTCGTTCTCCATCAAGTGTCTCAAGGCCTTCCGGCACCTCGCCAATTGCGACATCACCGTTCCCATCGGGACCTTGAGGGCCCGGGCGACCTCCACGTAGGCCCGGCCTTCCTTGTCCCGGAGGGTGAGGACCTGTCGGCACCTTTCGCTCATGGAGCCGGTGAGCCTCTCCATCAGGGCCAGTCGGGCCTTCTTTTCCTCGTCCCTTTCCCTTTCCTCCTCCTGATGGGTGGAGGTCCCTAAGGTCATGCGCTCCAGGTCCTCGGAGAGGGTGGCCAAGGTCCGTTTCTTGCGGCGGAGCCTCTCGAAACAGAGGTTCACGCAGATGTGATTGACCCAGGTGTAGAGGCTCGATCGGAACTGGAAGCTCCCGATCTTCCGGAAGGCCACCAGGAAGGTCTCTTGCACGATGTCCTCCGCGTCCGGGTCCTCGTGCCCGAGGAAGTGGACGCAGACGGGATACATCCTGGGGGCCAGTTCCCGGTAAAGGGCCGCCTGGGCCTCCCGATCCCCCGCGAGGATCCTCCCGACCAGTTCTTTCTCGTTCTCCATCCGGAGCTCCCGAACCTTGTTTACCGTCCGGAGGATTCTAGGCGCCGGGACCCCGGCCCGGTAGGGGGACCTTCTCCCTCCGTCCTATGGTGTCCGGGGACGCCTTTTTATTCCCCTGCCTCCCCCTCTTCCTTCCCGGGAAGGGTCTTTTCTTTGTACCCCTTGAGCCAGGTGCGAAGCCTTTCGTTCCCCGGGGAAAGGCGCAGGACCTCCTCGAAGCATTGGATGGCGTAGGCCGCCTGACCGGAGCGCCAATAGAGCAGGGCCATGCCCTGCCAAGCCTGGAGGTCCTTCGGATCGACCTGGACCCTTCCCGAGAGGACCTCGAGTTCGGTCCTTTCCCCGGGGGAGAGGGGTCTTCCGGATCGGCCGCCGTCCGGGATCTCGAAGACCACCTCCACGTCGGTCACGTTCCCGGCCGCCGGGTCGGGGGAGGGCTTGAAGCTCACGGGCGGCTGGGAAGGCTCCGGGAACCGGTAGGTCAGGCTGAGGCTCCGGAAATCCCCCAGGTCCCCGTTGGGCGAGAAGGAACAGTCCAGCAGGATGTCGTCGAACTTGGCCCCGAGGCCGGCCGAGAGGCCGCGGAGCCCTTCGATCCCGCTGTCGACGAATTCCAATTGGTACCCGAGCCGCGCCGAAAGGGAACCCAGGAAGACCTGTTCGGCACCCACTTGGACGCGGTAGACGCCTTGGGGCGGACAGGAAAGGTCCAAGAGCAGAAGGGTCGGGGCCCGGGGGTCCAGGGGCGCCTCCCAGGCGGCCCCCGCCTTGAAGAGCCCCATCTCGGCGCCGTTGCGGGAATAGAGGCAGGAGTAGAAGGCGCCGAAGGACCAACGGGGTAGGGGTTTCGCCAGGACCCCGCCCACGAAGGAGAAGGAAAGGGCGCCCTCGGAGGACGCGAGGGATTCGAAGAATTCCCTGGCGCCCAAGCCGATGGAGAAGGTCTTGGAGAGGGGGAAGCCCCAACCCAGGGCCACTCCCAACCGGAAGGGATGGAAGGAGGGAAGGGCCCCGCCGAGGTCGTCCCATCCCTCCAGGGTCCCGAAGTCACTGTAATTCACCGCGAGAGCGAAGGTCCCGGCCCCTTCCAGGGAACTGGAGACCTCCAGGGTCGTGCGGCTGATGTCGGCCAGCCCCTGGTTGTGATAGAGGGACAAGCGGGCTTGGGTGAGGGTGGCCAGGCCGGCCGGATTGAAATAGAGGCAGGCGGTGTCGCTCTCCATGGCCGTAAAGGCGCTCCCCAGGCCGCCCGGGCGTGGGGCGCCGTTGAAGTCCTCCAAAGGATGGGGGATGAAGAGAGTGCTGTAGTAGGTCTCCTGGGCAAAGGCTGCGCTATGGAGGAGACAGGAAAAAGAAAAGGCGACTGCCAAGGCTTTTTTTCGCCACGGATGGACACGGATGGACCCGGATGAAAGATCGGTCGTGGAGTTGCCTTGGGACGACCACGGACCGTTGGAAAGATGGTCGGTGAAGGGTGGGTTTTCCTTTGGTGGGTAGGCTTTATCCGTGTTCATCCGTGTCCATCCGTGGCTAGGTCGCCGATCAACGGATCACCGTGAACTTCACGGGTTTGGAGTTCAGGACCCTCCCGTCATCGAGGGTCAGGACCACCCGGCAGATATAGAGGCCGCGGCGGAAATAGTGGAAGTTCACGGGGGTCTTGCGGGGCCCGGCTGGAAGGACCTCGCGGAGGGAAGCCACGAGGTCCCCGACCTCGTTGTAGACCAGCACCTTGGCCACGCCGGGGGCTGGAAGGGAATATTCCACCTGGACCGAATCGCCCGAACAGGGGTTGGGGAAGACCTTCACGGAAGGTTGGGCGAAGACGGAAGAAGCCGCCGGGAAAAAGACGGCCCAAAGGAAGGCGCGTAAAAGGGCGGCGGTAGGATGGCGCATGGTCCCTCCGAAGGAAAAAGGGAAGACCGTCGGGGCGTATTCTATACCCGCGGTCCCGCCCGACGGGCGTCCGGGACAGGAAATATATTTTTTCAGGGCGGGGAATAAGGGACGCTCCTTGGACACCATAACTTCGGAGGGGTGCATCCCCATCGGGTGATACACTGACCCGGATCCGGAGAGAAAGGGACCCATGAAGACCACGATGCCCCGATGGACCCCTTTCTTGCTCCTCCCGGTCCTCGTCTTCCTGACGGGTTGTCCCAGGACCATCCTTCCGGCGCCTCCGGGATTGGCCACTCGTACCGCTTCCTTTACCCCGACCGGCTTGGTGACCTCGACCTCCACCCCGACCTTGACCGCGACTGCGACCTCCTCGTCGACCCTGACGCCCAGCCCGACCCTTCCCTTCACGGCCACTTCAACGTCCACCGTTACACCCACCCCCACCTGTCCGGCGGAATGGATGGTCCTTTCTGCGGGTGTGACCCCGGTCCCGGACAATTCCTACGCCCAGGGGACCACCCTGGTCCCGATGCTCCGGTTCGACCTCGTGGACATGGGTCCCGTGGGGTCGGTGCTCGACAGGATCCGATTCACCACCTCTGGCACGGGCAACGACCTGACGGGGGTCCTGGGGATCCGTTTGGACATGGACATCAACGCGAACGGTGTCTCCGACGCGGGGGATATCCTGGTGGGGACCTCCGGCTTCTTCACCGCGGATAACGGCGTCAACGACATGTTCCTTTCGGAACCCATGGGGCCCTTGACCCCGAAATTCCTGCTGCTTTCCTATGTCTTCACGCTGAACGCGCCCCTTGGGACCTATCAGGTCGCCATCGCCTCCCTCAATGACGTGGAGGCTACGGACGTGGCCTGTGGCCTGCCTGTTTCTATGTCCGGGGCCACGGTGAGCGGGGCCGTGGTGACGATCGTGGGGCCGACCGTGACGACGACCCCCACGGGGACCCCTACGGCCACCCCCACCCTGACCCCGACCGTCACTGGGACCCCGACCGCCACGGCCACGATCACCCCCACGATGGCCCCTCCTTCGGGCGCCATGCTCACCCTTTCCTTCACCGGCAACCTGGACTCGACCCAGAGGGCCGACCTTCCGGGAGGAATCCTGGACTTGGGCCCCACCGCGGCCCCGCGCCTGCCCGTCGTCCCCCTGCCGATCAATGGTCTTTACCTCCAATTCGTCCCCTATGGGGGCACTGGACAGGCCTTCCAACAGATCGGCGATTTTTGCGATATGGCCTATCTCCAACCGGACAACCAAGGTATCCCCGTTGAAATGGGCGGGATGAGTTTGGCAACGGCCCAGGCGGTCACCGCCAGTGCTTGGGAGTTCGGGGGGACCTATCTTCCCGCTTGTTCCACCTCGATCACCGTGACGGACTCGGACGGAGCCAGCCGCCGCATCACCTTGCACTTCTACCAGGTCAACGACCTGGGCCCGGGAGGGGTGAATACCGCGCCCAACAACCAGGTGCTTTATGCCTGGTACGCTTTCGAGACGACGGGGGGAGCCTTGCCTAGCAACGCCACCCTCATCGGAGGGACGGCGATCATCGAGAACCATCCCGCCCAACCGTCCATCTTCGGGGACGAGGACCCCTTCAACCGGGGGATCCCCAGCGATATGTATTGGGGCGATTTCCTTTATTTCAACACGGATGGGTCCCTGGCAGGCTCAGGCGGGGTCCGTAATGCCGGAACGGCCTCCCATTCCATTCCCCGCCTTTATCTGCCGGTGACCAACGGTCTTCCCGTTCCCAATCCCCCTGGGACCTCGGACGTTTTCACCATCGACCTCGATTTCGGTACCGCGGGTCTCCTGGGTTTCGGACAAAGGGACGGCCTGACCGGCGATCCTTCCCCCTGTAACCTGCCTTAAAACACCTATAAAACCCCGGCCCAGGGCCATCCAGCCCATCGGTCCAGCCCGGGAATAAACCTCCCCCCTTCGACACCATAGGGTGTCGGTCACACCGGGAGGTCTGCCATGGTCCGTCGCGCGCCTTGGTTCGGGATGGTGGTCCTGGGGCTCATCGTCCTGGGCAGTTGGGATTGTTGCCGGCGCCTCAACCCCCTGCGTCCTCGGATCATCATCGTCATCAACCCGACCCGCACCGCGACCCCCACCTTCTCGGTCCCTGTGACCTGGACCATGACCGCTACAGCCACCCTCACGGGGACGCCGACCACCCCCGTGACCTTCACCCCAACGGTGACCGCCACCTATCCGGTCACCCTCTCCCCCACGGTCACCTCGACCTTGCCCGTGAGCTTCACGAGGACGGCCACCCCCACGACCACGGCGACCGCCAGCATGACGGCCACGCCGTTCTCGACCCTCATGTCGACCTCGACGTCGACCCCGACGCGGACCTCGACCCAAGCCGTTACCTTGACCGCGACCATCCCTCCCACCCAGACCGCCACCATCACCACCACTTGGCAGGCTGGACTTTACGTGAGGGGATACGTTGAATCCGACGGGTCGGGCGTTCTTTCCACCTACTACGACATCGTGGCCAATGGGTCCCCGGCCCATGGTGTCAGCCTCACCCTTGTGGGCCCCGGGATCTCCCTCGATGGGGTCTATCAATACGACATCGCCTCCTACGCCCGTTATCTCTCGCCCGGGTCCGGGACCTTCCAAGCGGGGGCGGATTATGTGCTGACGGTCGTGAGCGGGGTCGGGACCGCCGCGGTGACCCTTCAAGCCCCCGGGATGGCCTCTATCGCCTCGGACGGGTCCACGGTCTCCTGGTCGCCGGAGGGGAACAGGGACTACCTGGTGGTCGATCGGACCTTGCCCAGCATCCTCTATAGCGTCTTCAACAGCGGCATCGGGAACGACCTGACCTCGATGTTCACGGTGCCGGGCTCCGCTTATCCCACAACGGGTACCTACCAACTGACCATGAGGACGGTGGCTTATTCGAGTTCCATCCAAGGGGCCATCCCGCCCTCCGAATTCAAGATCGTCCAGAGAAAGAACGCCACCGTTACGAGATGAGTGGGGTGGGAAGTCAGGAATAAAGGGGCCTCGCCGGACACCATAGGTCATCGAACGCTTGGCATCGGATAGGAAAGGCGGAAGGCAATGGACCTCCAAGGCAAGTCGGTGAAAGGCTCCCTGTTGGCCGTGGTCCTTGGGTCGTTCGTCGGCGCGGCCGCCGCCCAGGCCCAGACCTTCACCGCCACCCGGACGCCGACCCCGAGCGCGACCGCTACTAGGACCCCCACCCCGACCGGCACCCCCACGGGGACCTGGACCCTGCCAGGGAGCTTCACTCCTACGGCGACCCCTTCCGTCACTTCAACCCCGACCTGCAGAAGGGTGGTCTATGACGGGGACACCCCGGGGAACGAGCTTCAGTCCGGCTTGGGGGATCAATTCAACGCGATGGCGGCGGAGGTCACGACGAACCCCTACGCCGGGGCCCACTGCTTGTCCTCGTTCTATACCGTCGGTGGCGGGAGCCCCGATTGGTACCTTGGCTGGAATTGGGCCAACGAGGACCCCGGGCACCCGAAGGTCATCGACCTTTCCACGGTCACCACCTTGGAGTTCTATGTCCGGGCCACGACCGGGGCCCCTGTGACGAATTTGACCTTGAACCTCCAGAACGCGGACCTGCCGGGCGGGAGCGGGGGAGGGGTCTCGATGTCCTATCCCGTGTCCTTGAACGCTTATCTTCCGGTCGGGGCGACGGCGGTCTGGCAAAGGGTCGCGATCCCTGTTTCCATGTTCCAGGCCGGGTATCCCGGCTACGACCCCTCGAGGATCGGAGGGATCAAGATCAGCGGTTCCGGGACCCATGTGCTTTATTACGACGAGATCGCTTTGCTGGGCCCTTGCGGGTCCGCGACCCCCACCCTTACCCCTACTTGGCCCAACCCGACCCCTCCCACTTCCACCTTCACCCCCACGCCCACCCCGAGTGGTCACCCCTACCGCAACAGCGACGACGACGTGGCCTTGGCCATCGGCTGCCATCCGACCGTCGTGGCCCAGTGTCGGGCCCTCTACCTGGATTGCAGTTCCACCTGCATGGTCCTGCGCATCACGGTGCTGGGGAACTGCAGCGTGGCCGAGGTCATGCAAAGGCGCCTCACCATGGGATGGGACGAGATCTGCGATTTCTACGGGATCGACTGGTCCACCTTCGTGGTCGACCTGAGGGCCCGCGTGGGGACCTTGGAGCCGGAGATGGACACCCCCAACCAAATGATGAGAGGGGCCGCCAATGACCCCGACGCTTTCCCCATCGTCCAGCCTGTCCCGATGCCTAATCACCCCCCGGCGGGCCGACCCGTCCAGGAAGGATGTGCCCAATGCAATTAAGGATCGCGACCCTGCTCGGGCTGACCCTGGCCTCGCCCCTGGTTTCGCTGGGAGGGAGCCTCTATCCGATGGAAGGCGGCAATCTCCGCCGGGAAGCCCGCAACCTCTCACCGAGCCCCCTTCGGATGCCTCTTCGGGTGGAATGGTCCACGAATTCCTGCCTGGACCTGGGCTCGCCCCAACGCAGTCCCATCATCCTGTCGGACCGGGTGATCCAGGGTTTCTTCGAGGGGGTGCGCTGTTACGACCGCATGACGGGCCAGAGGCTCTGGAGCTGGAAGTACGAGGCTCCCTCCCAGCTCTGGGGAGCGCCCTGCTACGATCCGGACCGCGACCGGATCTACGTGAATTGTTTCAATGGGGACACCATCGCCTTGGACGCCTCCACCGGCGACTTCCTCTGGCAGTATTACCACAAGCCCTACGCCTACCCAGCCCAGACCTCCAGCGCCATGTACGCGGAAGGGAGACTCTACGTGGGCAATGGGGGGGCTGGCTTCCTGTGCTTGGACCCGGACACAAGGGCCGTCCTCTGGGAGCTCGACTTCCCCACTTTCTTCGGCCGTCCCTATAGCAACGCCATCTGCACACCGGCCTACGACAACGGTGACATCTACCTTTCCATTGGTTCGGGGGACCTCTTCCGCCTGGTCGCCTCCACCGGCGCGGTCGTTTGGCACGTGAAGCAGGACCTTGGCCACAGTAGTTCGCCGCTCCTGTCGGACGAGTACATCTATGTTTTGGGGAACATGAGCCGTGTGGAGTGCCGCAGCCGCGCGGATGGCTCCCTGGTCTGGACCGCGGACACCCACACCATCGAGGGGGAGACCAGTGGCAACCTGGCCCTTTGCGGGGAGACGCTCATCGTGCCGGGCGATTCCTGGAGGGTCTGGGGCCTGAACCGTCACACGGGGTCCAGGTGCTGGGACAGCCGGCTGACGGGGAACTTCGCCTACAACAGCCCCCTGGTGGTCTGTGGGAAGGTCTATATCTCCGCCTGCCACGGGGATTTCTATGGCCTGGACGGGGCCACCGGCCAGATCGAGTGGCGCCTCAACCACGGGGACGAGTACACCTTCGTGGGTTGGGCCGAGGCCGATGGTCAGCTTTATGTGTGCCAACGCAACGGGACCATGCTCTGCTTCGTCTCCGAGGTCCCGGGCGATCCTTCCGAGTGCCGTTGTGACCTGACGGGCCAGCCCCCGGTCGGCCACACGCCCTCGCCCATGCCCACCAGCATCCCTCGGGCCACTCCCTATTGCTGGGGCCCCGAGGACCAGGTCCCGACCGTCACGCGCACCCCCACTCCGACCTCGACCCCCACGCCCACGAGGACCGAGTCCCCGGTCCCCACCGCGACGCCCACCCGGACCTTCACGCCCACCGGTACTTGGTCCGAGGTCCCGACGGACACCTCGACGCCCGATGGGACGGTGACCTTCACGCCGACGGACACTCCGACCTTCACACCCACGGGGACCTTGACCCCGACGGAGGAGCCGACCCTGGACCCGACCTGTGGTTGCCACCCCTCCAGCCCCACTCCTACGCCCACTTGGGACGCGACCTGTGGCTGCCATCCGTCCAGCTATACCCCGACCCCCACGCCGACGCTGGATCCCTCGTCCTCGTTGACGCCGACCCCGACGGACACCGGTTCGCCCGTCCCAGTCGATACGCATACTCCCACGCCCCAAGGGACGGGCACGCCGGCGGTCCCTTCGCCCACGGATACTCCGGCCGTCCCGGTCGCCACCGATACACCGGTGCCGCCGACCCTGACCCGGACGCCGACCCCGGTCCCTCCTACCCCGACGCGTACCCCGGGCCGGGTCTGCGACCCCAGGCCCTACCCCAATCCCTGTCGGGGAAGCGAAGTGCGCTGCAAGGTGGACGGTGGACCCTATGACAAGGTGGACCTCAAGGTCTTCTCCTCCTGCCATCGCCGTCTGAAGGGGGCTCAGCACCCCTGCACCGGGGCCAGCGAGGAGGAAGCGGTCTGCGACCTCAGGGACGATAAGGGTCAGGGCCTGGCCAATGGCCTGTACTTCCTCCAGGTCGAGACCGAGCGGCAAGGGGTCAAGGAGCGCCACCTGCGCAAGTTCGTGGTCTGCCGCTAGGGCGGGGAGGGCGGTGCCGGACGGGGGAGAAGCCTGCTCCCGTTCCCGGGCTTGATCACCGCCCTTCCAGCCTCCCGGGGGTCGGGTCGTCCTTCGATATCCAGCGGCGGTAAGTGTCGAATGACGGCCTGACCCTTCTGCGTTAAACTGCCCCTCCCATGGCCTCCCCCTCCCTCAAGGTCAATGAGATCTACCTGTCCCTCCAGGGCGAATCCACCCACGTGGGCAAGCCCTGCGTCTTCGTGCGCTTGACCGGCTGTTCCCTCCGATGCACTTGGTGCGACACGGCCTACGCTTTCCATGAGGGCAAGGAGCGCTCCCTGGACGAGGTGCTCGCCGAGGTCGATGCCTTCGGGGTGAAGCTGGTGGAGGTCACGGGCGGGGAACCGCTGGAACAGGAAGGGGTCTATCCCCTGATGGGGTCGCTCTTGGAGAGCGGCTTCCAGGTGATGTTGGAGACCTCCGGCGCGGTGGATATCCGTAAGGTGCCCAAGAAGGTCATCAAGATCATGGACCTCAAGTGCCCCGGCTCCGGCGAGGAGTCCCGTAACCTTTGGGAGAACCTGGCCAAGCTCGTCCCGGGCCAGGATGAGATCAAGTTCGTCATCAAGGACCGCCAGGATTACGAGTGGGCCGTGACGGCGGTCAAGTCCCACAACCTGGCCCCGGTCTTCACCATCCTTTTTTCGCCCTCGCATGGGGAGTTGGACCCGGCGGACCTGGCCGAATGGATCGCCTCCGACCGCCTGCCGGTCAGGATGCAGCTCCAGATGCACAAGTACGTCTGGCCCGACGCGACCCGGGGGAAATGATGCGAAGGAAAGCCGTGGTGCTCCTCTCCGGTGGCCTCGACTCCACCACCTGCCTGGCGTTCGCCAAGAAGGCGGGCTATGAACCCTACGCCCTGACCCTTTCCTATGGCCAGCGCCACGCCGCGGAACTGGCGGCCGCCCGACGGGTGGCCAGGGCTTACCGGGTCCGAAAGCACCTCGTCCTGGATGTTCCCTTGACGGCCTTCGGGGGCTCCGCCCTGACGGATAAAAAGATCAAGGTCCCCAAATCCCGCAGCCTCAAGGCCATGGGCCGGGGGATCCCCTCCACTTACGTGCCGGCTCGCAACACCGTTTTTCTCTCCATGGCCCTGGCCTGGGCCGAGACCCTGGGAGCGGGCGACCTCTTCATCGGTGTGAACGCATTGGATTACAGCGGCTACCCGGATTGCCGACCCGAGTTCATCCGTTCCTTCGAGAAGCTGGCCAAGCTCGCTACCAAGAAGGGGGTCGAGGGGCGGGGAAGGTTCAAGGTCCACACGCCGCTCCTTCGTCTCAGCAAGGCCGGCATCGTGCGGTTGGGGAAAAAACTGGGAGTGGACTTCTCCCTCACTCATTCCTGCTACGACCCGAAAAAGGGAGGCCGCCCCTGCGGCCGATGCGATTCCTGCCTCCTGCGCGCCAAGGGCTTCCACGAGGCTGGCGTTCCGGACCCCCTGGCCGGGTAACGACCTCATCCGGGGGTAAAAGTTACCCG
>Ga0315912_10002229_pt1 | contig 21220 bp, 18 predicted proteins | sample VfabasoilMG_FD_204469 | JGI IMG/M metagenome (GOLD analysis project Ga0315912, IMG submission 204469) | Garden soil microbial communities collected in Santa Monica, California, United States - V. faba soil | ecosystem: Environmental > Terrestrial > Soil > Garden | place: USA: California...
GTTCAGCCCCTCGCACAGCGACATGCAGCGCTCGTACTCCTCAGTGCACACTGCCTGGTCGCCCGAGTGGCCGATCTGATGGCACTCGTCGACTTCCGCGCTCGGGGGCTCGCCCGCCACGTGGCATACCGCGCCGAGCGTGCAGCAAGCGTCCTCGCCCTCGGCGGGACCCCCGCTGTGACCGCCCGCCCCGGACATGGACGATTCGGTGCTGCAAGCAGAAAGCGAAAGTAGAACCGCTGGCAGCGAAAGCCGCATCAACCAAGCCCAGCACTTGTGCCGCCCCCGTGCAACGTCTAGCAGGCCTTCTGCTTGGGCCACCGCAGCAAAAGCTCCGTCCGCTGTTCCCGCTGCCGCTTGCAGCTGGAAAACTGCATGTGCCCGCTGATCCCAGAGCTCGATCTCACGACCGAGCTCGTCCTGGTCATGCACCGGAGGGAAATTCTCACGACGACCGCCTCCGGCCCACTCGCGCTCGCTGCGCTGCGCCGGAGCCAGCTCTTGCTGCACGGAGTCAAGGACGCTCCGGTCGACCTGAACTTCCTTTTCACGGGCGAGCGGCGCGTGCTCCTGCTCTATCCGAGCGAGGATGCGCGCACGCTGTCGCCGGAGCTGCTCGCGGAGGATCGACGGCCGGTCACGCTCGTCGTGCCCGACGGCAGCTGGCGCCAAGCAAGCCGCGCCTCGCGCCGCATCCCGGGTATCGCCCAGGCCGAGCGCGTGACATTGCCCCCGGATCGACCGACCGCTTGGGGTCTGCGCCGTGAGACGAAGGCCTACGGGCTCGCGACGTTCGAAGCCATCGCTCGTGCGCTCGGCATTCTCGAAGGAACCCACGTGCGATCCCAGCTCGAAGAGGTGTTCGACGAGTCCGTCCGCCGCCAGCGAGCCGTCCGACCGTTCCCGCCAGCGCACGAGCCGCCAGGAGTCGAGGCTGCCCGCCAAGAGCCCGCGGAAGCCGCCCGCGCTGCCGCCGAAAGTCCCTCCGCGCCGCTCTCGATCCTGTTTCGAGACGAGTGGCTCGTGTGCGTGGACAAACCAAGCGGCCACCTGGTGCATCGGGGCTGGGGTGACGACGGGCCCGTGACCTTGCAGAGCTTGCGCGACCAGCTCGGAAGGCCGGTCTACCCCGTGCACCGCCTCGATCGGCAGACGAGCGGCGCGCTCCTTTTCGCATTCTACCCGGAAGTCGTCCGCGACCTGCAGCAGGCGCTGGAAGCTGGTCTCGTCACCAAGCGCTATCTGGCGCTCTGCCGTGGCAACGACCCCGAGCTGCGGCGGATCGATCATCCGCTCACTCGCGAGCCAGGCCGAGGACAGCCCAAGCCCGCAAGCACCGACCTCCGCTTGCTCGGCGCCCACGGCCGCTACGGCCTCTATGAAGTCTTTCCGCGCACCGGCCGCGCCCACCAGATCCGTCGTCACCTCAAGCACGCCAGCCACCCCATCATCGGCGACGTGCGTTACGGCAAGGGCGAGCACAACCGGCTGTTTCGGACGGAGTTCGACTTTCATCGACTGGCGCTGCATTGCGCTGGCCTCGGGCTCACGCACCCGCGCACCGGGCAAAGGCTGGAGCTCCGCGCGCGACTGCCCGAGGACTTCGCACGGATGCTCGCGCGGCTGGGCTTGTCGGCGAACGCCAATGGCTCAGCGCCCGCCGGGGCGGACCATGACGGTGCGCTCGTCGGGGTGAGGGAGCGCGCTCCGTTGGCTCTCGAGCACGGTCCGTAGTCCTGGGCTCGCCTGCTCTTCGGGCACGACGTGGAAGCCGAGACGAGCGTCGTAGGGGACGTGGAATTTGGCGCCAGCGCCAGAACAGCCCATTTGCGCCACGATTTTCGCATGACCCTCTGCCGGTCGGGCGTCCGATGGACCAGCACCCGTAGCCGCCCATGTCCCCGAACCAAACCACTTTCGGATCGCGTCTCTTCAGCCTCTGTCTTGCTCTGCTCGGGGCAAGCGGCGTTGCGTGCAGCGTCGAGCCGGCGCCCAGTGGATGCGCCCCAGGCCAGACCCAGTGCGAGAGCGGCTGCGTGGACCTGACGAGCAATCCCATGAGCTGTGGAGCATGCGGACAGAGCTGCGCCTCCGGGCTCGTCTGCTCGGCGAGCATGTGCCAAGCGACGTGCACGCTGGGCCTGACGCAGTGCGGGCAAAGTTGCGTCGACCTGACGAGCTCGAGCGCGCATTGCGGCACGTGTGGCCTCGCCTGCGGAGCAGGAACCAGCTGCCAAGCGAGCCTGTGCCAGGCTACCGGCAGCGGGGGCGGAGGCGGCGTGGGCAGCGGAGGAGCCGCCACTGGCGGCAGCGGCGTGGGTGGGGCTGCGGCATCTGGGGGCAGTGGGAGCGGGGGTGCTGCGAGCGGGGGTGCTGCGAGCGGGGGCAGCTCGAGCGGAGGCAGTGCGACGGGCGGCAGCGGGGCCGTGGGCTCGGGAGGCGGCTCCGCTGGCGGGAGCGGGGGCAGCCTCGGCTGCGAGCCCGGCACCACCGAAACGGCTTGGGCAACCAGCTGCCCCACCGAGCCGGAGACCTGCACCGCCGGCACCTGGACGGCGCGCCCGACGGGAAGCGACGGCCACCCGCTCCGCTACGAGTCCGAACACTTCGCGCTCTACTGGCACACCTCGGACCCAGACGGCGGAGGTCCGCTCGAAGGCCTGTCGTCGCCGCCGTCCGCCAGCGCGGCCCAGGCCGCGCTCGATCAGCTCGAAGAGATCTGGGACGGCTACTTCGGCCCTCCGGTCCTGATGCCCGAGCCCTATTGCAACTCGGGCACCAAGACCAAAGCAGCCGTCCACGTCGACGACTACTATCCGCTGTGGGGCGGCGGCTGGGGCTCGGGCTACATGGGGCTCTGGATTGGCCTGGGCGCGCTCCAAGACGACTGGGGCCTGGGCCACGAGTTCATGCACGGCGTGCAGTCGACCACTCAGGGCTTCCCAGACTGCGGCGGCAACGGCTGCTGGATCTACGAGAGCCATGCCAACTGGATGCCGCACCAACTTCAGCGCGACAACGTGCACTGCTCCGAGATGCTGATCAACGCGCCGCATCTCTACTACGGCTCCACACGCGATCGCTATTGCAACTGGCAGTTCTTCGAGTTCATCAAGGATCGCCACTGCTACCAGGCCGTCCACGACATGTGGACCTACCAGGCGCCGAATGGCCAGCGCGATCCTTGGCAGAAACTGATGCTCAGCCAGGGCTGGGACATCGCCGAGCTGAACGATCGGTTTGGCGAGTGGGCGATGCACAACATCACCTTCGACTACCAAAACCCCGAAGACGGCAGTGACCAGGGCGCCGTCTACCGCCAGAGCTACGGCTCTCTGAACGAAGACCCCGGCAGCCGTACCGCCCGGCGCCTGCGCCGCACTCGCCTGGAAGCCCTAGGCGACGACTGGATGACGACGCGGCGCTTCGTTTCACCCTACTTCTGGGCGCCGCAGCGCTGGGGCTACAACGTCGTCCGGCTGGACGTGGAGGCCGGCGCCACAGAGGTTCACGTCGACTTCCGCGGCGTCGTGCAGGCAGAGGCGGACTCCGACTGGCGCTGGGGCCTGGTGGCAACGAACGCTGGGCTCACCGAGGCCCGCTACAGCCCGCTGGTCAGCGGGAGCGAAGGCAGCCTGAGCTTCTGCGTCAACCAGGGGGAGCTCCTGCTTTTGGTCGTCACAGGGGCACCGTCCACCTACGTGAAGATCCCCTGGGTGCAGCCAGGCGACGGGCCGGCGTATCCATCGCTGTACCGCTACCCCTACATGATTCAGGTGAGCGGGGCCTGGCCCGAGGGCTTCGAAGCGACCGGTTTGTCCGCGTGTCCCAGCGGCACGGTCCGGCACGACAACGGCGGTGGCTGCGCGCCGGCTGGAACCTCGAGCGGCGTCTACGTTGGCCCGTACGCGCGCGTGCTCGGCGGCACGGTCAGCGGAACCGCGCGCATCGAGGACCAGGCTACGGTCGTCAGCGGCACGGTTTCCGGCGGGACCGTGGGCGCGCTCAGCCTGGTCGGCGTGCAAAGCCACCCAGGCCACGGCGCCGCGAGCTTTACGGTCAGCGGCACGGCCGTGCTCCGGGGCACGTTCTATCCAATGGGCTGGTTCGGCAACAATCAGTCGATCAGCGGAAGCGCCCAGTATCTCGGCGACCTCGAGGTGTACTCGAGCAACAAGTCGTCGGGCGTCTTCTATGGGCTGGTGGACGACGGCTGGTCCGGGGTGAGTAGTTCCCCGGAGGTCACCACGCCCCCGCCCTACACCTGGCCCGATTGATCAGAGCTCGACCACCCCGGGAGCACCGTCTCCGCCGTTGCCGCCGGCCGTGTCGAAGCCATTCCCGCCTGCGCCCCCTGCAACCGACACGGTGGCCACGTCGACGAGTGCGGCCTCCAAGAGAACGGTGCCGCCAGCGCCGCCGCCACCGGGACCCGAGTGATCGAAGCAGGTCTCGGTGCTGAAGCCGGCCTCGCATTCCAGGCCAGGCTCGTCCCCAAAGCCGTCGTCACCGCGGGCCAGGATTGCGCCCCCACCGCTGATCGACTGGCCCAGGATCCAGACGATTCCGCCGCCCGCACCCCCCGCGGCGCCCGGTGGATTGTCGACCCGCACGTTGTCGACACCGCCCGAACCTCCGCCCGACCCGAGCAGGAGCCGTCCAGTTGCCGCCACGGCGAGCCCACCCTCGCCGCGGCCTGCGCCATCACATAGATCCAGCGCGCTGGACGGTTGTCCCGCCTCGGCCTGTCCCCCGCCGCCGCCGGCGTTCCCATCCTGCACGCAGCCGTCCGTGGTCTGATCCCCCAGGCCCCCGCCACCGCCGCCGAAGTTCGCCAGCTGGCTCTCGATCCCGGGTCCGGCGATCGATTCCCCTTGTAGCCCGCTCTGGAGCACTTCTAGACGCTCGGCCCCGCCCCGGTAGCCCTTGCCCGAAAGGTCGACCGTGCCGTCGATCACCACGTCGCCCGACACGCGCAGCGCCAGAACGCCGCCGGTGGTGCCATTCCAAGCCGGCGCGGTCAGGGTGGCGCCAACTGCCACGGTCAGACGCTGATACCCCGGCACGCGCTGCAGCACGATGCGCGTGCTTTCGTCCGTCACCAGCGCCGACCAATCGAACGTCGGTGGCGCGACGAACGCCACCTGATCGCCCACGACCTCGCGCACGCGAAGGAGCGCGTGCTCTCCGACGCTCGAAGCATCGGCGGCCGCGGCTTGCATGACCAAGACGAGCACCTCGTCGCCGGCGGAGAGGCAACCCTTCGCAGGAGCCGGTGCCAAGCTCACGCGATCGCCGCTGGTCTCCGTGACCGCGTAGGCGACGAGATCGCCCCCGTCCGCGCAGCTGCGGAGCTCGGAGAGATGCTCCGAGAGATCCAGATCTCCCTGCACCTCGAGCATCGGTGCGTCGACGCTGGGTCCTGCCCCACCGAGCCGAACCTCGACCGTGTCGCAGCCCGCGCCGCACAGCACGACGCCTGCCGTACAACCGAAGGTGCCGACGGCAGCAGACCAGAGCCGGGGACCAGTCGGCCGCCCGGGCATCAATCGCCCTTCAAACGGGCAAGCCCAGCTCGCGCTTCCGGGCCGAAGGGGGAGTCCGGGTACCGCGCGATGAGCTCCTGGAACCCTCGACGCGCGCGCCCCACGTCGCCACGCCGCTCGGCGGCGAGCGCCGCAGCAAGCAGACGGTTCTGCTGATCGAGCTGCCCCTGGCCGCGCGCCGACTGCGATCCGTTCTGTCCGGCTTCCCGCGCCCCTGACTCGCTGGCGACTGCCGGGCCATCGCCTTCCGACCCGGTGCCCTCGGTGCTGCCTTCGACCTGCGCCGAGCCGTCACCCCCCGGCGACTGGCACCCCCATGCGTCGCCCGCCCCGAGTAGCCGTTCCTGTCCCCCACGCTGGACCTTGACGCTGCCCTCTTCGACGCGCACGCAGCTCGGCGTCCCGGCATCGACGAAGAAGCGCGTCCCCACCACGGTGACCAGAGCGTCCTCGGTCTGCACGCGGAAGGTATGCCCCGGGGAGAGCTTCGGCACCGAGAACCCAATCGCGCCTCGCCTGAGCTCGATCAGCTCGCTATCCGCCGCACCGGACTTGCGCGGCGAGAGGACGAACTCGGTTTCGGGAAATGCAGCCAGTGTGGCGCCGGCCGCGGTGAGCAAGCGCGCTCCCCCAGCCGTTGGCGTGCGGAAGCGACTCTCCTCCCCCAGGCGCGAGCCGGGCAGGACCTCGAGCGTTCCACTCTCCAGTCGACCGTCGAGCAGCGTGGCTGCCGGCGCCCCCGCCAGAAGAGGCGCATCGCCCTGGCCGCCGACCTGCCCGGCGCCGACCAGCCAGAACGCGAGGCCGACGCCTGCCGCCGCTGCTAGCAGGCCCGAGACCACGAGCCGCCGACTCCGAGCCCGCGATGCCGCGCGCGCGAGGGGAAGCTCGGCGATTTCGCGCTCGAGCCAGGGCACGAGCCGTGCGCGCTCGGCCTCGACCTCGGCAGGCGGAGCCACCAAGATCGGTGCGCCACGAAGCGCGTCGAGTTCACTGCCACTGCGCTGGGATGTGCTCATGGCCGAACGCCTCCAATCGGTCGTGCCGATCGTCGTTTCAGCTCGAGACGCGCGCGGTGGAGCCGCGCCTGCGTGGCGCTGACCGAGGCGCCCCGTAGCCCCGCAATCTCTTCCACCGGATGGCCCAGCACTTCGTAGAGGACGAGGGTCTCGGCCAGGTCCGGCTTCATGCGACTCAAGATGCCTTGCACACGGCGAAGCTCGATCTGCGCCTCCACGCCGACGTCGGCGCGGGGCCTGACGGCGTGCGGGGGGAGCTCCTCGAGCGGCACGAAGCGCCTGGCTTCACGGGAGCCCGAACGGAGTGCATCGAGCGCAACGTGCGCCGCGATGGCAGAGGCCCAAGTGCGCAGGCTGCTCCTGCCTTCGTACCGGTCCTCAGCCAAGGCGCGCAGGATGCGCTCGAACGTCTGTTGCACCAAGTCGTCGAAATCGCGGTACCGGTTGTGCAGGACACGCCGGAGCGCATGATCGATCGACGGCCGCAGGTGGTCGTAGAGCTCCCCAGCCACACGGGCGTCCCCCCGGCGCAGTGCATCGATGAGCCGGGCCTCGACCTGGCGAGCCTCCAGCCTCTGGACTTCGTAGTCACGGACTTCGTCGGGGCCAGGCACAGGCCGGGGCAAGACAGGCTCCAAGTGGGAAGACGGGAGTGGGCGCATCGCGTCTTTTTCTTGGTCGAGCACCGACATGGAAGCCTTGTGAAAATTGTGGCTCATGGGCGTAGGGAGGCCAGCCTGCCCCCGAAAAGCAGGGAAAACGAGGCGAGCGGCACCTCCCCCTGGGGCTCGGTCCCGACGTACACCGCTACTGCTGGGCCGATCAGTGCCCCCTCCAGGCCTGCGTAGAAGCCGGCACCCAGCGTTGGGAAGCCAAGGCGCAAAGACAGCGCACCTCCACCGCGCAGCACCGACGCGTCCAAAGGCTCGCTCAGCCCACCCCCGAGCTGCAGCTCCTCGATGCGGCCTTGGCCGATGGCGAGCAGCGACAGGCCGTGGGCGCGCGGCAAGAGCTCGAAGCCGGCACCCAAGCTCAGACCCAGCCGACTCGCATCGAGCCCTCCCGAGAGCGCCGTGTCTCCGCGGGCGCCAGCCAGCAGCGCCAGCCGCGGGAGGACGAAGAAGCCCACTTCTGCCTGACCACCCAGGTGAACCGAAAGCGCGCCCAAGGGCGCCGTACCGTAGGCGCCGACATCGAGCAGCCAGACTCGCCTGCGCGGCTCCGTAACTTCCGGCGCGCGGATGTCGCTCGGCTCGGGAGGCTCGGGTTCGGGGGCAGGGGGCGGCCGCACCGGAGCGGGCTCGGGGGCTCCTGCGGCCGCGGACCGCTCGAGATCCGCAGCCAGCGCCGCCACCAGCACACCTGCCGCAATCCCACGCTGCTCGGCGCTGTCCTCCGCCGCAAACTCGAGACGGCGCGTGGCCGGCTCGGCATCGTTCCCCTGCACGCTGACCACGACCGCGGCTTCCTCCACACGGACGAGCGCCGAGAGTGGCTCCTGCTCAGCCCCAGGCGCGCCCGCCTCCGTGCAAGCGGAGCTGCCGAGCGCAGCGCGACAGCCCGACATCACGCGCTCGCGCGTGCCTTCTTCGCCCCCTTCGACCGCAATCGTCACCAGAAGCAAGACCGGCGCCGAGGGCCACACGCTGCCCAGGATATCAGAACGGCGCCCGCTGGTCTCGCGGCAGCGAGGAGCCGAGCGAGCTCAAGAAGTCGGTGACGCGGGTCACGACGGCGTCGTCGGCGAGAACGCGGGAGTGGCCGAGACCCACGGTTTCCAGGTAGTCGAGGCCCCGGAAGCTCGCGGCGAGGCTACGGCTGATGGCGACCGGCACGCGGCGGTCGTCCCGGTCGTGAATGAGCAGGGTGGGTGCCCCCACGGCGAGCCCATGCTCGATCCTGGCATCATCGCGTTCGAACTTGGCCTGCGTCTGCACCCGAGCGGCCACCTGCTCGCGCATGCGATCGTCGAAGCGAAGCGCGACCTGGAACTGGTCGAGCGCGAAGTCGAACGACGGCATGGGCGAGAGCAGCACCAAGCCTTTCGGGGCGACGCGGCGCGAGCTCATGGCGGCGGCGAGCCCACCGAGCGAATGGCCCACCACGGCCAGGGTCGGACCGTGATCCCGCGCGATGGCCTCGATCACACGCATGAACTGCGCAGCGCTGGTCGTGCGTCCGGGTGAGGAGCCGTGAGCGGGCGCGTCGAAGGTCGCCACGCGAAGCCCGGCGCTGAGCAAGCGCTCGCGGAGCGCCGCGAACTGCCCACTCGCTCCCGACCAGCCGTGCGCCAGAATCACCAGCGGCCCTTGGCCGCTCACCTCGAAGCTCGCTCGCTGCCCATCGACACGCACGGTCGTGCGCGCACCGCCTGACTCGAGGCTCGGCAGACGCTTCCAGGGCAGGAGAAATCGATCGCTGAGCACGCGTGCGCTCACGCCCGGCAACGCTCGGTAGACCCAGGGCAAGAAGGCGGCGGCCGGAGCCCAGGGTGGAGCGGTGGCATGCGCCGCGGACGCGCCTGTGGGATTCGAGGTCGATTCGGTGGACAGGCTCATTCTCGTTCCTTTCGTCCCGCCGCCGCGAGCAGACGGTCGAATGCAGTCCGGGCACGCTGACGCGCGCCGGCGCGACGCAAGAGACGAGCATCGAGGTGGAACTCGAGCGCGATGCCGTGCATCTCGCTCGCCCGCTGCTCCGCGTCGCCAGGCTCGAGGTGCCCCTCGGCCACGGCCAAGGCCCAGGTCTTCTCCAGGGCCTTGTAGAGCGCGTCGAACCAAGCCACGAGCGCGGTGCGGACCGGCCCTTCGCGATCGTCCCACTCGATGGCGCTCGACAGGAAGACACAGCCCCGCCGCTCGCGGAGCGAAATCCAATCGAGCCAACGTTCGAACACGGCCTCGAGCCGCGATAGCCCTCGGGGCTCGGCCACGGCAGGCACGAACACGGCGCGACTGAAGTCATCGGCCGCCCAAGCCAGCACGGCCAGCTGCAAGTTCTCCTTGGAGCCGAAGTGGGCGAAGAGCCCGCTCTTCGACACGCCGAGCTGCTCCGCCAGCTCGCCGATGGTCAGCCCTTCGAGTCCCACCCGTCCGGCCACCTGATACGCCTGCTCCACGACGCGGTCCCTCGAGCGAGCGCCCTTGGAGCGGGCTGTCTCGCTCACGCCGGGCCCCGACGACGCAGGAGGCGGAGCCACGTCGGACGGCGACCGGGCTGGGGCCGCGCGCCGCGGGCGAGGCCTTCTCGGTCGGGGCGGGCTGCTGATCATGTCCCCATTAATAGAACGAACGTTCGTTTTTGCAAGCAAGGCACTCGGGAGAGCCTTTTCTGGCCTTCTCTGGGCGCTTCTCGGCCGGAAGGGACGACCGAGGCGCGCTCGCGGCCGAGAGGCCCGTTTTCCCGACCGAGCGCTGCGGAGCGGGGAGTAAGCTCCGAACGATGAAGTCCACGATCGCCATGCGGGTGGTGCTCGCCACCGTCATTTCGGCCACTGCCCTCGCCCAGCTCGGCTGCGCCACACGCAAGACCAGGGCAGAAGCAGCGGCCGCGGAGAGCTACGAGGACCCGGAGTCGAGCCCACAGACCATCGCTCCCGAACCCGCAGAGGAGCCCGCCCCCGCCGAGCCAGCAGCGGAGCCTGCTCCCGCCGAACCCGGCGCAGCTGCCCCGGCCGGAGCTGCCCCGGCTGCCGCGGGCGAGGACGACGTGTGGACCGAGGACACCAGCCCGACCGTGGCGCCTGCGTCCACGGCCGCGGCCAACCAAGCGGAAACGCGCACGCCGGAAGTGATTCGAAAGTTCGTGCTCGAACGGCGCGAGAAGGTGCGACCTTGTTACGACCGCGCGCAGGCAGGGCGACCGAACTTCAAGGGCGACGTCATGATGCGCTTCGTGCTCAGCCCAAGCGGCATGGTGCAGAAGATCGAGTACTCGGCGAAGGAGAGCACTCTCTACGCGCCGGACGTGGGCGAGTGCATCGCCAAGGAGATGAAGACCTGGCAGTTCCCTGCTTCCTCGCGGGGCATGGAGACCAAGGTCGGCTACCCCTTCAACTTCAATCCGCGCTCCAAGTAGCACCCTGCTAGCGGCGCTTGGTCAGGCCCAGCACCAGGAGCGGCTGCCGGCTGGTCTCGAAGCGCAGCCGATCGCCCAAGCGCACGGACAGCGCCCGGTACGGTCCGTCCAGAAAAACACGCGCGCTCTGCATCTTGGAGACGATGGTGACGCGGCTCTGTTCCGGTACGACCCGCGACAAGAGCGCGTAGCTACGATCCCCACCCAGATACGGCTCGCGCACCACGAACTGCAGCTTGCGCGAGGACAAGGGCAGCACCTTGCCCCCCGCAGAATGAATGGCGGCCGTCGATCCGGCAGCAGGGCCAATCCAAACGCCGCTCGACTTTTGCTCCTCGCGGCGACCTCCCACCCGCAGAATGTAGTCCGACGTGGCCGCAGGTTCGGAATGGCAGAACAGCGCTTCGTTCAGCACGCGCTCGGAGCGCAGCTGGTCGTTGATGTAGACGGCCATGCGCGCCAGAACGGCTGCCCGCAGCTTGCCGGCCAGGGCCGCGTGGATCATCGGCATCAGGTCGTGCCGGGTGGCAGCGCAGAAGAAGCCGACGCTGTAACCCGGAGCACTGTTGATGCCCAGGATGGGTACGTCACGCACGGAATGTGACGCCGCCAGAAGCGTGCCGTCGCCGCCGACCGTGATCACCAGATCGCTGCCACTGGGATCGAACTCCGCGTGCGGTCCGTGCAGAAATAGCGCGTCGGCACCGAGCGCGCTCAGCGCGGCGTCGACCGCCTGCAGCGTCTTCTCGTGCTCGACGTGAGCAGGTCGCCACTTCTTGACGGCCTCGTGTCGACCGCGCAGGAGCGCGTGCGCTCGGGCGTCCGCCTCGCCACGGGAAAGCCGTCCCAGCGCGGAGCGCTTGGCCACCACGATCACCCGCGGCCGCACACTGCCACCCTTCTTGCTCATGCGTCCTGCTCCATGTGGCCGTCCGTGAGGTCGTCCGCGAGCCGGCGCAGGGCGAGCTCGGTCTTGGCATCCATGAGCTGCCCGGCCCGAATGGCGACGAGGAGCGCCGTCAGCGGCACCGCGACGAGAGCGCCGGCCGCCTCGAGGGCCGAGCCATCCAGCGTGGGCTTGCTCTTGGGCTCTGGGTCCACCTTCGCAGCGAAGAAGTAGTGGCGCTCAGCAATCACGCCAGGCGCCGGATAGGTCGGAGGACCCAGCGCTCGCAGGTCTGCGAGCGCAACGTCGAGGCCTGTCTCCTCGAGCAACTCCCGCTGCGCTGCCTGCCGAATGCCGAGCGCGGACATCTCCTCCGGTTCAATCAGACCCGCGGGCACTTCCCACAGTCCCTCTCGTCCCGGTTCGGACAGCGGTGAGCGCTCCGGATCGCGCAGCGTGACGGGCGGACGAACCGCGCTCCTGAGCACGATCCAGACCTCCCTTCCCGCCGGGGTGCGAACCTCGAAGTAGGGAACGACGACGACGGCGTCGAGCGCAGCTCGGTCGACCTCATCGTAGGTCAGACGGCCCAGGTCGGTGCCACCTGCCGACACGCTGAGGACCCGACTGCGTCGCCAGAGAAATCCCCGAGCGCCGTCCGAGCGATCCTCTTCCACACGGAGCTCGACCGGGGGAAGCGGGGGAAGCTCGGCGCAGCGCTGCATCGCGGCGGATGTTGCAGCGCATGGGAGAAAAAGACTACACCCCAGGGTGGCGATGCGACGGAAGGCCCAGACCATGGCAGCGCTCCTGGGGCTGTCCTCTGCGCTCGCCCTCGGCACGGGGTGCAACAAGAACCGCGGCTTGGAGAGCGCCTTCTCCCCGAGCTGGCGCGCCGAGGGGCAGCAGTCGACCCGCACGGCAGAGGGGCAAGCGCTCCTTGCGCGTTTGGCCAAGCTCGAGCCCGTACCCCCCGTTCCAGCGGCGGTGGGCGTCACCGGCCGTGGTCTGCGCGGCCGCGCTCTGCCCGGTGGTGTCGTCTGGCACTACGTCGGCCCGGTCGATGTATTGCCCAGCCTGGTCGGCGATCGCGTCGGCTTCTCCGGCGACGGCATCGTCACGGTTCTGGACACCAAGACCGGTGAGCGTCGCTTTCACGTGCCCGTCGCCGGGCGTCGGCTCGAAGGCTTGGCCTACGACGGCGATCACTACGCGATGCTGCTCGTCGACAGCGACGACGCGCGCCCGGACGAGCTCCGGATCGTGGACGACGAGGGCAAGACCCTGTTCGTCGCGGCAACCACGAGCCGCCTCGGCACCCCATTTGCGCTCGGGGGCGTCACGCTCATGCCTTGGAACCGGCAGTACGTCTCGGCGTTCGACATCGAAACGGGCAGCTCGCTTGGGCGGCTCTTGGTGCGCGACGCCATCCACCGTGTCGACACCAGCGCCGGGGCGCTATGGGTCCTGGGAGCCGGCGCGTCCCGTGTGGACGAGGAGCTCTTGGCGTCCGTGGGGGAAAAGGCCCTCAAGCTCACGCCGCCCAGCCTCCCCGGCGAACCGCCCTGGCCCATCGACGGTTCCAAGCCGCGGCCGCCCAAGTCGCAGCCCGTCGCGCTCTGGGCCGTGCCGAGCTTCGATGGCCAGACTCGCTTCCTCGGCGACGCGTATGCCTACGGGTACTACGAAGTCGTGCTGGGTCTGAGCGCCCACAGTCAGCGCGTGAAGTGGGCGAACTTCTTTCCGCGCGGCATGGTCGGTAGCGGGGCGAACGAAGACGGCATCACGGCTTGCCTGGAGGACGGCAGCATCTGGCAGGTGCGTTGGTCGGATGGACAGACCAAGCGCATCGACAGCCTGGACACCCGACTCAAGGGCTGCGCCGTCACTGCGGTTCGAGGCGAGGTCAGCGGTCGCCGCAAGGGAGACCTGGCGATCCAAGTCCGCGAAACCATCGCTGGCACAGGCGCAACCATGGCGAAAGTTCACGAGTTCTTGCTCGCAGACTTGGCTCGTTCGGAGTCGGCGCGCGCGACCCACGCTCTGCTCGCCATCGCCCAAGATCCGGTGACGTCGAGCGGCTTGGCCGAGCGCGCAGCCGAGTACCTGGCGCAGCGTCGAACCGGCTCCGGCGCGATGATCCGGGCGCTGCGCGACAACCTGCCGATAGCCCAGCCCGCGCCGACCCAGCCCGAACCTACCCAGCCCGCGCCGACCCAGCCCGAACCAACCCCGCCGGCGGAGGAGCCCACGACAGCCGAGCCGGCGGAGGAGACAGAGGACTCTTCCGATCTCGACCTGACGCTGCCCACCGCCCGCAAGCGCCCACCCCCGGTGGCGGCCTTGGCCGAGGCCCTGACCCGCATGAACGCTCGCTCGGCCGCCAACGTGCTGTCGCTCCAGCTGACCCTACCCTCGATCGACGGCGCCGATTCGAGGGCGGTGATCACCGCGCTCGGCACGCTCGGGGGAAAGAAACAGCTGGCACCGGTGCGTGCGTTCTTCGTGAACTTCAAGAACGGGGGAGGCGACAGAGCCATGCTCGAGGCGCTGCTGCTCGCAGCCAAATTCCTGCTCCAGCACGGCGGCCCGGAGGAGCACGCGCTCGTTCTGGCAGCGAAAACGGACGTGCTCACGCATCCGGATTTGGCAAAGTCCTTGGACGGTCTCGCCCTCGAAGCCCCGGCGGAACCTGGCGCGGAGACCGCGCCCGACCAGCCACCCACTGTGCCCCCGTCGAACAGGCCCCCGTCGAAAGCCGCTCCGCCTGCGAAGACCACACCCCGCTCGAAAGCACCCTGAGACACGCGCCATGTCCTTCATCACCGACCACACGGGAGAGCTCGAAGATGCCATCGATGCCATCCTGGAGAGCTACGAGCCGAACCTGGCCATCAACAACCTGGAGAGCGCCGCGCTGCCCAACCGTCGTGCGGTGATCGAAGCCTTCGAGCATCTGGCTCCGATCATCTACCTCGGCTTCTATTCGCTGCGGCCGCTCTCACGCGCCAACCTTCGCTACTCGCTGAGCGAGCACGTCTACCCAGCCTACGAACGGCTGTGCGAGCAGATCCACCGTGCCGTCAGCTACGAGGAGCGGGCCGGGCGCATGAATGCAGAGGCAGTCGAGTTCGCACACCAGGCTGCCATCTCCCTCTTCTATCAACTGCCCGCACTCCGCGAGACGCTCAACGAGGACGCCGTCGTCGCTTTCCAGCTCGACCCGGCGGCCCGGAGCGTCGAGGAGGTCGTGTTCAGCTACCCGACCTTGGTCGCCATCACGGCGCACCGCGTCGCGCACGTTCTCTATCAAGGCGGCGTGCCGATGATCCCGCGCATCTTGAGCGAGTACGCCCATTCCCGCACCGGCATCGACATCAACCCCGGGGCGAAGATCGGCAAGCGTCTGTTCATCGATCACGGCACCGGCGTCGTCGTCGGCGAAACGGCCGTGATTGGCGATGACGTGCGCCTGTACCAAGGAGTGACGCTGGGTGCGCTCAGCACCAGGCGCCAAGCACCCGGGCCCGATGGCCGTCACCACAAGCGCCACCCGACCATCGAAGACCGAGTCACCGTCTACTCGGGCGCCACCATCTTGGGCGGCGATACGGTGGTCGGCGCAGACTCGGTCATCGGCGGCAACGTCTGGCTCGTGCGCTCCGTGCCGCCCGGCTCCAAGATCTTCGGTCGCCCCAGGCTCGAGCCCGACGAAACCGAAATGTGAGCGGAGCGGCCCGCCCCGACCGAGGCCGCGCTTCAGACGATGCAGAGGGGGTCGGCATCGGCCGCCGACACGCGCACCTCGAGCCCCGGGCACGCCCGCTCGAGACGCTCGGCCAAGAGGGGCAAGTAGCCCCGCTCGCTGTTCGTGTGGTCGGTGAGCACGACGGCGGTTCCACGCGCCCTTCGCGCCAGCACGTCGTGGTGCCGCATCTCCCCGGTGAGCAGAAGGTCGACCTGACCGACTCGCTGAAAGAGCGAGCCGCCAGCGCCCGGACACACCGCCAGCGTGCGCACCAAGGCGTCCCCTTCCGGCGCGGCCAGCCGGACCTGGGAAAGGCCCAGGTGCTGCTTGATGCGCGCGATCGCCTCGCTGAGGGGCAGCGGCTCAGCCAAGGTGACGAGCCGTCCCGCGCCCAGCTCGGGGCTGCTCGCCGCGGGCACGATGGGGTGCAGACTGCCAGGACCGCAAGCAGCCCCCAGCCATTCGGCCATGCCGCCCGCCGCGGCATCGAGCGCCGTGTGCGGTGAGTAGACCGTGAGTCCGCGCAAGCAGAGCTCGTGGATCAAGCGCTCGGCTGGTACGCCACGGCGCAGCCGCTTCAGGCCTTCGAAAATCGGTGGGTGGTAGGCCACGATCAGGTCGACCGAGGCGGCGACGGCTTCTGCCAGTGTCTGCTCCGTGAGGTCGACGGTGCAGAGCGCGCGAGACAACGCTGGCGCCGCTCCGGCCGGATGCGGATCGACGATGAGGCCAACGTTGTCCCAATTTTCCGCCAGCTCGAGAGGCGCCAGCTGCGAAAGGGCCAAAAGAACATGCGCAGCACTGGCAGGCATGGGGCCACGGTAGCAGGGCGCGGGTTGCCCCAGCGCACCCTTTCGCGCAAAGTGGGGGAACTTGACCATGCGCTCCCTGCTTCGCCTTCTCACCGCCTCGCCCCTTCTGTCCTCGTCGCTCGTTTTCGCTTCGGTTCTGGTCAGCGCGAGCGCGTGCAGCAGCACGCCTACGCCGCCCGTCGGGAGTGGTGGCAGCGCCTCCGGGGGCGGACCCGGCAGCGGCGGAATCACGGGCTCGGGCGGTGCCGGTTCGGGCGGAGTCGTCGGCAGCGGCGGTGCAGCAACGGGCGGCGGCACGGGTACGGGCGGAGCCAGTAGCGGCGGCGCAAGCACTGGCGGCGCGGCCTCGGGCGGCGCGGGCAGCGGCGGCGCGGGCACTGGTGGCTCGGCCCCCTATGCCTTCACCTGCCCGCCGGGCTCGGAATCCATGACGCCCAACCTGAGCGGCACGCCGACGGCGCTGCCCGGGACCTTCCCTCAGGTCCCCGGTGGCGGGATCACGTCGAATGCCATCATCGAAGGTCCGGTCTGGTTCAACAACACGCTCTACGTCTCGCAGATGCGCGACTACGGGCCGCTGAATCCGTCGCAGATCCTCATGCACGACGGGAGCAACTACCAGGCTTGGTTCCCGGACTCGCTCACCAATGGCATCGCTCTACGTGAAGATGGAGTCTTCGTGGCCGCTAGCCACGGCGTCGGCGGCCTAGTGGAGATCGACCCGACGGCGACCAGCCCGAATGCGGTCACCTTGATCGCCGACTACATGGGGAATCGTCTGAACTCCCCCAACGACCTGGTGATCCGAAGCGACGGCCACATCTACTTCACGGACCCTAGCTGGCAGTGCGGCGACCCGTGCGACGACCAGGCCGACAATCGGGTCTACCACTATCCGGCGGGCGGCGGTGCGCTGGAAGCCATCGCCACCGGTCATGACCAGCCGAACGGGATCACGCTCTCGCTCGATGGAACGCAGCTGTACGTGGGGGGCCAATCGAACATCGAAGTCTACACGCTCGACGGCACCACGGGCGCGGTCACAGCTGGGCCCGCTCAGTTCAACGACGTGGGCCTGAACGAGGTCGATGGTCTCAGCATCGACTGCGCCGGGAACATCTACGTCACCGCGGGCGGCAACCTGACGGTGCTCGATCCCGACGGCGGGGAAGTCGACACCGTCGACGTGCCCAATGCGACCACCAACGTCGCCTTCGGTGGCCCGAGCAGCACGACGCTCTACATCACGACCAGGGCCGACGCGGGGGTCTATTCGCTCGACGTCGGCATCCCCGGCTCCCCGTACTGATGGCTGCCGAGGTCCGCGCCTGGCTGTGCGACCTCGACGGCACCCTGTACAGGGCCGGCGGCGTGAAGTGGCGGATGGCGCTCGAGCTCACCCTGACTGGCCCGCAGCACATTCCCCTGCTGCGCGCCTTTCGCCACGCTCACGAAGCACTGCGCAGCGAACAGATCGACGACCCTGCGCTCGAGTTCTCGCCGAGCCCGTTCGATGAGCAGCTGCGTCGAGTGGGCGGCCCTGCCCAGGAGCGCGCGCGCCAGGTAGTGCTGGACTGGATGGTCGAGCGACCCGGCAAGTGGCTCCGGCGTGCGCTCCGGCGTGCGCTGGTCGAGGACATCCAGACGTTTCGCGCCCAGGGTGGCCTGACGGCCATCGTCAGCGACTACCCCGCGCGGCGAAAGCTCGAGGCGATGGGCCTCTCCGAGATGTTCGACGTGGTGGTGGCGAGCGGCGAGCACACGACGCTCCGCCGCCTCAAGCCGGCACCAGACGGGTACCTGCAGGCCGCCAGCGAGCTCGGCATCAGTCCGGCCGAGTGCCTGGTGCTGGGCGACAGGCAAGACGCCGACGGAGAGGCGGCTCGCCGTGCCGGAATGCCTTTCCGCTTGATCGGCTGAGGGTTTGATTGGAAAAGGGCCGAGCGTGATGCTCGAGCTCTACTACTCCGAGACCAGCCCCTACGCGCGCAAGGTGCGCGTGATGCTGCTGGAAAAAAACGTCGCCTTCACCGGCGTCGACGTCCGGCAGGGTGAGCGCAAAGCCAAGGACAAGAACCCGCTCGGCAAGGTGCCCACACTGCTGGTGGACGATGTGCCGCTCTACGACTCGGTCGTGCTCACCGAGTACTTGGACGCCGCCTTCCCAGAGCCGCCGCTTCTGCCTCGAGGCGCCCTGGAGCGCGCGCAGGTCCGCTGCTGGGAGGCGCTCGCCGACGGCATCTCGGACGTCTTGATCCCCGTCGTGCAAGATCGCAAGCGCCCGCTCGAGCTGCAGGATCGTGCGTACGCTGAGGTGCTGCTCGGTAAGGCGCGCGCCAGCCTGGAGCACCTGGAGCGAGCCGTCGGCCAGAAGCGGTACCTGCACGGCGACGCGCTGTCGCTTGCCGATATCGCCGTCGTGTCGGCCCTGGGCTACGCCAACCTGCGCTTGCCCGAGCTGCTCCCCGGTTACGTAGAGCTCGAGCGCTATCACCACGCTCAGCTCGAGCGCGAGAGCCTGAGAGCGACGGTCCCGCCCAACCTGCCGCCGCTCTGAGGGCGCGGGGCGTTGCTCATGCCGCTGCAGCCCTCATGGCGGGGCAGCGTTCATGCCGGGGTAGCGCTCATGCCGCAGCAGTGGCTCATGCCGTCGCGGAGCTCGGTGCGGTGCTGCGCAGGCGCGGCGTCCAAGCCACGACCTGATTGCGGCCCGAGCGCTTCGCTACGTAGAGGGCTTCGTCCGTGGCCTTGAACAGCTGCGCGTAGTCGCTGCCGGAAGCCGGGAACGTCGCCACGCCGATGCTGGCCGTCACCGACAGCGGACCCAGCTCGGTCTGGAACGTGGTGCTTTCGAGCTCGCGCCGAATGCGCTCGGCGAGATTCCTCGCTCCTGCCTCGTCCGTGTGCTCGCAAACGATGACGAACTCTTCACCGCCGAAGCGACCGACGATATCGGTGTCTCGCTTGATGCGCTTGAGCACTTCACCCATACCCTTGATCACCACGTCGCCCACGTCGTGTCCGTAGGTGTCGTTCACCTTTTTGAAGTGATCGATGTCCGTCACCAAGATGCTGAGCACCTTCTTGAAGCGGGCCGCTGCGGCAAGCCGCTTCTCGGCTTCGGCGATCAGCGTGCGCTTGTTCAAGAGTCCGGTCATGCCGTCGGTGGTCGCCTGCTCCTCGAGCCGCTTCACCATGCGGGCGTTGGAGAGCGAGACGGCCATGTGACTGGCCAGAACCTCGAGCGGCGGCCGCACGCTCTCGGAGAAAGCGCCTGTTTGGCTCGAGCCCAAGACGAGCGTGCCGAGCACCCGATCCGCGACGGCCAAGGGCAAGACGAGCAGCGAGGGCATTTTCGGCGGCGCCAGCCCGACTGCGAACACAGTTTGGCGGGAAGGGTCGTACTCCCCGCGATACGGCAGCGCGTGCCGGTTCGCCACCACCATGGACACTAGGCCTGCGTTGTGGCGAAAGGTCCGTTCGACGAGACCGGCGGCGCCCTCACCGCTCACGGCGACGATCTCGTGGGCGCCGTCCTTGCGGTGAAACAGGGTCACCGCCGCAAAGTCGAAGGCCGCCACTTCGCGCGCACTCTCCACTGCACTCTCGATCACCTCGGCCTCGGTGCTGGCGCCAGCCAGTGCCTGCACGGCGCGGTACAACTTCGCTTGCTCGCGGTGGACGCGAGACAGGGCGGAAAACACGCGCTCGTTTTCCATCGCCCGCAAGAGGAAGCTCGATGCATGCGCGAGCTCGCCGAGCTCCTGCTCCGAGAACGGCTTCTCTTCACTGCGGTCGGCAAGGAGGACCCCGCGCACGTGCTGACCCTCCAGCACGGGAACGGCGGCCAGGGCCCCGACTCGCGTCGCGCCATCGTAGACGACGGCGTGGTGAGCGGCCCGCGGACCGGAAACGGTGATCGGCTGCCGCCGCTCGAGCACGGCGGCGAAGAGCCCTTCCCCGGCGGGGAAAGCCGCCTGAACGACGGGCACGTCGGCGTCAGCCTCGAACACGCTGAGCGTCTGCCCTTCGAGCTGAAGGAGGCACACTCCCTGGAGCCCAAGACTGCCCTTGAGCAGCCGCAGCGCATAGCGCGCAGCCTCCCCGACCTCACCGACTGCCGACTGCAAAGCTCGCTCGTCCGCTCGCTCGTCGCCGGCGCCAAGCAAGCGATAGGCGCGTGCTGCCCCGCGCAGCTTGTCGAACTCGGCGTGAAACAGCTCCCGGCTCACGCGGCGGACGCGCTCGATCTCGGCGCGGAACAGCACGGCGTTCAGCACGGTGAAGCCACCCAAGAAGGCGAGCCGCGGACAGAGAGACCAGAAGTCGGTCTGCCCGAGCGCCACCGCTCGCAGCCCGGCCTCGGTCAGGGCTGCCAAGATGACCACCACGGCGGCCGCGAGTGGCCGCGAGCAGGCGGCTGCCACCATCATCATCACGTAGATGACGGGGTAGTACGGTCCGTCGAGCCCCTGGGGCAGCTCGAGCACCAGAGCGTAGGCAAGGACGGTCAGGCTGGTGAAGAGCGCGATGTCGGCGTCACCCCGCGTGCGCTTGGCCAAGGCAAGCCCCTGCCGCACGACGTTCAGAGCCAGTGCGGAGAGGGCAAGCAGGCTGACCCAGGCCGGCGGCGGATCGGTGGCCCAGGCAACCAGGTAGATGGACAGGCCGACGGAGACGAGGGTCCCCGCGAGCCGCCTCGACACTTGTTGCAGGTGGATCGAGGCGACGACCAGGGGATCCATGAGTCGCTTGGAGGTAACAGTAGAGGCGCTCCCCGGACCACTTTTCGGCCCCACTCTTTGCCATCCAAAACGGCCTGTGAAACCTTGGTGCTCGTGCGCGTCGGCCTGCGTCTTCAGCTCCTGTTTCTGCTCGGGGCGCTGCTCCTAGCGGCATTCTTGCCGCTGTTCTTCGCCACCTCCACCTACACGCGGGTCGCCCTGGAGCGGCAGGAGCGGCGCTCGGCGCTCCACCTCGGGCGTTCCATCGCCGCCGTCTTGACCACGACGCGGCGCCAGCGCGACACCGAGGCGCTCTTGGCGGAAGCCAGCCGCCAGGTCAGCTCGGGAGCCGTCCAGGCCATCGCCATCTACGACGCCGAAGGACGCGCGATCGCCCGCGCTGGTGAG
>Ga0315912_10002230_pt1 | contig 21200 bp, 18 predicted proteins | sample VfabasoilMG_FD_204469 | JGI IMG/M metagenome (GOLD analysis project Ga0315912, IMG submission 204469) | Garden soil microbial communities collected in Santa Monica, California, United States - V. faba soil | ecosystem: Environmental > Terrestrial > Soil > Garden | place: USA: California...
AGAACCATAGCAGCGGGGCAATCATGAGAAACGTGGGGTCACCCACGTTGTAAATCGTGGCTGCGAAGTGGTTGATGACAATGCCGGCATACCGGTTGTGAAAAATGCTGAACGTGATGGCCAGCATTAGCACCGAAAGAAAAATATTCGCGCGGCTTTTGCGAACGCTCCGGTTGTTGATGAGCAGCACCACAAAAATGCCGAGCAGGATACCACCATAAATCAGAATCTGGAAAAGCTGTTCGAGGAATAAAGCCAAGGGCGGTGCGCGTTTGGTCTCAAAGGTAGTTCAAAACTGTGTGTCCATTGGCGAAAAGGAGTCCATTGGGATGCAGTTGGACGTTCTAGATTTTTATGCGGCCCCCTACTCGCCAACCCACGCACGCCTCGCAGCAGGGCTCAGACAGTTGCCGTACTGGGGTATGTTCGCACTCCGAAGAAATCATCTGATTTCAAATGATCAACAACCGAGTATTGGATTTCTTGTCTGAAATGGTTGTGCATGAGTAAGTATTATACATTCTTCAAATAGTTTTTGCCCGAAGCCTGAGGCTATTTACAATTACAGAAACAGAACTCAAACTCATGGCCAACGCTGCCAACATGGGACTTAGGAGCCACCCAAAAAAAGGATATAATACACCTGCTGCGATTGGGATGCCGATTACATTGTAGATGAAGGCAAAAAATAGATTTTGTTTGATGTTGCTCATTACTGCCGCACTTAGCTTTCTTGCCCTAATAATTCCAAGCAGGTCTCCTTTCACTAATGTGATTCCGGCACTTTGAATAGCTGCATCCGTTCCTGTGCCCATTGCAATGCCCACATTTGCCTGAGTCAATGCAGGTGCATCATTTATACCATCTCCGGCCATGGCAACTACTTTACCGCTTTGTTGTAGCTCTTTTACCTTTTTAAGTTTATCGGCAGGGAGATAATCAGCCTCATAACCATCAAGGCCTAATTCCTCGGCAACTCCTTTGGCCGTATTTTTATTATCGCCCGTGAGCATGATCACTTTTAACCCTTGCTTTTGCAGTTCCTGAATCGCACTCTTCGAATTCTGTTTTATAGGATCAGACACGCTTACATATCCCGCTATTTGATTATCGATAACCACATACATGACAGTTTCGCCATTCATTTGCCTATGCTCAATTTCTATTTGGTTTGCCTCGGGAAGAATCAAATTCAGAGACTTTACAAGCTTTGCATTACCGATAGAAACCTTCCTGGAATTTACAGTTCCATTAATACCATGACCTGTTACGGATTCAAAATGCTCAACATGGCCGGGCTCAAGTTTCTTAGCTCTTGCGGCACTCAAAATTGCTTCGGCCAGAGGGTGTTCACTATTTGATTCAAGTGAGGCTGCGTTGCGTAAGATTTCGTCTTCACCAATTGAAGGATTAAATGACTTTACTGATTTTAAAGAAGGCTTCCCTTCTGTGATTGTTCCAGTCTTATCAATTACCAGCACATCTACTCTTTTCATTTCTTCGATCACCTTTGCTTCTTTAATAAGGACACCAAACGTGGCACCTCTGCCTGTTCCTACCATGATAGACATCGGTGTGGCCAAACCCAAGGCACATGGGCAAGCAATGATTAGCACTGCTACAGCATTCGCGAAGGCGAATACAAGTGCAGGATCAGGTCCCCAGATGGCCCAAATAACAAACGACAAAATTGCGATTGCAACAACGACAGGCACAAAATATCCTGAGATCTTATCTGCCAAATTTTGAATGGGCGCTTTGGAGCGGCTTGCTTTATTGACCATGTCAATAATCTGTGCTAGTAAAGTATCTGCGCCAATCTTCAACGCTTTCATTTCAAAACTTCCGGTTCCATTTACAGTGCCCCCGGTAACACGATCACCTTCGTTTTTCTCAACCGGCATAGGTTCACCGGTAATCATGGACTCGTCCACAGAGCTATGACCCTTCGTTACTTCGCCATCCACAGGGATTTTTTCACCGGGCTTGATTTTCATTATGTCATTTAATACCACATGTTCTAATGGAATATTTTGTTCCTGACCATTTCGGATAACCGTGGCTTCAGGTGGAACTAAATTTAGCAAAGCGCGAATGGCGCTGTTGGTTTGTCCACGTGCTTTCAACTCCAATACTTGCCCTAGTAATATAAGGGATAGGATCACAGTAGCTGCTTCAAAGTATAAGTGAACAGCTCCATCCATTTTAAATTCATCGGGGAATAACTCGGGGAATACCAGGGCCACTATGCTAAACAAATAGGCTGCACCAGCTCCCAAAGAAATAAGGGTCCACATATTTGGTGACCAGCGTATCACAGATCGATATCCGCGTTTGAAAAAATCGACACTACAATAAAAAATTACAGGCGTGGATAGAATAAACTGAATCCACCCCCAAGTGGTTTTAGATGCGATTTGAGTGAGATGGAGTCCCGTCATTTCACCCATAGCGATTAGGAATACTGGGATCGTAAATGCCGTGGCCATCCAAAATCGCTTTAGCATTGCTTTGTAGGCAGCCTCTTCCTCTTCGTTGTCTTTTTGAACAATTTTAGGAACTAATTCCATTCCGCAGATCGGGCAGCTACCCGGTTCGTTTCGAACTATCTCGGGATGCATTGGGCATGTGTATTCCTTGCTGCTCGTTTTCAGTTTCTGTTCTTTCACCAAGTGCATTCCACAAACAGGACAATCTCCGGGCTTGGAATATTTTTTATCTCCTTCACATAGCATCGGGCAATAGTATTCGCCCTGATTGCTTTGAACCGAAGGCGAGACTCCTTGCTTACTCCCGCTCTTATTAATAAGAGGCATTGGAGAAAGTTTAGGCTCCATTTTCCCTAGTGTTTCTCCTTTAGGTACTTTGACCAGGTGCATTCCACACACAGGACAATTTCCTGGTGCTGGATACTTCTTGTCTCCCTCGCATAACATCGGACAGTAGTACTGATCACCTTCATTACTTTTTTTGGGGGTCGTTACTTCTTGCTTGTGTATGTGGGCTGGCTCTCCTTCCGATTTATTAAGCGGTACTAAGTTCATCCCGCACTTTGGGCATTTCCCGGGTGAATCTTTGATTACTTCGGGATGCATCGGGCAGGTGTATTTGTGATGGTCTAAGTGTTCCATATCTTATTTCAATTTTGAAGCGGTGAAATATCCTTTCAGTTGAAAGATTGCAGGAATGAGTGTAAGCAAAGCGAGAACGACAACCAGGGTTGGCATTCTCTTTTCAATAATCTGGTACATGAATGCGTGGACGACTGTAAGCAGAAAAAACAAATAGCTGAACTGCTGAATTGTTTTCCACTTTGAAGGTCTAAGGAGATTCAATGATAAATCATTAGAGATGAGGAGCAATACGAGCAGAATAAAGCCTGCTACTAATCCCGTGTAGTTCGCTGCTCCGAACAAGTCCGCACGAAAAACGAAAGCGTTTTCTCCTTCCACTGCCTGAAAAAAGTAAAGCCAGATGTTTCCCATGTGTACCTGTATCCCGATAACGATGTGTGCAATTCCAACAAGGCCGCTCCAAATCCCAACATCTCTTCTTAAATCTGAAGACACAGGATTCTTTTTCTTGTTTATCACATTCAGCGGGCCAATCGATAAAGTAATACCGGCAAGTATCAAGCCCGCGTAACCGGTAGCCATGCTCCATAGATATTTCGGGTCATCACCGGGCACTAATCCGTAGAACAGAAAAAGAAGACCGGCTGATAATGCGGTCAAGCCCACATGATGGAACAATCTTCTTTTGAGTCGCATGGTTGCTATTCTATTGATTCAACAGGCAATGAAATCTCCAGTTTCTCCCAATAAATAACTAACTCTCCCTTCGAAGCTGACTCCGTTTCGATTACATATCGAAGGCGTTCTTGATTTACGCTTTCAACTTCTGGCTTCACTTTAATCCTGACGATGTCGTCTTTATCAGAGTAATCATCCGCAAGGTGTTGCTCCCAATTCTTGTTGATGATGATTGTCCATTGGTCTTTCCCCGGAATTGTAAAGAGAGCGTATTTACCCGCTTCGATGGTTGTGCGGCCAATCCTCACCTTTCCACTAAACTCAATGTTAGTTGCCTTGTGTGCGCCTGTGACCCAAACGTTATCAAAGGGAACCAAGCCACCCCAGATGACTCTTCCTCGAACTGCTGGTGAGTGGTAGTTTACAACTATTGATGTCGAACCAATTGAACCACTGGCCACAGCCTTCAAACTGCCTTTCAGGGTGTCAGCCTCGGATTGTTCGTTTATGACTATCGGTTCGTCACCAGTTTTCTTTTGTGGCTCAACACTTGGTTGCGTGGCAGTTGCCGTGTCAGATTTTGTTTCTGAATTGCACGCGGCAAGTCCTAACAAACAAATTGTTACGTAAATAAATGGCCTGGTCATGATTAATAAGGTTTATAAGTTGATGGATGCGAGTTTGATTGTTTTTTCTTTCGAATCTGTCCATGCGAAAATAAGTTTCGAGCCCACTTTCGTCATTTGAGGAAAACCACTGGAGCGAGATTCGGAGGACGCAGCTATTGATGTTGATGGAGTCTTGCTTCCATCACTGCTAATTTTAGTGACTCTGATTTCCGTGCCTTCCATCCAACTCACCATTGCCGTTACTTCATCCAGCAGAACAAGGTCAACTCTTCCTATCGCGCTACCTTCGTCAACACGAATGGGTTTTCCAAACGTGGCTCCATTGTCGTTAGAAAAGACTACGTTCACCTGCGGTGTGGCGGAAGCTGCCGTAAACCACACAACAGCCAATGTATTTCCAATTGCAGATAATCTGGGGCCATTCACGGGGCAACCGGCAATCTTCCAGTTATCTTCGTAGATACTTTTTGGCTGAGTCCATTGACCATCAACAAGCCGCGCAATTGACATGTCACGAATCTCATCATCTGACCTATCGCGATACACCACTACGGGCCCGTTGGCGGTTATTGCTGCACTGGTCTGACAACAATCGCACGTTCTTTTATCAAGCTCCCACTCGTTAAGTTTTTTGCCGTTGCCATCCAAAATAGCCGCCCGAAGACTCATCTCGCCATGATGCCCACCCTGATGAGTCATGTTCTCCATTCCCTCCATTACGGTATTGCGCCCATCGAGCCAAGTGACAAAGAACTTATCTCCATACGGGACGAGGGAAACAAATCCGTGTTCAGCTTGTTTGCCGTCATCATGAAGAACTGTTGGTTTACTCCATGACTGTCCGTCTGCTGATGCGGTAGTGACTTTCACTTCATACGTAAAAGTTCCATCCCCATTTCGGTCTAGAAAGTGAGCGAGAAAATTGTCGTCTGTCCGGGCAATCATTGGATAATCAGCCCAGTTTACGAACCACGTAGTGTCCGAAGCAATTGTGGTTGGAGTCGCCCACTTTCCATCTACTAAACTGGAAAACTTGAATTCGGATGAATCGCCCTTTCTCTCTATCCACGATAAGTAGACAATACTATCCTGGTGAGTAAATAGAAATGGCTCTTCACTTTTAGCCTGTGTTGGAGACTCCATTGGATTAACGGCAAGTTGTTGATTGGCCTCATCACTTTTGGGTGAACAAGCTGCGAGCATTAATGCCATTACAATGGTAAGAGAGATACTATTCTTCATTATTGGCAATTTTAGAAATTAGGTCAAGGTTTGCGGGTTCATCCCACATTCGATATCCGGTTTCAGAAAACTTTAGCGTGCCATCAGCATTGAAGATGAACGTAGTTGGCAGAGCCGTTATGTTAAGCTCTTCCATGTTTTCCAATTTCACATATCGGAATTTGAAATCATGTTTTTTCGAAAAGCGTTCGATTTGGTCGACTTCTTCATTCGAGGCAAGTAGAAACACAACGTCTTTGCCGCTCATCTGACCTTGAGCTCGTTCGATAGTTGGCATCTCTTGAATACAGGGCCCGCACCATGTCGCCCAGAAATTGATGAACACGGATTTGCCCTCGAATTCATCCGCGTCAATCTTCTCACCAGAGAGGCTGGAAAGTTTAACGGCATCGAGTGTGAGAGCTTTTGAATCGCTCTTCTTTGAAGAACATCCCAGGAAAAGCATAATGGACAATAGCCAGAGCGCTTTAACCGTATTAAGATGCCTTTGTTTGATTGCTTTGTTCATACTTATTTCTCTGATTCATTTAACGCACACGATTCAAATTTCCAAGAACTACCTATTAATGCTTATGTTCATCTTTCTTCACCGCTTCCAGTTTCATATTGCATTTAGAACATGTGTCGCCTTCTTTACCTGTTACTTCCGGATGCATTGGGCAAGCGTATGCTGTCTGCGTTGAATCCATAGGCATTTGCTTATCCTGACTTGTGGAGTCTCCTGACTCTACTGTTTGGTCTGTTTTCTTGCCGCTGCAACTCATAACCAGTAAGGAAGCAACGAATAATCCTGCAAACAGGAATGTGACTAATACAATTGACTTTTTCATAGTGTAAGTGTTTAGATTTGATTTAAGTTGTTTATTGAATTCTATAGTTAAGCATCATACCATCGTCTTCATGTTCAAGATTGTGACAATGGAGCACGAAGACTCCGGCATAAGTTGAGAAAGTCATTATGACTCGAACCTTTTCACCCGGCATTAATAGAACGGTGTCTTTCCATCCTTTTTCTGTAGCGATAATTTTGTTGCGTCCGCCTATTCTTTCCAATACCTGAAACTGAACTCCGTGAATGTGCATAGGGTGAATTTCATCGCCCATCATGTTGTCAAACTCCCATATCTCGGTTGTTCCGGCCTGAACAGTTTCATCAATTCTGTCCATATCAAAAGTTTTTCCGTTGATGGAGTGCTGTCCCATTCCACCGTGTCCACCCATTCCACCTATCATGGCCGCAATGTCGAAGATGCGAGTTTCGATTGCTGAGGAAGTTGGAATTGTAGCAATAGCTGACAGACTGGAGGGTAGTGTGAAATTGGCTGATGCGGCACCCTCTACTACAAATTTTAATATTTTGAACTCCTGCCTTCCCTGCAAGTCGTATTGACTGAATTTCTTACTGATGAGAAACACGGCTTGACCCAAAGGCAGTCCGGAAAAATCTACCAGCACATCGGCACGTTCTCCCGGGCAAAGCATCAGACTTGTAACACTTTCGGGTACCGACAATAATCCACCGTCCGAACCAATGACATAGAACACCATGCCGTTGGAGAAAGCCAGGTTATAAACACGCGCTGTTGACCCGTTGAGTATGCGCAAACGATGCCAGCTCTTGGGAACATCAGCATAAGGAGCGTAGATACCGTTGACTATCACTTCTTCACCGAGATAGCCAGTCATGATTTCGTCCGGAGTGGGAGAATAGTCGAGCGATGAACCGGAGAACCTTTTGTCTTGTATGATTACCGGAATCTCAAATTCGCCCGATGGAAGGTTGAGGGCCGTTTCTTCACTATCGGTAACAATAAATAATCCAGCCAGTCCCATAAATACCTGTCGTGCCGTATCGCCATGTGGATGTGGGTGATACCAATACGTGCCTGCCCTTTGTTGTATGGGAAGCGTGTACGTGAATGAACCGCCTGCAGGAATTAAATCTTTTGGATGCCCATCCATATTTTCCGGCACAATTAGTCCATGCCAGTGGATGTTTGTGGGTTCAGCAAGATTGTTCTGCACCTGAACATTCACCGTTTCGCCTTTTGAAACTTTTATTATATCACCGAGCGGTCCATTGCGATATGAAAGCACAGAAGTGGTGGTGTTGCCTACCATTTGACCTGATGTAGTCTGAATGGTGAGTTGCGGATTGCCACTAATCACAACAGGCAAAAACAAGGGCTGGTTGAAACTCCCATCTACTATCCAATTCGGTTCGCCTATCATGTCTTCTTCCGTATGGCAAGCATTGAGTAAAAAAGAAGAGCCCGCGAAAGCGGTGATGGCTGATAGACCAGATGATTTTATGAACTCTCTTCGTCTCATAAAATGGGTTGTCTTGCTTTTTGTCCGCTGATTATTCGCACGGTTCCCACCATTGTCTTAAACACGCCCCTTTCTTCCACTTGTTGAAATCCTGTGTCCTGAATAGCTCTCGGTAAAAGGTTTTTCACGCTATCCTGTGTGGTTTCAAAACCATCAAGTAACTGGACTGCATAGAATGCGGTTCTCTGTAAGATGCCAGCTGGTTTACCAAAGTCAGCAACGTTGATACGCCCAGTAGGTTTAAGCACTCGTTGGATTTCCTCCAATGCGCAGTACTTCTGGCGCAACGAGAGATGGTGAAAAACCAGACTTGACATCACATGATTAAAATAGTTATCGGGATAAGGAAGCTTTCCTCCATCGTATAATTTGGTTTGAATCGAAAGATTTGTTCCTTCCAGTTTCTTCTTTGCTATGAAGAGAATTTTTTCGTCAATATCCACTCCATGAAATTCTGCTTTAGGGTGGTTTTGTGCCGCCATAATGGAAAGAGTGAGTGAACCGCAACCGAAATCAAGCACACGCTCACCGGGCTGGATGTTCATTCTATTAATTAACGCTGTCTTAAATTTCTTCTCCGGCATAGTCAATTGGAGCACCGGGTCATAGATTCGAGTGAGCCAATCGTACTTTAGTGCGGGGATATAGTTTTTGTTCTCGGTCATCGAACTAGTTGCCTTATTTGAGTTTTTCCTTCACCTCACCACACGTGAGCATCTTATCTCCGAAATAGGGATTGAGTATTTTGTCCTCGCTGCTTAGCCAGAACGCTCCCTGATTATCGAAAGCCATCGGGCAGAAATCATAGAAAGCATTTATTCCACCCAAGCCGTATGCTTTGATGCTTTTATACAGATTGCCAGTTAAGTCACTGAAAGCTTGCCGTTGCGTTTCGATATCATCGCTCGCCTGTATAGCCTGTAGTGATGATGTTAAACCGCCCTGGTAGTTCATCCAATCGTTGTGAGCGACACCCGTTAGCAACTTCATGTCGACCTTCCCTAAAGTTGCTTGCGTGGAAGCAGCTTCAGCTTTAACCTTGGCCGCATCAGACGCAACGAACGCATCCTTTAATGACACATATGCTGTGAATACGCTGGTCAATTGTTGCTTGAAATTTGGGTCTACGATAAATTGGGGCTCTGCTGCTTCCGCAGCCGCTGTTGACCCTGAAGCGTGTTCCATTGCAGCGTGGTCATGTTCAGCTTGCGCTGCTTCTTTTTTATTTCCACCGCAATTGCTGAACGTAAAGGCTGTCGCACTTAAGAGCATTGAAAAGAAAATTGACTTTGTTTTCATATCTGGTTTTATTTTATGGTTTTAAATTGTTTAAGCCTTTGGTGATATTAATGTGTATGGCCCGCCATCGGGTCCGTACCTTTCTTCAGTACAATCTCGCTGTAGAGTAGGTAGGCACCGGTTACAGCAATCCGGTCTCCTGCCTGCAATCCCTCTTTAATCTCCACCTGTTCAAAATCCTCAAGTCCGGTTTTCACCATTCGCGGTTGGAATGTGTTCGTACCGGTTTCGATATAAACATGGGTTCCTTTGCCATCGCGGATTACTGCATCTATGGGTATCGCCACTGCGTTGCGTGAGGAATGCGTGAAAAGTACTTGCGCCTGCATGCCGGGTTTAAACTTCAATGTGGGGTTCTGAATCACTGCACGGATAACTGTGATTTGAGTGCTAGCCCTATACTCAGGACTCAGGAAAGTTACTTTTGCTTCAAGTGGTGTTGATTCAAATCCATTTATTCGAACTGTGAGTTTGTCACCTGTTTTCACCAGCACAGTCTCGTTAGGATATAACTCAGCTTCAAGCCATAACTGACTTATGTTCTCAATACGATAAAGTATAGCGCCTTCATCAACATATTGTCCCTCGTTGATTTTTATTTCCGATACGATTCCCCCAGCAGGAGCCAAAAAGGATATGCGTTGCTGAACTACCTTTGATTGAGCTAGGGTTTCGACTTGCTTTTTTGTGAGGCCATACAATAATAGTTTCCGTTCCGATGCTTTCAGAAATGACTCATAGCGTGGTTCGTCCTTTCCCAAAGTTTCGTATTGCTCTTTGGCAAGCAGGTACTCGCGCTGCAACGTTAACAGGGTTTCGCTATACAGTTCATATAAAGGTTCACCCGCTTTAACCATTCGTCCGGTTTCCTTCACGAACAATTTCTCAATCCTTCCGGCAGAACGGCTGCTAATAACTTCTGTCAGTTCTTCATTTTCAGCAAGCCGGGCATTGATTACCAAAGTTTGACCCACCGGTCTTACAGAAACTTTTTGAACAGTAACATTTGCAAGTTTCAATTGGCTATCACTTAACATCAAATCATTGGTATCGCCTTGTGGCTTTGTGACCTTCACTAAATCCATACCGCATATCGGGCAAGTGCCTGGTTTATCTTGTATCACTTGTGGGTGCATCGAACAAGTATATTTGGTCGCTTCTGCTTCCTGTTCTTGATTGTGTCCGCTGTGCTCGTCCTTGTTCTGTTCGCTGGAACAAGCTAAGAGCATCGTGCTAATCATACTTATGTAGATGATTGACTTCTTCATACTATTTTGTCTTAATAAAACTTTCACTGTCCACCAGGTATTGAGCATTGGAGGCAATTTCATCTGATGACGATAATCCTTGCACAATCTCCACCCAACCATCTGTGCGTATCCCTGCTTTTACATTTCTTGGTTTGAATACACCTCGCTCTTTTGTAAATACAATTTTTTCTAAACCCAAATCGAGCACAGCTTCTCGAGGAACCCACAATGACTCCACCGGTTTCAGCCGGATGGTTGCACTCACCAATTGACCAATCTTGAGTTCCCCGGCATTCTTCACATATAACCTCACCTTGACAAACTCCTCACCTTCGGTAAAAAACGGCTGCACGAAATCAACTTTTGCCTGAGCAATCATTTGATTGCCGAGGTCAAGTTCAACTTCATCATTCACGGCCGCGCGACCGGCCTGTGCTATTGGCAAATCAAGTTCAATGCGTAAGGCCGCTGTATTCACAACTTTAAAAAGTGTTTGACCGGTTGAAACATAGTTCCCCTCACGGATTAGCTCGGAAGCGGAAGCATTCATGGCTGTGGATTTCGGTGTTGATGACGCTCCGGATGATGCACCCATACCGCCATCCATCCCTGAAGAAGAGGAAGATGATGAGGTAGTGGTTACAGCAGGGGTTTGCTGGTCTTCACGAATTACATATCCATCGTACGCACTATAAATGGAGAATGTAAAAGATGCCTCCTTTGAACTAATCACAGCGTCTATCTGGGTTTGAGTGGCTCCCAATAGTTGCAGTTTACTTTTCGCGGATTCGATGAGAGCTAAGTTGCGAGAATCGTTTTCGATTAGATACAATAACTCGCGCTGTGCGGTGATTAGCTCGGGGCTGTATATCTCGGCCACTTTTTGTCCCTTCCGAACCGGTTGAAACGTGTATTTCAAAAATACTTTCTCCAGTCGTCCGCCAATTCTCGCTGGTATAGTATAGATGCTCCTCGTGTCATAGGTCACTATACCTTGTGCCTTTACGGACACAGGCATGGATTTGAACTCGCCTTTGATGGTCTTGACTGAGGCTATTATCGATTCATTTGGAGATTTGATGAGTCTGGCAAGCTCTTCGGTGATTTTAACTTCTTCACCGGGCCGTGCTTTTCTAACCAAGTCCATTCCACACACCGGGCATGTGCTTGGTCTGTCTGAAACGACCGTTGGGTGCATCGGGCACGTGTAGGTATCCGCATGCTCAGCATGTTCCTTGCCTTTGTTGCAAGCTCCCAACACCAGCAGGGCGAGGAGTGCAACAGAGATGATTAAATTACTTCTCCAGTTCTTTTTCATAACTCACAATCATGGTATAATATTCTTCCAGTTTATTGAGATATTCCATTTGTGCCATATTCAAGGCTTCCCATCCATCAATTACAATCGGTAACTGTTCTCTGTTCTCTTCATAGCTCAACATCATGGTCTGATAGTTTTTTCGCAGTGCCGGGATAATTTTGGTGTTATAGTTTTCCAATTGCTGTTGCATCCGAACAAGTTTAGAAACCATACCGGCCAGCATGCCACGTGTCTCTATCAACAATGCTTCACGACCCTTTTGCATCGCCTGTATATCGTATTGCATTCCTTTTACTTCCGACTTATACATTTTTGACGACCAGGGTGCAATAGGTATCGACACCATTGCCATAGCAGTGAACTGTGTTGGCATATTGCCTAGCGGTTGCATATGGTCGAACCTTACTTTGAAATCCGGTTTTGACTGGGAACGCTGAAGTTCCTGATTCAATCGCATCACCTGAATGGTTTTGTCTATTTGCTTAACATCGCTGCGATTCGCGCTTAAAGCTGCAGTATCATAAATGACCTGGTTTGCCTCGAATCGAACGCGGGTAGCAGTGTCCACCATGATGACTGCATCAGGAGGCAAATTCATCAGTGTCTTTAAACGATAAGCACTTTCCTCAATGTCTCCCTGTGTCATCAGAATCATGTTCTGCACTTCACTGAGCCTGCCTTCTACCTTATAAATATTCCCAAGGCTTCCCTGGTTATATGGGTAACGCAGTCGAGACAGTTTAAGCATAAGGTCAACAATTCGCTCGTTTTCTCGCAGCACTTTTATTTTCTCTTCGGCCACTAGCCATTGATAGTATGCGTTCTTTGCTTCCGCGCGAAGGGTATTGAATTCGAAAGACCTTCCTTGTTCTTCAACCGATGCACGAGATGCTAGGTATTTTTTATTGGCGTTAAGCTTAATTGGATTTGGGACGTTCTGTTCAACCGAAAACATGACGGAGCCTTTATCACGTTCATCCATCAGCATCTGGGTAGGATATGGAGTCATGAATGTTCCCGCGCCAACCATCGGGGCCATCCAACTTTTAGCGCCCTCCGTGTACGTGTTCAATGCTTTTACCTTGCTGTCATACTCCTGGAGCATGGGGTTTCGTTGATTGATTACCAGCAGCACACTGTCCAGACTAATAATCTGTGCCTTGCCCGAAACGAGCAGTCCGAGGCAGAAGCCGGCAACCAGTACGGTTCTTTTAGTGTTTAACTTCATAAACTTCCATTTTTCCGAATTTTCTTAATTCATATTCTTTCGTCATCAAAAAGATGAGCGGTGTTACTAACAGAATGTGCGTTGACGAGGTGAGCACACCGCCTATCATCGGTAAAACAATGGGCTGCATTACATCGCTGCCAACACCAGTTGACCATAAGACTGGTATAAGGCCGAACAAGGCAACGGAAACAGTCATCAACTTCGGACGAAGACGTTTGGCGGCTCCTGCGATTACAAATTCTTTGAGTTCCTCTTTTGAAATAGTTTCACTGCTGTTGCCCCGGAGTTTGATTAACTGGTGCATGGCATCATTCAGGTAAATCACCATGACAACACCGGTTTCCACAGCTATACCAAACAATGCAATAAAACCAACCGCAACAGCTACGGATAGATTGACTCCATAGAAATAGACCATGTACGCTCCTCCAATCAAAGCGAAGGGAACTGTAATGAGACTAAAAAAAGCCTCCCGAATAGATTTGAAAGCGAGGTACAGGGAAACAAAAATTATCAGCAACACAACAGGAAGTATTACCATAAGCGTCCGCTTGCCGCGAATTAGATTTTCATATTGTCCACTCCACTCCAGATAGTAACCATTAGGCAGCACTCCCATTTGTTCATTGAGTTTTTCGATTGCCTCTTTCACTGTTCCACCGAGGTCACGGTCGCGGACATTAAACAGTACAGCTCCTCGCAACATGGCATTTTCCGATGTAATCATTGGAGGGCCATCTTCAAATCGTATGTCTGCTACGGAAGACAGGGGAACTGTTCCGAGCGATGCCGTTTTAATTGGTATTCTTTTTAAGTGCTCAATACTGTTGCGATAGTCCTGCGCGAGTCTGACACTGATGGTAAAGCGTTGCCGTCCTTCGATGGTCTGACCAATGGGCGAACCGCCTATCGCAGACTCGACTACCATATTCACATCGTTTACCGAAAGCCCATAGCGTCCAATCGCCTCCCGGTTGACATCGACAATCAAATACTTGCCACCGGTAATGGGGTCAACGTACAGGTCTTTCACCCCTCTAACTCCCGCTAATGCAGTCTTTACTTTTTCCGACAATCGGTAAATACTATCCAGATGTTGTCCATAAACTTTGACACCAACATCTGTACGGATGCCGGTAGCAAGCATATTAATCCTGTTGATGATAGGTTGAGTCCAACCATTGACAACCCCGGGAATTTGCATTTTGGCATCGAGTTCATTAACAATGTCTTTTTTAGTCAATCCTTCCCGCCATTCCGATTTCGGTTTCAACATAATGATTGTCTCAATCATACTAATGGGGGAATTATCCGTTGCCGTGCTGGCACGTCCCGCTTTTCCCAAGACCTTATCTACTTCGGGAATGGATTTAATAATCTTGTCCTGCACCTGAAGAATCCGTTTGGCTTCTTCGTTGGAAACATCTGGCAGCGTAACTGGCATAAAAAGTATGGATTGTTCGTCCAGTGGTGGCATAAATTCGCTTCCCAGGCTAATCATTAACGGAACACTCACCGCAAGTGCAAGCAGGTTCACTCCAATAGTAGTCTTCCTCCATTTCATGCAGGCACGGACGATTGGTTCATAGATTCTTTCCAGGATTCTGTTGATTGGATTTTTATGCTCGTTTGTAAATCGGCCCCGCATGAAAAATGAAATGATTACAGGGGCAAGTGTTACCACAAGAATAGCATCCACCAGCAAAATGAATGTTTTGGTGTACGCCAAAGGATGAAAGAGTTTTCCTTCCTGACCCGTGAGCATAAACACAGGCAGGAATGATGTAATGATGATAATCGTGGAGTAGAAAACACCGCGCGATACCTGCTTGGATGACTTCTCGATGATCTGCAGTCTTTCAGACTCTTCGATCTTGTTGTACTTACGGGAAAAGAGTTTTTTAACCATGACCTTATTTTTCTGATTCGGGATTTAGTTCCGCAAAACGGGTGGACAAATTTTTATAGGAGTTCTCGGCCATGATAATTCCGTTATCGACAATCACCCCAATGGCCAATGCAATACCAGTGAGCGACATGATGTTGGATGTGATACCAAAGGCATTGAGTAGTATAAAAGCAGTGGCAAGGGTTATGGGTATTTGAATAATGATGCTGACAGCGCTTCTCCAATGAAAGAGAAAAATAATTACCACCACTGACACTACAATCATTTCTTCAATCAGTGTTGTCTTGATGGATGAAACCGACTCCTGAATTAATTCACTTCGATCATATACGATATTAAACTTCACACCGTCAGGAAACCCTTTGGCCACCTCTTCCATCTTCTTCTTGACACCAACAATAACTTCGTTGGCATTCTCACCGTAGCGCATAACCACAATCCCACCCACCACTTCACCTTCACCATCGAAATCAAAAATACCAAGGCGAGTTTCACCTGTCATTTGAACTGTGGCAACATCGCGAACCGCGATGGGTGTTGCGTTTACAGTTTTGAGAGGGATGTTCTCAATCTCTTCAATGGATTTTAAATAACCGGTCGTTTTGATGATGTATCCAATATCATTCATTTCAAATTTTCTACCCCCTGCTTCATTGTTGTTAGAGCGTACTGCTTGAATTACTTCCTGTGTTGAAAGACCATAATAGTTTAGTTTGTTGGGATTGAGCGTAACCTGATATTGTTTCTGGAATCCACCGAAGGAAGCAATCTCACTGACACCCGGAGAATTCTGGAGCGCGAACTTAACGTACCAATCCTGAATAGCCCGTTGTTCACCCATATCCATACCCGGTGCCTCCAGCGTATACCATAATATATGACCGACACCTGTCCCGTCCGGCCCGAGCGTTGGCGTTACACCATCAGGCAAAAGGCGGGTAGCATAATTCAATCTTTCAAGTACCCGCTCACGCGCCCAGTAGATGTCGGTAGCATCGTTGAAGATCACATACACGAAGCTCATGCCGAACATTGATGAGCCTCGCACATACTTCACTTGTGGCAACCCCTGCAAGTTGGTTACCAGCGGATAGGTTACCTGGTCTTCCATAATCTGTGGGCTTCTGCCCATCCACTCGGTGAATACAATTACCTGGTTCTCCGACAAATCGGGGATGGCGTCTATCTTGTTGATACGTACTGAGTACACACCCCAGGCGAATAACCCGATGGCAACAATCAGCACAAGAAAACGGTTGCGCAACGAAAACGAAATCAATCCTTCTATCATAAAACAAACTGAGTATTGAAAAATGAAATGAACTGTATCCGCCAAGACCTGGCAGTTACACAAAAGAGCGAAGAGCGCTCTTCAAAGAAGGATAGAAAATCAGATTAAGAAAGACTGCAATTTAACTATGCGGTCACTCGCTCGAAGAGGCGGGTCGTAGTTGTAGAATTTAGTTTGAGAAAATGGTGCAGAAGGAATTACCTCTGAAATTAAAACTGGAGGTAATTCGATAAGTATAAATTGTAATGGCGCAATTTCGAGTTTCGCGAAGGTGGCGTTGACATCCTGCCCGTCATGAGTCAGTATTTCATCATCGCAACATGGTAACGTTTCGTGTCGATGGCAAGGAGGTAATTTTTTTTCTTTTTCACATCCATCGGCTTTGCCAAACAAAGCCACGTTCTGTATTTGACCCATGCAAAAGTGCATGCCCACCATAAAACTGGTAGACGAAATCAGCACCAGGCCGGCAAGGGCTACTGAAAGTATGGGACGTATCTTCGTCATTGGACTGTCAAATGTAACGGATTTTATAGGAATATAGGTTTATACTTTAATGACAATTCGTTACATGATCTTAGAAATTAGTATTAGAACTTGCCTTTTTCAGGCCGAAAAGTGGTTAATCCTCTAGCAATGAATAAGTCAATTTCCCTGTTTTTTTAAGCTCTCGTTCCCTAATAAAAGCATACAGCACGGGCAACACAATCAGAACAAACAGGGTTGATGTCACTAACCCAAACACAAACGGAATGGTAATGGGCTTCATAATATCACTTCCTGCGCCCGTTGCCACCAGTACTGGCAGTAAACCAAAAATATCAACGAGTACCGTCATTAGTTTGGGTCGTAACCGCTGAACAGCTCCTTCGTAAATAGCATCTTCAATATGCTCATTGGTCACTTGGCCAGTGACGTGATTCTTTATTTTGAAGTATAGGGAATTATTGAGATACACAAGCATCAATACACCCGTCTCAATCGCCACACCAAACAAGGCAATGAAACCAACGGCCACGGCTACTGAAAAATTTACGTGAAAAAAATACAGGGAGTATGCTCCACCTACCAGCGCTACCGGAATGCTACTCAACACTATCAACACTTCTCTCATACTCTTAAATGTGAAATAGAGAATCAGGAAAATAACCACCAGCACAATTGGAATAATGATTTTCAACCGGTTCTGCGCACGCACCTGATTCTCATATTGGCCACTCCACTCTATATAATACCCACTTGGCAATTCTTTTACCGCTTGTTCCAATCTTTCCTTGGCTTCTGCTACCGTACTGCCCATGTCTCTTCCGCGAATGTTAAACAGCAGTGTTCCCCGAAGCATGGCATTTTCTGAATTGATCATGGGTGGCCCTTCGGTGATGCTCACATCGGCTACCGCAGAAAGAGGAATCGGGCCAAGGGCCGGTGTTTGAATTTGGAGGTTCTCGATCTGGTGTATCGTGTTTCTGAAATCCTGGGAAAACCGAACATTTACCGGGAATCGTTCCCGGGCTTCGATGGTAGTTGAAGCATTCATTCCCCCAAGAGCAGTTTCAATAAATGTATTGATGTCATCAACGGATAGACCGTAACGTCCAATTTCATTTTTCCTGACTTTTACATCGATGTACTTTCCACCCACAATCGGTTCGACATACAAATCGGCCACACCGTTAAGTCCTTCCAGTTTTTTCTTGAATTCATGCGCCAACACATTGATGGAATCCAGGCTTTGTCCGTAGATTTTTACCCCAACGTCCGTCCTGATACCTGTGGACAACATGTTGATACGGTTATCGATGGGTTGTGTCCAAGTGTTGATGACTCCGGGTATAAGTAGCTTGTCGTTCAGTTCCCTTATGATGTCACTCTTTGAAAGGCCATCTCTCCATTCACGCTTGGGCTTGAGTATGATTATGGTTTCGATCATACTGATTGGCGCATTGTCTGTGGCGGTGTTGGCGCGTCCGGCTTTTCCTAAAACATTTTCAACTTCCGGAATGGACTTTATGATTTTGTCCTGTATTTGCAATATACGTTTCACTTCTGAATTCGAAATATCCGGTAGTGTGACGGGCATGAACAGCAATGAACCTTCATCGAGGGGAGGCATGAATTCCGTGCCTAGATTCAACACCAGCGGAACACTACCCAATACCAAGGCCAGTGCTAATCCTAAGGTAACTTTCTTCCATTTTAAACACAGACGTATCACCGGGCCATAAATCCATGTGAAGAAACGACTAATGGGATGTTTGCTCTCCGGTCGAATTTTTCCTTTTAAAAGTATAACCATCAGCACAGGAACCAACATGATGGCCACAAAGCCCGAACCAATCATGGCAAAGGTTTTTGTCCAGACAAGCGGGGCAAATAACTTATGTTCTTGCCCGGATAGAAAAAGTATTGGGCTAAACGAAATCAAAGTAATGAGGACAGAACTCACCACAGCTTTCCCGATTAGCTGCGATGATTTTTCAATCTTACTTACTCTTTGCTCTTCCATTATTACTCTGTTTCGGCCTCTCCGCTAACGGACTTCATTGCATTTTCAACCATGACGATCCCTGCGTCCACCAAATCACCAACCGCCAATGCCACTCCGGACAACGACATAATGTTGGATGTTATTCCAAACCAGTTCATCAGCATGAAGGCAAAAAGTACAGAGACAGGAATCGTAATCACCACGATAAGGGCACTTCGCACATGGAACAGGAAAAGAAATAGAACCACCGCGACCACGATTATTTCTTCGGTCACCGCTTCGCGCAATGTGTTGATTGTAGCTTCGATTAAATCCGATCTGTCATACGCTGCATGGATTTTTATTCCTGCTGGAAGTCCCTTGCTGACATCTTCAAATTTTCTCTTCACCCGGTCAATGACCGCCTTCGCATTTTCGCCATAACGCATGATGACGATACCCCCTACTTTTTCGCCTTCACCGTTTTCGTCCACAATGCCCAAGCGTAATTCTCCGCCCATTTGCACTGTGCCTACGTCTTTAATCCTGATGGCAGAAGTGTTTACTGTTTTAAGCGCAATGTTTTCGATCTCTTCGATGCTCTTAATGTATCCAGTAGTCTTGATAATGTAGCCGATGTCCGATAGCTCAAATTTTCGTCCTCCTACTTCATTGTTGTTATTGTTGATCGCCTGAGTGACTTCATTAAGATTAATATTGTAGTAGCGAAGCTTTAGGGGATCAATGACCACCTGATATTGCTTTTGATACCCACCGAAGGATGCAACCTCGCTAACTCCCTCTACGGTTTGAAGGGCAAACCGAATGTACCAGTCCTGTAACGCCCGAAGTTCCCCAAGGTCATAGCCTGGAGCATTGAGAGTATACCAATAAACATGACCAAGGCCAGTACCATCAGGACCAAGAGTGGGCGTTACATTTTGCGGGAGGAGCCGTGTTGCATAGTTCAGCCGCTCCAATACTCTTGCCCTTGCCCAGTAGATATTGACATCATCATGAAAAATGATGAACACAAAGCTCATTCCAAACATACTAACTCCTCGGATGTTTTTAACCCGTGGTATTCCCTGCAAATTACTGGTGAGCGGATAGGTGATCTGATCCTCGATGATCTGCGGATTACGCCCCATCCATTCAGTGAAGATAATAACCTGATTTTCGGAAAGGTCTGGAATAGCATCTATCGGAGTATTGATTACCGAATAGACTCCATAGATCGTCATTGAAACGTACAATACGATGACGATCATTTTATTTTTAATGGACCAACTTATCAGTTTACTGATCATTTCCTCAATACGTTAAATCTTCGTCCACGGCATTGGAAGTTAAAGATTCTTTCCGGCATCCTCTAGCATCTTTCTCAGGCACCATCGGCAATACCAATCCGCCAGAAGAAAAGAGACGATCCTATTAAGGAACCCGTTGGGTTTCTCATATGCAATTGACAACTCCGCTTTGGTTCCGTTCACGATTTCCTGAACGCGCAACTCCATTTTATACGATGAATAAATAATGAGTTTAGTCTCGCCAATAGTTTCCCAGATTTTTTCCAAGCCTTCAATCCACTTGGTAACTTCAACAGTAAAATCCATTTTTAAACCCATCATGGTGCCCGTCCACCTATAACGAGAACCCAATCCGGTGTGATGCGGTGTCAGAAATTCCAGGTGAAGTTTGCTACCCATCATCATCATGGATGACTTAGTCATATGCATTCCGGTTACCCCTAGGTCGTCAATCGCTTTGAACACCTTATCAGGAGTGGCCTTAAACATTTCCGTGCGTGATAATGTTTTCATCTTTTCTATTGTTTAACAAGGCGCCACACTTTAGCCAGCTGGTTCACTATCATTCCGGTAAGACTAAAACCTATAACAATGCCCCAATCTGAAAGCGATAGTTCGTATAAAGAAAGCACTTTGCGAACTGGAGCTATTTCATAAAGCAGGACGAGGATCAGGATGCAAAGGGCAATGGCATACCAGACATACTTATTGCGAACAACTTCTGAGGTGAAGAAGTTGGTGCCCGTTGCATTCATGTTGAATACATGAAGTAATTGAGATCCAATAATGGTGAAGAATAGAATGTTGTTGCAGAGTTTCGGATTCCATCCTTCGGTAGTGTGCATCGTGTAATGACTAAAGAGCACAGCCCCTAAGCTTGCCGCGCAAATGGTAAGTGAGTAAAAAAATACAGCCTTCCAATGCGTGTTTTCAATGATGGGTTGATCAGTATTCCGGGGTGGCTGTTGCATAATATTGGTATTACCCGGTGTCATTCCCAACGCAAGTGCGGGCAGCACGTCAGTGATTAGATTAATGAAAAGTATTTGCAGAGGGAAAAGCTGAAAGTGGAGGTTGAGCACTGCTGCAATAGCAATTACAAACAATTCACTCAGGTTACAGGAAAGCAGGAAGATGACAAACTGCCGGATGTTGGCAAAAATAATCC
>Ga0315912_10002231_pt1 | contig 21199 bp, 13 predicted proteins | sample VfabasoilMG_FD_204469 | JGI IMG/M metagenome (GOLD analysis project Ga0315912, IMG submission 204469) | Garden soil microbial communities collected in Santa Monica, California, United States - V. faba soil | ecosystem: Environmental > Terrestrial > Soil > Garden | place: USA: California...
GGACGGGCGCCAGCCGAGCCAGTCCGTTTCCGGCTGCTCGTGCAGGGCGAAGCGATGGCCGGTCGAGACGCGCTGGTCTTCGCCCGGCGGCGTGGCGAAGGAGATGCCGCCGCGCACCAGCGACTCGAGGCTCGCCAGGTGCAGGTTGGCGCCCGTGAGGCCTACCTCCAGGCCCAGCCCGCTGGTCTCCCAGAAGCGGCTGTCCGGGCGCACCAGGTTGCTGTACTCCTGCCGCACGCGCACGGCGACCTCGACGCTGCGGCCGTCGCTGGCCAGGCTCACCGCGAGCACGGCACCGACCGCCATGCCCCGGTAGCTGACCGGCGAGCCCGGACCGATGCTGCCCCGGTCGGGCGCCTCGAGCGTGAGGTCGAGCCCCGGCTGCAGGGCCTCGGGGATGGGCGGTTCCGGCAGTCCGACGAACGAGACCTGCTCGGCGCCCTCGCCCGGGATGACCGCCAGGTAGCGGTCGCCCACGAGCGTGTCGAGGCCGCTGATGCCCGAGAAGCCGAAGCGCGGGCGCACGACCCAGAAGCGGCTGCCGACGCGCGCCAGGCCTTCGGCGTCCGGCTCCAGCTCGACCTCGACGCGCACGCCGCCGAGATCCTCCGCATGGCGCACGGCCGTGACCCGCCCGGCCACGATGCCGTGGTGGCGCAGCGTGTCGCCGGCGCGCAGTCCGTGACCGTCGTCGAGCTGGATCCTCAGGCTGGTCGACGGCCGTCCCCAGTGCTGCCAGGCCAGCGCCAGCGCGAGCGCAAGAGCTCCCAGGGGCACCAGCCAGACGGGGCTGAAACCCCGGTCCTGCTCGAGCTGCGCCACGGGCGGTTCGCTCATGCCGGCGCCTGCCACAGGCTGTGCGGGTCGAAGCTGGCGCTGGCCAGCAGGTTGAGCAGCACGCAGCTGCTGAAGACCAGCGCCGCCGGGCCGGCGTGCAGCTCGACGATCTGGCCGAGCTTCAGGAAGGCCACCAGCAGGGCCACGAGCAGCACGTCGAGCATGCCCCAGCGGCCGGTCCACTCGACCAGGTGGAAGGTCCGCGCGGCGAGACGCGGGCGCCGGCCGACGGCTCCGCCGGCCAGCACGAACAGGCCGGCCAGCTTGACCAGCGGCAGCACGACCGAGCACAGCAGCACGATCAGCCCGACGAGCACCTGACCGTCGGCGAACAGTTCCAGGCCGCCCGACAGGATGCTGGCGCGGTGCACCGCGCCCAGGCGCTCGACCTGCATGATGGGCAGCGTCATCGCCACCGGGTAGAGCAGCAGCGCGGCCAGGGCCAGCGCGGCCGTGCGTCGGCGGCTGGCCTGCCGCGCGCCGGGGCTGCGGAAGGCGGTGTGGCAGCGCAGGCAGCGCACGCGCTGCCGGGCTCCGGCCACGGGGAGCTGCTGGACGAGGCCGCAACAGCTGCACGCGGCGAGGGGCAGGGCGGGGGCGGACATCGCGCGGCCAGTCTACCGAGCGCTGCCCGAATTGATGCCGCCGGGCTGCCGGCCCGGCGCAGCGCTGCGGGCCGCCCGTATGCCGCGCCGCGGTCGCGCGTGCCCGCCCGTCAGAACTGGGCCCGCTCGGTGGAGCCGGCCAGCGCCGTGGTCGACGAGGCGCCGCCCGACACGGCGTTGCTCACCGCGTCGAAGTAGCCCGTGCCCACCTCGCGCTGGTGACGCGTGGCGCTGTAGCCGAACTCCTCGCCGGCGAACTCGGCCTGCTGCAGCACCGAGTAGGCGGCCATGCCCTCGTCCCTGTAGCGCCGGGCGAGGTCGAACATGGAGTGGTTGAGGCTGTGGAAGCCGGCCAGCGTGACGAACTGGAACTTGTAACCCATGGCGCCCAGCTCGCGCTGGAAGCGCGCGATGGTGCCCTCGTCGAGCTTGGCGCGCCAGTTGAACGACGGGCTGCAGTTGTAGGCCAGCAGCTTGCCGGGGAACTCGGCGTGCACGGCCTCGGCGAAGTGCGCGGCCTCCTCCAGGTCGGGCGTGCTCGTCTCGCACCAGAGCAGGTCGGCGTAGGGTGCGTAGGCCAGGGCGCGCGCGATGGCGCTGTCGAGGCCGGCGCGGATGCGGAAGAAGCCCTCGGACGTGCGCTCGCCGGTGCAGAACTCGCGGTCGCGCTCGTCCACGTCGGCCGTGAGCAGCGCTGCGCTGTCAGCGTCCGTGCGCGCGATGAGCAGCGTCGGCACGCCCATGACGTCCGCCGCCAGCCGCGCCGCGTTGAGCGTGCGGATGAACGCGCAGGTCGGCACGAGCACCTTGCCGCCCAGGTGGCCGCACTTCTTCTCGGACGCCAGCTGGTCCTCGAAGTGCACGCCGGCGGCGCCGGCCTCGATCATGGCCTTCATCAGCTCGAAGGCGTTGAGCGGGCCGCCGAACCCGGCCTCGGCGTCGGCCACGATCGGCTGGAACCAGTCGATGTCGCCCTTGCCCTCCATGTGCTGGATCTGGTCGGCGCGTTGCAGCGTGCGGTTGATGCGGCGCACGACGTCGGGGACGCTGCTCGACGGGTAGAGGCTCTGGTCGGGGTACATCTGGCCGGCGTTGTTGGCGTCGGCGGCGACCTGCCAGCCGCTCAGGTAGATGGCCTTCAGGCCGGCGCGCACCTGCTGCATGGCCTGGTTGCCGGTGAGCGCGCCGAGCGCATTGACGAAGGGTTCGTCGTGCAGGTAGCGCCAGAGCTTGCGTGCCCCGAGGTCGGCCAGCGTGTGCTGGATGACGAGCGAGCCGCGCAGCTTCTCGACGTCGGCGCGGCTGAAGTCGCGCACGATGCCGTCGAAACGGCCGGGGAGTTCGTCGTCGTGCGCGTGGCCGTTGAGCTGGAAGCGGTCGCCGTTCTGATGTCCGTGGGAGGCAGACATGTCGTTCTCGTCCTGGGTGTCGGTGGGGTGGTGGGTTCGGAGGTGGCGCGCCCTAGTCCGGCAGGCTGAGGATGCGGTCGTAGGCGGGCAGGGTGAGGAACTCCGCGCAGTCGTGCGCGCAGCACAGCGAGTCGAAGATCTCGGCGGCCTCGGGGTAGCGGGACTCGGCGAAGGCCTGCTCGCCGAGGGCGGCACGCTGCGTCGCGAGGACTTCGGCCAGCACCTGCCGGAAGAGGCCGGCAGTCACCGCGCGTCCGTCCGCGAGCCGTGCCTCGTGCCGGATCCACTGCCAGACCTGGGTGCGCGAGATCTCGGCCGTGGCGGCATCCTCCATGAGGTGGTGCAGCGGCACGCAGCCGTTGCCGCACAGCCAGGCCGCCAGATAGGCGACGCCGACGTCCACGTCCTGGCGCAGCCCGGCCTCCGTGATGCTGCCCTGCGGCAGGCGCAGGAGATCGGCGGCGGTCACCTGCACGTCGTTGCGCGCCACGTCGAGCTGGTTGGGCCCCGGCATGAGCCGGTCGAAGACCTCGCGCGCCACGGGCACCAGCGCCGGGTGCGCCACCCACGTGCCGTCGTGCCCGTCGCCGGCCTCGCGCTGCTTGTCCGCGCGCACCTTCGCCATGGCCGCGGCGTTCGCGGCCTCATCGCTCTTGATGGGGATCTGCGCCGCCATGCCTCCCATGGCGTGCACGCGGCGCCTGTGGCAGGTCTTGACGAGCAGCTGGCTGTAGCTGCGCAGGAAGTGCTGCGTCATGCCGACCTCGGCGCGGTCCGGCAGCACGTGGTCGCTGCGCCCGCCGAGGCGCTTGATGTAGCTGAAGATGTAGTCCCAGCGCCCGCAGTTGAGGCCGGCGCTGTGCTCGCGCAGCTCGTACAGGATCTCGTCCATCTCGAAGGCCGCGAGGATGGTCTCGATCAGCACCGTCGCCTTGATCGTCCCGCGCGGGATGCCGAGCGCATCCTGCGCCGCGCAGAAGACGTCGTTCCAGAGGCGCGCCTCGAGGTGGCTCTCGAGCTTCGGCAGGTAGAAGTAGGGGCCCGAGCCGCGCGCCAGCAGTTCGTGTGCGTTGTGGAAGAAGAACAGCGCGAAGTCGAAGAGCGCCGCGGAGAACGGCTGGCCGTCCACGAGCACGTGCTTCTCGGGCAGGTGCCAGCCGCGGGGCCGCACCATGAGCGTGGCCACCTGGCGCTGCAGCCGGTACTGCTTGCCGGTCTGGGCCGCCGTGTAGTCGATGCGGCGCCGCACGGCGTCGGCCAGGTTGACCTGGCCGTGGATCACGTTGTCCCACGTGGGCGCGTTGCTGTCCTCGAAGTCGGCCATGAAGACCGACGCGCCCGAGTTGAGCGCATTGATGATCATCTTGCGCTCGACCGGCCCGGTGATCTCGACCCGGCGGTCGAGCAGGTCGTCGGGCAAGGGGGCCACGATCCAGCGACCCTCGCGCACGGCGGCCGTCTCGGCCAGGAAGCCCGGCAGCTCACCGGCATCCAGGCGCTGCTGGCGGGCCTGGCGGGCGGCCAGCAGTTCGAGCCTCCGGGGCTGGAAGCGGCGCTGCAGCTCGGCCGCGAAGCCCAGGGCCTCGGTCGTCAGCACGGTCTCGGCCGCCGCGCTGCGCGGCCCGCGCACCGCCACCCCGGCCAGCGCCTGCACGGCGGAGGAAAGCGGGCGCGTCTGCGACGAACTCATGCGGTGGGCGTCGGGTAGGGGGCTCGGGCTGCCGGGCGAGGAGTCGTGTGAAGTATTGACCATTCCTGCAGATCGTCAATAAAGCGCTGCAAATAAAGGTGTAATGTAGTACACACGGATTCCGATGGAACTTGTAAGGTTGTAAAGACTGTCAAGCCCAGGGAGGTTCCCGGCCATGGCACAACGCCAACGTCTCGGTCATCGGGTGCGCCGCGAGCGCCAGAGCCGCGGCCTGACGCAGGTCCAGATGGCAGAGGTTCTCGGCATTTCCGCGAGTTACCTGAATCTCATCGAGCACGACCGGCGCCAGCTCACGGTCCCCCTGCTGCTCAAGCTGGCCCAGACCTACGAGCTCGACTTCAGCAGTCTCGCGGGCGAGGACGACCAGCGCCTCGTGCACGACCTGCGCGAGGTCTTTGCCGACGCGCTCTTCGAGTCGCGCGGCCTGCACCCGGGCGACGTGGAACTGCTGGTCTCGTCGGCGCCGGAAGTCGGGCGCGCGGTCCTGGCGCTCTACCGCGCGTACCGCTCCACGGTGGACGACCGCGACGCGCTGGCCGAGGAGGTGGCCGGGCAGGGCGAGGGGGCCGGGCAGTTCTCGCCCTCGCGCGTGCCCTCCGAGGAGGTGAGCGACCTGATCCAGGACGCCTCCAACCACTTTCCCGACCTCGAGGCGGCCGCCAGCAGGCTGCGGCAGCGCATCGATCGGGGCAGCGAGTCGCTCGACCGCGGGTTGGTGCGCCACCTGCAGGAGGCGCACGGGGTGGACGTGCGGGTGGTGCCCGCCGAGGAGGCCGGCAATGCCGTGCGGCGGTTCCTGCCCGTCCGCAAGCAGCTCGTGCTCTCCGAGGTGTTGCCTCCGCGCACGCGCAGCTTCCAGCTGGCGCACCAGATCGCGCTGCTCGAGCACCCCGACCTGCTCGACGCCTACCTCGCGCGCGGCCGTCTGAGCACCCAGGACAGCTTCAAGCTCGGCCGCGTGGCGCTGGCCAACTACTTCGCCGGCGCCGTGCTCATGCCCTACGAGCCCTTCCTCGAGGCCGCGCGCAAGGTGCGCTACGACATCGAGATGCTCGGCCACCGCTTCCGCACCAGCTTCGAGCAGGTCTGCCAGCGCCTCACCGCGCTCAATGCGCCCGGAAACCGCGGCGTGCCGCTGCACATGGTGCGCGTCGACATCGCCGGCAACATCTCCAAGCACTTCAGCGCCAGCGGCATCCGCTTCGCGCGCTTCAGCGGGGCCTGCCCGCGCTGGAACGTGTACGGCGCCTTCATGCAGCCGGGCTTCATCCGCACGCAGCTGTCGCGCATGCCGGACGGCACGACCTACTTCTGCATCGCCCGCACGGTGCGCAAGGAGGGCGGCGGCTTCCGGGCGCCGCAGAGCCGCCTGGCCATCGGGCTGGGCTGCGAGGTGAGCCACGCACGCGAGCTGGTCTACGCCGATGGCATCGACCTCGACAACCTGGACGCCGCCGAGCCGATCGGCCCGACCTGCCGCCTGTGCGAGCGCATGGACTGCCGCCAACGCGCCTTCCCGCCGCTCAACGCGCACCTCGCCGTGGACGAGAACGTGCGCGGCCACTCCTTCTATGTCGCACCCGACCCGGGCGCCGGCGGCCCGACGCCGAAGCGGCGCCGATCCAAGGGCTGAGTCTGCGCACAGCGATCGGTAGACTCCGCCGCGCGGGCGGAGGGCCCGCTTCCCTGGAGGTGGCTGCGACGATGGAGAGCCGGGTCTGGCACCGGCACTACGACGCCGGCGTGCCGGCGTCGCTGGAGCCCGGTCGGCAGGACCTCTGCGTGCACGAGCTGCTGCAGCGCGCGGCGGCCGCGCACGCGGACTCCACGGCGCTCGTCTTCGGCAACGCGAGGCTCAGTTACGCCGAATTGCTCGACCAGGTCGAGCGCCTGGCCACGGCCTTCACCGGCCTCGGCCTGCGACCCGGGGCGCGCGTGGCGATCCACCTGCCCAACCTGCCGCAGGCCGTCATCGCCTACTACGCGACGCTGCTGTGCGGCGGCGTGGTGGTGATGACGAACCCGCTCTACGTGGGGCGCGAGATCGAGTACCAGTGGCGGGACACCGGTTGCGAGCTGGCCGTGACGGCCGACTTCCTGCACGCGCGCGTGCTGGCCGAGCTGCGACCGCGCCTGCCCGTGCGCCACCTCATCGTGACCTCGATCCCCGAGTACCTGCGCTTCCCGCTGCGGCAGATGGCGGCCCTCAAGCTGCGCTACCAGCAGCCGCCGGCCATCGCGCGCGTGCCGCGGGCGCCCGACCTGCACCGCTTCAGGTCGCTCGTCGAGGCCACGCCGCGCGAGCCGCCGCGCCCGCGCGTGGCGCCCGGCGACCCGGCCGTCCTGCAGTCCACCGGCGGCACCACGGGGCGCTCCAAGTCGGCCGTGCTGAGCCACCGCAACCTGGTGGTCAACGTGCAGCAGTGCAACGCCTGGATGCCGAAGCTGCGCCCGGGCGCCGAGGTGGTCCTGGCGGCGCTGCCCTACTTCCACATCTTCGGCATGACCATCGCGCTCAACCAGCCCGTGTCCCTGGGCGCCGCCATCGTGCTCGTGCCCAACCCGCGCGACACGGCGGGCATGCTGCGCTCCATCGCGCGTCACCGCGTGACCATGTTCCCCGCCGTTCCGGCCATGCTCTCCGCGATGGTCGAGCACGCCGGCGGCGCACGCCTCGACCTGACGAGCGTGCACGGCGTGTTCAGCGGCTCGGCGCCGCTGCCGGAGGACACGCGCCGGCGTTTCGAGGCGCGCACGGGCGCGGTCGTGTTCGAGGGCTTCGGGCTGACGGAGGCCTCGCCGGCGACCCACGCCAACCCGCTCGCCGGCGTGCGCAAGCCCGGCACCGTGGGCCTGCCGCTGCCCGACACCGACTGCCGCATCGTGGCCATGGACGACGCGAGCCGCGTGTTGCCGCCGGGCCAGGAGGGCGAGCTGCTGCTGGCCGGGCCGCAGGTCATGCAGGGCTACTGGAACCGGCCGGAAGAGACGGCCGACATGCTGCGCGACGGCTGGCTGCACACCGGCGACCTGGCCGTCATGGACGAGCAGGGCTACGTGGCCATCGTCGGACGCAAGAAGGACATGATCCTGGCCAGCGGCTACAACGTCTTCCCCGACGAGATCGACCGCGTGCTGGTGGAGCACCCGGGCGTGGCCGAGGCCTGCACCATCGGCGTGCCGGACGAGCGCCGCGGCGAGACGGTCCTCTCGTTCATCGTGCGGGCGCCGGGCGTGCCGGTCGAGGCGGCCGCCCTCGAGGCCCACTGCCGGGCCCGGCTGGCGGCCTACAAGGTGCCGCGCGGATTCACGTTCCGCGAGTCCCTCCCGAAGAGCGCGCTGCTCAAGCTGCTCCGCCGGCAGCTGCGCGACGAGTACCTGGCGCAGCACGGTCGCGCCGACCCCGCCGCCTCCGCACCCTTCCCCCGGGGGCCTCACCCGGCGTAGAACCGGGTGCTGTCCGGTGGGGGCGTGGCGGAACTGGCAGACGCGGGGGACTTAAAATCCCCAGGCCCTAGCGGGCCGTCCGGGTTCGATCCCCGGCGCCCCCACGAGCCTGGCCACCGCAGCTCCCTGTCGGGTCGGCCCGGCGCGGTCGGCCCGGCGCTGTCGGCGAGGCGCGGCGCGCCAGCCCCCGGTGCCGGCAGCCGCGCGGGAGGGCGACGGACTCGGGCGGGACGGGCTGCCGGCTGCGAAGCAGGTGGCCGCCCACGAGCCGGGCCTCCGCGCGCGAGGCAGCCTCCGCGCGCGAGCTGGGCTTCCGCGCGCGCGGCGGGCCGAGCCGAGCCGGTGCGATCGTCGCCGGTCGATGGCCGGTCGATAGCCGGCCGAAGCCCGACCGGCGCGCACGGGCGCTGCCGGCTGTCGGCGCGCGGTTCCGGTGCAACGATCCGGTGCCCGCTGCCGCCGTGTCCGCGCCTGGCGTCGGTCGCCGACCGCGTCGGAAACCTCTGGAATTGCAGGCCAAGCGCGTCTTGAAGCCATGAGCCACGGGCTGTACCGTCAGCCCAACACTTCGTGAAACCCCACAAAATCCAGCAATTCGAGGAACCCCGAGATGACCACCAACATGGCTGAGAGCAGCAAGCCGCGCACCAAGACGGAGATCCTTCGGGAGCTCTCGGAGCGCACCGGCATCGCGCGCAAGGAGATCGTCAACGTCTTCGACGAGCTCGCCGCGCTCATGAAGCGTGACCTGGGCAACCGCGGCCCGGGCATCTTCACCATCCCCGGCCTCGTGAAGTGCCGCGTGATCAAGAAGCCCGCCGTCAAGGCGCGCAAGGGCATCAACCCGTTCACGGGCGAGGAGATGATGTTCAAGGCCAAGCCGGCGCGCAAAGTCGTCAAGACCACCGCGCTCAAGAACCTGAAGGACATGGTCTGAGCCCGGTCGCGGCCGGCGCGAGCCGTGCCGCACGCGGAACGCGAGGCCCCCCGGCGCCGATGGCCCGGGGGGCCTCGCCGCGTTTCCGGGGCGTGCACGGCGGACACCGCTGATGCGCACGCACGGCGCGCCAGCTGCCGCGTGTGAGCGGGCGCGCGCGAGGCGAACCACGGGACGGTGCGCATGACGACGGCGGAGAAGTCGGGGCGACTCGGCGAGGAGTTCTCCCGCGCCCGCTGGTATCGGCAGGGCGCGCTCGACGGGCGACCGCTGCTGCTCCTGGCCCACGGTGCGGGCGCTGGTCTCGGCAGCCCGTTTCTAGAGGGTCTCGTGCCGCAGCTGCTCGCGTCCGGCCTGGCCGTCGTGCGGTTCCACTTCCCGTACATGCAGCAGCGCGAGGACGGCGTGGGCCGCCCGCCGCCGGACCGCAGCGCCCGTCTCGTCGCGTGCTGGCATGCCGTGCTCGACGAGGTGCGGCGCTGGCGGCGCGCCGGCCCTCTCGTCCTGGGCGGCAAGTCGCTCGGGGCGCGCATGGCCTCGATGCTGCTGGCCGAAGGCGCCGCGCAGCAGGCGCGGGGCGCCGTCTACCTCGGGTATCCCCTGCACCCGGCGGGGCGGCCGGAGAAGCAGGCCGAGCGGGTCGCGCACCTGCCTCGCGTGCGCGTGCCGCAGCTCTTCGTCTCGGGCACGCGCGACGCGCTGGCCGAGGCCGCGTCGCTGGCGGCTCTCGTCGCCCGCCTGCCCGCCGCCCGGCTGCTGGCCCTGCCCGGTGCCGACCACGCCTTCGCCCGCCGTCGGCGCGACGAGCTCGACGGGCCGCTGCCCGACTGGCCGGCCGAGGTCGCGCGCTTCGCACACTCCGTCTGCGAGGGGGCCGAAGGCTAGAATCCCGGCGCAGCACGGGCGGTGCGGGACGAACCGCGGGCCCGCCGCCGTCGATGGGATCGTCATGACCCTCACGCTCGTCACCGGAGGCGCCGGCTTCCTCGGCACCCACCTCGTGCGCGCCCTGCTGGAGCGCGGGCGGCGCGTCGTCGTGCTGGACGACTTCTCGGCGCCGAGCGACCACGGCCTGCCGCAGCACGAGCTGCTCTCGGTCGTGGTCGGGGACGTGCGCCGGCCGGGCGCCTGGGAACAGGCTTTGCGACACGGGCGCCCCGAGCAGCTGCTGCACCTCGCCAGCGTCGTCGGCGTGGACGCGGTCGTGGCCGACCCGGGCCGTACCGAGTCGGTCATCGCGCTCGGCACGCACCACGCATTGCTGCAGGCGCTGGCGCACGGCGCGCGCCTGTTCGTGTTCTCGAGCAGCGAGGTCACGGATGCCGGGCGGCTCGGGCCGCGCGCCGTCTATGCGCGCGCCAAGCGGGACGCCGAGCAGATGCTGTTCGCGCACGCCGGGCCGGCAGTGGGCGGCACCGGCGCGCTGCCGTCGAGCCGGCCGATCGACGCGCGCTCCGCGGCCGAGGCGGCGTCGTCCGGCGCACACGACCGGCTGTCGATCACCATCGTGCGCCCGTTCAACATCGTCGGTCCCGGGCAGTCGGCGCCCGGCATGGTGCTGCCGGCGCTGGCGCGCGCGGCGCGGGCCGGGCAGCAGTTGCCGGTGCACGGCGATGGCCGGCAGGAGCGTTCGTTCCTGCACGTGGAGGACCTGGTCGCCGCCACGCTGGCGCTGCTCGAAGCGCCTGCGCTGCCCGGTGTCGAGTGCATCGAGATCGGCTCCGAGGAGCGCACGAGCATCGACGCCCTGGCCCGGCGCCTCGGGCAGCTCGCGTCGGGGGCCGGCGCGTCCGCGCGCATCGCGGCGCTGTCGCAGCCCCTGCTGCGCGAGGACCTGCCGCGGCGCGCGCCCGATCTCGCCGCCCTGCGTCGCCGGATCCGCTTCGAGCCGCGCTGGAAGCTCGAGCAGATCCTGGTGCAGGCGCTGCTCCATGCCTGAGGTGCTGAGGGTCATCGCGCGGCTCAACATGGGCGGGCCGGCGCGGCACGTGATCCGCATCGCCGAGCCCCTGCAGCGCCGCGGCTACTCGACGCTGCTCGCCACCGGCCGGCCCGACCCGGGGGAGCCGGACCTGATCGACGAGGCGCGCGCCGCCGGCCTGGAGGTGCTGCTCGTGCCGGGCCTCGGCCGGCGCATCCGGCCGCACGACGACCTGCGCGCGGCCGCCGCACTGGCCGCCCTCGTGCGCCGTCGCCGCCCGGCCGTCGTGCACACGCACACGGCCAAGGCCGGCGTGCTGGGTCGGCTCGCGGCACGCGCCGTCCGACCGGCGCCGGCCTGCGTGCACACCTATCACGGCCACGTGCTCGCGGGCTACTTCGGGCCGCTCGTCTCGCGCGCCTTCGCGCGGACGGAGGCCTGGCTCGCGCGCCGCACGCAACGGCTGGTGGCGGTGTCGCAGGCGGTGGCCGACGAGCTGCTGCGGGAGCACGGCATCGGGCGGGCGGAGCAGTACGTCGTGGTGCCGCCCGGCATCGACACGCAGCGCACCGCACCCGACGCGGTCGCGGGAGCCGCCCTGCGCACGGCCCTCGGACTGGAGCCGCAGCACGTGCTCGTGGGCTGGATCGGGCGCCTGGAGCCCATCAAGGACCTGCCCCTGGCGCTGGCGGCCTTCGCGCGGCTGCACGCCGGGCAGCCGGCCACGCGCCTGCTGGTGGTCGGCGCCGGGCTGCAGGAGCCCGTCTTGCTCGCCGCCCTCGCCCGCCAGGCGGGTGTGCTGCACCTGCCGGCGCGCGCCGACCTCTCCGCCGTGTACGGTGCGCTCGACCTGCTCGTGCAGAGTTCGCGCCGCGAGGGCCTGCCGCAGGTGCTGGCCGAGGCGCTCGTCGCGGGCGTGCCGGTGGTGGCGACTGCCGTGGGGGGCGTGCCCGAACTGGTGCGCTCCGGCGTCGACGGCCTGCTCGTGCCGGCCGGCGATGCCGTCGCCCTGGCCGGCGCGCTGGCGGCGCTGGCCGGCAACCCCGCGCGGCGCCTCGGCATGGCGCAGGCGGCGCGCAGCAGACCGCGACCCGAGTTCGAGGCTGGCAGCGTCGCGGCGCGCCTGGCGGACATCTACGACGAGCTGCTGGCCGGCTCCGGCCCGCGCGCCGGCGCCACACCGCGCGCCGGCGCCACACCGCGCGCCGGCGCCACACAGCGCGTCGGCGCGGTCTTGCCCGGCGGCAGGGCGCCGTACACCGCTGCCAGCGCTGCCACCGCTGCCAGCGCTGCCACCGCTGCCAGCGCTGCCACCGCTGCCAGCGCAGCCACGGCGCTCAGCGCGAGCGGGCGCATGGCCGGGTGCACGCTGGAGACCGATGCCGGCAGCCGTCATGCTGCGGCCTCATGCACATCGTCGTCCTGACGCAGGTGCTCGACCGCCGGGATGCGGTGCTGGGCTTCTTCCATCGCTGGTGCGAGGTGTTCGCGCAGCATGCCGAGCGCCTGACGGTCGTGGCCCAGCGCGTGGGCGAGGTGCAGCTGCCCGCCTCGGTGGCCGTGCGCTCGCTCGGCCGAGAGCGCGGCGCCGGCCTGCCGCGCATGGCGCTGCGCCTCTGGCGCGAACTGCTGGCGGGTCGCGGCGCCGCGCGTCCGACGGCCATCCTGGCGCACATGGTGCCCAAGTACGTGCTCTACGCGGCGCCCATCGCCGTGCCGCGCCGCCTGCCGCTCTACCTCTGGTACACGCATGCCGCGGTGGACCGCAACCTGCGCCTGGCCGTGCCGCTGGTGCGCAAGGTGTTCACGGCTTCCGAGGAGAGCTTCCGGCTGGATGCGGCGGCCAGGAAGCGCGTGGTCACGGGGCACGGCATCGATTGCGAGTACTTCGCGCCGCCCCTGCCCGGCAGCGCGGCGCGCTCCGTGGACGTGCTCTCCGTGGGACGCCTCGCGCCCAGCAAGGGGCAGCACGAGATCCTGGAGGCGGTGGCCGGCCTGCCCGGCGTGCGCGTGGAACTGGCCGGCGACGTGCTGCTGGAGCGGGACCGCGAGTACCGGCGCGGCCTGGAGGCCGCGGCGCTCGCGCTCGGCGGGCGGGCCCGCCTGCTGGGGGCGGTCGCCTACCCGGCCGTGGCGGAGGTGATGCGCCGCGCCCGGATCATGGTCAACGCCAGCCGAACCGGCAGCGTGGACAAGGTGGTGCTCGAGGCCATGGCATGCGGCACCCCGACGCTCACGTGCAACGAGTCGTTCGCGCGCGTGCTCGGCCCGGAGCTGGCGGCACGCCTCATGTTCCGTCCGGGGGACGTGCCCGGGCTGCGCGCGGCCATGGCGCGCCTGCTCGCGCTCTCCGACGGCGAGCACGAGGCGCTCGGCGCCGCCTTGCGCGCCCGCGTGCTGGCCGAGCACGACCTGCAGCGCCTCGTGCCGCGCCTGCTGTCCGAGATGGAGACCGCGCCATGAGCTTGGCGCCAGAGCCCGGCAGCGGCAAGACGCGCATGGAGAGCCACGTGCAGGAGCGGCTCGGCCTGCTGCGCGGCCTCTCGCGCTTCTTCGAGCGCCTCACCGCGCCCGACGGCTCCCTCGTCTGTCCGCGGCACCGCGTCGAGCACACCGGCAAGGTGATCTATGCCGCGCTCATCAACCTGACCGCCTGGCGCTACAGCCGCGAGGAGGAGTACCTGGCCTGCGCCCACCGGCAGGTGCTGCGCGCGGTCGATCACCTGGGCGAGGACCCCGAGTCGCAGGTGCCGGTCTTCCTGCCCGGGCGCGTCGACCACCGCAACGCCTCGACCAACGCCATCGACGGCGGCGCCTGCGCCGACGTCATCGCCACGCTGCTCGAAGAGGTGCCGTCGCTGTTCAGCGACGGCGAACGGCAGCGCTGCCAGGACGCTCTCGAGCGCCACGTGGAGGGCTACCTGCGGCACGCCGCGCGCGAGCGGCCGATCACCGCGCAGCGCCTGTGGGCGGCGACGGGGGTGGCCCGGGCGGCGCGCCTGCTGCAGCGCGCGGACTGGGCGGCCGACGCACTGGCCGGTTGCGCGCGGGCGCTGGACGAGCTCACGCCGAGCGGCGTCGCACCCTACATCCCGGCCGGCACCAGCCACTGCACGCACCCCGGCCTCGCCGACGCCTCCAGCTTCTACCACTCGCGCACCCCGGGCTTCGTGCTCTTCGTGCACGAGACGCTCGGCGTGCCGCTCGGCGATCGCGCCCGCGAGCGCATCCGCCAGAGCCTGCTCGCGCTGCTCGCGATGCGCGACGGCCGCGGCCTCAAGGCGCTCGAGAACGAGGCCAAGGCCTGGTACTGGGAGAGCGCGTACGAGGTGGCCAGCCATCCCTTCGACGTCTACGCGCTGCACGTCGGTGCGCGCGTGCTCGGGGAGCCGGACTTCGCGGCCGAGGCCGGGCGCGCGATGGAGGAGTGGATCCAGCACATCGAGCCCATGGACGGCGGGGCGAACAGCCACCACGGGCGCGGCGTGAACTTCCAGTGCCGCATCTTCTGGTCCGGCCACGCGGCTTGGATCGCGCGCATCATCGAGGACGTGCCGATGCGCGCCGCGCCGCGACCGTCGCGCGACATCGACCTGGGGGGCGACGGCCTGCTGCACGTGGAGCGGCCGCGCTACGTGGCCCTCGCGCGCGGCGCCTGTCGCGCGTCGAGCAACCTCTTCGGCTGCGGCCTGGCCGGGGGCGCCCTGCAGTCGCTGGTGGTTCGCGGCGAGCGCGGCGCGCGTCCGCTCGAGCGCCTCGACCGCCGCCGCTTCCGTCGCCGGCGCGAGGGCAGCTTCCTGCTGCGCGCGCGCGGTCGGCCGGGGCGGCTGAAGAACCTGCTGCGCGTGCTGCGCGAGGAGCGCGGCGACCTGCGCTTCCGCCTGTACGTGGCCAGCATCGAGTGGCACAGCCGCGGCGGGCGGCTGCGCGGCCTGGGCTACCCGCTGCGGCACATCCTGCTGCGCAGCCTGGCCGAGGCCTCGCCCTGGTGCGCCAGCCATCTCGACCGGCAGGCGACGCACAGCTACGACGGGCGAGTGGCCGTGTTCCGCGGCGCGCTCGCCGATCGCTGGGGCGAGCGCGTGCCCGGCACGGCGACCGAGCGCCGGCTGGAGTTCCTGGACGAGCGCGTCGTCCTGCACGACGTGCTGCGCCTCGAGGGCGTCAGCGGGCGCGTGGCCTATCTCCTGCCGGCGGCGCTGGTCGACGTGCAGGCGCAGGCCGAGGGCGCGACGCTGCGGCGGCGCGGGCGCTGGCTCGTGCTGGAGGTCGCGGGTGGGCCGGTCGAGCTGAGCGTGAGCGGCAGCCTGCAGTGAGGCGCCGGGGCGCGCCGGGGCGCGCCGATGCGCTCAGCGCGTGTCGCTGCGTTCCAGGCTGGCGGGTTCCCCGCGCCGCCGCCAGGTGTCGATGCGGCGCAGGTCGAACGGGTCGGCCGGCGTGGCGTGCATCTCATCTGGGTCGGTGGTGAGGTCGAAGCTCACGCCGCGCGCGTCCCGGCCCGGCGCAGGCACCACCGTGAGCAGCGTCTTGCCGTGCGCGGTGCGTTCGCCCCAGATGCGCCGCGCCGCGCCGCGGCTCGTGGGGTCGAGGTCGGGCGGGTAGGCGCGGCCGCTGCCCAGGCCGGGGCGCCAGCCGCTCTCGAGCAGCACGCGCTGGCGCGAGGGCAACCGCCCGTCGAGCAGCAGTTCCGGCAGGTCGGCCAGGCTCGCCAGGCTGGCGGATCGGCTCTTGGGCATGCCACCGCCGCACACGACGAGCGGCACGTGGATCGAGGGCTCGAAGAGGTCGGGTCCGTGCACGAACCAGGCTTCATGCTCGGTCAGGCTGACGCCGTGCGGTGCGGTGACCGCCAGCAGGTCGCTCTCCGGTACAGACTGCAGCAGGCGCCCGAGCTGCCGGTCGATGTGCTGCACGAGCGCGTCGTACTGCGCGCTGCCGGTCGGCAGGTCCACCTCGCCCAGGCCGGTCTCCGAGCGCGGCTCGACGTACGCGCCGTACTGCGTGTCCTCCAGGTCGGGGTCGACGGGGAAGGGCGACTCGCCCGTGGCCGGCGTGCGCAGCTCGGGGGGCACGTCGAGCGGCAGCTCGAGGTCGGCCAGGTGCAACCACAGGAACACGGGACGCGAGTCGGCCAGCGCGAGCTGCTCGAGCGCGACATCCACCAGCGTCTCCACCCGGCCGTCGGGCTCCGCGTGCACCTGCTCGAAGCCCTCGAGCAGGCCGGTCCCGGCCTCCAGGGCGACCACGGCGCTCGAGCGGTAGCCGCGCGCCGCCAGTCGCGCCTGCAGGCCGGGGATGTCGCCCCGCAGGCGGCGGTGCACGTCGCGCACGTCGTGCTCGACCGGCGAGAGGCCGGTGAGCAGGGTCGCGAGGCCCGCGCGCGTGTCGGGGAAGGGGCTGATGGCCGTCTCGAAGAGCAGGCCCTCGCGCGCCCGTTCGCCGAGGCGCGGCATGAGCCCGCCGTCCAGGCGGTCGACCCGCAGGCTGGAGATGGTGACGAGCACCACGTCGGGCAGGCGCGAGCGCTCGACGAGCAGGCCGGCCAGCTCGACCTCGGTCTGGAAGCCCGGCCAGGCCGGCGGCTGGTGCACGGCCCACAGCTCGCGTCCGGCCACGCCGGGCAGGCCGCGCAGACGCGAGAGGGCGGTGCCGTCGCTGGCGACCAGGCGCTCGACGAGCTGGCCGCGCGGGTCGTCGGGCTCGGCCTGCGGCACCACCAGCAGGCTGCGCAGCGAGAGCAGGAAGCTGGCGTAGAGATCGAGGCCGGGGACGCCCGGCTGCAGCAGCAGCACGGTGCGCGGGGCGCTGCGCTCGGAGACGATGCGCAAGGCCTCCACCAGGGGGCCCGGCAGGTCGTCGGCCGAGACCGCCAGCGCGCTCTCGACGCGCAGCGGACGCGCCAGCTTGCCGACCGAGCGCAGCACGACGAAGGGCCCGACCAGGCCCAGCACCAGCAGCGTGACGAGCAGCAGGGCGCCGCGCGCGCCGTAGAGCTCGCTCACCTTCATGGCGCCGTTCGCCGCCGGCACCGCCAGCACCAGCGCCAGCAGGCGCGCCACGAGTTCGCCCTGGTCGCCCTCGAAGTGCAGCACGACCCCGAGCACCGCCGCGGCCGGCACCAGCAGCAGGAAGAAGTAGGCCTCGCGACCCGGGCTGGCGTTGAGGTGCCTCACGCCCGGCATGAAGAGCACGCAGCCCGGGCCCACCGCCGCCACGAGGCCCCACAGCACGATGCGCGACGGGTCCACCTGCAGCTCCGGCCATCCGGTGAGCCAGTAGCCGAGCAGGCCGCCGAGGGCCAGGTGCAGCGTGGGCCGCCAGAACGGCGAGCGCAGGACGGCGGGTTCGCCGGCGCGGCGCACACCCGAGTTGAGCTGCGGGTCGTTGTCCGGACTGTCGCGGCACGCGAGGTGGGCGGCCGCCATGCCGAGCACCCAGGCCGGCAGCAGCAGCAGCGCGGCGCGCGGATCGCAGAGCACCAGGCCGAAGGCCGCTGCCGCCACGAGGCGCGGCACGTGCGTGCTCGAGCGCCGCAGCACCGAGAGCGTGCTCGACAGCAGCATCGAGGTGAAGGCCAGCGTGAGCGCCATCGGTGCGGCCTGCAGGAAGGGTGCGAGCGCCGTGCTGATGTGCGGGTCGAAACCGGACGCGAGGCGTGCCGGCTCGGTGTGCATGCCGTCCGAGCCCAGCAGGAAGGCCGCCGCCAGGGGGTTCAGGGAGAGCAGGCTGGCCAGCATCGCGAGCAGGCCGCCGCGGTTGCCCCACAGGCGTGAGATGGCCTCGGCGGCGAGCACCAGGCAGGCGATGAGGGAGACGAGCGACAGCAGCTGGGCCGCCACCAGCGGGTGCAGGCCGCCCGCCTGCGCCAGGCCGGCGGTGGCCGTCGCCATGAGGCGCACCGGCAGCGCCTCCCCGGCGCGCAGCGGGTCCTCGCCACCCTGGGACCAGGCCAGCGCCTCGGCCGCGACGACGGCGCGCGGGGCATGCACCTCGGCGCGGCCCAGCGGCACGGCATCCAGCACCAGCAGCAGGGTGGCTACGACGAACGTCACGCAGGCGCCGAGGTGCCGCGGCCACCACGGCATGGGCGCGGGGTGCGCCGGCTGGCGCCGCTGCCAGCGGTCGTGGACGTGCAGGCGCAGGCGGCCCAGCAGGCACAGTCCGACCGTCACCATGGGGATGAGCAGGGAGCAGCGCTGGGTGTTGCCCGAGCGCTCGGCCTCGAACTGCACGAGCAGGCCGAGGACGAGGGGCGACAGGCAGCAGGACGCACCGAGCACGCCGAAGTTGCGGTCGATGACCGACAGCAGCCGGGTGAGGCCCCAGCCGGGGCAGAAGAGCAGCGGCAGCCAGGCGGCCGGGGAGCCGGGCCAGGCCTGGCTGGCGAGCAGCCCGGCGATGGCCAGGAGCAGCGGCAGGTTCCTGAAGCGGGTGGCCGATGCAGCCTTCGGATTCATGCCGACGCAGCGTAGCCCTCGCCCGGAGGCCCGCCAAACACCGCGACGGGCCGATGGTCCGCTGCCCTGCCAGCTTCTACGATGACGCCCCCATTCCCTGCAGGATCGAACGTGCGACGCATCGCCCAGGCCACGGCCGCCGGACTCGTGCTGGGTGCCGCCTGGGGTGCGCTCGAGGGCCTCGTCATCGTGCTGCGGCCGTACCTGCACTTCTGGATCCAGCTGCGCGCCCGGCCCCCGCTCGACCTGGCCGACCTCGGCGGGGTGCTGCTCCTCGGCGGCCTGCACTACGGCGTGCTCGCGGCGTTCGGCTGCGCGCTCGCCGTGCTGGTCTGCCGGCCCTGGCTCGCGGGCCGCGACACGCCGCTCTTCGCCAGCCGGCTGGTCGTCGGCGTGGCGCTCTTCGCCAACCTCTACTGGCACACCAAGAGCCTCTGGGCCTTCTCGTGGGGACTGCCGTTCCACCACTGGAAGCGCCTGCTGCTCACCGTGGCCTGGCTGGTTGTGGCCGGCCTGCTGGCGCGCGTGCTCGTGCGGCCCGCGGGCCCGTTGCGGCCGCCCTCACGGAGGCTGGCCCTGGTCGTCGCGCTGCTGCTCGGTGGCGGGGCGGTCTGGGCCCTGCCGCGCGAGGCCGCGCGCGAGGCCGGCCTGGGAGGCGCGCCCGCCGGGGCCCCCAACGTCCTCATGGTGGTGGTGGACGCGCTGCGTCAGGACCGTCTCGGCTGTTACGGCCGCCAGCCGTCGCCGTCCCCGCGGGTCGACGGCCTCGCCGGCGAGGGCGTGGTCTTCGAGAGCGCCGCGACCCAGGCGCCCTTCACCTGGACCTCCTTCGGCAGCTTCCTCACCGGCAAGTACCCGCGCGAGCACGGGCTGATCAAGATGTCGCCCGACCAGTCGCTGGACGTGCACGGCAACCGCACCATCGCGCAGGCCCTGCAGGAGGCGGGGTACGCGACCGGCGCCTTCCTCACCGGCACGCTCTCCAACGACACCGGGCTGCTGCACGGCTTCGACACCTACTTCGAGACCATCGTCGGGCACGAGGCGGTCAACCGGTACAGCAAGTGGTCCGTCGTGCGCAGCCGCATGCTGCTCTGGATCCTGTTCAACAAGTCGCGCCAGGCGCTCGACCCGCGGCTCGTGAACACGGAGGCGCTGTCCTGGATCCGCGAGCACGCCGGCCAGCCGTTCTTCGCGCTGGTGCACTACTACAGCACGCACACGCCCTACGACCCGCCGGCGCCGCACGATGCGCGCGACCCCGACTACCGTGGCACCTTTCATCCGTTCCGGCAGCAGCACGGGCAGTGGGTCATGGCGCAGCAGCAGGCCGGGCGCTGCGAGCACGACGGCAAGCGCACCTGGAGCTGCGAGCACTTCGATCCGCAGCGCGACGTGGCGCACATCGACGCGCTCTACGACGGCGGCGTGGCCTTCGCCGACGAGATGTTCGGCGACCTGCTCGACGCGCTGGCCGACCTGGGCATCGACGACGAGACGCTCGTGGTCTTCACCTCGGACCACGGCGAGGAGCTGTACGACCACGGACTGTTCGAGCACGACTGGATGTTCGAGACGAACCTCGCCGTGCCGCTCGTCATGCGGCTGCCGGGGCGCCGCCACGCCGGGGCGCGCGTGCCGTGGCCGGTGGAGCTGCGCGACATCCCGGCCACGATCCTGGCCGTGACGGGCGCGGGCACGCTGGCCGACCCCGGCCACCCGACCGCGCGTCCGCCGGGTCGCAGCCTGCTGCCCGACATCGAGGGCGTCGACCCCGGGCCGGGCGAGAAGGACGTCTTCTCCGAGAACGTGCGCTACGTGGCCCTGCGCGAGAGCCGCTACAAGCTCGTCAAGAACCGCTTCGTGCCTGCCGGGCCGGAGGCGGCGTCCCGGCCGGGGCATTCGATCAGGCTCTTCGACCTCGAGCAGGACCCGGGCGAGCACCGGCCGCTCGACCGCAGCGACCCGGCCGCCGCCGACGTCGCGGCCGAGCTGCTGGCGCGCCTGAAGGTCTATGACGACTCGATGCCCGAGGTGCAGATCGGCGGCGGAGGACTCGACCCCGAGAAGATGCAGCAGCTCGGGCGGAACCTCGCGGCGCTCGGCTACACGCAGTGGCTGGCCGACGGCAGCGTCCCCTCCGACGTGGCAGCCAGCGACGAGATCACCGCGCTGCTGGCCGAGTCGCAGTTCAAGGGCAGCAACGAGATCCTGGAGGAGGAGCTCTACGAGCGTCCGTTCCAGTGGCCGCCCGGCTGCAATGGCCGGCCGCCGGACGCGAGCACGCCCGGCGCCGTGCCCGACGCGTCCGGTGAGCGGGGCGCGGCCGCCACGAGCGGAGCCGGACGCACGGACCAGGGCGCACCGGACGAGCCTCCCCGGTGAGCGACCTCACGCGGCTCGACGTCATCGTCAACGTGCGCTTCCCGGGACAGAAGGCGCACGGCATCCAGGTCGCCGCCATGGCCGAGGCGCTGGCGGACACGGGCCTCAACGTGGACGTGGTCGTGCCGCGCCGCCTGCCCTACGACCCGACCGACCCCTGGCAGCACTACGGCGTGCGCCGCACCTTCGGCGTCTGCCGCATCGCGAACATCGACACGATCGACATGTTCCCGCCGCACGCGCAGCGGGTGCCCTTCCTGCTGCAGTCGGTCACCTTCGGCCTGCGCGCCCTGGCGCGGGCCGCGGTGGAGCGCGACGCCGGGATGCTCGTGCGCGACCACTACACCACCCTCATCCTGGCCGCCGGGCTGCGTCGCAGCGACCGCGACCGCATCGCCGCCGAGGTGCACAACCTGCCGACCCTGCCGGTGGCGCGCCGGCGCCTGGTGGACGTGCTGCGAGAGCTGCGCGCCGTGATCACCATCAGCGA
>Ga0315912_10002232_pt1 | contig 21195 bp, 17 predicted proteins | sample VfabasoilMG_FD_204469 | JGI IMG/M metagenome (GOLD analysis project Ga0315912, IMG submission 204469) | Garden soil microbial communities collected in Santa Monica, California, United States - V. faba soil | ecosystem: Environmental > Terrestrial > Soil > Garden | place: USA: California...
CAAGGTCGCAGCGGTGGGCTTCGTCGGTTGCGGCCTGTTCGGGGCCCTGGCGCCGTTGATGCCCACGCCCGGCCTGGCGCTGCTGTTGCTGGCGCCGGCCATGTTCCTCGCCAACATCCCCTATGCCTGCGCCGCCACCGCGCTGCAGCTCATCGTGCCGAACCGCGCACGGGGCCAGGTCACCGCCATCTACATCACCATCACCACCCTGGTCGGGCTGTCCGTCGGGCCGCTGGTGGTCGGGATGATGACCGACCATGTCTTCCACGATCCGGCGGATATCCGCTATTCCATGGCCATCGTCATCGGGGTGGCGGCCCCGCTGCTGTACCTGCTGCTGCAGGTGGCCCGAAGGCCCTATCGCCAGCTTCGCGGCGGTGCCTGAAAATACGCGTTCACCCCTTTAACCGGGGCAGGAAGCCCCCAAGAAGGACGGCATGCGTAACGACAAGCTGACCAGCCGCTTCCAGAACGCCCTGGCCGATGCCCAGTCCCTGGCCGTGGGCCGGGACAACCAGATGATCGAGCCGGTGCACCTGCTTTCGGCCCTGCTGGACCAGCAGGGCGGGAGCCTGCGCCCGCTGTTCGCCAAGGCCGGCGTGAATGTCGCCAAGCTCAAGACCGAGCTCACCGCGCTGCTGGAACGCCAGCCGAAGGTCGAAGGCACACCCGGCGAGGTGCATGTCTCGCAGGACCTGTCGCGCATGCTGAATGTCACGGACAAGCTCGCGCAGCAGCGCGGCGACCAGTACATCTCCAGCGAGCTGTTCGCGCTGGCGGCGCTGGAAGACCGTGGCGAGCTGGGCAAGGTGCTCAAGAGCCACGGCCTGACGAAGGCGAAGCTGGAGCAGGCCATCAACGAAGTGCGGGGCGGCGAGGCGGTGAACGATCCCAATGCCGAGGAAAGCCGCGAGGCGCTTTCGAAATACACCATCGACCTGACCGAGCGCGCCACCAGCGGCAAGCTCGATCCGGTGATCGGCCGCGACGATGAGATCCGCCGCACCGTGCAGGTGCTGCAGCGTCGCACCAAGAACAATCCCGTGCTCATCGGCGAGCCCGGCGTGGGCAAGACCGCCATTGTCGAAGGCCTCGCCCAGCGCATCGTCAATGGCGAGGTGCCCGAGGGTCTCAAGAACAAGAAGATCCTCGCGCTCGACATGGGCGCGCTGATCGCCGGCGCCAAGTTCCGCGGCGAATTCGAGGAGCGGCTCAAGGCTGTGCTCAAGGACCTGGCCAAGCACGAAGGCCAGGTCATCCTGTTCATCGACGAGCTGCACACCATGGTCGGCGCCGGCAAGGCCGAGGGCGCCATGGATGCCGGCAACATGCTCAAGCCCGCGCTGGCGCGCGGCGAGCTGCACTGCGTGGGCGCCACCACGCTGGACGAGTACCGCAAGTACATCGAAAAGGACGCGGCGCTGGAGCGCCGTTTCCAGAAGGTGCTGGTGGATGAGCCATCGGTGGAAGACACCATTGCCATCCTGCGTGGGCTCAAGGAGCGCTACGAGGTGCACCATGGCGTCGAAATCACCGACCCGGCCATCGTGGCCGCGGCGCAGCTTTCGCACCGCTATATCAGTGACCGTCAGCTGCCGGACAAGGCCATCGACCTGATCGACGAGGCCGGCGCGCGCATCCGCATGGAGATCGACTCCAAGCCCGAAGAGATGGACCGGCTCGAGCGCCGCATCATCCAGCTGCGCATCGAGGAAGTGGCGCTGAAGAAGGAGGACGACGAGGCCTCGAAGAAGCGCCTGGCCACGCTGCGGGAAACGCTGCGCGAGCTCGAGAAGGAGTACGCCGATCTCGAGGAGATCTGGAAGGCCGAGAAGGCGGCGCTGCAAGGGGCGGCCTCGGTCAAGGAAGATCTCGAGAAGACGAAACTCGAACTGGATGCGGCGCGGCGCGCCAACGACCTGACCAAGATGGCGGAGCTGCAGTACGGCCGGATTCCCGAGCTGGAGAAGAAGCTGGTCGCCGCGCAGGCCGCCGAGCAGACGGCGCCCACACTGGTGCGGAACAACGTCACCGAAGAGGAGATCGCCGAGGTGGTCTCCAAGTGGACGGGCATTCCCGTCGCCAAGATGCTCGAGGGCGAGAAGGAAAAGCTGCTGCGCATGGAGGAGGCGCTGGGCCGCCGCGTCGTGGGGCAGCCCGAGGCGCTGAAGATCGTCTCCAATGCCATCCGTCGTTCACGGGCGGGGCTCTCGGACCCCAGGCGTCCGAATGGATCGTTCCTGTTCCTGGGCCCGACCGGCGTGGGCAAGACCGAGCTGTGCAAGGCGCTGGCCGAATTCCTGTTCGACACCGAAGACGCCATCGTGCGCATCGACATGTCCGAGTTCATGGAGCAGCACTCCGTGGCGCGGCTGATCGGCGCGCCGCCGGGGTATGTGGGATACGAGGAGGGTGGTTACCTCACCGAGGCCGTGCGCCGCAGGCCGTATTCGGTGGTGCTGCTCGATGAGGTCGAGAAGGCGCACAAGGACGTGTTCAACGTGCTGCTGCAGGTGCTGGACGATGGCCGCCTCACCGATGGCCAGGGCCGCACCGTCGATTTCCGCAACACCGTCATCATCATGACCTCGAACCTCGGTTCGGATGTGATCCAGCAGCTGGCGGGCGAGAAGCAGTACCAGCGCATGAAGAACGAGGTGATGGAGCGGGTGCAGGGGCACTTCCGTCCCGAGTTCATCAACCGCATCGACGACATCATCGTGTTCCATCCGCTGAGCGCCGAGCAGATCCGGGCCATCGTCGACATCCAGCTCGCCAGCCTCAAGCAGCGCCTGGCCGAGCGCGACATGGTGCTGGAGCTGGCTGACGATGCCCGCGACCTGCTGGGCGAGGCCGGCTTCGATCCGGTGTACGGCGCGCGGCCGCTGAAGCGCGCCATCCAGCAGCAGATCGAGAATCCGCTGGCCGAACGCATCCTGCAGGGACAGTTCGCACCGGGAGACCGGATCCTGGTCGCGAAGGAAGGCGCCACCCTGCAATTCGAGAAGAGGGCGAACTGAGGCCGCATGGCATAATCCGCCCATGCCGTTCTACGAATACCAGTGCCAGGCCTGTGGCGCGCAGGTCGAGGTCATGCAGAAGATCTCCGAGGCGCCGCTGAAGAAGTGTCCCGAATGCGGCAAGAGCCGCCTCGTCAAGCTGGTGTCCGCGCCGGTGTTCCGCCTGAAGGGCGGCGGCTGGTACGAGACCGACTTCAAGTCGGACAAGGAGAACAAGCGCAACCTGGTCGAGGCCGAGAAATCGGAGTCGAAGTCCGACGACAAGCCCGCCGAAAAGAAGGATGCGAAACCCGAGGCCAAGGCCGAATCGAAGCCCGAGCCAAAGGCCAAGGCCACGCCCGTGAAGGCATCCGCGAAGTCAAAGAAGCCCGCAGCGAAGCGCAAGGCGAAGCGATGAAATCCCGCCTGGCTCGCGGCCTGCGGCGCTACCTGATCGCGGGCCTGCTGATCTGGGTGCCGGTCGGCATCACCTGGCTGACCTTCAAGTTCCTGCTCGACCTGACCGATGAACTGCTGACGCTGCTGCCTGAGCCGTACCGCCCCGACAATCTGTTCGGGGTGCATATTCCTGGCTTCGGTGTTCTGCTCGCCCTGGTGGTGCTGCTGCTGACCGGCCTGCTGTTGGCCAATCTCTTCGGCCAGACGCTGGTGGCCTGGTGGGACGATCTTGTGAACCGCATCCCGCTGGTGCGCACCATCTACTCGGGCGTGAAGGGCTTCACCGAGTCGCTGGTGACCAGCAAGGCTTCCTTCCGCCAGGTGGTCATGATCGAGTTTCCCCGGCGAGACACCTGGACCATCGCCTTCGTCACCGCCACCAATCTGCCGGATTACTCGGGCAGATACGGCGGCGAACCGCAGATCTGCGTGTATGTACCCACCACGCCCATTCCCACCACGGGCTACAACCTCATCGTGCGCCAGTCCGAGGTCGTGCCCATCGACATGAGCGTCGACGACGCCATGAAGATGATCGTGACGCTGGGCGTCGTCGTTCCGCCGGAAAGGACGCACGACAGGAACCCGGTTCCTCCGGCGACATGACCCGCGCGGCGCTCGCGGGCCTGCTGGATCGCGAGAGCCGGGCCTACCTGAGCGCGCGACCGCTTGGGGCCGCGATGGCCGCACGGGCGGGGGCGCATTTCGTTGCCGGCGTTCCCATGCACTGGATGCGCGATTGGGCATTGCCTGTGCCGCTCTATGTGCAGGCCGCGCGTGATGCCCTGCTCACCGATGTGGATGGTCACGAGTACGTGGACTTCTGCCTCGGCGATACCGGCGCCATGTTCGGCCACTCTCCGCCCGCCGTAGCGCAGGCCATTGCCGTACAAGCCGCGCAGGGACTGACCACCATGCTGCCGGCCGCGCAGGTCGCTGAAGTGGGCGAGGGACTGGCGCGACTGTTCGGATTGCCCTGGTGGCAGGTCACGCAGACCGCCACGGACGCCAACCGCGCCGTGCTCAGGCTGGCCCGCATGATCACGATGCGTCCACGCGTGCTGGTGTTCGATGGCTGCTACCACGGCACGGTGGATGAGGCGCTGGCCGTGCTGGGTGAGGATGGCGCGACGTATCCCAGGCCGGGCCAGATCGGCCGGGTCCACGATCCGCGTGATACCACCGTGGTGGTGGAGTTCAACGACATCGCGGCAGTGGAGTCCGCGCTGGCACGCGGCGACATCGCCTGCGTGCTGGCCGAGCCGGTCATGACCAACGCGGGAATGGTGCTGCCGCTGCCCGGATTCCTCGAAGCGTTGCGCGCCGCATGCACCCGCCACGACGTTCCGCTGGTACTCGACGAGACGCACACCTTGTCCACGGCCCCCGGCGGCTATGCGCGCGCGCATGCGCTGGATGCGGACTTCCTGGTCTGCGGCAAGGCCATCGCCGGCGGCCTTCCCTGTGCGGTGTGGGGCTGCACGGACTCCGTGGCCTCGCGTATCCGCGTAGCGGATGCTCACCGCGAGCCCGGCCACTCCGGCATCGGCACCACGCTGTCAGCCAATCCGCTGGCCATCGCAGCGCTGCAGGCCAGCCTGGCGCATCTCATGACGCCGGGGAACTACGAACGCATGGTCGATCGCGCGCGGCAGCTCGAGGCAGGCATCACTGCGCGCCTGCAGCGGCATGACATTGGCTGGCAGGTCTCCCGCGTGGGCGCGCGCCTGGAGTTCGGTTCTGCGCCGCCGCCGCGCACCGGTCGGGACAGCCTGGCAGCCATCGACCATCCGCTGGAGGCTGCCCTGCACCTGTACCTGCTGAACCGCGGCTTCCTGCTGACGCCCTTCCACAACATGATGCTGTGCTCGCCGGTCACGACCGCAGTGCAGGTCGACGACTTCCTGTCAGTCTTCGACATGGCCCTGGCGGAATTCGCGCCCTTCATGCGCAATGAGAAGATCAGTTCATGAGCACCGAACTGCGCAGCTTCCTGTCGGCACATCCTGCAATCGACGCGGTGCAGGTGCTGCTCACCGATCCGTCCGGGGTCACGCGCGGGAAGACCGTGCGCCGCCACGAACTTGAAGCGCTGTACTCGAGCGGCCGCAATGTCGCCGGCTCCATCCTCGGACTCGACATGACCGGCGCCGATGTCGAAGCCACGGGGCTGGTGTGGGAGTCCGGCGATGCGGACAAGCTGTGCCTGCCGGTCCACGGCACGCTGCGCCCCACGCCCTGGCTGCAGCGCACAGGGCAGGTGATGCTGTCGATGTACGAGCTCGACGGCGCGCCTGCGCCGGCAGATCCACGTCACCTGCTCTCGCGCGCCATCGAGCGGCTGGTGCGGATGGGACACACACCGGTGTTCGCCTGCGAGCTGGAGTTCTACCTGCTGCGCCGCGAGGCGGATGGCAGCCTCACACCCGCCGGCTCACCCGATTCCGCTTCGGGCACCGCCGACCAGATCGAGGCGTACAGCCTCTCGCGCCTCGATCATCTCGCGCCGCTGTTCCGCGAGGTATTCGATGCCGCCACCGCGCAGGGACTGCCCGCCGGCACCGCCATGTCGGAATACGCCCCGGGCCAGTTCGAGATCACGCTCCAGCATCGCGCCGATGCGCTCACCGCCGTGGATGAGGCAGTGCAGTTCAAGCGGCTCATCAAGGGCGTCGCGGCGAAGCATGGCCTCATCGCAAGCTTCATGGCCAAGCCCTTCACGCAGCGCGCCGGATCCGGCGCGCACCTGCACCTGAGCCTGGCCGGCGAAGACGGGCTGAACCAGTTTGCCAGCGACGACGCGGAAGGTTCCGTGCTGCTCCGGCGTTGTGTCGGCGGCATGATGGCCACTGCCGGCGAGGCCTTCCTCGCCTTTGCCCCCAACGGCAATTCCTATCGTCGCTTCCAGCGCGAGAGCTATGCACCCGTGCAGGCGAACTGGGGGGTGAACAACCGCAGCGTCAGTCTGCGCGTGCCGGCGGGCCCACCCTCATCCCGCCACATCGAACATCGCTTCTGTGGCGCGGACGTGAACCTGTATGTGGCGGCGGCCGCCGTGCTGGCCGGCGCGGCGCACGGCATCGAAAGACGACTCGATCCCGGTGCGCCCGTCACCGGTAACGGCTATGCACAGGCCGAAGGCCCCGACACGGCCCTTTCATCCGCCGTTCGCGAATCGCAGCGGCTGCCGCACACCTGGCGCGAAGCCTGGGAGCGTGCGCAGACCTCGGCCTTCCTGCGCGAGGCGCTGGGCGAAGGCTTCATGAAAGTCTGGCTGGCCATCAAGCAGCAGGAGCTGGCCCGCTTCGAAGCCGAGGTGACCGAAGCGGACCGTGGCTGGTATCTGACCAAGGTGTAGTCGCGGCCTGGCCGCTTGCTTCACCTGGTCCCGTGTCACTTCGCCATGTTGATGATCTTGGCCTGCGTGAATTCTTCCAGGCCCTGCTGGCCCAGTTCCACGCCGTAACCCGACTGCTTGGTGCCGCCGTAGGGCACATCCGGCGGCAGGTCCAGGTGCTTGTTGATCCACACCGTGCCGGTTTCCAGCTTCATCGCGACTTCATAGGCGCGCTCCGGGCTCGCCGACCATACGGTGGCGCCCAGGCCGTATTCCGAAGTGTTGGCACGCGCGATGGCGTCTTCCACCTTCGAGTACTTCAGCACCGGCATCACCGGACCGAACTGTTCCTCGCACACCAGCCGCGCGCTGTCCGGCAGGCCGCTGACGATGGTGGGGCGGATGAAGAAGCCAGCGCCCTGGTGCGGTTCGCCGCCGGCGATGATCTTTCCCTGCGCGCGAGCGTCGTCGAGGATCGCGCGCACCTTGTCGAACTGCATCCTGTTCTGCAGCGGCCCGAACTCGATGCCTTCCTCGAGGCCGTTGCCGACCTTCGCGGCCTTCGCCAGCTTCGCCAGTTCCTCGCACACCGCGTCATAGATCGACTCGTGCACGAACACGCGCTTGGCGGCCAGGCACACCTGCCCGGAATTCACCATGGCGGCGAAGAACAGCTTCGGCGCGATCTCCTTCGGGTTCACGTCATCGAGCACGATGGCGGCATCGTTGCCGCCCAGCTCCAGCGTCAGGCGCTTCAGCGTGGGCGCGGCGCTGGCCATGACCTTGCGGCCCGTGGCCGTGGATCCCGTGAAGGCGATCTTGGCCACATCCGGATGGCTGGTGAGTGCACTGCCCAGATCGTTGACGTCGGCGATCACGTTCACCACGCCGGCCGGGAAGATCGCAGCGCACAGTTCGCCCACTTTCAGCGTCGTGAGCGGAGTGGTCGGAGCGGGCTTCACTACCACGGTATTGCCGGCCAGCAGCGCCGGCGCCAGCTTGGTCACCATCATGATCACCGGGAAGTTCCACGGCGTGATGGCGGCGACCACGCCCAGCGGCGTGCGGACGCGGACCACCTTCGCCTCGTCAGTTTCCTTGACGTTGGCCACCGGCAGATCGAGCGCAGCCAGGCCGCGGATATTGGCGCTGGCGATCATCAGCTCGTAGAAGGCATGGCCCAGCGGCTTGCCCTGTTCCTGCGTCAGCAGCGGGGCGAGCTGCGGGGCGTTCGCGTCGATGGCATCGGCCAGCTTCATCAGCAGCGCGCGGCGCTCGGCCAGGGGCTTCGCAGCCCAGCCCGGGAATGCGGCCTTGGCGGCGGCCACGGCCTGGTTGGCCTGCGCCAGATCGGCCCGGGGGCAGGCCGCCACGACCTGCTCGGTGGCCGGGTTGATGACGTCGAAGGTCGCCGCACCGGGCAACAGCTTGCCGCCGATCAGCAGGCGGAAATCACTGGTCTGACCCTGGCCGGCCTGGCCGGGCTTGAGCTCTGCATTCATGGCGTCATCCTCCGGAACGGGGAGGGCAAGGATATACTGCGCACCCCCATTTTTCCGACGGGATTGCGATGCGCAGCCACTATTGCGGCCAGGTCAACGAAACGCTCTCGGGCCAGGAGGTCACCGTGGCCGGCTGGGTGCACCGTCGGCGCGACCATGGCGGCGTGATCTTCGTGGACCTGCGCGATCGCGAAGGCCTGTTGCAGGTGGTGTTCGATCCCGACGACCCGGCCCTGTTCATGGAGGCCGAGCGCCTGCGTGGCGAATATGTCATCCAGGTGCGCGGCAAGGTCCGCGCGCGGCCGGCGGGCACCGCCAACGCCAACCTGGCCTCGGGCAAGGTCGAGCTGCTGGCGAGGCAGCTCACGGTGCTGAACAAGTCCGAGCCGCTGCCTTTCCAGCTCGACGAGCATGTCAGCGAGGAAGTGCGGCTGCGCTACCGCTACATCGACCTGCGCCGCGAAGAGATGAGCCAGCGGCTGCGGCTGCGTCACCGCGTGACCAGCGCCATGCGCCGTTACATGGACGAGCACGGCTTCATCGACATCGAGACGCCGATGCTGACCAAGGCCACGCCCGAAGGCGCGCGCGACTACCTGGTGCCCAGTCGCACGCATCCCGGCAGTTTTTTCGCACTGCCGCAGTCGCCGCAGATCTTCAAGCAGCTGCTGATGGTGTCGGGCTTCGACCGCTACTACCAGATCGTCAAGTGCTTCCGCGACGAGGACCTTCGCGCCGACCGCCAGCCCGAATTCACCCAGCTCGATATCGAGACCTCCTTCCTGACGCAGGAAGAGATCATGACGCTGATGGAAGGGCTGATCCGCGACCTGTTCGCGAAGACGGTCGAGGTGGCGCTGCCGAACCCGATCCCGCGCATGACCTACGCCGAGGCCATGCGGCGCTATGGTTCGGACAAGCCCGACCTGCGCGTGTCGCTGGAACTGGTGGATGTCGCCGATCTCGTGGCCGGATGCGATTTCAAGGTTTTCGCCGGCCCGGCGAAGGATCCCAACGGCCGTGTCGCCGCGCTGCGCGCACCCGGCGGTGGTGCCTTCTCGCGCAGCGAGATCGATGCGTACACCGCGTATGTGGCCCGCTATGGCGCCAAGGGTCTGGCGTACATCAAGGTCAACGAGAAGGCGAAGGGCCGCGAAGGCCTGCAGTCGCCCATCCTGAAATTCCTCAGCGACGAGGCGGTGGCCGGCATCCTTTCGCGCACCGGCGCGCAGGACAATGACCTGATCTTCTTCGGCGCCGACAGCGCGAAGGTGGTCAGCGATGCGCTGGGCGCGTTGCGCCTGAAGATCGGCCACGACCTGAAGCTGGTCGAAAATGCCTGGCGCCCGCTGTGGGTCGTGGACTTTCCGATGTTCGAGTTCGATCCCGACGCGAAGCGCTGGGCCGCCATGCACCATCCGTTCACGGCGCCCAAGGTTGATGATCCCGCGGCTTTGTCCGCGGATCCCGGCAAGGCCGTGGCCAAGGCCTACGACATGGTGCTGAACGGCTCCGAGATCGGTGGCGGATCGGTGCGTATCCATCGCGCCGACACGCAATCGGTGGTGTTCGGCCTGCTCGGCATCGATGCGGAGGAGGCGCGGCGCAAGTTCGGCTTCCTGCTCGATGCGCTGAAGTATGGAGCGCCGCCGCATGGTGGCATCGCCTTTGGCCTCGACCGGCTGGTCATGCTGATGGCCGGCGCCGAGAGCATCCGGGACGTCATCGCCTTCCCCAAGACGCAGACCGCTGCCTGTCCCCTGACCGACGCGCCCACGCCCGTCAGCGAAGCCCAGCTGCGCGAACTGTCGATCCGTGTCCGGACCCCACAGCCCTCCACTTAGGGGAACGCTTCTCTACGTCCACGGGCTGTGGACCACCGGCGCCGAGTCGTTGCTGCTCCGGCATCGGCTGGCGGCGCATGGCTGGGCACTGCGGGTGTTTCCTTACTCCTCGCTCGCGGAACCCATGGACCGCGTTGCGCGTCGCTGCGCGCGCGTTGCGCAGTCGCTGGCTGCGCGCACGCTGCTGCCCGTGCACCTGCTGGGTCACAGTCTCGGCGGCATGGTCATCTACCGGATGTTCGAGACCGGCCTGCTGGCGCCGGACCGTTTCAGCGGCGACTTCTGCCGGGCCGTCATCCTTGGAACGCCAGCCCGCGGCAGCCGCACCGCGCGCACGCTCGCAGCCACGGCGATCGGAAAACGATTGCTGGGCACCACGGGGGCAGGCGACCTGCTCGATGGCATGCCCGAGCGGTGGCCATTTCCGGTGCAACTGGGGGTCATCGCGGGCTGCCGCCCGCATGGCCTCGGCCGCCTGATCACGCGTTTCGATGAACCCTGTGACGGCACCGTGGCCGTCAGCGAGACACATATCGAGGGCGCGGCGGATCACCGCGTGCTGCCGGTCAGTCATTTCGGCATGAATTTTTCGGCGGAAGTGACCGAGCACGTGGCGGCCTTCCTGGACCACGGCCATTTCGGCGCGTACTACGCCACGGATGCGTCCGACAGATCGCGGTAGTAGTACGTCGTAGGCACGTATCCGCCCGTGGGCCACAGCGCATAGCGCGGTATGTCGCCCACCCGCACCCATCCCAGCCGCTCGTACAGCCTTGCGCCCTCGGCTCCCGTGACGGTATCGAGCACGAGCAGGTCACGGCCGCGCGCCAGCGCCGCCGCTTCCGCTGCGCGCATCAGCGCTGCGCCAACGCCCTGGCGTCGTGAGCGCCGGTGCACCAGCAGCTTGGCCACGTCGGCGCGATGAGGCTGGTTGTCCGGCAGGTCCAGGATGAGCTGCACGGTTCCGCAGATGCCCCGCTCATCGCGGGCTACCAGCAGCAGTCGCTGGCCGCCCGCGACATCCGCCGCGACGCGCCTCCAGAATGCCGCTGCGTGTTCACGGGACAGCGGCAGCATGAAGCTCACCGAGGCGCCGCCCTCGACGCAATCACGGAGCACTTCCACCAGATCGTCGATGTCGGCTGCGCTGAACTCGCGCAGTTCGCACACCTCGCACACCTCGCGGAAGCCCGCGTTTGCTTCGGCCTCTCCGTTCATCGGACAGCACGCGAGATGGCCACCAGGTAGCGCGCATCCCTCTTTCCCGGGTTGTGGAAAGTGATGGGGCGGTCAAGCGACATGGCCATGCAGTCGCCCTTGCCGAGCGTGGTGAGTTCCTTGCCCAGCCGCAGTTCCATCGTTCCCTCCAGCATCCAGACCTGCTGGTGCACCGGTGTTCCGCCGAAAGCGTTCTCGAAGGTGACTCGCGCGCCCGGCGGGAAGGTGATCTCGCTGAGTTGCATGGGCTGGCCTGCAGTGGCAGGTGTCAGGGTGCGTCTCCGGTACCCGCTGTCCGGGTCGCACCATTCCGGCTGTCCCTTGCGCGTAGCCACCGGATCGCGTTGCTGCAGCCGCGGTTCCGCGTAGCTGGCAGGGCCGAACAGCGTCGGCAGCAATACGCCAAGACCAATCGACAGCTTGTTCAGCACCGTGGCAGTGGGGCTGCTTTCGGCCCGCTCGATTTTCGAAATCATCGCCCGGCTGACACCGCTGTGTTCCGCCAGTTCATCGATGGAGAGGCCGCGGTCTTCACGCATCTCTCGCAGCCGCCGGGCAAGGGTGTCGTTGATGTCCAGAAAATGTGACCTTTCCAATATAGTGGAGGCGACTCTACTATATTGGAAATGTCACTTTTCGGGCAACACGGATGCCTCTGGTCTTTCGGGTGCCCCAGCGGCTCCTGGTGGCGGCAGATAGGCCCCGGTCCACCGCGCCACCACCAGCGTGGCTAGCGCATTGCCAACCAGGTTCGTCAGCGCGCGCGCCTCTGACATGAACCGGTCGATGCCCAGGATGAGTGCCAGCGCGGCGACTGGCGGCCCATTCACCGCGGCCAGTGTTCCGGCCAGCACGATGAAGCCGCTGCCGGTGACGCCCGCGGCGCCCTTTGAGGTGAGCAGCAGCACGGCCAGCATCACCAGCTCCTGTCCCAGCGTCATCGGCGTATCCGTCGCCTGGGCCAGGAATACGGCCGCCATGGTCAGGTAGATGCAGGTGCCATCGAGGTTGAACGAGTAGCCGGCGGGCACTACCAGTCCGACCACGGAACGCTTGCAGCCCATCTTCTCCAGCTTGTCCATCAGCCGGGGCAGCACTGATTCCGATGAAGACGTGCCCAGCACGATCAGCAGTTCCTCGCGCAGGTTGCGCAGCAGCCTGAAGATCGAGAAACCGTGCAGCCACGCGATGAGCCCCAGCACGCCAATCACGAACAGCAAGCAGGTGGCATAGAAGCACAGCATCAGCGTGGCGAGCTGCCGCAGCGCATCGATACCCTGCGAGCCGATGGTGAAGGCCATGGCGCCAAGGGCCCCGATCGGCGCGAGCCGCGTGATGTAGCCGACGATCCTGAACAGCACGGCCGCGAAGGCGTCGATGCCGCTGCGCAGCGCCGCCGCGCGCGCGCCGCAGGCCTGCAGCGCGAATCCGCAGAGGATGGCGATCAGCAGCACCTGCAGGATTTCCCCCTGCGCGAAAGCGCCGAACATCGACGTCGGAATCACGCCCAGCAGGAAGTCGACGATTCCCTGCTCCTGGGCCTGTCCCGCGTAGCCCGCGACGCGTGAGGCATCCAGCGCCGCCGGATCCACGTGCATGCCGGCTCCCGGTTGCACGACGTTCACCACCACCAGTCCGATGATCAGCGCCAGCGTGGTCACGATCTCGAAGTAGCCCAGCGCGTACAGCCCGACGCGGCCCACATGCCGCAGGTTGTCCATGCCCGAGATGCCCAGCACCACGGTGCAGAAGATGATGGGCGCGATCAGCATCTTGATCAGCCGGATGAAGCCGTCACCCAGCGGCTTCAGGGTGATTCCCAGGTCCGGCCAGAAGTGCCCGATCAGCATGCCGGCCACGATGGCCAGCAGGACCTGCACGTACAGATGCCGCAGCAGCCGCATCAGCCGCCGCTCAGGGCCTGCACGATGTGCAGCGTGGCGGCCGGCCGGAGCTGGGATTCCAGCCCGCGCAATTCATCGGCATCGAGGAACACGCGCATGTGCGTGCGCATGTGGTCCTGCTCATCCACCATGCGGAAGCGGATGCCGGGAAACTGGCGGTCCAGATCGGTCAGCACCGCGGCGAGGGTTTGGCCTTCGGCCTGCACTTCGCGCCGGCCGGTGTAGGAGAGCAGTGGACTGGGAATGGTGACGCGCACTACAGCTCCGCCGTTTCCAGCGCGTAGATCTCCGGCAGATGCCGCGCGATGCAGCGCCAGTTCCTGCCCTCGTCGCGGCTGGCCCAGATCTCGCCGCTGGTGGTTCCGGCATACAGGCCTACCGGATCGCGCGCATCGCCGCACATGGCCTGGCGCTTGACGGTCCACCAGGCATCGCGCGTGGGCAGTCCACGATCCAGCCGCTGCCAGCTGCGGCCGGCATTGCGCGTGGAATAGGCGGCGGGCTTTCCGTCGATGGCGGTCCTCGGCCAGACAGTCCCGCCATCCATCGGAAACACCCAGCAGACGCTGTCATCGCGCGGATGCACCACCATCGGAAAACCCACGTCGCCGATCTTCTTCGGCATCTTCATGCCGATGCGCTCCCAGGTTTCACCGGGACGGTCCAGCCGGTAGATGCCGCAATGATTCTGCTGGTACAGCCGGTCCGGATTGCTGGGGCACAGCCGCACGCAATGCGGGTCATGCACGTAGAGCTGATCGGCGGGAAATCCTTCCACCACCGACAATCCCCGCACCAGCGGCTTCCACGTGGCGCCGCGATCACGCGACTCATGTACCCCGCCACTGGACATGGCCACGTACAGGTGACCGGCATCGCGCGGATCGACGATCACCGAGTGCAGCTTGGGTCCGTCCGGCGTGCCGTTCTCGCTGGCGCCCATCCACTGGCTGTATTCGGGATGATCGTTGAGGCCTGCAACCGGAGCCCAGCTGTTGCCACCATCCTCGCTGCGGAACAATCCCTGCGGCGAGGAACCTGCGTACCAGACTTCCGGTTCGCTGGCGTGTCCGGGCGTGAGCCAGAAGCTGTGGTCCAGCACATGCTTCTTCTTCCCTTCCTCGACCACCTTGGGAAATGCCGGGGGCGAAGACGCTTCCTTCCATCGTCGGCCCTTGTCATTCGAGATGAGCAGTGTCGGGCCGAGATGCCCCGTGCGTACGGAGAACAGGATGGTTTTCGGATTGCGGGGATCCTGAACCAGATGGTGCGCAATATGTCCCAGCATGATGGGAGCACTGAGCTTCCACGAGCGGCGGGCCTTGTCGGAGCGGAGAATGAACGCGCCCTTGCGGGTGGCGACGAGCAATGCCGGCGTGGCCATGGCGACTCCCCAGTAATTGCGTCCTGCAACGGGATTCTAGCGCGCCGCCATGGCTGTTGAACTACAGGGCATTGATCTATAGTCGATGCGATCGACGGAGAGCGGAATGGCGCTGCTGGAAGTCCGACAACTCAGTGTCTCGTTCCATACCCGCAACGGCGTGGCGCAGGCCGTCCGCGATGTGAGCTTCGATGTGGAGCAGGGCAGGACCCTGGGCATCGTTGGTGAGTCCGGTTCGGGCAAGTCAGTGTGCTGCTATTCGCTGCTGGGCCTGGTCCCCATGCCCCCGGGACGCATCGACAGCGGCACCGCCCTGTTCGATGGCCGCGACCTGCTGAAGCTGCGCGGCGAGGAACTTCGCCAGGTGCGGGGCAACGACATCGCCTTCGTCTTCCAGGATCCGATGACCTGCCTCAATCCCTTCCTCACGGTGGGCGAGCAGATCATCGAGCCACTGGTGTATCACCGGCAGCAAGGCCGCGACGCGGCGCGCGCCAGGGCCCTCGAGCTGATGGCGGAAGTGGGCATCCGCGATCCCCAGTCCACCATCGATGCCTATCCGCACCAGTTCTCCGGCGGCATGCGCCAGCGCGTGATGATCGCGATGGCGTTGATCGCCGAGCCGCGGCTGCTGATCGCCGATGAACCCACCACTGCGCTGGATGTCACTGTGCAGCGCCAGATCCTGCAGCTCGTCAATGAGCTGCGCCTGCGCCGCAACCTGGGTGTGATCTTCGTCAGCCACGACCTGGGCGTGGTGGCGGGTCTCGCCGATCAGGTGCTGGTGATGCAGAACGGCGTGGCGATGGAGCAGGGGCCCGCCGCGCGCGTGTTCTCCGCGCCCCGGACCGATTACACCCGCAAGCTGCTCGCCGCCATCCCCAGCGGCGCCAAGCCCGTGCCACCGCGCGCGGAGCCCGTGCCGCTGCTGCAGGTCAGCCATCTCACCGCGCGCTTCCGCTCACTGCGTCGCGGCGGCGAGGATGTGGTCGCAGTGGACGATGCGAGTTTCGATCTCAGGTGCGGCGAGGTGCTGGGCCTGGTGGGGGAGAGTGGCTCGGGCAAGTCCACGCTGGGACGCAGTCTTCTTGGGCTCGTGACCGCCACCGGCTCGGTGAAGTTCGAAGGCGAGGAGCTGATCGGCAAGAACGCGTCGCAGATGCGGCCCTGGCGGCGGCGCATGCAGATGATCTTCCAGGATCCCTACGCCTCGCTGAACCCGCGCATGACCATCTACGACACGCTGGCTGAGCCGCTGCTGCTGCACAAGCTCGTCGAGCGCAAGGCGCTGGACCAGGCCGTGTTCAGCCTGATGGACGATGTGGGCCTGGCGCGCGCCAACGTGCGCAAGTATCCGCATGAATTCTCGGGTGGCCAGCGCCAGCGCATCGCCATCGGCCGCGCCATCGCCACGCGCCCCGAGCTCATCATTGCGGACGAGCCGGTGTCTGCGCTGGATGTGACCATCCAGAAACAGATCCTCGAGCTGCTGCTGCAGCTGGTGGAGAAGCATGATCTGAGCATGCTGTTCATCTCGCATGATCTGGCGGTGGTGCGCTATCTCTGCGACCGCGTGATGGTGATGTATCGCGGGCGCCTGCTCGAGACCGCGCCGACGGAGCAACTGTGGGCGACGCCCACCACTGAATACGCGCGCACGCTGCTGGGACGCGGAGCGGCGGCATGAGCATCCGCCGCATGCGGCGCACGGTGATGGCGATCATGCTCGCGGGAGCGGCGTGCCTGGCCGGCTGTTCGGGTGGCGAGCGGCGCGTGGATCGTGGCGACGCCGAGGGCATCCTGCATTTCGGCAATGGCACCGAGCCCCAGGCCCTCGATCCGCACACCACCACCGGCATTCCCGAGTACCACATCCAGGAGGCGCTGCTCGAGGGACTGGCCAGCAAGGATCCGGAGACGCTCGATCCGATTCCCGGAGTCGCGGAGAGCTGGGACATCAGCGAGGACGGCCGCATCTATCGCTTTCACTTGCGGGCCGATGCCCGTTGGTCCGATGGAACGCCCCTGACGGCCGAGGATTTCCGCTGGAGCTGGTGGCGCGCGCTGCAGCCGGCGCTGGGCAACGAGTACGCCTACATGCTGTTCCCCGTACTCAACGCCGAGGATTATTTCCAGGGAAAGATCACTGACTTCAGCAAGGTGGGCGTGCGCGTGATCGATCCGCACACGCTGGAGGTGGATCTCACCACGCCGACGCCTTACTTCCTGCAGCTGATCGCGCACCACAGCCTGTTCCCTGTGCCACGCCATGTGATCGAGAAATTCGGCTCGCCCACCGACCGCTTCACGGCGTGGACGCGCCCGGGGAATTTCGTCGGCAATGGCGCCTTCGTGCTGAAGGCGTGGAAGCTGAACAAGTATGTGCGCGTGGAGAAGAGCCCCACCTACTGGGATGCCGCGCACGTCCGGCTCAATGGCGTGGTGTTCTATCCCACTGAGAACATCGTCACCGAGGAACGCATGTTCCGCTCCGGGCAGCTGCATGTCACCAACGAGATGCCGGTGGACAAGATTCCCCAGTATCGGGAACGGCACCCCGAGCAATTGCGCGTCACGCCGTATCTCGGCACCTACTTCTACACCTTCAACGTGAAGAAGCCCGGCCTGAGCGATGTGCGCGTGCGCCGCGCGCTCTCCATGGCGATCGACCGCCAGACGCTGGTCGAGACCGTGCTCGAGGGCGTCAACACGCCGGCCTGGGCCATGGTGCCGCCAGGGACGCTCGGCTACCAGCCTCCCAAGGTGTTCGACTTCGATCCCGAAGGCGCACGGCGCCTGCTGGCTGAGGCGGGATATCCGGATGGCAAGGGCATGCCGCCGCTGGAGATCCTGTACAACACGCACGAGCTGCACCGCAAGGTTGCCGTGGCGCTGCAGCAGATGTGGAAGAAGAACCTGAACATCGATGTATCGATGATCAACCAGGAATGGAAGGTGTATCTCGACACCCGCGAGAACATGGACTTCACCATCTCGCGCTACTCGTGGATCGGTGACTACGTCGATCCCAACACCTTCCTGGACATGTGGGTAACAGGCGGCGGCAACAACAAGTCCGGGTGGTCGAACAAGGAGTATGACGATCTGATCCTGCGCAAGATCCCGGCCATGAAGACCCAGGCCGAACGTTTCGAGGGCTTCTACAAGGCCGAGACCATCCTGATGCAGGAAATGCCGGTGATGCCCATCTACACTTATTCCATCAAGCGCCTGATCACCCCCAGCGTGAAGGGCTTCCCAAAGAACCTGCTGGATCATCCTTCCTTCAAGCACATTTACCTGGAGCCGGCGAAGTAATGGCCCGGTTCATCTGGCAGCGTCTGCTGCAGGCGATACCGGTGCTTTTCGTGGTCATCTCCGCCACGTTCTTCCTGGTGAGGTTCGCTCCCGGTGGTCCCTTCTCCCAGGAAAAGGCAGTGCTTCCCGAGATCAAGCGGGCGCTCGAGGCGCAGTACCATCTGGATCAGCCGCTGCTGGTGCAGTACGGCAACTATCTTGGCGACCTGCTGCATGGGGATTTCGGTCCTTCGTTCAAGTATCCCGGGCGCAGCGTCAACGAGCTGATCGCGTCCGGATTTCCGGCCACCGCCGAGCTGGGACTCTACGCGCTGCTGGTCGCCGTCATCCTGGGCATGGCCGCCGGCCTGATGGCGGCATTGCGCCCCCACACCTGGCGTGACTACCTTCCCATGTCGCTGGCCATGACCGGCATCTGCATGCCCACGCTGCTGCTGGGGCCGCTGCTGGTGCTGGTCTTCGGCATCTGGCTCGAGTGGGTTCCGGTTTCGGGGTGGGGCGATGTCGCCGGTGACAAGATCCTCCCCAGTCTCACGCTGGGCGCGGCATATGCCGCCTACGTTGCCCGGCTGACGCGCGGCGGCATGCTGGAAGTGCTTTCACAGGACTACATCCGCACCGCGCGCGCCAAGGGGCTGCCCGAACGCGTGGTCATCTTCAAGCACGCGCTGCGTGGCGGCGTGATCCCCGTGGTGTCCTTCCTGGGCCCGGCGTTCGCGGGCCTGCTCAGCGGCTCGTTCGTGGTCGAAACCGTATTCCAGATCCCCGGCCTCGGCCGCTTCTTCGTGCAGGCCGCCTTCAATCGCGACTACACGATGATCCTGGGCACCACCACCTTCCTGGCCGTGCTCATCATCCTGTTCAACCTGCTGTCCGACGTGCTGGCAGCGTGGCTGAATCCGCGTGTGCGCGGCACGCTCGGTGAAAAGAAGTGAGCACCACCGCGGAAGCCATTCGCTACGAGCGCGGCACTTCGCTGTGGCGCGATGCCTGGAGGCGCCTCGCGCGCAACAGGCTGGCCGTTGCCGGCGCCGTGATCCTGGCCTTCATCATCGTGGCCTGCCTGCTGGCGCCCTGGATCAGTGTCTATGGCTATGAAGAGCAGGACCTGGTGCTCGGCGCGGCGCCGCCTTCTGCGGCGCACTGGCTGGGCACCGATACCCTGGGTCGCGACCTTCTGACGCGCATCCTCTACGGTGGTCGCATTTCGCTGATGGTGGGTTTGACCGCCACCTCTGTCGCGCTGCTCATCGGCGTCACCTGGGGCGCGATTGCCGGCTACTTCGGCGGGCGACTCGACGCCATGATGATGCGCATCGTCGACATCCTCTACGCGCTGCCCTTCATGATCTTCGTGGTGCTGCTCACCGTGGTGTTCGGGCGCAGCATACTGCTGCTGTTCCTCGCCATCGGCGCCGTGGAATGGCTGACCATGGCGCGCATCATCCGCGGGCAGGTGCAGTCGCTGAAATGCCAGGAATTCGTCGAAGCCGCGGTATCGCTGGGCCTGTCGCGGCGGGCGATCATTTTCCGCCACATCGTGCCCAATGCCATCGGCCCGCTGATCGTCTACACCACGCTGACGATTCCGGCGGTGATGCTGCTCGAGGCCTTCATCTCCTTCCTGGGGCTGGGAGTGCAACCGCCCATGTCATCCTGGGGATCGCTGATCTCCGACGGCGTGGAGACCATGGAGGAGTATCCATGGCTGCTGATTTACCCCGGCATTACCCTGAGCCTCACGCTGTTCGCGCTCAACTTCCTGGGTGATGGCCTGAGGGATGCGCTGGACGTGCGCTCCTCGCGCGACTAGTCCTTAGGTCCGGTCGAGCAGTTCCCTCAGTTCGTACAGCAGCGCCTGCGCCTCGCGTGGCGACAGGGCATCGATATCCTGCGCCGCCAGCCGCTCGCGCAGCAGATCCGGTGCATGTGCCGTGGATTGCGTGCCATCGGCCGGTTCCGTCAGCGAGTCAAACGGCAGTGACACCTGCGGCGAAGCCGCCGAGGCCTGCGCATCGCGCTGCGACTCCAGCGCGCGCAGGTAACGCCCGGCCGCGGTGATCACCTCGCGCGGCACGCCGGCCAGCTTCGCCACTGCCAGTCCGTAGCTGCGGCTGGCGGGTCCCTCGCGCACCGCGTGCAGGAACACCAGCTCGTCGCCATGCTCGGTCGCATCCAGGTGCAGGTTGACCACGCCCGGCAGCTCTCCGGCCAGCGCGGTGAGCTCGAAGTAGTGCGTCGCGAACAGCGTGAACGCACCCGTCTTCAACGCGAGCTGTCGCGCCACCGCCCAGGCCAGCGACAACCCGTCGAAGGTGCTGGTGCCGCGCCCGATCTCATCCATCAGCACCAGGCTCTGGCGTGTGGCGTTGTGCAGGATATTGGCGGTCTCCGTCATCTCCACCATGAATGTGGAACGGCCGCCGGCCAGATCATCGGCTGCACCGATGCGCGTGAACACGCGATCGATGGGGCCGATGACGGCCGAGCGCGCCGGCACATAGCTGCCGATATGGGCCAGCACGGCAATGAGCGCGGCCTGCCGCATGTACGTGGACTTGCCGCCCATGTTCGGACCGGTGACGATGAGCATGCGCCGCGCATCGTCGAAGGTCAGATCGTTGGGTACGAACTGCGTGCCGCTGAACCGCTCCACCACCGGATGTCGGCCCGCCTCCACGCGATACACGGGGGCGTCGGTGAGATCCGGCTGCACCCACTGCAGCGTGTCGGCGCGCTCGGCCAGGCTGGCCAGCGCGTCGAGGCTGGCGATGGCCGAGGCGCTGTCCTGCAGCGCGGCAAGCTTCGCGATCAGCGCATTCAGCACGCGCTCGTACAGCTCCTTCTCGCGCGCCAGCGCCTTGTCGCGCGCGCCCAGCACCTCGTCCTCGAAGCGCTTGAGCTCCGGCGTGATGAATCTCTCCGCGGACTTCACGGTCTGGCGCCGCAGATAGTCCGCCGGCACGCGTTCCGCGTGCGCGCGGGGGATCTCGATGAAGAACCCCTGCACGCGGTTGTAGCCCAGCTTCAGCTGGGAGATGCCGCTGCGTTCGCGCTCCTTCTTCTCCAGTTCGAGCAGGAACTCATCGGTGTTGGTGGCGATGCGGCGCAGATGGTCCAGTTCCGCGTCGTAGCCGGCGGCGAACACGTCTCCATCCCGGAGGATGGCCGAGGGTTCGGCGGCAATCGCCTGCACCAGCAGGCCGTGCTCGTCACGATGCTCGCCCACG
>Ga0315912_10002233_pt1 | contig 21184 bp, 21 predicted proteins | sample VfabasoilMG_FD_204469 | JGI IMG/M metagenome (GOLD analysis project Ga0315912, IMG submission 204469) | Garden soil microbial communities collected in Santa Monica, California, United States - V. faba soil | ecosystem: Environmental > Terrestrial > Soil > Garden | place: USA: California...
ATTGGATGCAATAAAGTACGTCTGCCATGGTTTTGCTGTTTTTTTATAAACACATGCAGATTATCTAACTTAAGTGTTCCAACCCCGCTCCAGCCACCGCGCCGTTCATTAGGCTTCTCGAACCATTCAATCTCTTTATTCCATAGCGTATCAAAATCAGAGAGCTGATGCTGCTCAAAAATTTGGCTGTAATAGGCTGATTGAAACAAAGGTAGTCGTCACATCTCAATATTTAACCGCGAATTATATCAGCATTGAGGTTTTAGTCAGAGTAAAGCGCGCACTTTGTGTTTACTTTATGTTTATAATGCGCCTGATGATTTCGACCATCCTTAAGCCACTCTCACTACTACCTCTGCCTGTCCTTCATAGTTTAGGTGCCGCTTTAGGCCGTGCTTTATTTTACTGCTTGCCTCAAATCAGGTCACGCGCCTATGACAACATGTTGCAAAGCAAGCTATTTCCTGAATTAGCACAATCCAACCAAGTGATAAAAAGTACTTTTGCCGAATTGGGCAAAGCCATGCTTGAAACCCCGGTGATTTGGCAAACTACCCATCAGGAAATTGGCAAGCTGGTTAAAAAAGTACACAATTGGCAGGCAGTGGAACAAGCATTGGCAAGGGGGAAAGGAATTATCTTCCTCACACCACATTTGGGCTGTTTTGAGATTACTTCGCTTTACTATGCGCTATATCATCCAATTACCGTCTTGTATCGTCCACCTAAAAAAGATTGGCTAATGCCGCTTATCATGACTGGACGTGCCCGCAACAATGTCACTCTAGCTCCTGCAAATACAAGCGGTGTGCGTATGCTTATGCAAGCCCTTAAAAACAATGAAGCTATTGGTATTTTACCCGATCAAATTCCGGCTGCAGGTGAAGGTGAATGGGCGTCTTTTTTTGATAAACCTGCTTACACTATGTCACTTGCCAGCAGACTCGCTGAAAAAACAGGTGCATCAGTAATTATGGGGTTTGGCGAGCGCTTGGCCGATGGTAATGGTTATGCAATCCATATAACAACATTAGATGATCACGCTATTGCCACACCAGCTTTGCTGAATACAGCGCTTGAGGCACAGATTAAACAATGCCCAACACAATATTATTGGAATTATCATCGTTATAAAATTAGCAGAAAATCCAAACCGCTGCCTACTAATTGAGTTTTTCGCGCTCCACTGCAAGTTTCGTCTGAAACTTCTCACTATTAAATTTAGCTAAAAGCACTTGTGAGCGCGCCTCGACCTGTGCCCAGAACACATCCGATTGCGCCAAATAATGTTGCTTGAACAACGCGAAATCATCTGTGTTCCAGCCAACTTGCATCGCAGAAAAGAACAAACCAGCGATATCTTTCATTACTGCATTACCGCTTGGCGGTTGATCTTGCAACATACGGTGCAGGTCGATCAAGTATAAATTGAGGTTTCCTTGCTCGAGCTCTGCTCTTTTCAACACAAAATGGCACAGATAAAAATCACGATGGCATACACCGCTCGCGTGCAGCTTTTTGGCAATTTGTGCGATAGCTTTAATCAAAGGTAAACGAAACACAGAACTCATATTTTCCGAATTAGCAAACCAGTCATCCAGTTGCATAATCTCACCCAAATCTTCTGTCAGCACAAAAGATTGCATAGTTGCCGGGTTACCACCATGCTGCCCATAAGCCACTAACGGCGTGGTGGGAATATCAAGCGCGTTCAATCTTTGAATGGCTTTTGCTTCTGTCATTGCACCTAAAATCGGCTTTTTAAAGGTAAACCAATTTTTAAAAATCTCCCCCCACCCCACACCAAAATGCTGTTTGATAAAGTAACTTTTTCCAGTAATTTGAATCTGCATGGTTTTGCGTCCGGGCACATCGCGAAATGCCTTGCCCTGTAATTGCATAAAATACTCAAACAAATTGTTTTGCGGTAGATGCTTAAGCAGATTGCCTGGCAGCGTTACATTATCGTGTTCGACAAGCACATGCGGCTCCCGATTGCTGGCTAGATCAACCAAAACATTCGCTTCAAATTGTTTCGGGTCATTTTGTGTAAGTGTTTGAATGTAGGCTTTGGCAGCCTGTTTAAGATTAACGTTGTCTTGATTCAATAGTTTTGCCAGCGCAGCATTCATCGCTTGTTGCGAATATGGCGTTGACAACACCAAGCCACCAGCCGCCTGAATATGGTCAGCATAACCGCATACATCTGTCACAATTACTGGCAGTTGCGCCACCAGCGCCTCTATCAGCACGATACCGGCTAGTTCACTTCGCGCAGGGTGTGCCAGCACATCCGCACCCACCATTAATTTTGCAACATCCGGTCTCCCGCCCGCCTCAATACAATGCTCTGCTATACCTAGCTTTTGTGCATCTTGTTGAAAGGTGCTGGCAGATTCCAGCTCACCAATCGAAATAAGCCAGGTATTTTCTTTTTGCGCGTGTGGCAAGCTAGCCAATGCAAGCATAGCGCGATCCACGCCTTTACGCAGATAAGCCGAACCCACCGTGATGACGACTTTTGCGTTGGCTGGCAATGCAAACACTTGTCTTAGATACTCACGACATTCCTTCTGATTCAACCCTGCAAATTTTTGCTCGGGGATATTAGGCGAAAGTAAGTGAAAACGGTTTGCAGGCGTATTGTAAAATTTTTGAAAAACCGCTTCATCACGCTGCGTAAGCAGCAAAATGTGCGTGCCGACCTGCTCGCTAAACACTGCTGCTTCGGAAGCCGCAAAAAACTTGTAACGAGAAGTTAAACGATACCACCAGCCTCGTGTTTCTGCAGCACGAGCGACAAAACAGGGGTCAGCAGCGTAATAGGCATCCAGATAAGGCATGCGGTTAAAACCTACTACAAAGTCAAAATCGCCGGATTTGAGTTCACTTTGCATGGCAGCGATTAGATTTTGGTGGCGTTGATGATTGGAAAAGCCTTGAGTTGGTAGTACGCGATAATCTAAATCTTTGGGTAATGTTTCACCCCGCCATTCGCCCGTGAGAATGGTCACCTGATGTCCAAGTATTACCAAATCATGGGCGATGCGCAGCATATCGCGCTGTGCGCCGCCATATTCGAATACCTTAAAAATCAAAAAAGCAAATTTCAAAAATTTACCAGACGTTTTTCAATGAATGAAAAACGCTAATTGTATGCGAAAATAGTCGCCATGCAGCGCATTCTCCTTGTTAAAACTTCGTCACTAGGCGATGTTATTCATAACCTGCCCGTTGTGAACGATATCCTTCAGCACTTCCCGAATGCCCAAATTGATTGGGTGGTGGAAGAAAGCTTCAGTGATATTCCACGGTTGCATCCTGCGGTAAAGACGATTTATCCGGTGGCGTTTAGACGTTGGCGTAAAACAATGCTCTCTCATAAGACTTGGACAGAGATTGGCATTTTTAAAGACACGATTAAGTCGAATCAACATGATGCAGTCATAGACACGCAAGGCTTACTTAAAAGTGCATTGATTGCGTACTGCGCTAAAGGCGTGAAACATGGCTATGATAAAAACTCTATTCGTGAGCCTCTTGCCAGCCGGCTTTATGATAAGACATATGCGATCTCATACCAGCAACATGCGGTTGCACGAAACCGCGCGCTTGTTGCGCAAAGTTTAGGCTACCCTACTCCCTCAAGTACCCCTGATTACGGCATTAATGAAAAAAAAGATAGCTCTGATAGCCGCATGGATATTGGGCTGCAGAGCATCTATATTATGGCTTTGCACGGCACAAGCCGCGATTCTAAGCTTTGGCCAGTTTCGCACTGGGTCGCACTAGGCAAGACATTGGCAGAAAAGGATTTGCAACTTGTGCTGCCTTGGGCGAACGATGCTGAGTTGTTGCGGGCAAATGAAATCGCAAACAATTTAGGCAACGCAAAAGTGTTACCCAAACTTAGTATCGGCGATCTGGCGAGAGTGATCGCACAAGCAAAAGGTGCTGTGGGAGTAGACACCGGGCTATCGCATCTAGCAGTTGCGCTCAGTATTCCCACAGTCGCTATCTATACCGACACTGACCCGGAGCTCACTGGCGTGATAGCTGGTGCAATATCCGAGGCGGTGAATTTAGGCAGGATTGGTCAAACGCCAAATGTAGAGGAAGTGACTAGCGCTTTAATGCGTTTATGTTTACACTCACAGCCAGCAAAAAAACGATAATTAAAAGAATTTAAGACGGTTCTGGCGCAATTCCATGCAACTCACCTTTACAAAATGGATGCAGTTTCACGAAAATCCCACCATCATTGCTTGGTGGCATCGTAAATTACTTCCCTTCCTTAATTGGTTTAGTGCAGATAAAAGGCGTGCAATACTGACATTTGGCGTATTTTATGTCGCTTATAAAATGGTAAGCGAAAGTATAGAAGATGCCAATAAAAGTGAAATAGCCGCGAACTCTTGGGGTGTAGTTGCCGTTTTCTGCTTGCTGTTTTTCTTCGTATGGGGCATTTACAAAGTTTCGGTTAATTACAACCGGCTTCCAGCTCTTTTCAAAAAACACCCTTTATTTATTTTTCATGGCTTCTATTGGTCTATCTTAGTTGTTTTATGGAATATCCCAACCGATTACCCCCAGCTTAGAACGGTATTCTTTGCGTCTGCATTGATGCTGCCTTATCTCGTTTGGCGATGCTGTTATATGCTTATTTCCGGGCAACAAGGACGCGCCGCAAAATCAAGATTCTCAGATCACCTTTTCACACTCTTGCCAGTGTACGGTGGTAGTGAGACGCCCTATGGCAAAGGAATTGATTTTTTATCGAAATTTGAGGCTAAAGATACCGAATCACTTGCGCAATCACAGCTTGCAGGAATAAAACTACTTTTATTAGAAGTTGTTTGGAGATATTTGTTAAAACTTATATACGCATTGGTTTATGGTCCCACAACAAAAATAACAGCGCAGTTAGGTGGCAATAGTTTACAACTTCCAACATTAGCAAGTCTCACTGGAATGGGTAGCAATGCCCCACTATTAGATTCCTGGCTTGCTATCTATCTGGAGCTTTTTGTACAAGTACTGCATCACGCGGCCTATGGCTTAGGTGTAGTAGGCGTCTTGCGTTTGTTCGGTTTTAATATTTTTCGTAACACCTATAAGCCCCTGCTTGCCGAAAGTATCGTAGAATTCTGGAATCGCTACTACTATTATTTTAAAGAGCTTTTGGTTAATTTTTTCTTCATGCCCACCTTTATGCAATTAGGTAAATTACTCAAAAACCGACCAACAATACGTTTATTCATCGCAGTTTTTGCTGCTGCCTTCATTGGTAACATGTACTACCATATTATCGAGCAAGGTGGTTCAATGGCTTCTGGCAATGTGCTAGAAACAGTTTATGATTTGCGTTCCCGTTTTTTTTACTGCTTTTTGCTCGCAATAGGTATTTTTATCTCTATGCTACGTGAGCAGAAGCGTGCTGCGCAACAGCAACTAAGCCAAACGTGGGTAAACCCAGATTTTGTTCGCTATTTTAAGATATTCGGTGTGTGGACATTTTTTGCAATGATTTATATCTGGAATGCTGATGGTGGCGCTACCTTTGCCGAACGCACACAATTTTTTCTACACCTATTTGGTATTTAGCTAATCAAGTAAACACATATGTTATTGAATAATAAAGTTGGCAATTTAATCGAACCAATCAGTGGCCGCAGCTGGAACGCGGCCCAAATCAAAACAGAGACCGCGCTGCGCATAGGTCGCTTACAGCAATTAGGTCTAAAACAGCATGACCGTGTGTTTATTCCATTTGGTAATCGTCTTGAGTTTTTTGCCGAATTATTAGCTATTTGGCAAATTGGCGCCTGTGCGATCCCGGTAGATGCGAGGCTCACCGCATTTGAGATCAGCACCCTTGCGAAGGCAGCGTTACCTACATTGGCAATCGTTGCTGATGATACTGAACAAGCCATTTTAGATGCGATTGCAGCCAATGGCATTCAATCAGTAAACACCTCTAACACTGGCGATATAGAAGCAAGTTTCGATGCGATTCATTTAGATGATGATGCTTTGATTCTTTTTACATCAGGCTCAACAGGCACGCCAAAAGGTGTCGTGCATACTCACCGCTCCTTACGGGCTCGCTGGATGACTTTGCACCAAGCGCTCAATATTGAGGATTTTGTTCGTACCCTGAATATGCTGCCTACACACTTTGGGCATGGCCTCATTTGCAACTGTTTATTTCCTTGGCTATCGGGGCAGGATTTATATATCACCCCACCATTCAGGCCAGATATCTTGATGCGACTTGGGTCGATTCTGGATGAACATAAAATCACTTTCATGTCGTCCGTCCCTTCTATCTGGAAGCTCGCCCTTAAACTTTCCAAACCACCACAGTCGGGTACCTTAAAGCGTATTCATGTTGGATCCGCACCGCTTTCAGCGGGTATTTGGGAAGATATCCGTAAATGGTCTGGCACTCGCCAAGTATGCAATGCTTATGGCATTACTGAAACCGGCAGCTGGGTGGCTGGCTTGAGTGATGCTAATTGTGATGCTGAGGACGGCTTGATTGGTGAAGGTTGGGGAGCAGTCATTAAAGTGTTGAAAACAGCCGAAACCAACATACCTATCAGCGCCGCAATGGAATGCGCCGTTAATGAGGCAGGCTATGTCTGGCTTAACACACCCGCCCTCATGAAAGGCTATTTTCAGCGTGATGATTTAACAGCCAACGCAGTAAGCAACGGGTGGTTTGTAACAGGTGACATTGGTCTGATTAACGAAAAAGGCCAGCTTGTATTACGTGGCCGCGAGCGGGACGAAATTAACAAAGGGGGGATGAAAATCTACCCAGCCGATGTGGATGCCGTTGTAGAACGTTTTGAGTTTGCCACCGATGTATGCACATTTGCCAACGATGATGCCATTTACGGTCAAACCGTAGCAATGGCTGTAGTGTTAACCAAAGAAGATGATGCCACTATTCGTGCCTTGCACGACTGGATGAAAATGCATCTCGCAGAACCCAAAATGCCAAGCCAATGGTGGCTATTAAGAGAAATTCCACGTACATCACGTGGAAAAATCAACCGCGAAGCAGTAAAAGAAGCTTGTCTTAAACTACAAGCGATCGATTTAGTAGGGATTCTTAACGGGAGCGGTGCCAAATGAATCTTCCAGAATCTCCCTATATGGTTGATCTAATGCAATTTTTGCGCACCATACAAAAACCTGGAAAATCGCTCGATAATATTGCTGTAAATGATAGCTTAGTGACAACAGGGCTAATCGACTCATTGGCAATAGTACAAATTGTTTTGCATCTAGAACAAACGTATGGGCTTGATTTTGCTACTATTGGTTTTGATGCAGAACGGCTTGGCAGTATCTCAGGCATCATCAATTTAATTGAGGAAAATACTTAATGTCTACCAGCCATGGTCAACGCTTAAGAGCTGCAATTGCAGCACAAACATTCACTCCCTTTATAGGGGTTTATGATGTTTTTTCTGCCACCATGGCCGCGCGACATTATGACAGTTTGTTCGTGAGCGGGTTCGGGTTCGCAGCCAGCCATTACGGTTTACCGGATATTGGCTTTATTACCTGGACAGATATTGTGTCATTTGTACAGCGCATTCGCACTGTGTTACCTACCCATAACCTACTCGTGGATATTGATGATGGTTATTGTGATCCAGAAGTTGCCTGTCATGTAGTTTCGGTATTAGAAAACATAGGCGCTTCAGGAGTGGTACTGGAAGATCAAAAAAGACCTCGCCGATGCGGTCATTTTGATGGCAAGCAAATTATGGAAATAGATGAATATATAGCCAAGCTAAAAGCCGTATTAGCTACAAGGCGTGATCTTTTTGTAATCGCCCGCACTGATGCTTCTGACGTTGATGACATAACTAATAGAATCAAGGCTTTTGCCGAAGCTGGCGCAGATGCGGTATTGGTAGATGGCTTAAAAGATTTGGATATCGTGTATAAATTAAGCCAGCAAGTAGACAAACCTTTCTGTTTTAATCAGATTGCCGGTGGGAAATCTCCCGTTTGCACTCAGGCCGAATTAAAAGCATCCGGTATTTCGATTGCCATCTACAGCACTCCTTGTTTGTTTGCGGCACAAACCGCAATCGATCAAGCCATGTTAAACCTGAAAGCAAAAGATGGCTCATTGGCTGGTAGTGCGATTGGTGTTAAAGACTGTACAAGTGTGCTTAATGAAAATTTGATCAGGCGTGATCAAATCAAACGCTAAAAAATTTACCCTTTTTCACAGCCTCTCACTTGTAATTTCAATGCTTATCCCCACTTTCCAATAAATGTTATTAAGAACTTATTGGGGAGCACCATGCAAGAAGATCAAGAAAACCAGCTGAATGCAGATGTTTCAGCTGAAACATCATTACCAGAAGATAAAATTGCCGCACTTGAAGTGCAATTGGCCGAAGCGCAAGCCGCCGTTCTATACGCCAAAGCAGAAGGCGAAAACATGCGCCGTCGTGCGTTTGAAGATGTCGATAAAGCGCGCAAATTCGCTTTAGAGAAATTCAGTGGCGAATTATTGGCCGTCAAGGATAGTCTTGATGCTGCGCTAACCGTTGAAAACGCAACGCTGGAAAGTTACAAGAATGGCGTTGAATTGACATCCAAACAATTGCTTAGCGTATTTGAGAAATTCAACATTGCAGAAGTCAATCCACTTAACGAGAAATTCGATCCCAATAAGCATCAAGCAATCAGTACCATTGAATCAGATGTAGAGCCCAATACAGTGCTTACAGTATTACAAAAGGGTTATACGCTTAATGAACGCGTGCTGCGTCCCGCTTTGGTGATGGTATCAAAAGCCAAGTAGCCATATTGAGATGACCATTTTCAGGTTATGGACTTGAAATGTAAAAATTCATCCCAAACTTACAATCATCGAAGCAATGGCTTCAAACTAACAAAGAATTAAGGAAATATATTATGGGTAAAATTATTGGTATTGACTTAGGTACAACAAACTCCTGCGTAGCCGTCATGGAAGGCGGTAAACCCCGCGTAATTGAAAACGCGGAAGGTGCACGCACAACACCATCTATCATCGCTTACCAAGATGATGGCGAGATTTTAGCGGGCGCACCAGCTAAACGCCAAGCTGTTACAAATCCTAAAAACACACTCTATGCAGTTAAACGCCTAATCGGTCGTCGTTTTGCTGAAAAAGAAGTACAAAAAGACATCAAGTTGATGCCTTACACCATTGCTAAAGCAGATAACGGCGATGCATGGGTGGAAGTGCGCGGCGAGAAAATGGCACCGCCACAAATTTCGGCTGAAGTATTGCGCAAAATGAAAAAAACCGCCGAAGACTACTTAGGCGAAGAAGTCTCCGAAGCAGTCATCACTGTGCCCGCCTACTTTAACGATAGCCAGCGCCAAGCAACTAAGGATGCCGGTCGAATCGCTGGCCTAGACGTAAAACGTATCATCAATGAACCTACTGCGGCTGCACTTGCTTTTGGTATGGATAAGCAAGAAGGTGACCGCAAGATCGCAGTGTACGACTTGGGCGGTGGTACCTTTGATATCTCTATTATTGAAATCTCTGAAATCGATGGTGAGCATCAATTCGAAGTACTTTCAACCAACGGTGACACATTCCTTGGTGGCGAAGACTTTGACAATCGTTTGATTGATTTCTTGGCTGACGAATTTAAGAAAGACAATGGTGGCTTAGATCTACGTAATGATTTGCTGGCAAAACAGCGTTTAAAAGAAGCTGCTGAAAAAGCTAAAATTGAATTGTCATCTAGCGCTCAAACCGAAGTGAATTTGCCTTACATTACAGCGGATGCCACTGGTCCTAAACATTTGGTCGTAAAAATCACTCGCACCAAGTTTGAATCATTGGTTGAGGACTTGATAGAACGCACTATCGACCCATGTAAAACTGCTATTAAGGATGCTGGCGTTTCTATTAGCGATATTTCTGATGTCATTTTAGTCGGTGGTCAAAGCCGCATGCCTAAAGTGCAGGAAAAAGTAAAAGAAATCTTCGGCAAAGAACCGCGTAAAGATGTGAACCCTGATGAAGCGGTGGCTGTAGGTGCGGCTATTCAAGGCGGGGTACTGCAAGGTGATGTAAAAGATGTGTTGTTATTAGATGTTACTCCATTATCCTTGGGTATTGAAACACTTGGCGGCGTGATGACGAAACTCATCAAAAAGAATACAACGATTCCTACTAAGGCCTCGCAAGTATTCTCGACTGCAGATGACAACCAGAATGCAGTAACCATTCAAGTATTGCAAGGTGAACGTGAAATGGCATCTGGTAACAAATCGCTTGGTCAATTCAACTTAACCGACATTCCACCGGCACCTCGTGGTATGCCGCAGATTGAAGTGACGTTTGATATCGACGCGAATGGCATTTTGCATGTTTCAGCAAAAGACAAAGCCACTGGCAAAGAAAACAAAATCACGATTAAAGCTAACAGCGGCTTAAGTGAGGACGAAATCAAACGCATGGAAGAAGATGCGGCTGCCCATGCAGATGAGGATAAAGCACTACGCGAATTAGTAGATGCGCGTAACAGTGCGGATGGCATGGTGCACTCAGTTAAAAAATCACTGACCGAGCATGGCGACAAATTGGACGCAACAGAAAAAGAAGCCATTGAAGCAGCGATTAAAGATGTAGAAGATGTGCTAAAAGAAGGCGACAAAGAAACCATCGAGGCCAAAACTAATGCCTTAATGGAAGCCTCGCAAAAGCTAGGTGAGAAGATTTATGCCGAGCAACAAGCACAAGCCAACACTGAAAGTGCGCAACCACAAGATGAAAAAACTGTGGATGCCGAAGTGGTTGATGCTGAGTTTGAAGAAGTGAAGAAAGACTAATTAAAAAAACTACGAAGTATATGCACACTACGGCCAGCCTGTAGTGTGCTTTTTTCATAAATGACGAGATAAAAATGGCTGCTAAAAAAGATTACTACGAAGTATTAGGTGTGAACCGCGACGCAAGCGAAGAGGAAATTAAAAAGTCTTTCAAGAAGCTCGCGATGAAGCATCACCCTGATCGCAACCCTGATAACCCAAAAGCAGAAGAGCATTTTAAGGAAGCTAAAGAAGCTTACGAAATCTTATCGGACGAGCAAAAACGCGCCGCCTATGACCAATACGGCCATGCAGGTGTTGATCCCAGTATGGGCGGGGGTGCTGGTGCAGGTTTTGGTGGCGCTGGTTTTTCCGATGCATTTGGCGACATCTTCGGTGACATTTTTGGTGGTGGACGTGGTGGGCAACGTAGTAATGTCTATCGCGGCGCTGATTTGCGCTATAACATGGAAATTTCACTTGAAGAAGCGGCCAGAGGAACGGAAACAAAAATCCGTATTCCCGTCATGGCACAATGTGAAACTTGTCATGGCTCTGGCGCCCGCCCGGGTACTAGCCCTATCACTTGCACCACCTGCGGGGGGCATGGTCAGGTGCGCATGCAGCAAGGTTTCTTCTCTGTACAGCAAACTTGTCCTAAATGTCATGGCACCGGGAAAATGGTCAAAGACCCATGCCCCACTTGCAATGCAGCAGGCCGCGTCAAACAGCATAAAACTTTGTCCGTTAAAATCCCAACTGGTGTGGATGAAGGCGACAGAATTCGTTTGAGCGGTGAGGGTGAAGCCGGCGTGAATGGCGGGCCCACTGGCGATTTATATGTCGTTATTCATCTCAAGCAACATGAAATATTCCAGCGTGAAGGTGGTAACTTACATTGCGAAATGCCAATCAGCTTCAGTACTGCTGCGCTTGGTGGTGAGATTGAGGTTCCTACGCTTGATGGTTCTGCCAAAATGAAAATTCCAGCAGAAACACAAACAGGCGCGATATTCCGGTTACGCGGCAAAGGCATTAAACCCTTACGTTCAAATGAGCATGGTGATTTAATGGTACATGTTGCGGTAGAAACGCCTGTAAAACTTACCGATCGCCAAAAAGAATTGCTGCGCGAGCTTGAAACCATTAATCAGCAAGATTCTGGCAAGCATAGCCCAAGAAACAAAAGCTGGGTAGATAAAGCCAAAGCGTTCTTTGGGTAATATATTGGAAAAATAAATGCTCTGCAAGGTAATACCCATGCGGGTTGTAGGGACGTAACAAATTACTACAAAGCCTTACATTTGAGTTACACCCTCGTCACCTCTCCGTAATATCTTATTGTTAAAGTAGCATCTTAATAAGAAGGAGAAAGAAGCATGATGAACCAAAAATTAACGAACAGCATTCTATTAGGCGGATTACTTTTAGGCGGTCTGGCTTATGGCCCTGCCGAGGCCCGCACGATCGGATCTAATCAATCCAACAGCAACCCTAGAACAATGTCGTCGGAGAAGTTTTACGACACCCTCGGAAAAACCAAACCGAATCAGCTAGCAACAAACTTTGGCATACCGGATAACATTGTTTCCATAAGGAACTCTGCGGGTGTCGTTACTGGCGTGATGTGGGTGTATCATGATGCGGTGAAAAAAGGCGAGGCCACAATGAACGCTAATTTTATGATTGTGAATGGTGAGTTTATTTATGTTTCTTTGTCCTAGCCTAATTAACTTAGCTTAGTTACCAGTGAATAAAAAGCCTGCAATAGCAGGCTTTTTAATTTAACTCACTCAAAATTTTCTGTAGCTCTTCTTTCGGCTCTGTAAAGTCTTCATACTTTTTGCCCGCCGTGCGTGCATACCAATAATTACTGTTCCACACATCGCCTTCAATTTTATGCAACACCGCATGTATCCAGTTGGCAATTGGGTCTGAGTAATCTTGCGCGATATTATGCGACTTGTCCCAATCGCCATCTAGTGCGGCTTGCACGGCTATTCTTAATTGTGACTTATTATCCGACATCGCGAGGATATTCGATACTACCTTTTTGGATAAACTCAATCTTGTAACCATCCGGATCTTCAATAAAAGCAATCACCAGCGTGCTATGCTTCATCGGCCCAGCTTCGCGCACTACTTTGCCACCCTTTGCTTTTACACTATCGCAGGCTTTATATGCATCATCTACTTCTATCGCGATGTGTCCAAACGCACCTCCCAACTCATAAGACGTTTTGCCGTAATTGTAAGTGAGCTCCAACACGGTATTGTCATACTCATTGCCATAACCAACAAACGCCAGCGTGAACTCACCTTCAGGGTAATCGTGCTTGCGAATAAGCTTCATCCCCAACACTTCCGTATAAAACTTGATAGAGCGCTCCAAATCACCAACACGCAACATCGTATGCAAAATTCTCATTGTGTTTTCCTTTAATGCTTTTGTGTAATTTGTATGTATTTTTGCATGAGTTGTTCTTTGCTTTCCACCATATCCGGGTTAAGCGGAATACAATTGATCGGACACACTTCGACGCATTGGGGCGCATCAAAATGTCCCACGCACTCGGTACATAAATCAGGATTGATTTCGTAAATGTCTTGCCCTTGATAAATCGCTTCATTCGGACAAACCGGTTCGCAGACATCGCAGTTAATACACTCATCCGTAATCATCAACGCCATTTATTTGCCTAATTTATTTTTAATTGCCATAGCTACAGTGTTCGATACAAATTGACTCACATCGCCATCCAAAATCGCCACCTCGCGCACCAGCGTACTTGATAAAAACAAGTATTGCTCTGCTGGTGTTAAAAAGATGGTTTCGAGTTTGGGATAGAGCTTACGGTTCATCCCAGCGAGCTGGAACTCGTATTCAAAATCGCTCGCCGCGCGTAGACCACGCACCACCATTTGCGCACCCTGCTCTTGCACAAATTGCATCAACAAGCCACTAAACCCCATCACCTTGACATTCTTAGCACCATTAAACACTACCTGCGCCAGTGATACGCGCTCCTCAAAACTAAACATGGTGCGTTTGTTGGTGCTACCCGCCACCGCTACAATCACCTCGTCGAACAGTTCTGCCGCACGCCGCACGATATCCTCGTGCCCCAAAGTAATGGGGTCGAAAGTACCCGGATATACAGCGATACGATTTTTATTCATGACTAACCTTAAAAAATATTAAGCAGATTTTAACAGATGATAATAAACATTGCCTGCTTTGCCACGTTTAACCACCTGCCAGATATCGTTTGACTTGACCTCATATTCTGCCTCCACATACAAAAGACCACTGGGGCTAAGGTGCTTATTTAATAAGGGCAGAAGCTTCTGTAGCCATTGTTGTTGGTAAGGCGGATCACAAAAGATCACATCGAATTGCTGCGTACTCGCCTCCAAGAACTTCAAAGCATCTTGATGAAAAATATGACAGTTTTGCGCATCTAACGTCGTTAGATTTTGTTGGAGCGATTTAAATGCTAATGCTGAATTTTCAATCATCACCACATTTGCAGCGTTGCGTGATAAAGCCTCAAAACCGAAAACACCTGTACCGGCAAACAAATCTAGGCACTTTTTTCCTGTTAAATCTTGTCCCAGCCAGTTGAACAAGATTTGCCGCACACGGTCAGGTGTTGGGCGCAAACCTTCTACGTCAGGGAACTTGAGTAAGCGGCTGCGCCATATGCCTGCTGAAATGCGTACTTGATTGGTTTTTGATTTTTGCAAAGGTTTTAAAGCTGAGACAAAACCTTATTTTAACGCGATATGCTCTACTGCGCGACCTTACGTATTGTCGGCGCTGCTACTGCGCGCCGACTATCACCGAAACAAAGTTTTCAGGCTTGATGCGGCGCTTAAAAGCTTCTTTGATTTGTTTGGTAGTGACGCTTGAGACTTGCTTGTTATAGTCGTCTAAATACGTTAGCGGCAATTTGTAAAAACCAATCATGCTAATGTAATCCAGAATCTCGGCATTACTGTCTAAACGTAACGGAAAACCACCAGTGATGTTGTCCTTGGCAGCCTTCAGCTCTTTTTCGGTTGGACCATTTGCAATAAATTTTGCTACAGTTTCATTCACCAGTTTAAGTGCATCACCAGCTTGCTCTTTTTTGGTTTGCAGGCCGATCTGAAACGGTCCGAGCTCTCCCATCGGCATAAAGTAGCTATATACGCTATATACAAGCCCACGTTTTTCACGCACTTCTTCAGTAAGCCTCGACACAAAGCCGCCTCCACCTAAAATGTAATTACCAACATATAGCGGGAAATAGTCCGCATCACCGCGCTTAATACCAAGGTAACCTAATAATATATGCGCTTGACTAGCAGGGTGATTGATATTCTGCGAACTAGAAGTAGAGGGAAAAGCAACCTCCGGCAACTTATCCACTGTTGGCGTTTGCGGCAACCCAGATGAGATCGTTTCAGTAATTTCCCGCGCTTGCGTCTCTGTCATGTCTCCAATCAAAGCAATTGAGGCGCTTTTAGCGGTGTAATAGGTTTGGTAAAAATGTTGCAAATCTTCACGTTTGAGTGCATTTACGGTATCTAATTCCCCACTCCCATCCAACCCATATGGATGTGTGCCATATAAAGCCCGCATAAATGCCTTGTCCGAAATACTTTCCGGCTGAGTTTCTGCTTCTTTCAAACCCGCTACAATTCGTGTTTTTTCACGGTCCAAAACGGCTTGAGGAAAATCAGGTTTATGCAGAATCTTATTAAATGTTTCCAAAGCTTTTGTTTGCTCACTGCTCAGCGTGCGCAGCTTCAATGCCGCACGATCCACATCGAGCTCACCACTCAAAACCGCACCAATATCTGCAAATTGATTAGTAATATCCTCTTCATTCATACCTGCAGCGCCTAATGTCATTAGATAGCGAGTAACGCCCGCCACACCGGATGTTTGTTTTGTGTCACGCGCACTACCGGCTGGGAAATTGACAGCGATATCGATGATCGGCAAATCATGATTCTCAACAAAATAAACGTCACTGCCTGCACGAGTTTGCCAGTGGCTAATCTTAACCCCTGCATAGGCAACGTGACTTAGTGCGACACAAAAGAATCCAAGTATAAATCTAACAAACATTTTTTTCTCTTTAGTGAATATGTGGCTTACCGGCAGGCTTCGCATTCGGATCTATCGGCTGCGGATCAAGTGTGACAATAGTCATGTTATCTTTCACCAAATATTTTTTTGCAACTGCCTGAATTTGCTCTGAAGTGATTGCTTTTAACTTTTCCGGATATTCTTTTATTAAACGCCAACTATAATTCATCGTCTCAAGCTGTCCGATCTGCATACCTTGATAGAACATAGAGTCGCGCTGATAAACATCCGCCGCAATCACTGCAGCCTTTACACGATCTAGCTCTTTTTGCGTGACTCCATCGGTCTTAATCTTCTCAATCTCGACAATAAGTGCAGCTTCAAGCTCCGCTACGGTCTTGCCTTCCGAAGGTGTTCCTACAAGCTCAAATAAAGACTCTCTGCCACGTGAGGTACTGTCATAACCTGCCCCCACATCAACTGCAAGCGATGTTTCACGCACCAGTTTCTGGTTTAAACGTGCAGAATCATTGCCGCTCAGCACACCGGCTAGAACGTCTAAAGCATAAGGCTCCCATTCTTGCTCAGAGGTTTTAGGTGACGATTGCAAAGTGGGTGTATGAAATCCCATTGCCAAATAGGGAAGCTTACCTGGCGCCTTTACCACAGCTCGACGTTCGCCTATTTGTGATGGCTCGGTTTGCGGTTTTCGTTCTGGTAGTTTGCGAGATTTAATTTTGCCAAAATACTGTTTTGCAAGCTTAAGTACTTCTTGTGTTTTCACATCACCTACTACCACTACTGTTGCATTATTTGGCACATACCAATTACGGTACCATTCGCGCGCATCGGCTGCTGTCATGTTTTCTAAATCATTCATAAAGCCTACGACAGGTCGTGAATAAGGATGGGCTGTAAATGCTGTTGCCTGAAACTGCTCATTGACTTTGGATTGCGGCTTATCTTCGGTGCGCCAACGACGCTCTTCCATCACCACTTTAATCTCTTTGGCAAATTCTTCATCAGTAATAATGAGATTTGTCATACGATCCGCTTCTAATTTGAACGAGAGCGGTAAATTTGATTTCTCTAGCTGTTGAAAATAACAAGTGTAATCAGTACCTGTGAACGCATTCTCTTTACCACCTGCTGCTGCGACTATGCGAGAGAACTGACCTGCCGGGATGTGTTTTGTGCCTTTAAACATCATATGTTCGAGCACGTGAGCCACACCAGTCTTACCATTCACCTCGTCAATACTCCCGGCACGGTACCAGACCTGCGATACCACTACCGGCGAACGATGATCTTCCTGCACGACTAGTTTCAAACCATTACTGAGTTTAAACTCTTGAATCTCTGCGTATGCAAAACCGGGAAAAACACTTAAAAGCAAAAAAATAAGTTTGATCTTTTTATGAAACACAGCGTACTTTCAAGAAGATTAAAATGAACTACCACTAACAGACATAAGTAAATTGTTTTTAGTTCGTGGCATGCTTGCAAGTTTACGACTAAAATAGCGTTAAGTAGTCATTTTAAGTCAGTCATGTTTAATATTTTTAAGAAAAAAACAGAAACGTCAGTCGAAACGCCTCCAGTAAACGTTCAAACTGAGGTAGCCCCAGCCGAGATACTCAGCCCACCTTCTGAGTTAACTTTAGTGCAACGCCTAAAACAGGGCTTGGCCAAAACCCGCAAACAGCTTGGGGGACAGCTTAGCGATTTATTTGGTGGCGGCAAAATTGATGCCGAAACCTATGAGGAACTGGAAACCATCCTGCTTACTTCGGATATCGGCGTTGCTGCCACACAAAAATTATTAGATAACCTCAAAAAACGGGTCAGCCGCGAGAGTCTGGAAGATACTTCTGCACTAAAGACTGCCCTTAAAACTGAACTGTTAGCTGTTCTAGCACCCTTGGAAGCACCTCTACAAACCAATATCCATGCGCCTTTTGTGATTATGCTTGCAGGTGTCAATGGTGCAGGTAAAACCACGACGATTGGCAAACTTGCCAAGCTTTTTCAAGCCGAGGGCAAAAGCGTGTTAATTGCTGCCGGTGACACTTTTCGTGCCGCTGCGCGTGAACAATTACAAGTATGGGGCGAACGCAATAACGTACACGTGGTGGCAAGCGAGGGTGGCGATCCGGCTGCAGTGATTTTTGACGCAGTGAATTCTGCTATTTCCAGAAAAATTGATATTGTCATTGCCGACACCGCCGGACGCTTGCCTACACAAATGCATTTGATGGACGAAATTGCGAAAGTAAAGCGCGTTATCGATAAAGCATATCCAAGTGCGCCGCATGAAGTGCTATTGGTACTTGATGCCAACACCGGTCAAAATGCAGTGAGTCAAGTTAAAGCATTCGATGATGCCCTTGGCGTAACTGGTTTGGTGCTCACAAAGTTAGATGGCACCGCCAAAGGTGGCGTGATTGCGGCGATTGCAGAAGCACGTCCGATTCCTGTTCGTTTTATCGGCATAGGTGAGGCGATTGATGATCTGCGCCCATTTAGCGCCCAAGGGTTTGTCGATGCCCTGTTTGATGAATAAGTTCGACGATTAACTTATAATTAACGAATGATCACGTTCGACAACGTCACTAAACGCTACCCTGGCAGCCACGAGGCACTAACAAACGTGAGCTTCACTATTGAGCAAGGCGAGATGATCTATGTCACTGGTCATTCCGGCGCAGGTAAAAGTACGTTACTCAAACTGATAGCTGCAATTGAACGTCCCACCAATGGTATCGTACTGATTAACAATCAAAATGTAAGCAAACTTAAAGCATCGACACTGCCTTTTATTCGCCGTAAATTTGGCTTGGTGTTTCAAGACCATAAACTACTTTATGATCGGAACTGTTATCACAATGTCGCTTTGCCGCTACTCATTAACGGTATCACCGGCGCGGAGGCAGGGAAACGCATTAGAGCCGCTCTTGATAAAGTCGGTTTGCTTGACAAAGAAAAAGTGATGCCTATTACGCTTTCTGGGGGCGAGCAGCAGCGACTAGCTATTGCACGCGCCGTAGTCTCACGCCCTTCGATTTTGATTGCCGATGAACCGACAGGCAATCTGGATAAAAACTATGCCGAAGACATCATTGCTCTTTTTAGCGCATTTCAACAAGTAGGGGTTACCGTAATTATTGCCACGCATGATGCACTAGGTACCGCTAATTATAAAAATAAAGTGTTGCGGCTTAATCAAGGAAAGTTAATAGCTCCTGACGAGGTGAGTGCATGAACTTGTGGCTAACACAACATCTACAAGCCTTAAAGTTAGTTCTAGCACGCTTTAAGAATAACATCCTGGGCACCCTGCTTATTTCGTTGGCTATCGGCGTCACACTTGCATTACCAATCATTTTATATGTGGTATTAGATAATCTGGGAGGATTAGTAAGCGATGTCAAAAAAGAATCTCATCTGAGTGTATTCTTAAAACTTGACCACGACGAACCCATGCTGCAGAACATTAAAAGCGAATTGGAAAAAAATACATCGATTAAGAGTCTTCAGTTTGTCTCAAAAGAAGATGCACTTAAGCAAATCTCAAGCGCTAGCAACAACGAAGAGTTGATTGACTCACTTGAGGAAAATCCACTGCCAGATGCATTTTTTATCGAACCGATATTACTCGACTCCAGTTCAGTTGAAACGCTTAAATCTCAAATCAGTAAATTAGAAGGCGTAGAGTATGTGCAAGTAGATGACGCTTGGATTAAACGACTGAATTATTTATTAGCGCTCGGTAAAAAAGCGATGCTGGTTCTAGCTATTCTGCTAGGGTTTGCCTTATTTGCAGTCATCGGTAACACTATTCGCATGCAAATTTTGACGCAACAAGAAGAAATCGAAGTAAGCCAACTCATCGGCGCTACTAAAGGTTTTATACGAAGACCTTTTTTATATTCAGGCGCGATGTATGGTTTGTTTGGTGGGCTCTTTGGGCTCATCATCAGCTGTGCTGTCATTTTACTATTTAATCAGTCTTTAACTGCACTAGCGGCTGAATATCAAACAAATTTTAGCTTAAGCCTACCAAGTATGCTTGTTCATGTCGCAACTTATATATTCGCTATTACAGTAGGTCTATTTTCTGCATATCTTGCTGTGTCAAAATCTTTATTCAAGTCTTTTAATTAAAGATTTAGCATATTCTACTGCCCATTAATTTGGCGTTAGAGATTCAATTCCTCTCTTTCTAGATTGTGGTTATTCGATATAACTGATATGGTAATTGTGATTATCAGTCTCACATCTTAATAAGAAGAAAGTAAGCGATATATGCACCTATTCAACTGCTACATATACCAATGAATAAGTATGCTATTACTGCCTTAGCCATCATCATTGCCTTAATTGCAATTGTGGCTCCTATTGGGTTCGCCGTCAGCTATGCCAAGAAACAAAGTGTCGAATCAGAAATGACCCATATGCTTGTTTATGCACGCGATGTTATAAACCGATCAGACGAAACAGCAGATCAGGTAGTGAGAGGTGTTCAAAAAATAGAAATTGCTCATGAACTGGACCCTTGCTCAGATAAGAGTTTAGCCATCATGCGGCAAATTGACGTCAGTTCTAGCTATATTCAGGCAATTGGCTATGTCTCTGGTGACAAAATGATTTGTTCGTCACTTGGGAAAAAAGAGCATGAGATAAATCTTGGCCCAACCGATCTGATCAGAGCACAGGGTGCAAAATTACGTATCAACGTACGCCTGCCTTTTGGGGACGATATTCCGTTCATTGTGCTTGAGCTGCGTAACTATGCTGCAATTATTCATAAAAATCTGCCGTTGGATACAACGACATCCGAGAAAGATGTCTCACTTTCCATATTTACCCTTCCAGATAAGACAATTGTAAGCTCACGCGGATATGTAGAACCCCAGTGGATCAATAGGCTGAATAGCCATCGAGAAACTACGTTTACTCAAGATGGTTATGTAGTGGCTGTCGTTAAATCAAATAAATATGCAACCGCCGCTCTGGCAGCATTGCCAATCTCCTATGTTAACGAGCGTATGCGCGATGCAGTACTATTGATGGTACCAGTTGGATTATTGGCTGGCTTAATATTTGCGGCAGCTATTTTCTACCTAGCAAGACAAAGGATGACGATGTCCGCTGCACTGAAGTCGGCACTAAAACGAAATGAATTCTTTATGGAATATCAACCCGTAATCGATTTGCAAACAGGCAATTGGGTTGGTGCCGAAGCACTTATCA
>Ga0315912_10002234_pt1 | contig 21169 bp, 21 predicted proteins | sample VfabasoilMG_FD_204469 | JGI IMG/M metagenome (GOLD analysis project Ga0315912, IMG submission 204469) | Garden soil microbial communities collected in Santa Monica, California, United States - V. faba soil | ecosystem: Environmental > Terrestrial > Soil > Garden | place: USA: California...
ACGCCACCGCCGCCACCGCGCCCGCGGACGATTTTTACGTGGTCCGTCGCGGCGACTCGCTGCAGCTCATCGCGGCGCGGGTGCGCGTGCCCGAAGCCCAGTTGCTGAAGATGAATGCTCTCAAGGATCCGGACCGGCTTTACGAAGGTCAGCGTCTGCGCATCGCGGGCGAACCGCCGACGGCAGTCGTCGCGGCCGTGGCGCCCGACGAAGTGGAGAGCAAGGCGGCAACCATAGACGCCGCGCGCGGCGAGGCGCAGCGCGAAGGGGCGGTGGTCGCAGTGGTGCGCGAGGAAACCACGCGGCCGATCGGCAGCGGCGAGCCGACCCGCGGGCGTCCACGCTCCGCCGCGGTGGTTGCGATGGAAGCGGCCACCACGCCCGACGTCACCAGTGCGGTAGTGCAGGCCGCGGAAGGCGCGCGTGAGCCCGTGTCGGCCAGCCAGGCCGAAGAGCTGAGCCCGGCCCTTGGTCCGGTGAGCGTGTCGCAGGGCCTCGCCGATTCGATCGATTACCAGGTGCGCGACGACGGCACGATCCGCGTCGAGGCCACCGAGACGCTGGGGCACTACGCCGACTGGCTGCGGTTGCCGACCCAGTCGCTGCGCAATCTCAACAAGCTGAAGTCCAAGCAGCCGGTGCAGCTCGGCCAGAAGCTGAAGCTGGACTACTCGCGTGTCTCGCGCGAGACCTTCGAACAGATCCGCCGCGACTATCACGCCAAGCTGCAGGGCGAGTTCTTCGTGCAGCATCGCATCGCCGGCACCGAGGTCTACATCGTGCGCCGCGGAGACTCGCTGTGGACCATGACCCAGCGTTTCAGCAACCTGCCGATCTGGTTGCTGCGCCAGTACAACCCCGATACGGATCTCTCCGATCTGCGTGCCGGCACGCAGGTGGTCATGCCGCGCGTCGAAGTGCTCGCGGGTAGCTAGTGTCTCGCCGACCCATTCATCGAGAAGAAAAGGCCCGCAGCCGCGGGTCATCGCCGACTTGAGCCTGGTATTGAGCCGTGACCTGGCCGTTGCGCGTGTCTTCGGTGAGCTCGACGCTCACGTTTTGCGCCGCGCCGAGCTGTTCGACGGTCGCCGCATCGATGCGGAAATAGAACGAGGCGATCCAGGGCGTGGGGATCCTGTACGGCGGCGCGAGCAGGCCGGCGAAGTCGGGTGTGCGTCCCGGCGTGCCGAGCTCGAGCACCTTGCCGTCGAGCGTGACCTTGGGCGGCGGGGGCAGGTTGTCGCCCTCGTGCGGCGTGGCTACCCACAGGAACAACTCGCGCTTGCCCATCTGGTTGGTCTCGAACGGCCCGATGAATCCGAACCTTTCGGTCTGAACCTTGCGGAACAGCTCGCGATACAACTCGATCGGTCGACCGAGTCGCGCCACGGTGAGCCCGGTGTCTTCGTCGAGTTCTTCGACGTAGGGAGCGTCATCAGGCAAAGCCGCACAGCCCGCGAGCATTCCGGCCAGCATGCTTGTCATAATGAATTTCGACAGACATTCTTGCTGCATTGAACACCCCGAAGCTGTGACGCGATCCATTAGTACCCGCGACGCAGCTACCTATACTTTGCTTCGTTGGTAAGTGCTTGTTTTGTAATTAGATGTCACTAGCCACAAAAATCTGGTTGCCCGCTGGACTCACGTTCGCCGCGTTGTTCGCCGGCGCCGCGTCCGGCGACGCGCTTCCCTATCATGCCCGCGCCATGGCTGCGGTGGGCGTCGAATTGCCCATCGCCGACCGCGTGCTGGTGCGCAAGTCCGAACGACGGCTGTACCTGATGCGTGGCAATGACGTGCTGCGCGCCTACCGCGTTTCGCTGGGCCTGAATCCCGATGGAGCCAAGGAGCGCGCCGGCGATTTCCGCACTCCCGAGGGCAGCTACCGTCTCACGCGCCGAAATTCGCGCAGTGATTTTTTCCTTTCGATCCAGGTTTCCTACCCGAACGACCAGGACATGAAGCGCGCGCGCACCAATGGCTGGCAGCCGGGCGGTTCCATCATGATCCACGGCTTGCCGAACGATCCGCGCCACGCTCCTGACTACTACGCCACCCAGGACTGGACGGATGGTTGCATCGCCGTGACCAACGCGGACATGGTCGAAATCTGGATGATGACGTCGGACAACGTTCCGATCGAAATCCGGCCCTGATCCAGCCAGAACCGGCCCGTCCCCGCCGTCGAGTACACTCCGCGGTCCAACAAGACTGAGATGGATCGAGGGGTTGCCTTGGAAACCAGCATCGTTATTCCCGATTTCGTGGACGCTCGCATCGGACCGCGCGGCAGCCTCGAAAACCTGTCCCAATCTGAGATAGAAAAACTGCTCGATTCGCGGGCCGGCGGCCTCTACCAGCTGTTCCGCAAGTGCGCGCTGGCCGTGATGAATTCCGGCAGCGAGAGCGACAACGCCAAGGAGATCTTCGACCGCTACCGGGATTTCGAGGTGGAACTGGTGCGCCAGGCCTGGGGCATCAAGCTCGAAATGAAGAATGCCCCCGGGCAGGCCTTCGTCGACGGCGAGATGATCCGCGGCATCAAGGAGCACGTATTCGCGGTACTGCGCGACGTGATCTTCATCAGCAACGAGATCATCGAAAGCGGCCGGTTCGATCTCAACAACCCGGCGGCCATCACCAATGCCGTGTTCCACATCCTGCGCAACGCGCGGGTGCTGGACTTCAAATCCAAGCCCAACCTGGTGGTCTGCTGGGGCGGCCACTCGATCAACACCGAGGAGTACCAGTACACCAAGAAGGTGGGCTACGAGCTCGGTCTGCGGGGCCTGGACGTGTGCACGGGCTGCGGCCCGGGCGCCATGAAGGGCCCCATGAAGGGGGCCACCATCGGCCATGCCAAGCAGCGCATCGTGGGCGGGAGGTACATCGGCCTGACCGAACCCGGGATCATCGCTGCCGAGCCGCCGAATCCCATCGTGAACCAGCTGGTGATCATGCCGGACATCGAGAAGCGCCTCGAAGCGTTCGTGCGACTGTCCCATGGCATCGTGGTGTTCCCGGGCGGCGTGGGTACGGCCGAGGAAATTCTCTATCTGCTGGGCATCCTGCTCGAGCCCGCCAATGCGGGCCAGCCGCTCAAGGTGGTGCTCACCGGCCCCCGCTCGACGTCCGAGTATTTCACCCAGATCAAGCGCTTCATCTCCGGCACTCTCGGGGAAAAGGCCGCGGAAAAGCTGCACGTCATCGTCGACGATCCGGCCGAAGTGGCCCGCTACATGGTGGGCGTGATGGAAGAGGTGCGCGACTACCGGCGCGCCAACAGCGATTCCTACAACTACAACTGGCTGCTCAAGATCCCGCCGGCCTTCCAGCACCCCTTCGAGGTGACGCACGAAACCATGCGCGCCCTGCGCCTGTACCGCGACCTTCCGGCCCACGAACTGGCGGCCGACCTGCGGCGCGCCTTCTCCGGCATCGTGACCGGCAACGTCAAGGAAAACGGCGTGCGTGCCATCGAGAAGTTAGGGCCCTACGAGCTCACCGGCGACGCCTCGCTGATGAAATTGCTCGATGAGCTGCTGGCGGCGTTCGTGGCGCAGAAGCGCATGAAGCTTCCCGGCAGCGCATACCGGCCTTGCTATCGCCTGGTCGCATGAGCGACTGACCAGACAATAAGCTCATTAAGCGTTAAATCGGAACGCTTCCAGCGCGATTCGCTGCGACATAAGGAAAAAATCTCTGCGACGTGCCACGCATCGTCCGCAATCCGCTGCGGGAGGGTGAAACAGTTCCTGTCGTTTTGGTGCGACGAAAAAGTAACCTAGCGTCGCAATGAACGGGAGAGCTGTATGAGTTCCTCAGACAAAAGCCGCGGAAATTTGGCGAACGGTTCTCCACCGCCGGTGGGCACTGATGCCTATGCCGCCTGGCTCGAACGCATGCAGCGCACGCGCGGCCGTCACGCCGCCATCACCAAGAATCTCTACACCTGGTCTAGCTACAAGCACTGGGCCGACAAGGTGAAGGGTTCCTGGGAAGAAGAGCCGATCCCCAGCAAGAAGTAGAAATGGGGTCAGACCCCGTTTCCTGGCAAATGGGGTCTGACCCCATTTTTAGCCCCAGTCGGCGACCATGAACTGCGCTTCGTGCGCGGCGGTCTCGTCGGTGGAAGAAGGCTCAATCACCGCCTGCGGGGCGGTTACCACGGGCTGAGGCGCCGGCTGTTCCTGCAGCGGGGCCGGTTGCTCCGCCAGCACTCTCTCCGGCTCGAGCCACGCCAGCAGCGTTTCCCACTGGCTGAGGTCTTCCTTGACCTGGTAGGGCTTCATCTCGTGGATGCCGACGCCCTGTTCGGCGGCGCGCACGTAGTTCTGCGAATCGCGCACCGTGGCGATCACCGGAATGTCGAGCTTTTCGAGGAACCGCATCAGCGACTGGAACATCAGCGTGTTCTTGCGCACGCGGTTGGCGACTACGCCGATACGGTTCTCGGCCCGCTTGATCTTGGCGACCAGCAGCAGGTCGGCGATGCAGCGCGAGGCGGCGTGGATGTCGATGTCCGAGGGCAGCACCGGCACGATCACCTTGTTGGCGTCGCGCACCAGCTCGGGCATGGCGCGCGCTTCGACCGCGGCGGGGCTGTCGACCACGATCTTGGTGGTGCCCTCGGGTACCCGCATCTGCCAGCTCATGGTGGTGCGCGAATCGCGCTCGAAAGTGGCGATGCCGTTGATGGCCGGCTGCGGCACCTTGCGCTTGCGCAACCAGCGCGTCGCCGATCCCTGCGGATCGCGATCGATGAGCAATGTGTTTTCGCCACGCGAAGCGAAGTAGGCCGCGAGATTGATGGCCAGCGTGGTCTTGCCAGAACCCCCTTTAGGGTTCAGGACTACGACACGCTGGTGGCGGCTGGCGGAGGGGCTTTCAAACGCGTTTGTCAGAATGCAGTCCCCGTGTGAAGCACTCGAAAGACTAGCGATGCATCCGCGCGCCCGCAACCGAGGCCGGGGATGACTGTGACTCCCGACACAGCGACCCGGCACGAGTCTTCCTACGATCCGCCGCAAGCTTGTTTTGAACGGTGGTGTGTCGCGATGGAACGTCTGCTGCTCCTCTGGGACGAAATCGATGACCTGCTCGGCACCAGCCGCTACATGGTGAGAAACAAGGCGATGGCGTTCTGGAGTTCGGTCCGCAAGCGCTGATCCCGAGGCTCCTCCGGGGCCCTGAATCCGGGTCTTGAAATTACCCGGGCGCGCCCGCAGTCTGCCGGCGCAATGTCAAACCAGAAAGAAACCTTAGGCTTCCAGGCGGAAGTCCGTGAGCTGCTGAAGCTCATGATCCACTCGTTGTACAGCCACCGGGAGATCTTCCTGCGTGAGCTGATTTCCAACGCCTCCGACGCCAACGACAAGCTGCGATTCGAAGCCCTGTCCAGCCCTTCGCTGATGGCCGGGGACACCGAGCTCGCGGTGTGGATCGAAGCGGACAAGGACAAGGGCACGCTCAGCATCCGCGACAATGGCATCGGCATGAGCCGCGAGGAGGCGGTTTCGCACCTCGGCACCATTGCCCGCTCCGGCACCGCCGAGTTCTTCAAGAAGCTGTCGGGCGACCAGCAGAAGGACTCCCAGCTCATCGGCCAGTTTGGCGTGGGGTTCTACTCCGCCTTCATCGTATCCGAGCGCGTCGAAGTGCTGACGCGTCGCGCCGGCCTCACGGCTGCCGAAGGCGTGCGCTGGGAGTCGAGCGCCGACGGGCAGTTCACGGTCGAAACCATTCCCCTGGAAGCACGTGGTACGACGATCGTTCTTCACCTGAAAGACGACGCGAAGGAGTTCGTGGATGCCTGGAGGCTGCGATCGCTGGTGCGGCGCTACTCGGATCACATTGCCTTCCCGGTACGCATGCCGAAAGAGGGCGCCGCGACGCTCGAATACGAGGCGGTAAACCGCGGCACGGCCCTGTGGGCTCGTCCGAAGGGCGAGATCAAGGACGAGGAATACGTCGAGTTCTACCGGTACCTGTCGCACGATTCCGGCGAACCGCTCACCTGGTCGCACAACCGCGTCGAGGGTAAACGCGACTACACCAGCCTGGTGTACATCCCGGCGGCTGCGCCCTTCGATCTGTGGCAACGCGACGGTGCTCGCGGGCTCAAGCTGTACGTGCGGCGCGTTTTCATCATGGACGACGCCGAGCAATTCCTGCCCTTGTACCTGCGCTTCGTGAAGGGCGTGCTCGATTCGGCCGACCTGCCGCTGAACGTCTCGCGTGAACTGCTGCAAACCGACAGTGAAGTCGAAGCCATGCGCGGCGCGCTGACGCGCCGCGTGCTGGAGCTCCTGGCGAAACTCGCCAAGGACGATGCCGCGAAGTACCAGACTTTCTGGAACGAATTCGGCGCGGTGCTCAAGGAAGGGTTGGCCGAGGACCACGCCAACCGCGAAAAGCTGCTGCCGCTATTGCGGTTTGCGAGCACCAGCCAGGCTGGCGACGAGGAGTCCGTGTCGCTCGCCGACTATGCCGGACGCATGCAGACCGGCCAGGACAAGATCTACTTCGTGGTCGGTGAAAACCTGGCCGCCGCTCGCAGCCATCCGGCCATCGAAGCGCTCAAGGCCCGCAACGTCGAAGTGCTGCTGCTGGGACGGCGCATCGACGCGTGGGTCATGGACCACCTGCAGGAATTCGAAGGCAAGAAGTTCAAGGACGCCAGCCGCGGGGACCTGGAGCTCGGCAGTCTCGCCAGCGCGGCGGACAAGGAAAAGGCCGACGCGCAGCTCCGGGAGAACAAGTCGCTGCTCAAGCGGGTCAAGGATTCGCTCGGCGACCGGGTCTCGGAGGTGCGCGTCAGCACGCGCCTCAAGGATTCTGCCGCGGTGCTGGTGGCCGGTGAACACGACCTGTCGGCGCCGCTGCGGCGCGCGCTCGAGGCGGCCGGGCAGGCTGCGCCGCCGGCGCAGCCGGTGCTCGAGCTCAACGTGGATCACCACCTCGTGAAGTACCTCGAAAAGCGCGACAGCGAAGCGGACTTTGGCGATCTGGCGCTGGTGATCTACGAGCAGGCGACACTGGCCGAAGGTGCGCAGCTCCAGGACCCGGGTGCGTTCGTGCAACGGCTCAACAAACTCTGGCTGCGGCTTGAGTAACGACGATCTGCTGCGTCCGACGCTATCGGACTATCGAAAGCCGCCCTCGTTGTACAACTCGACGGGCTTCTTCCTGTCCGCGTTCTTCGGCGGTCCGGTGGGAGCGGGCGTGTACGCCGCCGCCAACACGTTTCGCCTGGGCCGCCTCAGCCGCGATCTGCCCATCATCATCGCGATCATGGCCGCCGCCTTCCTGGTGCTCATCGAACTCGACCGCATGGGGGTGCTGGTGCAGATCGGCAGTTACCTGGGCGGATCGAGGGCCCGGAACCTTGAGATCTACGTGCGCGCCATGGGCATCGCGAGCTTCGGCGCGATCTATCTCCTGCATCGCGGATATTTCCGCGCGGCGCGGGTCTCGGGGGTCACGCCGCTTCCCGGCTGGGTGCCCGGGATCGCCGCGGTGCTCGTGGGTTACTTCTCGAACATCGCGTTCATCGGCTGGATTCAGCATCATTAGTCCATGAACGACACGCCCAACAGCGCCGCCGTCATCGCCGAACAGGCGTTCTACTTCATCGAGCGACGGCGCCTCGAGGATGCGCGCCGCGTCCTCGCCCAAGGGCTGAAGCAGTATCCACAGGACCCCGACCTGCTGTTCCACAGTGCGCAGGTCGAATGGCTCGCGGACCGGAACAAGGACGCCGAGGCCACCGTCCGCCAGGTGCTGGTCAGCGATCCCTTTCATCCGCCCGCCCGCCAGTTGCTGGCGTCGATACTCACGGAATCCGGCGAGTTTGCCGACGCCGAGCTGCTGCTGATCAGCCTGTTGCGCGATTTCCCGGAAAACCCGGACCTGTATGGCCGCTATTCGCACCTGATGCTGCGCGCGCTGCATCTCGACAAGGCGGAGCAGCTGGCGCGCGAAGGCCTGCGCTACGACCCCGAGAACGACGAGTGCCTGATGGCGTCCGCGTTGTGCGAAACGGCGCGCAGCGGTGCGCGGCCCAACCAGGGGCTGGAGAGGCTCCTCAAGTCGCATCCCGAATCGCTGAGCAGCGTGCACGCGCTGGTCGTGGCGCTGGTGGACGCCGGGCGCATCAACGAGGCGCATCGCATCGCGCAGGGCGCGCTGCGTGGCGATCCGGCCAACGAGCACCTGGTGACCCTGGTGCGTGAGCTGCGCATCCAGAATCACTGGAGCATGAAGCCGCTGTGGCCATTGCAGAGATGGGGCTGGGGCGCCTCGGCCGTGATGTGGGTCGGCGGCATCGTGGTGCTTCGTTCGCTGTACCAGCACGCCCCGCAGGTGGCCACGCCGGTTTCGTTTGCCTGGCTGGGATACTGCATCTACAGCTGGGTCTGGCCGCCGCTGATCCGCAGGATCCTGTGAACCGCATGAATTCCCCGACACTCGCAGAACTGGAAGCGCAGCTGCTGCGTGATCCCTTCAACCAGGAGGCACGAGTGGCGTATGCGCGCGCGCTGCTGGCCGCAGGCCGCGAGGCCGATGCCCTGGCGCAGTACGACCTGGCGCGCAAGGCTGGCGCGGTGCAGCTGGAAGATTTCGAGCGCCTGCGGGCGCCACCGCCGGCGCCACCGCCGCCGCGCGAACAGGTGAAGCTGACGGTGGTGCAGGGTGCGCGCAGCGCGGACGTGGTGTCCATCGCACGCCCGGTGTCGGTGCCCGACAAGACGCGATTCATGCACATCGCGGGCATGGAAGACCTCAAGAAATCGATCCGCCTGCAGATCATCGAGCCCTTTCTCAACCCGGGACTGTTCGCGAAATTCCGCAAGAAGGCGGGCGGCGGCATCCTGCTGTACGGACCGCCGGGATGCGGCAAGACCATGCTGGCGCGCGCCGTTGCCAATGAATGCAACGCCAGTTTCCTGGCCATCGGCATCTCGGAAATCCTCTCGATGTGGCAGGGCGAGAGCGAGCGCAATCTCAGCCTGATGTTCGAGAAGGCGCGCTCGCAGAAGCCCTGCGTGATGTTCTTCGACGAGCTCGACGCGCTGGCGTTTTCGCGCTCCAAGGCGAGCTCGGACACCAGCCGCAAGATCGTCAACGAATTCCTGTCGCAGCTCGATGGTTTCGAAAACGCCAACGAGCAGGTGCTGATACTCGCAGCGACCAACATGCCCTGGGATGTCGATCCCGCGATGAAGCGGCCGGGACGTTTCGCCCGCCAGGTGTTCGTGCCGCCGCCGGACGTCCCGGCGCGTGCACGCATCATCGAGCTGGCGCTGGAAAGCGTGCCGCACGGGCCGGTGGACGTGGCGGCCATAGCCGCGGTCACCGAGCAGTTCTCCGGCGCCGACGTCGACGCGCTGGTCGAACGAGCCAAGGAATACGTGCTCACCGAATACCTGGAGACGCGGCGCGAACGCGAGATCGCGCAGCAGGACCTGGTGCGCGCGGCCGCCGAGCTGGTGCCGACCACCCAGGACTGGCTGCGCACCGCGCGCAATCTCGTCAAGTACGCCGGCGGCGACGACTCGTACCGGGATCTCGAGCGTTACCTGAAGGCAAACAAGCTGCTGTAGCCGGGGTTTGCAATAATGTCGGCCCCGCTGTCGACCGGAGTTTCGCAATGACGGTGAAATCACTGGCAGCCGCGCTGGCGGCGATGTCTCTCGTCGCATGTTCGCCGCGCGACAAGCCCGAGGAATCCGCCACGGCCCCCGCAAGCGAGGCCGCTTCCACACCGGCGACAGCGCCGGATGACGCCACCCAGGCGACCGAACCCGCTCCCACAGGAAACGAAACCATGCCATTGCAAAAAACCGAACTCGCACCGGGATCCGGCCCCGAAATCAAGGCCGGGCAGAACGCGCTGGTGCACTACACCGGCTGGCTCTATGACGCGGCTGCGCCCGAGAACAAGGGCAAGAAATTCGACAGCTCGCTCGATCGCAACGAGCCGTTCGAGTTTCCGCTGGGTGGCGGCATGGTCATCAAGGGATGGGACGAAGGCGTGGTGGGCATGAAAGTGGGCGGCAAGCGCCGCCTGGTGATCCCGCCGGAAATGGGTTACGGCGCGCGGGGCGCGGGCGGTGTCATTCCGCCGGGCGCAACCCTGGTGTTCGACGTCGAGCTGGTGGAGATTCGTTGAAGCCGATGAGGTGGACAGGGCGCGCCGCATTCCTCGTGCGGTCGCTTGCCCTGTCGCTGGTGGCCGGTGCGGCATCCGCAGCGACGCTGATTCATGCGGGCCGTGTCATCGACGGTGTCGCTGACACGGCAAGGACGAACCAGACCGTGGTCGTCGATGGCGGACGGATCACCGCCATCGAAGCGGGCTTTCGCAATCCCGCCGCGGGCGACCGTGTCATCGACCTCAGGAGCGGAACGCTGCTGCCGGGACTCATCGACGCGCACGTGCACCTCTCGGGGCAACAGAGTCGCCGCACCGAATTCGAGCGTTACACGCTGAACGAGGCGGACCAGGCGATCGACGCGGTGGTGTTCGCCGATCGCACCTTGTTAGCCGGCTTCACCACGGTCCGGGACCTCGGCGACGGCTCCGGCGCGGTTATTGCGCTCGCCAGGGCCGTGCAGGCGGGCAAGGTGCCCGGTCCGCGCATTATCGCGGCGGGTAAAGCGATCGGCAGTACCGGCGGCCATGCAGACCCGACCAACGGCTGGTCGCGCATCCTCGAACCCGTGGGCGAACTGGAAGACGCAGTGGTGGACAGCCCCGACGCGGCGCGCAAGGCGGTGCGGCTGCGTTACAAGGAAGGCGCGCGCACCATCAAGATCATGGCGAGTGCGGGCGTGTTGTCGCTCGAGACCCACAGCGGCAATCCGCAGATGACCGAGGACGAGATCCGCGCCGTGGTGCAGACCGCCCACGACTACGAACTGAAAGTGGCCGCGCACGCGCACGGCGCGGAGGCCATCAAGCGCGCGATCCGGGGCGGAGTGGACAGCATCGAACACGGCACCTTCATGGACGATGAAGGCATCCGGCTCATGAAGGAACACGGCACGTTCTACGTGCCGACGCTCACCGCCGCGAAGTGGGTGAACGACATGGCCCAGGATCCGACTTTCTTCCCGGAGGTCATCCGTCCGAAGGCCCTCGAAGTCGGACCGCAGATTCGCAAGACCCTGGCGAAGGCTTACAAGGCCGGCGTGAAGGTGATGTTCGGCACTGACAGCGGAGTATCCCCGCACGGCTCGAATGCGCAGGAATTCGCCCTGATGGTCGAGGCCGGCATGCCGCCGATGCAGGCGATCCGTGCGGCAACCAGTGTGCCGGCGAAATTCTTCGGGCTGAACGACACCGGCAGCATCGAGGTGGGCAAGCTGGCCGAGCTCACGGGAGTGCCCGGAGACCCGCTGGGCGACATCTCCGTGTTGCAGCGGGTGGTGTTCGTGATGAAGGACAACACCGTCTACAAGGCACCGTGATCCGCGCCGAGGTACTGCGCATCGCCGGTCCTGCGGGTCCGCTCGAGACCCGGCTGGAATATTCCGACGGCCTGCAAGATCCCGAAGTGTTCGGCGTCGCCTGTCATCCGCATTCGCTCAAGGGCGGCACCATGGACAACAAGGTGGCGCACACGCTGGCGCGGGCCATGGTGGAGTGCGGCGCACCGGCATTGCGCTTCAATTTTCGCGGCGTGGGTGCGAGTGGTGGCAGCTTCGATCATGGCCGGGGCGAAGCGGATGATCTCGCGGCCGTGGTCGAGGAGGGCCGGCGGCGCTTTCCGCGCGCTGCCCTGTGGCTGGGCGGCTTCTCGTTCGGCGCATTCGTCGCGCTGCGCGCGGCCGCACGGGTCTCGCCATTGAAACTCATCGCCGTGGCACCGCCGGTGGTCGGCTACGAGCTCGGCGACGTCGCCGCTCCCGACTGCGACTGGATGCTGGCGCAGGGCGACGCCGATGACGTGGTGCCGCCGGCCGCCGTATTGTCCTGGGCCGCGCAGCAGGCGCGTCAGCCGCGCCTGCAGGTTTTTTCAGGCGCCGGGCACTTCTTTCACGGCCGCCTGCACGAGCTCAAGCCCGCGGTGATGGATTTTCTGAAGTCATAAAGCGCGAAAACCCCGATGCCTCGCGGCACCAGGGCTTTCGTTGCTTCGCGCGTAGTGGCACGCGCGAAACGGGCATTCAAATCAATTCACGAATGCCTTGAGGCTCTTCAACGGCAGAGCGCGGACCTTCTTGGAGGCCGGCTTCGCCTTGAAAATCATCTTTTCCTTCGTGAACGGGTTGATGCCCTCGCGCGCCTTCGTGGCGGGCTTCTTCACGACCTTCAGCTTGAGCAGGCCGGGCAGCGTGAACAGGCCACCGCCACGCAGGCTCTTCTTGATCTGGCCGTTGAGCGACTCGAACACCGCGGCAACCTGCTTGCGGGACAGTTCGGCGTCCTTGCAGATCGTCGCCACGATTTCCGACTTCGTCGGTGCGCCACCTTTCTTTGCCATTACTCGACTCCTCGTTGAAAAAAAGTCACGGCGGAAAAAATGCTCCGCCGCACGCGATTCGGCGCGCAACATATCACACGCCCTCGCGCGTGGAAATAATTTTTGTTGTTCACGAGTGCTGGAAATGCCTTGTTTTCTAGGCTCGGGAGCACATGCACCGCGAATCCGGGAGTGGCGCGGTGCGCACTGAACGCGCGCGAACTGTACGAATCTTCGCCAAATCGTCGCGCGCGCGGGCGTCGAGACGACGTTGAGGTGTGCCGATAAGTGATTGGTTCGACGGGGCGGCGCGCACGCGGCGCGCGACTTTCAGGCGAAGTGAAACAGGCGCAACAACACGCCGAGCGCGAGCATCGCCCACAGCACCGACAGATCGATGCCGCCAATCGGCGGTATCAGGCGCCGAAATGGCCGCAAAACCGGCTCGCACACCGCGCCGAGCAGCGACATCGTGGGGTTGTATCCGGCTGGCACCACCCAGCTGAGAATCGCGTAGATGAAGATGGCGCCCATGAAGAACATGATGAATTTCTGCAGCAGCAGGCGCGCCGTCTCGAACGCCCAGGGCAGCGGGCCTAACACCACGTTCGCGATCAGCATCGACATGACGCCGATGTACGCCGCCGCGAACACCACGATGGCCAGTACCGAGGCGGTGTCGACCTTGCCTACCGGCGGCAGGATGCGGCGCAGCGGCATGATGATGGGATTGGTGACGATCAACACGAAATGCGCGATCTGGTTGCGGAAATCGGCGCGCACCAGCTGCATGACGAAGCGCAGGATCAGCAGGTACAGGTAGATGGTCAGCAGCGAATCGACCAGGAAGGCGAGGGCGTCGTTCATTTGCGCGAATTCTCTCCAAAAGTCCGTGCCATTTCGCGGCTGCGGTCGGTGGCGGCGGCCAGCGCGGCGGCGACGATACCACGCAGATTCGCGCCGTCGAACGAGCGCAGGGCCGCCTCGGTCGTGCCTCCCTTCGAGGTCACCTCGGCACGCAGGCGCGCCAGGTCGCCGTCGCTGTCGCGCGCCATGCGCCCGGAACCGAACAGCGTCTGGATGGCGAGCTCACGCGCGCTGCCCTGGGGCAGACCGAGATTCACGGCTGCGTCGGTCATGAGCTCGGCCAGCAGGAAGAAGTAGGCAGGCCCGCTGCCCGAGAGCGCGGTCACCACGTCGAGCGCGTCTTCGTCGGGCACCCAGACCGTGGTACCGACGGCGCCGAGCACCTGCTCGGCCAGCTCGCGATGTGCCGCGCTCAGGCCCGCGGCTGCGTAGATGGCCGTGGCGCCCGCCGCGTTGAGCGCCGGCCGATTGGGCATGGCGCGCACCACGGGCACCGCACCGCGGCTCCATGCCGCGATGTCCGCGACACGTATGCCCGCGGCAATGGAGAGCAGCAGTGGCTTGTGCTGGACGAGCACGTCCGCCAGCGACTGCACCGTGCCCGCCATATCCTGTGGCTTGACCGCCAGCACCACCACGTCGGCGCCGTGCGCCGCTTCGCGATTGTCGGCCGTGACGTGCACGCCGAGTTCGTCGGCGAGCGCGATACGTCGCGCCTGCATGGCCTCACCGACCGCGATGTTCTGCGGCGGCAGGCCGCGCACGATCAGTCCACGCACCAGCGCGCCGCCCATGTTTCCGCCGCCGATGAATGCTGCCTTGATGTTCATTGTTGTTTTTCCCGTGGACCAAAAATCGCCGTTCCGATGCGCACCATGGTCGCGCCCTCGGCAATCGCCGCTTCGAAGTCGGCGCTGGTACCCATCGACAGGGTGTCGAGTCCGAGGCCGTGTTCATTGAGATAGTCGAAGACCTGCCGTGTCTCGCGGAACCATTGTCGCTGCCGCGCGACCTCGGTCTCGGCCGGCGGCATGCACATGAGTCCGCGCAGCCGCAGCCGCGGCAGCGCGCTCACCTGGCGCGCCAGCGCGGCGATCTCGACGGCATCAACACCACCCTTGCTGGCCTCGCCCCCGACGTGCAGCTGCAGGCAGACGTTGAGGGCGGGCGCGTGGAACGGGCGTTGCGCTGACAGGCGTTCCGCGATCTTGAGCCGGTCGACCGTGTGCACCCAGGCGAAATGCTCGGCCACGGGCCGGGTCTTGTTAGCCTGCAGACGGCCGATGAAGTGCCAGCACAGTTCGCGTCCCGCCAGGGCTTCCAACTTTGGCAGGCTCTCCTGCAGGAAATTCTCGCCGAAATGCTCGATTCCGGCGCTCGCGGCCGAGTCAATTGCTGCGCTGCTCTGTCCCTTGGAAACCGCCAGAAGCGTGACCGAATCGACACTTCGCCCTGCAGCCAGCGTGGCCTTCGCAATTCGGTTTTGAGCGATTCGGGCGCTCTCCGAGCAATTTTGCGGAAGGGATAACATATTGATCACTGATACCCGGGTCTATACTTCACGGCGCTTTCCAAGGGACACCGCATGGCCGTCGACGTCGCCCAGTTGCTTGCTTTCGCCGTGAAGAATAACGCCTCGGACTTGCACCTGTCCGCAGGCGTGCCACCCATGATCCGGGTGGACGGCGACATGAAACGTATCAACATGCCCGCGCTTACCCACAAGGAAGTGCACGGCATGGTGTACGACATCATGAACGACAAGCAGCGCAAGGCGTACGAAGAGTTCTTCGAGACCGACTTCTCGTTCGAGATCCCCAAGCTGGCGCGCTTCCGCGTCAATGCCTTCAACCAGAACCGCGGCGCCGGCGCCGTGTTCCGCAATATTCCCTCGGTCATCCTTTCGCTGGACGACCTCGCCGCACCCAAGATCTTCCGCGACCTGTGCATGTTGCCGCGCGGACTGGTGCTGGTGACCGGGCCCACGGGTTCGGGCAAGTCGACCACGCTCGCGGGCATGGTCAACCACTGCAACGACAATCGTCCCGATCACATCATCACGATCGAGGACCCGATCGAATTCGTGCACGAGAGCAAACGCTGCCTCGTCAACCAGCGCGAAGTGCACCGTGACACGCTGGGCTTCTCGGAAGCCTTGCGCTCGGCACTGCGCGAAGACCCCGACGTGGTGCTGGTCGGCGAAATGCGCGACCTCGAGACCATCCGCCTGGCGCTCACCGCCGCGGAAACCGGCCACCTGGTGTTCGGCACGCTGCACACCAGCTCGGCCGCCAAGACCATCGACCGCGTGGTCGACGTGTTCCCGGCCCAGGAAAAGGAAATGGTGCGCGCGATGTTGTCCGAATCATTGCGCGCGGTGATTTCGCAGTCCCTGCTGAAACGTAACGGCGGCGGCCGCATCGCCGCGCACGAGATCATGATCGGCACGCCCGCCATCCGTAACCTGATCCGCGAAGGAAAGATCGCGCAGATGTACTCGGCGATCCAGACCGGCGCGCAGCAGGGCATGCAGACGCTGGATCAATGCCTGACCGACCTGGTCACCAAGGGCGTGGTGAGCAAGGAAGAGGCGCGCTACAAGGCGAGCAACAAAGATGCGTTGTAAGGAGCCGTAATGGACCGCGAACAAGGCATCAAACTCATGCAGGACCTTCTGCGTCGCGTAGTCGACAAGAAGGCTTCCGACCTGTTCATCACCGCGGGTTTCCCGCCGGCGATCAAGATCGACGGCGAAGTCCGGCCGCAGTCCGAGCGCGCGCTGACCGCCGAGCAATCCGCGGTGCTGGTCCGCGCCATCATGAACGACCGGCAGACCAAGGAATTCGACGCGTCGAAGGAGTGCAACTTCGCGATCGCGCCGCCGGGTATCGGCCGTTTCCGCGTCAACACCTTCGTGCAGCAGGGCAACACCGGCTGCGTCATCCGCCTCATCAATTCCAAGATCCCCACGCTCGAGGAGCTGGATCTTCCAGGCATCCTCAAAGAGGTGGTCCTGTCGAAGCGCGGCCTCTGCATCATGGTGGGTGGCACGGGCTCGGGTAAGTCGACTTCGCTGGCCGCGATGGTCGGCTACCGCAACGAAAAAACCCGCGGCCACATCGTCACCATCGAAGACCCGGTCGAGTACGTGCACCAGCACAAGGGCTGCGTGATCACGCACCGCGAGGTCGGCGTCGATACCGAGAACTGGCATGCCGCGCTCAAGAACACGCTGCGGCAGGCGCCGGACGTGATCCTGATCGGCGAAATCCGCGACCGCGAAACCATGGAATACGGCATCCAGTTCGCCGAGACCGGGCATCTCGTGCTCGCGACGCTGCACGCCAACAGCTCCAACCAGGCGCTGGATCGCATCATCAACTTCTTCCCCGACGAGCGCCGCGAGCAGCTGCTCATGGACCTGTCGCTGAACCTGCGCGCGCTGGTGTCGCAGCGCCTGGTTCCGCGTGAGTCGGGCTCGGGACGCATCGCGGCGATGGAAATCATGCTGAATTCGCCGCTGATCCAGGACCTGATCTTCAAGGGCAAGGTCCAGGAGATCAAGGAAGTCATGTCGCGGTCCACCCGCATCGGCATGAACACCTTCGACCAGGCTCTCTACAACCTGTACGAGGGCGGTTTTATTTCCTATGAAGATGCGCTGCGCAACGCCGACTCGAAAAACGAGCTGCGGCTGCGCATCAAGCTCGAGAGCAAGCGCGAGATCAAGAATCTCGACGACGGCGGCGCTCTCGCCATCATGGACGAAGAACAACAGGGGCGGTCGTTCTAAACGGCCGTCTTTTTCGATTACAGGGTAGGTATGCCTGCAGTGAACGAGAAACTCGTCGAAACCGTCGAGGTGAAGAGCGAGGGTGAAGGCGCGCCGATGGTGTTGAACACCCGGCCGTTGTTCAAACTCATGGTCGAGCGCAAGGCTTCCGACCTGTTCTTCACGTCGAATTCGCCGATCAAGGTGAAGATCGAAGGGCAGATCATTCCCATCAACAAGCAGATCCTCACGCCCGAGACCGTGCGCCAGTCGGCGTACGGGCTCATGACGCCCGATCAGCTCGAGAGCTTCAAGCGCGAGCTGGAAATCGACTTCGCGATTTCCGAGCCCGGCCTCGGCCGGTTCCGCGTCAACGTGTTCTACCAGCGCGGTTATCCCGCGATGGTGCTGCGCTACATCTCGGCCGACATGCCGAAGCTCGAGAGCCTGGGTCTGCCGGAGATGTTCAAGGACCTCATCATGATGAAGCGCGGGCTCATCCTGATGGTCGGCGCCACGGGCTCGGGCAAATCCACCTCGATCGCGGCGATGATCAATCACCGCAACGAAGTGTCCTCGGATCACATCGTGACCATCGAGGATCCGATCGAATTCCTGCACACCAACAAGCGCTCCATCGTCAACCAGCGCGAGGTGGGCCTGGACACGAAGAGCTTCAACCGCGCGCTGCGTGGCGTCATGCGCGCCGCTCCCGACGTCATCCTGATCGGCGAAATCCGCGACAAGGAGACCATGGAGGCGGCCATCAATCTCTCCGGCACCGGTCACCTGGTGCTGTCGACGCTGCACGCCAACAACAGCGCCGAGACTCTGGACCGCATCATCAACCTGTTCCCGCAGGACCAGCACAAGCAGATCTTCCTCGACCTGTCGCAATACCTGCGCGCCATCCTCTCGCAGCGCCTGGTCATTGGCCGCGACGGCAAGCGCATGGCCGCGACCGAAGTGATGCTGAACACGCCGTACATCACCGAGCTGATCAAGAAGGGTGACGTCAGCGGCATCAAGGAAGCCATCGTTGCCAGCTCGGAGCGCGGCGTGCAGAGCTTCGACGTGGCGCTGCTGAATCTCTACAAGCAGAACAAGATCGATCTCGAAGAGGCGCTCACCAACGCCGACTCGCGCTCGAACCTGGAAGCCAAGATCAACTTCGGCTGATCCGCGCGCGGCGTTCGCCGCGTTCCCGACGACGGCGACGGCTTCGGCGTGATGCTCACCTGGCGCGACCTGTAGTCAGCTTCGGCGGAAGTCTGCCGCGAAAGTTCCCGTGTCGCGAAACAAACAGCGACACGGGAACCAAACTACTTTCCTTCCGGTCAGTCATTCCCGCTTGCGCGCGAAGCGCGCCGCGGGAACTAACTACGGGAAGGGAACCATGCACGAGAAACTTTATCTGAAGGCGGCTGTCTTCGCCGCGGCCGCGGGAGTGCTGCCGCTCGCCGCACAGGCGGACGACTACCAATGGGAGATCGACGGACACTACGACCGCTTCGATGCCTTCGGCGATCACGTCGATTTCTGGGGCCTGAACGGAACTTACTACTTCAGGGATGTCCAAACGGATTCACTGCCGCTGCAGGAAGCGGCATACCTCGGACGCGCGAACTCCGTCTCGGCCGCGTCGTCGCTGTTCGATTCGCCGTTCGGCGACTTGGATCAGTGGCGGCTGTCGAGCGAAGTGTATGTGCCGGGCGCGTGGCTGTACTTCGCCGCGGGCCTGACCGGCAGCGACACGCTCGGCGTGGCGGTCAATGGCAACAACGTCACGGTGGTACGCGGCCACGACAACGCGTGGGACGCGAGCATCGGCGTGACGCCGTTCGACGGGCTGAGGTTGTCCACGAGTTTCGTCCAGCACACCGACTACGAGCCCAATCTCGACGTCAAGTACGTCGGCAAGTTCGGCAACGACCACTGGTACGGTTTCGGCGTGAATCTCGTCGACCCCGACGAGGGCGATTTGAGCTGGACCGTGAGCGGCGACTACTTCATCGATCGCACGCTGCGCGTCGGCGCCGAAGTCGGCGAGTACGTCTGGGGCGCGTCAGCCGACAAGTTCTTCAACGACAAGTTGAGCGTCGGCCTGCACTACCAGGACTTCGATGACGACTTCACCGGTGGCGACTCGCTCAGTCTGCGGGCGGGCTGGCGCTTCTGACACGCCTGCTGCCCTGAAAGAACCCCCGGCGTCCCGCACTGGCGCCGGGGGTTTCTCTCCGCCCCTGTGAAAATTCCGCAATTCATGCTTGACATCGCAAGGCACGAGCCTAGAATGCGCGCCCCTATGCATCCTAACTACCGTAAATCACCCGCCAGGAGCGCCGCCGCGCTGCCGCAGGGACCGATTTTGTCGAATCGGGCCGGCGTCACCGCGTGCACGCGATTCGATGCGCGTGAATCGGACGTTCTGATGCGTTAGCTCTTCGATGCCGGAGAGCGCGTTCAGGCAGCTCTCCGCGAAGGCACTCACACGAGGCCCCGGTTGGCTGCCGCCGACCGGGGCCTCGGTCGTTCTGGAAACAGAAAATTGGCCTCGAAAGATTCGAGGCCTCGCGCAAGCGAGGCCTCGTCAGGAGGTCTTTGTCCCGAAAAATCGCAGCGGTCCGGTTTCGAACGGCCGGCTGGCGCGCTCTCACCTGGCAACAGTCGTGGGTGCGCGTACCGCGAAGAGGCGGGGCAGTGCCACCACAAGCTAGCTCAGTTGGGTAGAGCAACGGACATCAGATCCGTGTGTCGTGGGTTCGAATCCCGCGCTTGTACCTCAGCCTGAAACGCTGACTTGTCGGAAGTGAAGATGAAGCGGGACTTCGGTCCCGCATCGAGGTGACCCGGTGATTCGGCCCCTGCGAGTCACGGCGCGCCCGGCGCCTTGAGCCGCCGGTGCGCGCGGCGTCCGAGCCGTGGAGCGGCCGGCGGGATCGTGCGTGTGGTCGTCACGCATTCCCGCCGGCCTGGCTACGGGGAAGACGTCGCGCAGCCAGCGGACCGCGGCGGGGGCGTGGGTATCACCTCGACCTGTTCGGAGCGCCCGTGGGCAATGGGGCCCACGGGCCGGGGCGGTGGAGAACGAAGGAGAAGAACATGAAGATGCTGAAGCGGGTGAAGGTGGCGCTGTACGAGCGCGCCCTGGTGTATCGCGATCGCAACCTGGAACGCGTGCTGGCGCCGGGCAAGTACTGGCTGGTCGGCCGCGGACTGGACGTGCAGGTCTACGACGTGAGCAAGGCCGAGCTCGAGCTGCCGCGCGTCGACGTGTTGCTCGCGGAAGCGCGCGCAATGCTCGAGCCGTACGTGCAGGTCGTGGAGCTCGGCGATCGCGAGGTGGGTCTGGTCTACAAGAACGAGCGCCTGGCCGGCGTGCTCGCGCCGGGCAGCCGCCAGCTGTACTGGCGCGGCCCGGTCAACGTGCGCGTCGAATTGCGCGACATCTCGAGCGAGTACGCGCTGGACGCGCAGACCGCGCGTGTGCTCACGCGTGCGCTCGGTACCGCGGCGCTGGCCAACGTCGTTGGCATGGCCGAAGTGCCGGATACGGCGCTGGGCCTGCTGATCGTCGACGGCGAGCTGCGCGAGGTGCTCAAGCCGGGCGTGACCGCGTACTGGAAGTACCAGCGCAATGTGCGTATCGAGCTGGCGGAGCTGCGCCTGCAGTCCATGGAAGTGGCGGGCCAGGAAATCCTGACGCGCGACAAGGTGAGCCTGCGCCTGAACCTGACCGCCCTGTGGCAGGTGACGGACGCGGTGAAGGCGCGTTCGGTGGTGAGCAATGCCGCCGACTACGTCTACAAGGAGCTGCAGCTGGCGCTGCGAGAGGCGGTGGGTTCGCGCACGCTGGACGAACTGCTGACCGACAAGGGTGCGATCGACCGCGAGGTCGCCGCGTCGACGGTCAGGCTGGAAGCCAGCGGTCTCGCGGTGCGCTCGGTGGGCGTGAAGGACGTGATCCTGCCGGGTGAGATGAAGACCATCCTCAACCAGGTGGTCGAGGCGGAGAAGGTGGCGCAGGCCAACCTGATCCGCCGCCGCGAGGAGACGG
>Ga0315912_10002235_pt1 | contig 21151 bp, 24 predicted proteins | sample VfabasoilMG_FD_204469 | JGI IMG/M metagenome (GOLD analysis project Ga0315912, IMG submission 204469) | Garden soil microbial communities collected in Santa Monica, California, United States - V. faba soil | ecosystem: Environmental > Terrestrial > Soil > Garden | place: USA: California...
TTCGGCGGCGGCGGTGGGCGTCGGCGCGCGCCGGTCGGCGGCAAAGTCGGCGATGGTGAAGTCGGTCTCGTGGCCCACGCCGACGACCACCGGGATGCGCGAGGCGCGGATCGCGCGCGCGACTGCCTCCTCGTTGAATTGCCACAGGTCCTCGATGGAGCCGCCGCCGCGCACCAGCAGCAGCACGTCGCATTCGGCCCGCTCGTTCGCGGTGGCGAGCATTGCCGCAATGCGCGCCGCCGCGCCTTCGCCCTGGACCGGCACCGGATAGACGATGACCGGGATGGCAGGATTACGGCGTTCAAGGGTGGTCAGGACGTCGCGCAGCGCGGCTGCGGCAAGCGACGTCACAACGCCTACGCAGGCCGGGTAGGCTGGCGGCTCGCGCTTCGCCGACTCCTCGAACAGGCCTTCGCTGCCGAGCTTCTCCTTGAGCTTCAAGAAGCGCTCGTAGAGCGGGCCGAGGCCGGCGAGCCGCAGCCCCTCCACGGTGAGCTGGAAGCGGCCGCGCGGCTCGTACAGGGTGACCAGGGCGCGCGCCTCGACCTGGACGCCTTCGCGCGGGGTCCAGTCGAGCGCCGCGGCACGGCTGCGGAACATCACGCAGTCGACCTGGCCCCCCGCATCCTTGAGCGTGAAGTACCAGTGCCCGGAGGCCGCCTTGGAGAGGTTGGAAAGCTCGCCACCGACCCACAAGAGGGGAAAGCGGCGCTCCAGGGTGTCGCGGACACTGCGCAGTAGTTCGGAGACGGTGACAACGCCGGTACCGGGGCCCTGGGGATCGCGTCGAAAGTCGGTTTGCATCGGCGTCTGGAGCGCCTGGCGAGCCTACACTAATCCACACGGGCGATTGCCGGCGCCCGAAGCGCGGCAGAGCGTGGCGCGGAGCCCGATTCTTTCGACTAAGCGCCTGTTTGATTGAAGGAAAAGCCTGCCTAAATTTTGACCTCGACCGTCTTTGCCTGCGCGGCGTCTACGTCGAATGCCGCTATCCATAGATAATCCACAAACTTATCCACAGGTTTTTGTGGATATCGCGGAATCCAGCGCCTGGCACCGCGCATCGCACCACTCATGTGCGGTTCGGAAAGTGGTTGTTGCGTCGCAGAAACTTGCGGCGGCGCGAGATTTTCGCTTACAGTCGCCCGCGAATCACGAAACCCAAAGGAAACGAGTTGTTTGCCATTCTCCAGGCCGCTGGCTGGCCCATCTGGTTCCTGCTGCTCGCTTCCATCATTGCGGTCGCGCTGATCATCGAGCGCACCATTTCCCTGCGCGGCTCGAAGATCCTTCCCCCCGACCTGCTCAACCAGGTGGTGAGCGTCTACCAGCGCCAGGGTGTCAATGACGAGATCCTCGCCAAGCTCGCCAAGGATTCGCCGCTCGGCACGGTGCTCGCTGCCGCGCTGCGCAACCACAAGAGTTCACGCCTGGTGATGAAGGAGGCCATCGAGGAGGCCGGCCGGGTCGTGGCGCACGAGCTCGAGCGCTTCCTCACCACGCTGGGCACCATCGCCACGGCCTCGCCGCTGCTGGGCTTGTTCGGCACTGTGATCGGCATGATCGAGATCTTCGGCTCGCAGTCGCCGACCGGCACCAATCCGCAACAGCTCGCCTCCGGCATCTCGATCGCCCTCTACAACACGGCGTTCGGCATCGGTATCGCCGTGCCCTCGCTGATCTGCTACCGGCACTTCAAGAACAAGGTGGACACCTACGTCGTCGAGATGGAGATCGCCGCCAACAAGCTGGTGGAAATCCTGCACGGCGAGCGCCGGGCGTGAATTTCCAGCGCGGCCGCGAGAAGGAGCCGCTCGAGATCAACCTCGTGCCGTTGATCGACGTGATGATGGTGATCCTGATCTTCCTGATGATCACCACCACCTATTCGAAGTACACCGAGCTGCAGATCAACCTGCCCACCGCCGAGGCGGAAAAGCAGCTCGAGCGGCCGGGCGAGATCAGCGTGCTGGTCAATGCCCAGGGGCAGTACCTGATCAACCGCAACGCGGTGGCCTTCCGCAGCGTGGAGCAGCTCGGCGACGAGCTGCGGCGCGCCGGCGCCTCGCTGAAGGATCCGATGGTGGTGATCAGCGCGGACGCGACCGCGACGCACCAGTCGGTGATCCGCGTGATGGAAGCCTCGCGCCTCGCGGGATTGAACCAGATCACCTTTACTACGCAGTCCAACAAGTAATGAAGTTCTGGACCCGCCGCGGCGCCATCGCCTGGCTGCTGTGGCCGGTGAGCTTCGTATTTTGTGTTTTGGTCGTAACAAGGCGTTTTCTTTATCGGGTTCGCGTCCTGAAAAGCGAACACCCAGGCATTCCCGTGGTGGTCGTCGGCAACCTTACCGTTGGCGGCAGCGGCAAGACGCCGCTGGTCCTCTGGATTGCCGAGATGCTCAAGGCAAACGGCTGGTCGCCCGCGATCGTTTCGCGCGGCTACGGCGGGAAGGTGGACGCGCCGCGCGCGGTCAGCATCACCTCCGAGCCTTCCGAGGTGGGCGACGAGCCGGTGATGCTCGCGCGCCGCAGCGGCTGCCCGGTCTGGGTCGGGCCGGACCGCGTCCAGGTGGTCGAAGCGCTGCGCACGCATGAACCCGAGGTCGATATCCTGGTGCTCGACGACGGCCTGCAGCACTACCGCCTGCGCCGGGACCTTGAGATTGCCGTGGTGGACGCGCGCGGCATGGGTAATGGCTTCCTGCTGCCGGCGGGGCCGCTCCGCGAGCCGCAGTGGCGGCTGCGGACGGTGGACGCTGTGATTGGAAATGGAATTTCCCTTGAAAAATCCTATTCGATGAAGCTGGAGGGCGGGGAATTGCACCGCATGACCGATGCGCGGGATCGCCAGCCCATTTCGTCCTTCGCCGGCCAGAAGGTGCACGCCGCCGCCGGCATCGGCGACCCGAACCGATTCTTCCTGCATCTCGCCAAGTCGGGCCTGCGGCCGGTGCCGCATCCTTTTCCCGATCACCACGCCTTCGAGCCGCGCGACCTCGAGTTCGGCGACGAACTTCCGGTCATGCTCACCGAGAAGGACGCGGTAAAATTGCGCCACGCAGCGCGGTCGAACTGGTGGGTGCTTCCCGTCACGGCGAAGCTCGACCCCGCGTTCGGCAAATGGCTGCTCGGGAGGCTGGATGGGTTCCGCCGTCGATCCAAGGCTGCTTGATATCCTGGTGTGCCCGCTGTGCAAGGGCAAGCTCGCCTATGTCAAGGAGGCGGGCGAACTCGTGTGCAAGGCCGACCGGCTGGCCTTTCCGGTGAAGGACGGCATTCCGGTGATGCTCGAGGAGGAGGCGCGCAAGCTTCCCGCGGACGAAGAAGTCGCGTGATCGCGTGAAGTTCACCGTCATCGTTCCGGCGCGCTTTGCGTCGAGCCGCTTTCCTGGCAAACCGCTCAAGGACATCCACGGCAAGCCGATGGTGGTGCGCGTATGCGATCAGGCCGCGAAGTCCGGCGCCGTGGTCCACGTCGCCACGGACGACGAACGCATTGCCCGGGCGGTCCGCAACGCCGGGTACTCGGCGATCATGACGCGCAAGAATCATCCCTCGGGCACCGACCGGATCGCCGAGGCGGCTGCCACCCTCCACTTGAAAAAGGATGACATTGTGGTCAACGTCCAGGGCGACGAGCCGCGTATCGCCCCCGGCCTGATCCGGCAGGTTGCGCTCGCGCTGGTGAAGTCAAGGCAGGCCAGCATGTCCACGGCCTGCCACGAGATCCGCAAGGCCGCGTCGCTGACGAATCCGAACGTCGTGAAGGTCGTGATGGATGCCGCGGGGCACGCGCTGTATTTTTCGCGCTCGCAAATCCCTTTTCCGCGGGTACCCGGCGGCAGGACCTACCACCATGCCGGGATCTATGGCTACCGCGTCGGTTTCCTGAAAAAGTACGCCCGATTGAAGCCCAGTCCGCTCGAGCAGGCGGAAGCCCTGGAACAATTGCGTGCCCTCTGGCACGGCTACAAGATAGCGGTCGTGGTCGGCAAAGGGGCACCCGAGCCCGGCGTCGACACGCCAAAGGACCTGATCCAAGTGATAAGGGCATTCCACCGCAAATGAGACTGATCCTTCTGGGCCCGCCGGGGGCGGGAAAAGGCACGCAGGCTGCGCACATCCGCGACAAATACGGCATTCCGCAGATTTCCACCGGCGACATGCTGCGCGCGGCAGTGAAAGCGGGTACGCCGCTCGGGCTTGCGGCGAAGAAAGTGATGGACTCCGGGCAGCTGGTCTCCGATGACATCATCATCGGCCTCGTGAAAGAGCGCCTGAAGGAGCCCGACTGCGCCAAGGGCTACCTGTTCGACGGCTTTCCGCGGACCATCCCGCAGGCCGACGCGATGAAGTCGGCGGGCGTGGTGATCGAGCACGTACTCGAAATCGACGTGCCGGACGAGGACATTATTCTGCGCATGAGCGGCCGGCGCGTGCACCCGGCGTCCGGACGCGTGTACCACGTCAAGTTCAACGCACCGAAGGTGGAGGGCAGGGACGACGCCACGGGCGAGCCGCTGGTGCTGCGCGACGACGACAAGGAAGAGACCGTGCGCAAGCGGCTCGAGGTCTACCGCCTGCAGACCCGCCCGCTGGTCGAGTACTACCGGCGCCCCGGTTCATCCAAGTATCACCGGATCTCCGGACTGGGCAGCGTCGAGCAGGTGACGCAGCGCGCCTTTGCCGCGCTGACCTGATAAAATTCGACCCCTTTTCGGGGAGAAAAAAAATGAGTGGAGGCCTCTCTTTCGCGCTGGCTTGCGCGGTCCTAGCCATCGTCTACGGCATCTGGCAGAGCGTGCGCATCGTGCGCCTGCCCGAAGGCAACGAGCGCATGCGCGAAATTGCGGCGGCGATCCGCGAAGGCGCCATCGCCTACCTGTGGCGGCAGTACAAGACCATTGCCGTGGTCGGCGCGATCCTGTTCTTCGCGATCGGCTTCGTGCCGGGCCTGGGCTGGGCGACCGCCTGGGGATTCTTCATCGGCGCCGTACTCTCGGGCGCCTGCGGCGTGATCGGCATGAACATTTCGGTGCGCGCCAACGTGCGCACCGCGGAAGCGGCCCGCACCGGCCTGAATGAGGCGCTGCAGGTGGCGTTCAACAGCGGCGCCATCACCGGTCTGCTGGTCGTGGGCCTGGGGTTGCTCGGCGTCGCCGGCTATTTCGCGCTGCTCTATGCGAACGCGGTGGACAAGTCGAATCTCAGCCACGTCATGCACCCGCTGGTCGGGCTCGGCTTCGGCGCGTCGCTGATCTCCATCTTTGCGCGCCTTGGCGGCGGCATCTTCACCAAGGGCGCCGACGTCGGCGCCGACCTCGTCGGCAAGGTCGAAGCCGGCATCCCGGAAGACGACCCGCGCAATCCCGCGGTGATCGCGGACAACGTCGGCGACAACGTCGGCGATTGCGCCGGCATGGCCGCGGATCTCTTCGAAACCTACGCCGTGACCATCATCGCCACCATGCTGCTGGGCGCGCTGATGGTGAAGTCCACTTCGCCCGCCGCGCTGATCTACCCGCTGGTCATCGGCGGCTTTGCCATCATCGCCTCCATCGCCGGCACCTGGTTCGTCTCGGCCAAGCCCGGCGACAAGAACGTGATGCCGGCGCTCTACAAGGGCCTCGGCTGGGCCGGCGGCATCGCGCTGATCGCGTTCTACCCGATCACGCTGCTGATGATGGGCGACGTGGTCAAGGAAGTGCCGTTCGACATCGGCGGCGCCAAGAAATTCATCTCGGTCTGGCACCTCTATGGCACCGCGGTCGTCGGCATGATCCTCACCGGTTTCCTGGTCTGGATCACCGAGTACTACACCGGGACGCAGTACAAGCCGGTGCAGCACATCGCCGCGGCCAGCGTCACCGGGCATGCCACCAACATCATCGCGGGACTCGGCGTGTCGATGCGCTCCACGGCGTGGCCGGTGCTCGCCGTCTGCGTCGCCATCGGCGCCTCCTATTCGCTCGCCGGCCTCTATGGCATCGCCATCGCCGCGACCTCGATGCTCTCGATGGCCGGCATCATCGTCGCGCTGGACGCCTATGGCCCGGTGACCGACAACGCGGGCGGCATCGCCCAGATGGCGGACCTGCCGCAGTCGGTGCGCGACATCACCGACCCGCTGGACGCGGTGGGCAACACCACCAAGGCGGTCACCAAGGGCTATGCGATCGGCTCGGCGGGGCTTGCCGCGCTGGTGCTCTTTGCCGACTACACGCATGCGCTGGAGGCCGCGGGCAAGTCGCTCACGTTCGACCTGCAGAATCCGATGGTGATCATCGGGCTGCTGATCGGCGGCCTGGTGCCGTTCCTCTTCGGCGCCATGGCGATGGAAGCGGTCGGGCGCGCCGCCGGTTCGGTGGTGATCGAGGTGCGCCGCCAGTTCAAGGAGATCCCGGGCATCATGGAAGGCACCGCCAAGCCCCAGTACGGCGTGGCGGTCGACATGCTGACCAAGGCCGCGATCAAGGAAATGATGATTCCGTCGCTCCTGCCGGTGCTGGTGCCGATCCTGGTCGGCGTGGTCCTCGGGCCGCAGGCGCTCGGCGGCGTGCTGATGGGGACCATCGTCACGGGTCTGTTCGTCGCCATCTCGATGTCCACGGGCGGCGGCGCCTGGGACAACGCGAAGAAATACATCGAGGACGGCCATCACGGCGGCAAGGGTTCGGACGCGCACAAGGCGGCGGTCACCGGCGACACCGTGGGCGATCCCTACAAGGACACGGCGGGCCCGGCGGTCAACCCGCTCATCAAGATCATCAACATCGTCGCACTGCTCATCGTTCCGCTGATGGTGTAGCAGCCCCGGGGTGAACGAGCCGCCACGCCGTCACGACCCGCTTGCCCTGGCGGTCATGGGCGCGGCCGTGGTGTTGCTGGTCGCGCTCGTCGCGGGCCTCCTGGTTTCGATCCGCTCCGCGCCCCCGGTCGCGCCGAAGCCTGCGTCCGCTGGGCCGTCGTTCGGCGACCGGATCACCGAGCTGATCCGGCAGGCGGCGAAGGAGATCGCCGATGCCGTTCGCCGGGACCCGCCGCCAAAGAGTCTTCCTAAGCCAAAGCCGGCGCCGCCCGCTGCCGTGGCGAAGGTGCCTTCGACCGCCGCCAAGCCGGTGGTTCCGGTTCCCGCCTCGACGCCAAAGCTTCCCGCCGGGCGCACCTGGCACTACCGGGTTGTCGTGCAGCCGCCGGTCTGGCGCGAAGCGACGCTGACCTACCGCACTGTCGAGCAGGTGAAAGGGATCGCGGTCTACACCGAGTTCCGCCATGCCGGCGGGAAATCAAATTTCCAGCTCGGCTTGTTCGCGCCCGGGGATGCCTCGCACGCCAATACTCGCTTCCCGGGATTCTTCCTCTATGCCGCTTACCTGAATCCCGCCCTCAAGGTGGGCGATCCCGTGGCGTTCGGCTGGCACTGGCAGGGCAAGAGTCCGGCCAGCACCAAGCGCTTCAGTGGCAACGTTACCTCCGTGACGGACGAGGTGGTCACGCCCGCGGGCCGGCTGCGGGCGGTGAAGGTCAGCGGTACCTGGACCTACCTGGAGGATGGCCAGTTCCGCGCCCGCGCTCACGAGGAGGTCTGGTACGCGCCGGGCGTGTCGCAGATCGTGAGGATTGAGCGCACCGGGATCGCGCCCGACGAAGCGTCGGCGCGCATCGTCGCCGAATTGGTAGAGTTCAAGTAGGAAGAGTCGTGCTGACTATTGCCATCCGGGTGTTTGCCGTCGCCGCCTGCCTGCTTGCCTTGCCGCCGGCTTGCCGTGCGCAGGCCGATGCGACGGTGGCGCGTCCCGGGGTGAAGCCGGGAGATCGCTGGCTCTACTTGCGAACCGATCATCGCACCGGCAAGTCCGACGGTACGCGCGAAGAACGGGTTACCTTCGCAAGCGAATCGGCGATCCATACCGTGGTCGGTCTTTTCGGCAAGGACCAGGAAACCGATGCGACCTACACGTCATCCTGGAACAGCGTGAATTCATTTGATGGCGGCGTTTATGTCCCGGACACCGGGACGTTGAGGTTTCCGCTCAAGCCGGGTGACGCCTACCAGGCGAACTTTGAAAACCGGCGGCCGCGCCGCGGGAAGTTCCATGTGGTCCACCAGCGCTCGGCAAGGGTCGTGGCCTGGGAGGAGGTAGCGGTTCCCGCAGGCCGGTTTCGCGCGCTCAAAGTCGAGATCGAGGGCAGCTACAAGCGCCTGGATACGGGTTTGACGGGCAAGACGCGGACCGTGATCTGGTACGTCCCGGAGATCCGGCGGTGGGCGAAATTGAGCTACGAAGACCCGTCCCACCAAGGGCCGGATACCTGGTACTCGGACGAACTGATCAACTTCAAGGTCAACTGACGGATGGCGCTCGCACGCAGGGCGGCCGTGGCCGCCTGTCTTTTTTTCTGCCTCGCCGCAGCGGCGTCGGCGCGCGACGCGGTGCTCGCGAGCCGGTTCATGGTCGCCGCGGCGCATCCGCTCGCGGTCGAGGCAGGCTACGAGGTGCTCAAGCGCGGCGGCTCCGCAGTGGATGCCGCGATCGCGGTGCAATTGGTGCTCGGCCTGGTCGAGCCGGAATCCTCGGGCATCGGCGGCGGCGCGTTCCTGCTGTACTGGTCGGCGCAGGACAGGAAATTGCGCAGCTACGACGGCCGCGAGACGGCGCCGGCGTCGACGCGCCCCGGCCATTTCCTGAACAAGGAAGGCAAACCGCTGAATTTCCAGGAAGCGGTGGTTGGCGGTCGTTCGGTGGGAGTGCCCGGCGTATTGCGCATGCTGGAGCTCGCCCACCAGCGGCACGGACGATTGCCCTGGAACGAGCTGTTCGACCCGGCGATCAAGGCCGCGGCGGAAGGCTTCGCGCTCTCGCCGAAGCTTCACGCGGTCCTGCAGCGCGAACGCTTCCTGCGCGACGATCCGCGGGCGAGAACGCTCTATTACGAAAAACCCGCCGGCGCGCGCATCGTCAATCGCGAGTACGCCGAGACGCTGCGGCTGGTCGCGCGGGACGGCGCGCGGCAGTTCTACGAAGGCGACATCGCGAAGGACATCGTCCTGACGGTACGCACGCATGCGAAACCGGGCGACCTGACCGAGGCGGACCTGGCAGGCTATCGCGCGATCGAGCGCGAGCCGGTGTGCGGACCGTACCGGCAGTGGCGCGTCTGCTCGATGGGGCCGCCCAGCTCCGGGGGCATCGCGGTCCTGCAGATCCTCGGCATGCTGGAGCGCACCGCGTTTGCCTCGGCGCCGCCACGCTCCGCCGCAGCGGTGCACTACTTCAGCGAGGCCGGACGCCTCGCGTATTCCGATCGTGCGCGCTACCTGGGTGACCCTGATTTTGTTCGTGTTCCCTTCGAAAAACTCCTGTCGGGGGACTATTTGCGGGAAAGAGCAAAGCTGATCACGGATCGCTCGAGCCGCAAGGCTCCCGCAGGGGATACCGAGGCGCCGGGCACCAGCCACTTCTCCATCGCCGACGCGGAGGGCAACGTGGTGTCGATGACCACCACGGTCGAAAGTTCGTTCGGTTCGCGCATCATGGTGCGCGGCTTTATCCTGAACAACCAGCTCACCGACTTCGATTTCGTCCCGGGGACACCGAACCAGGCCGGACCGCGCAAGCGGCCGCGCAGCAGCATGGCTCCGGCGCTGGTGTTCGCGCCCGGCGGCGACGTCCAGATGGTGCTGGGCTCGCCGGGCGGGCCGCTGATCATCAACTACGTGGCGAAGACGCTGGTCGCGGCGCTCGACTGGCGGCTCGACATCCAGGCGGCGATCGAGACACCCAATTTCGGAAGTTGGAATGGATCGACCCTCCTCGAGCGGGGCACGCCCCTCGAAGCCTTGCAAAAGGAACTGGCGGGACGGAACCACCTGCTCGAAGTCGTGCCGCTGGTGAGCGGCGTGCACGGCATCGAACGGTTGCCGGGCGGCTGGCGCGGCGGCGCCGATCCGCGCCGCGAAGGCATCGCGAAGGGCGACTGACTAGCGCAGCTGCGCGACGATGGCCGACACGCAGGTCTCGGGGTCGGCGCTGATGTCGACTTCGATGGCCCCGGCAGGAGGCTCGAGCGTGGCGAACTGGCTGTCGAGCAACGAGGCGGGCATGTAGCGGTGCTGCCTCTGGGCCAGGCGCGACCGGATGAGATCGATGGTGCCCCGCAGGAAAACCACCCTTGATTGCGGAATGCCTTCGACCAGGACTTTCCGGTAGGCATCCTTCAGTGCCGAGCAGGCGAGCACGGCATTGGCTTCATGCTTCAACAGCAAATTCAACTTCTGCAGCCAGGGCCAGCGGTCTTCGTCGGTCAGGGGCTTGCCGGCGGCCATCTTGGCGACGTTCTCCGGCGGGTGATATTCGTCGGCGTCGAGGAACGGCCAGCCAAGCTGATCCGCCAGCAACTTGCCGACGGTACTTTTGCCGGCGCCCGAGACGCCCATGACGACCAAGATCACGGCCGCCGGGTCACGACCGCTTATGGACGGCGTGTCCCCCGAAGCCCGCGCGCATCATCGCCACCAGCCGGCGCGCGCGGTCGGAGCGGCCCTGGCTGGAAAATCGCGCCATCAGCGCGCTGGTGATGACGGGGGTCGGTACGCCAAGCTCGATGGATTCGAGCGCAGTCCAGCGCCCCGAGCCCGAGTCGTCGATGACCGGTGCGATGCCCGAGAGCTTCTCGTCGTCCTTCAGGATCTCGGCGCACAGGTCGAGGAGCCACGAGCGCACCACGCTGCCGTGGCGCCAGGTCGAGGCGACGCGCGCCGCATCAATGTCGAGTTCCGGGCGTGCCGCGAGCAGCGCAAAGCCCTCGGCGAGCGCCTGCATCATGCCGTACTCGATGCCGTTGTGGATCATCTTGGCGTAGTGCCCGGCGCCGCTCGACCCGCAATGCAGCCAGCCCTCGTCGCCGTCGGCCGCCAGCATCCTCGCAAACGGCGCGAAGATTTCGATCGATTTCGGCGTGCCTCCCAGCATCAGGCAGTAGCCGTGCTCCGAGCCGCGCACGCCGCCCGAAATGCCGGCGTCGATATAGCGCAGGCCGCGCTGCGACAGGGCGAGGGCGCGGCGCTTGGAGTCGCGGTAGTAGCTGTTGCCGCCGTCGATCAGCGTGTCGCCGGCCGACAGCAGCGGCTGCAGTTCGTCGATCGTGTTCTCCACCGGATCGCCCGCCGGCAGCATCATCAGGACCACGCGCTCGCCTTCGAGCCGCGCGCAAAGCGCGGCGAGGCTGGCGGTGCATTCGATGCGTGGCTCCGACGCGAGCGCGGCGCGTGCCGCCTCCGTGCGGTCGAAGCAGACCAGGTTCGCCCCGGCGCGCGCCAGGCGCCGCGCCATGCCGGCGCCCATCCTGCCCAATCCCACGATTGCTATTTGCATGACCGGCTCCCCATCTCCAGCGCCGATTCTAGGGTTTCCGCGGGCGCCACGTCCTTGAAGCTGCGCAGCCAGGTAGCCTGGCGCTTGGCGAGCTGCCGGGTGGCGGCAATGGCCTTTTCACGCAGGGCGGCCCGGTCGAGGTTTCCTTCCAGGAAATCCCAGGTTTGCCGGTAGCCTACGGCACGCATGCTCGGCAGGTCGGCATGAAGATCGTATTTTTTTCTCAGGGCGTGCAGTTCGTCGATCAGCCCGGCCCCGAGCATGGCATCGAACCGCTCGGCAATGCGCCGGTGGAGGACTGCGCGTTCGGGTACCAGAGAGAAACTCTTCAGTTCGAAAGGCAAATTCACGCTCGAACCCCCCTGCAGGGTGCTCAAAGCGCTTCCGGTGATTTGCCACACCTCCAGCGCGCGCTGGATGCGCTGGGAGTCGTTGGGCGAAATGCGCTGCGCGGCTTCGGGATCCACCTCTGCGAGTTCCGCGTGCAGCGCGGGCCAGCCGAGGCGGCCCGCCCTCTCATTCAAGGTAGAACGAATCTGCTGATCGGCTGCAGGCAGGGAGGCGAGGCCCGAAACCAGGGCCCGGTAGTACATCATCGTTCCGCCCACGATCAAAGGGATTCGATTGTGGTCGATGATGCTTGAAACCGCCCTGATGCAGTCTTCCCTCCAGCGCCCTGCGGAGTAGGCCTGGTCGGGATCGACGAGGTCGATGAGGTGGTGCGGCACTCGCGCCCGTTCGGCGGCCGTGGGCTTGGCGGTGCCGATGTCCATGCCGCGATACACCTGCCCGGAATCGATACTGACGATCTCGACCGGGTATTTCCCGGCGAGGGTCATCGCCAGCGTCGACTTGCCGCTCGCTGTCGGGCCGAGCAGGACGTAGGCGGTGGCGGGCAAGGCTAGCGGCCGCCGGCGACGTCCAGGATCGCGCCGGTGGAGTAGGTCGCGTCGTCCGAGAGCAGCCACAGGATCGCCCGCGCGACTTCCTCGGGCTCGCCGCCGCGCTTCAGCGGGATCGAATCGCGCAGCCGCTCGATGCGGTCGGGCTCGCCGCCGCTGGCGTGGATGCCGGTGTTGATGAAGCCGGGGCGCACGGCGCACACGCGGATGCCCTCGCCCGCGAGCTCCTTGGCGAGGCCCACGGTCATGGTGTCGATGGCGCCTTTGGAGGCGGCGTAGTCCACGTACTCGCCCGGCGACCCGAGCCGCGACGCGCCCGAGGAAACATTCACGATCGCGCCGCCCTTGCCGCCATGCCGGGTGGACATGCGCCGGATGGCTTCGCGCGCGCAGAGCAGAGCGCCGATGACGTTGGTGCCGAACATGCGCTGCAGGCGCGCCGCGTCCATCGCTTCCACCCGGGACTGCCGGCCGACGATGCCCGCGTTGTTGACCAGCGCTGTCACGCGCCCGAGCTCGCGGTCCACCGTCTCGAACAGCCTGACGACATCGTCTTCCGATGCGACGTCGGCCGCGACTGCAATGGCCTTTTTACCTGAAGAAATTATTTGCTTGGTCAATGCATCCGCGGAATTGCGGTCATCCCGGTAATTCACGCAAACAGAGAATCCCCGGGCAGCCGCGAGCAGGGCGGTGGCTGCGCCGATGCCGCGCCCGCCGCCCGTCACGACCATGACCTTGTCCAAGTCAGCGCCCTCGCAGGAACAGCCGGTCCAGGTCGGCCATCGTCAGCTGGTACCAGGTCGGGCGGCCGTGGTTGCAGCTGCCGGAGCGCTCGGTTTCCTCCATCTCGCGCAGCAGCGCGTTCATCTCCGTCACCGAGAGGATGCGGTTCGCGCGCACCGCGGCGTGGCAGGCCATGGTCGCCAGCAGCTCGTTCTGCCGCGCGGCGAGGACCTGGCTCGCGCCGTATTCGCGGATGTCGCGGAGCACGCTCCTCGCAAGGCCGGCGATGTCGCCGCCGGCGAGCAGGGCGGGCGCGGCGCGCACGGTCAGTTCGTTCGGCCCCGACACGCTCGTGTCCAGGCCCAGGCGGCCCAGCGCCTCCTGGTTCTCCTCCGCGGTGGCGATGTCCAGCGCCTCGGCGGAAAGCACCGCGGGCACCAGCAGGTTCTGCCGAGCCACCGCGCCCGCGTCGATGCCGAGTTTCAGCTTCTCCATCACGATGCGCTCATGCGCGGCATGCATGTCGACCAGCACCAGGCCGGCCTCGTTCTGCGCAAGGATGTAGATGCCATGAAGCTGGGCCACGGCATAGCCCAGAGGGTGCGCTTGTTCTTCTTCGACCTTTGGAAAACTCTCGTAAGTTGGCGCAGGTTGGGCCAGGGCAAACGATGACTGAATCGAATGTCCCTGCGAAACCGTCGCATAGGAAACCGGGGCCTCTGCCGCGCTCGGGGACAGCGCGCGCTCGATCGCATGGCGCACAAACTGGTGCACGGCGCGCGAATCGCGAAAGCGCACCTCGGTCTTGGCCGGATGCACGTTGACGTCCACGCTTCGCGGGTCGAGGTCGAGGAACAGCACGTACGCGGGCTGGCGCTCGCCGTGGAGCATTTCCCGGTAGGCCTCGCGCACCGCGTGCGCGAGCAGCCGGTCGCGCACGTAGCGGCCGTTGACGAAGAAATACTGCGTATCGGCGCGCGCCTTGGCCGCCTGCGGCGTCCCCGCAAGGCCGCTCAGGCGCAGCGGCCCCGCGCCGGCTTCGACCGGTAGGCTCGCCGCGGCGAATTCGGCGCCCAGCAGCGCGCCGACGCGCTCTGATGCCGACTGGCTCCGTACATGGCGGCTGACGCGCCCGTTGTGCTTCAGCGTGAACGCGACGTCGGGTCGCGCGAGTGCAATGCGGCGGAACACTTCATCGCAATGGCCGAACTCGGTCGCCTCGGTGCGCAGGAACTTGCGGCGCGCCGGCGTGTTGAAGTAGAGGTCCGCCACCGTCACGGTCGTTCCCTGGGCGCGTGCCGCCGGCTCGATCTCGCCTTCGCGTTCGCCTTCCGCGCGCAGCTGGCTGGCGTGCGCCGCGCCCGCGGTACGCGTGGCGATCGACAGGCGCGACACCGAGGCGATGGAGGCGAGCGCCTCGCCGCGAAATCCCATCGTGGCGACGGCCTCGAGGTCGTCCAGGCTCGCGATCTTGCTGGTGGCGTGGCGCGCAAGCGCGAGCGGCAGGTCCTCGCGCGCGATGCCGCCGCCATCATCTTCCACCTGCAGGCGCTTCACCCCGCCTTCCTCGAGCGACACGGTGACGGTGCGGGCGCCCGCGTCGAGGCTGTTTTCGAGAAGTTCCTTGAGCACCGAGGCGGGCCGCTCGACCACTTCGCCGGCGGCGATCTGGCTCACGAGCAGCTCGGGAAGGACGCGAATGGCCGGCACGTGAAGAGTATATAGAATCGCCCCGGTGGAACTTCTTGCGGCGCTGTGGGATCTCGCGGTGCACCTCGACCGGCACCTGGCGGCGTTCGTCGCCGAGCACGGCGTGTGGGTCTATGCGCTGCTGTTCGTCATCGTGTTCTGCGAAACCGGCCTGGTGGTGACGCCGTTCCTGCCCGGCGATTCGCTGCTGTTCGTCACCGGCACGCTCGCCGCCGCCGGCGGCATGAACATCGGCGCGGTGATGGCGGTGCTGGTGGTGGCAGCCCTGTGCGGCGACAACTGCAACTATTTCATCGGGCGCTGGGTCGGGGTGAAGTTCTTCGGCAAGTTCCTGAATCCGGCGTACCTGCAGCGCGCCCACGAGTTCTACGACCGCCATGGCGGCAAGACCATCATCCTCGCGCGCTTCGTGCCGATCGTGCGCACCTACGTGCCCTTCGTCGCGGGTCTGGGCGCGATGCCCTATGCGCGCTACATCGGCTTTTGCGTGGCCGGCGCCCTCCTGTGGGTCGGCTCGCTGTGCCTCGCGGGCTATTTCTTCGGCAACCTGCCGGTGGTCCGGGAAAACCTGACGGTGGTGATCATCGGCATCGTGCTGCTGTCGGTGTCCCCGGCAGTAGTTGCCCTGATAAAGGAAAAACTAGTTCAACGCGATCGGTGAAGCCGGGCGCGGCGGGTGCTTCGCGACGTAGTCGCGGATGCCCTCGAGGATCGCGCGGGCGAGCTTGTCCTGGTAGCCCTGGTCGTTCAGGCGCTTCTCTTCTTCCGGATTCGAGATGAAGGCGGTCTCGACCAGGATGGACGGCACGTCCGGCGCCTTCAGCACCGCGAAGCTCGCCTGCTCGACGCGCGGCTTGTGCAGCGTGTTGACGCCGCCGAGCCGGCGCAGCACCGAGCTGCCCAGGCGCAGGCTGTGGTCGATGGTCGCGGTCTGCGAGAGGTCCAGCAGCGTCTGCGCGAGATATTTGTCTTTCACATCCAGGTTGACGCCGCCGACCAGGTCCGCGTCGTTTTCCTTCTTGGCGAGCCAGTTCGCCGCCTCGGACGTGGCGCGGCGCTCCGAGAGCGCGAACACCGAGGAGCCTCGCGCGTGCGGGCGGATGAAGGCATCGGCGTGGATCGACACGAACAGATCGGCGCGCACCTTGCGTGCCTTGTCGACCCGCACCTGTAGCGGCAGGAAGTAGTCGCCGTCGCGGGTCAGCACGGCGCGCATGTTGGGTTCGGCGTCGATCAGCGCCTTGAGGCGCTTGGCGATGGTCAGCGTGACGTTCTTCTCGCGCGAGCCATGCCGCCCCATCGCCCCCGGATCCTCGCCGCCGTGACCCGGGTCGATGACGATGGTCGCAAGGCGCGCCACCGCCGGCTTCTCGGCGGTGGGTGGAGGTTGTTTCTTCGCCTCCTCGAGAAGCGCGAGCAACGGGTCGACCGGCACCACCGGATAGATGTCGAGCACCAGGCGGTGGCCGTATTCGCCGATCGGCTTGAGCGTAAAGGTCTGCGGCTTGACCTCGGCCTTGAGGTCGAGCACCAGGCGAACCACGCCGGGCCGGTTGCGCGCGATCCTCAACCCCGATACGTAGGGATCGTCGGCCGTGACCTTGCCGTTCAGCTCGGCGAGGGCGGGGGAGATGTCGGGCGTCTCGATGTCGAGCACCAGGCGCTCCGGGTCCTTCACCGAGAACACGCTGAACTTCACTTCGTCCTTCGATTCCAGCGTCAGGCGGGTGTAGTCCCGCGCCGGCCAGATGCGGCTGGAGAGAATCTGGGCGTGCGCAGCGCCTACAAACTGGAGGGCAAGGAGGAGGCCCAGGATTCGCCAGCCGGCGTATGCGCCGCGAGCGTCGCGCGGCGTTCCTCGCCGGCCATCTCCAGGCGCAGTTCCAGGTCCGGAGCGGGTAACAGTCCGCCAGCCCGCTCGGGCCATTCCACGGCGCAGAACGACTCGCCGTTGAAGTACTCCCGGAAGCCTGAGCTCACCCAATCAGTGCGATCCTTGAACCGATAGAAATCAAAGTGATACAAGTGTAATCTCGAAGTGCCATAAGGTTCAACCAGCGTGTAGGTCGGGCTTTTGACCTTTCCCGGGTACCCCAGTGCCCGGAGCAGGCCCCGGACCACGGTGGTCTTGCCCGTTCCCAGTTCGCCGCCCAGGTGCAGGACCCGCCCCGGCGCGACGCCGGCGGCGAGCGCCTGCCCGAGCCGCAGCGTCGCGGCTTCATCGGACAAACTAAACTCGCGCGTCATGGATTACGCCGCGCTCGCGCAACAGATCAGCCAATGGGGAAGGGAATTGGGCTTCCAGGCGATCGGCGTCGCCGACGCGGACCTGTCGTCGGCCGAGCCGCGGTTGCTGGAGTGGCTGGCGAAGGGCTGGCATGGCGAGATGGAGTATATGGCCGCGCGCGGCTCGCTTCGCGCCCGGCCGGCGGAACTCAGGCCGGGGACATTGCGGGTCATTTCCTGCCGCATGGATTATCTGGCTGTTGAAAAAGAAAATGCCCTTGAAGATCCGGAAAAGGCCTACGTCGCCAAGTACGCGCGGGGCCGCGACTATCACAAGGTCCTGCGCAACCGCCTGCAAGCCCTGTGTACGCGCATTGCGGAGGAAGTCGGCCCTTTCGGCTACCGCGTGTTCACCGATTCGGCGCCGGTGATGGAGGTGGAGCTCGCGACGCGCGCCGGGATCGGCTGGCGCGGCAAGCACACGCTGCTGCTGGACCGTGACGCCGGCTCGTGGTTCTTCCTTGGCGAGATCTATTGTGATCTTCCCTTGGTCTGTGATTCTGAAAAAGAAAATCATTGTGGAACCTGCGAACAGTGCATCGACATCTGTCCCACCCAGGCGATCGTCGCGCCCTACCAGCTCGACGCGCGGCGCTGCATTTCGTATCTCACCATCGAGCACAAGAGCGCAATCCCCGAGGAGCTGCGCCCGCTCATCGGCAACCGCGTCTATGGCTGCGACGACTGCCAGCTGGTTTGTCCTTGGAATGGATTTGCCGTCGTTACAAAGGAAAAAGACTTTGAAGTCAGGAACGGGCTCGACCAGGCCAGCCTTGTCGACCTGTTCACGTGGACCGAGGCCGAGTTCGACGAGCGCCTGCAGGGCTCGCCGATCCGGCGCATCGGCTACGAGCGCTGGCTGAGGAACCTGGCAGTCGGACTGGGCAATGCCCCTTCCTCTCCTGAAGTCACCAAGGTACTTCTCGAAAGGAAAGATCATTCCTCCGGCCTCGTGCGCGAGCACGTCCGGTGGGCCCTGGAACGGCATGGCCAGCTGGCGGCCTGATTCGCTTCTGCCCGGCTTCGAGGCGCTGGCGCTGGCGCAGCCGGAAGACTATGAAGGCGCAGTGGTGGCGACGCTGGTGCGGCTGCCCGCGGGCGATGCGCCGCGCGGTGCGGTGCTCTACGTTCATGGATTCAGCGACTATTTTTTCCAGCGGCACATGGCGGAACGCTTTGCCGCCGAGGGGTACGCCTTCCATGCCATCGACCTGCGCAAACACGGTCGCTCGATCCTGCCGCACCAGCGGGCGAATTTCTGCAAGGACCTGCGCGAGTACTACCCGGACCTCGATGCAGCGCTGCAGGCGATTGGCGCGCCGGTGCTGCTCGCCGGGCATTCGACCGGCGGCTTGCTGTGCTCCCTCTATGCGAAGGACGGCGCACGTCGCGAAGACATCCGGGCGCTGTGGCTCAACAGCCCGTTTTTCGACTGGCGCATGCCCAATGCCTTGTGGCGGCTCAAGCTGCGCATTGCCGTGGTGCTGGGCCGCTTCCTGCCGTTTGTCGCGAACCGCAAGTCTCTCCATCCCGCCTATACGCGAGGCCTGCGCGAAGAATGGGAGTTCGACACGCGCCTCAAGCCGCTGCAGGGGTTGCCGGTCTACTTCGGCTGGGTCGGCGCCATCTGCGCCGCGCAGGAGCGCGTGCACCGCGGCCTGGCGCTCGCCTGCCCGGTGCTCGCCATGCACTCCGACGACGCCGACGTCGTGCTCGACTGGCGCGACATCGCCCGCTGGTCGCGCACGCTGGGCCCGCGCGTGACGGTGCTCGCCTTTCCGGGCGCCGTGCATGACCTGGTGCTGTCGGCGCGCCCGGTCCGCGAGGCGGTCTTTACGGAACTCTTTTCCTGGGCGGAACGAGCTTCAGCGTAGCCAGCGTCGCGAGGGACCAGGCCACATAGGCCGTCGTGAACACCCACGCGGGCGCCTGGTAGTAGAGCAACCGTTCGACCCAGCGGCCGACAAAGGTTTCCGCCCGCACGCCGCCGCGCAGCCAATCCTCCCAGACGGTGAGTGGACAGGCGACACCCAGTAGCGCCTCGGCAGCCACGAAGGCGATTGCCGCGAGATGCAGGTAGCGAAATACCGGGTTGCGCACCCACGACCACTGCAGCGCATGCCCCAGCCACGTGAGGAGCAGGCCGCCGACGATGAAAGCGGCAATCATGAAGTGGACGACGAGCAGCGCGTCAGCCATCATTCGGCGAGCATGACACAAACCGCGACCCGTCCCTATGTCACCGAACGCAAGATCCGCTTCTCGCACTGCGATCCGGCGGGCATCGTCTACTTCGTGAATTTCTTCGACATGGTCAGCGGCTGCGTCGAGGACTGGTTCGGCGAGGCGATCGGCTTCACCTTCAACGAGATGCACGTGAAGCAGCGCCTGGGATTTCCCATCGTCAACACCGGCTGCGAGTTTTTCCGTCCCTGCCGCCTGGGCGACCAGCTGGTGCTCGAGCTAGTGATCGCGAAGCTAGGGCGCAGCTCGATCGAGTTCCGGGTGCGCGGCCGCGTCGCGGGCGAGGACAAGTTCCTCGCGCGCCACAAGGTGGCGCTGATGTCGCTCGATACGCAGCGCGCACTGCCGATCCCCGCGGACCTGCGCGCGAAAATGCAGCCCTACGTTTCCGCGGAGGCGGCATGAGCGAGCCGCGCTTTCCGCGCCTCGAGACGGCGCAGATGACCCTGTTGCAGCGCGAAGTGGCCGCGGAGATTTCCTCCGGCCCGCGCGGCGAGGTGCGCGGGCCCTTCGTCGCGCTGCTCCACCACCCGGCGCTCGCGCGCCAGTTGCAGGGCCTCGGCGAGCAGCTGCGCTGGAAATCGAAGCTGCCGCAGGCGCTTGTCGAGATGGCGGTGCTGATCACCGCGCGCCGCTGGACCTGCCAGCACGAATGGTTCATCCACGAGAAACTTGCACGGGAGGCCGGACTGAAGGACGACGTGGTCCTTGCGATTTCAGAGCGTAAAGAACCTCAAAATCTTTTCGAAGAAGAATCTTCCGTCTATCGTTTCTGCCATGAGGCGCATGAAAGCGGGCGCGTGAGCGACGAAACCTTTGAACGCGTGAAGAAGAAATTCGGCCTGGACGGCGCGCTGGAGCTCCTCGCGCTGTGCGGCTACTACTCGCTGATGGCCATGGTCCTCAACACCGCCGGCCTGCCGCTTCCCGGCAACGCCAAGCCACCGCTCAAATGAACCTCGCCAGGAAGAAACTCGCCGACGGCAAGCTGCTCCTGTGCATGAACCTGCGCGCGGCGCGCACGCTTGACGTGCCCATGGTGGCCGCCGCCGCGGGCTTCGACTGCATCTTCGTCGACCTCGAGCACAGCGCCACCTCACTCGAGACCACCTCGACGATCTGCCTGGGTAGCGTTGGCCTCGGCATCACGCCGCTCGTGCGCGTCCCCGGCCACGACAAGAACTGGATCTCCCGCGTCCTCGACGGCGGCTCGCAGGGCGTAATCGTTCCCCACGTGAGCAGCGCTGAGGAAGCGCGTGCCGTGGTCGACGCCGCCCGGTTCCCGCCCATCGGCCACCGCTCGGTGATGGGCGCGACGCCGGCGCTTGGCTACCGCAGCATGCCGCTCGCCGAAGTGAACATCACCCTCAACCGCGAGACGCTGGTCATCGTCATGATCGAAACGCCCGAGGGCGTGAAGAACTCGGACGACATCGCCGCCGTCGCGGGCGTGGACATGCTCCTTATCGGTTCCAACGACCTCTGCACCGAGATGGGCATCCCCGGGAAGCAATCCGACCCCAAGGCGAAGAGCGCCTACGAGGCGGTGGCGCGCGCCTGCAAGAAGCACGGCAAAGCGCTGGGCGTCGGCGGCATCCGTGGCGACTACGACCTGCAGGGCGAACTCGTGAAGCTCGGCGCCCGCTTCATCATCGCCGGCGGCGACTTGTCCTATCTCGCCGCCGCTGCCAGAAAAGACGTAGAAGCGCTGCGTGCCTTGGGAGTGGCTTAGAACAGAATGGCCCGTTGTCCAAAAAGTTTGATGGCAAGGTTGAAGTCGCAATGAGCATGCCGGCCAATCTCGAGGCGTGCACGCTCCTGGCTGGAATTCCACCTGAAGTCTTGCGCCGCGACTGTCCGACCGCTCGAATTTTGGCCGTTCGACATCGCGGCACGATCTACC
>Ga0315912_10002236_pt1 | contig 21149 bp, 17 predicted proteins | sample VfabasoilMG_FD_204469 | JGI IMG/M metagenome (GOLD analysis project Ga0315912, IMG submission 204469) | Garden soil microbial communities collected in Santa Monica, California, United States - V. faba soil | ecosystem: Environmental > Terrestrial > Soil > Garden | place: USA: California...
TCACAGCGAGCGCTGACGCACCTGCAGGTAGAACGTTGGCAACACCAGCAGCGTGAACAGCGTTGAGGTGACCAACCCTCCGATCATCACCACCGCTAGCGGGCGCTCGATCTCGGTTCCGTGAAGTTGCAGCACGAGAAGCGGCAGGAGGCCCAGCATGGCCGTACCTGCCGTCATCAACTTCGGGCGCACGCGGCCAATGCTCGCTTCGCGGACCGCGTCGCGAAGCGAGCGCCCCTCCGCCAGCAACCCTCGCGTCTGGGTCACGAGCACGAGGCTGTTCTGCACGGCGATGCCGAACAACCCGATCAGCCCCACGAGCGACGACACGTTCCACGTCTCGCCGGCGATGAGCAACGCCAAGATGCCGCCCACGAATGCGATCGGGACTGTGCCGAGGATCAGCGCGGCCTCGACCGCGGAGCCGAGCGCGATGAGCAGTAGCACGAATACTCCGAAGAGCGCCGCACCGATCGCGAGCATGAGCGCGCGTGACGCACGCGCCTGACTCTCGACCCTGCCGCCGAGATCGAAGAAATAGCCAGCTGGCAGCGTCAGCCGATCGCCGAGGATCTGACGGACCTCCGCGGCGGCGCTGCCAAGATCCCGCCCGCTGACTGAGGCCTCCACAGCGACACGGCGCGTCCCGGCCTCACGACGAATCGCTGCCGGACCAAACGCCTGCGTGACGTCGGCGAGTTGTCCCAACGGAATCTTGCGACCGTCGTGGCCGTCGATGAGCAGCGAGCGAATGGCGTCGAAGCTGTCTCGCCTGTCGTCACGCAGCCGGACGACGAGATCGAACCGGCGCTGCCCCAACCAGATTTGCGACTCTTCTTCTCCGACGAGCCCCACCCTGACCGCTCGAATCACGTCGCCGGGAGCGAGGCCCACTCGCGATGCGGCCTCACGATTGACGGCGATCTGCAGTTGAGGGAGCCCGGTGAGTTGCTCGGCGCGCAGGTCCACGATTCCCTCCACATCGCGAATCAACTGCTCGGCCTGCCCGGCCAGCCGCGACAGCTCGTCGAGATTTGGGCCGAAGATCCTGACGGAGAGATCCGCTGGGGTTCCCCCAAGCCCCTCATCGATGCGCATGCCGAGGGGCGTGGTGAAAAGCACGGCGATGCCTGGCATCCCGTCGAGACGGGCGCGCATGTCTGCCTCGATCTCGTCCAGCGAACGCGTTCGATCGGGCTTGAGGACCACGAGCACGTCCGACAGCGTGTGGGGCATCGGATCTTCCGTCCGCTCGGCGCGTCCCGTTCGTCGCACGACGTCGTCAACTTCGGGCACTCCACGCAACACGTCCTCGACGCGGTGGTTCAGCCTGTCCACTTCGTCGAGCGCCGCTTCGGCTGGCAGAACCGTCTGCAGCAGAAACGCGCCCTCGTCCAGTTGCGGCATGAAGTCGCTGCCGATCCGCAGCCCGAGCCCGGCGATCGGGATCGCAATCAGCAACGTGACAGCCGTCACGGCGATCGGGTGCCGCAGGCAGCGATCGAGGAGAGGCGCGTACCACTCCTTCACCTTGCGAAGAACAGCGACGTCTTCGTCGATCGGCCCGTGTGATGGTCTCAACACAACTGCCGCTGCGACGGGGACCAGGGTGATCGCGAGGACCAATGCTGCGCCGACTGCGGCGATGACCGCTGCCGCCAGCGGCTGATACATCCGGCCCTCGATCCCGCTCATCCCGAACAGCGGTAGGAAGACAATGATGACGATGAACGTCGCGAAGGCAATCGGCCGCGCAACTTCGACTGCTGCGTGTAGCGCACGCTCGCGGCGCTCCTGCGGCGTGCTCGCGCCAGTGAGCCGATGAAGGATGTTCTCGACCATGATGATCGCGGCATCAACGAGCAGCCCGACGGCAATCGCCAGCCCTCCGAGCGTCATCGTGTTCAGACCCACACCGAGTGGCCTCAGCAACAGCCCCGCGAGGGCGATCGACAAGGGGATCGTCGCAGTGACAACCAACGCGGCGCGAGCGTTGCCGAGCAGAAGCAGAATCACGAGCACGACGAAGACGCCGCCCAGCATCACCGCGCGGCCGACTCCACCAAGGGCGGACGACACGAGCTGCGACTGGTCGTAGACAATGCGCAGGTCGACGCCCTTCGGGAGGGTGCGACGAATGTCTTCGACCGCCGTGCGCACCCCGGCCGCGACCGCAACGGTGTCGGCGCCGAATTGCTTCGTGATCCGGGCGCTGACCACCTCACCCTTCAGCCGATGGGCGACGCCTCGCCTGACGGCGGCAGCTTCACGGACATCGGCAACGTCTCCGAGAAGCACCGGCACATCACCTCGCGTCGTGACCACTGTCTGTCGCAAGTCGTCTACCGTCTGCGCGCGACCGATCGCCCGCACCGTCCACTCGATGGCCCCCTGCGCGATGATTCCGCCCGAGGCGTTCAGGTTCGACTCCTCAACGGCGTGCATCACATCGTCCAGGCTGATGCGCCGTGCGGCCATGCGCTCCGGATCGAGCTGCACCTGGAACTGGCGCAGATAGCCACCAAGCCGTTCGACAGCCGCGACGCCCGGCACTGCGAGCAGACGATTGGTCACCTCGAACTCCGCGAGATCGCGAAGCGTCATCAGATCTGCCGCGCCGGGCTCGGCTTCCAGCGTGAACTCAAAGATCTCGTTCAGCCGGCCAGTCAGGCTCGAGATCAACGGCGGCTCGGTTCCAGGCGGGAGCTGACTCGAGACTTGCGCCACGCGCTCCGCGACGAACTGTCGCGAGCGGTAGTAATCCGCATCCGGATCGAACTCGATCGTGACCTGCGTCACACCGAGTTGCGAGCTCGAGCGAACGCGCCGGACATCCGGCAAGCCGGCGAGGGAGACCTCGAGCGGAATTGCAATCGCGGTCTCCAGTTCCTCCGCACCCATCGCCGCGTTCTGCGTGATGACGTTGAAGATTGGTGCGGACAGGTCGGGAAACACGTCGCGGCGCAGGTCCTGCAGCCAGAATGCTCCGATCGTGGTACCAGCGCCCACCAGCAGCGCAGTGAGGAGGGGCGCATGAAACGAATCTCGAATGAGTCGGCTGATCATGGCGTGCTCCTCAGTGCTCGTCGTGATCGGCTTCGCCTTTTTCTGCCTGTGCTTTCAGCAGAAAGGCACCGTCCACGACAATCGTCTCGCCCGCACTGAGCCCCGACAGCACTTCCACTTCACTTCCCAGATCACGACCGCGCCCGATGCGTCGTATTTCGAAATGGTTGGCGTCTTTCGGCAGGAACACACACCACTCGTTGCGAACACGCTGAACCGATGCGACCGGCACGGTGAGAATCGCCGCGCCGGTTTCGCCGACAGGCAACGTTGCAGAGGCGGACATGCCGGGCCGAAGCACGCTGTCCTTGTTGCCGACGTCAATCCGCACGGGCACGGTGCGCGACTCCCGCTCCACGTGCTGCCCGACAGACGTCACGGTTCCCTCGAAGTCCTGGCCAGGAAGCGCTGGGAACGACAGACGCGCCGTCACACCTTGCTGGATGCGAACCGCATCGCGCTCAAAGGCATGAACGGTCAGCCAGAGCGTCGCCAGGTTGCCGATGCGAAACGCCGGTGCGGCAGGATCGAGCATCTGCCCGACAAGAGCGGTCCTCTCGATGACGGAGCCACCAACTGGAGAACGCAGCACAAAGACTGATGATGTCGCCGCGTCGCCATCGTCGGTGGGCGGCTCGACACCGAATGCCGCAATCTCTGCTCGCGTGGCGCGCACGGCTGCGCGAGCCTCGCCGACGGCGGACTCGGCTTCCTGCACCTCCCGCAGAGGAACGATCTTCTCGGCTGCCAGACCACGCTTCCGCTCGAGCGCCGCTTCCGCGAGCGTGAGACGTGCGCTCGCAGAAAGATAGGCCGCCCGTTCTCGTCCGAGATCCGGGCTCGTCAGCTCGGCGAGCGTATCGCCGGCACCGACCTTCTCGCCCGCGTTCACGAGCAAACGCGTTACCCTCGCGGCAACTGGAGTCGAGACCTCTGCGTAGGCGCGTTGATCGACCGCCAGCTCGCCAAGGAGCGTGACCATGTCGCCACCCGTCCGAGACTCGACTGGTCGGGTCGTCACGCGGAGGTCTCGCAACATACCCTCATCGACTTCGACGGTGTTGGGCGCCTCCGTATGTTCAGGTTGAGACGCGCTGGGCGGCGGCGCCGGCCTGGCAGCGTCGTCGGTTCGACGCCCGCATGCGGCGAACACCACGCAGGCTGCACACACGAGGAGAGCTTTGAACGTCATCGCAGTATTGCGGCGCTCGCGTCCAGATCGATCCGGGCCAGCGCTGCCTCCAGGAGGGCATCGAGGTATTGGAAACGTGTATCGAGAATTTCACGACGAATCAGGAGCAACTCGGGCAAGCCGAGTTGACCGACGTCGAAGCTGCGCGTCGTGAGCTGCTCGTTCTCGTCGAGGCCGGGTATCGCATCGGCTTCGAGAACGCGAACCGCAGACAACCGCCGGTTGTATGCGTCGAACGCAGCACGGACTTCCGTCTCTACACGCGACTTTGCCGCATCGAGCTCGGCACGAAGCCGTGCCGCACGCGCCGCGCCAACAGCGCGTTGCTCCTGCCCCTTCGAGAACACCGGCAGCGTGACTGTGATGCCGCCGAGAATGATCTGATCGCCTTCCTCGCGCGCGTATCGAACGCCCAGGCCGTACTCAGCTTTCGAGAGGCTCTCACCTAGTCGCAACGCGGCTTCAGCCTCTTGCACTCCTGCTTCGAGTACTCGAAGCTCGGCGCGTCGAGCGGACGACTCGAGCGCCGCAGTGAGATCGGCCTCAGCGGGAACCGACAGGGTGCCGCCGGCATCGACATCGAGGCGCAGAAGTTGCCTCAGCTCTCCAATCGCCAGAGCTCTCGACGCTTCTGCCCCTTCACGCTCAGCACGCACCCGGGCGAGCGACGCCTTCGCGACGTTGACGTCGAGGACCGCAATGTCGCCCGCTCTGAATCGCCGATCGGCGATCGAGTACACGCTCGACGCCAGCTCATACGCGGAGTTCAGCAGCCTGATGCGATCGTTCGCGTGCACGCTGCGGTAGAACGCCGAGGCGGCCACCCGCAACACCGAGCGGGTGACTTCATCCAGAGCGGCAGCGCCCAGAGCGATTGAGGCGTTGGCGCCGTCAATGCGCGCCGCTCGGCGAGACGAAGGCTCGAACGCCTGCCCCACACCGAGCTCGAAGTCGGTATAGCGCGTGTCTGGTCCATTTCGACTGCCGATCGCGGCATCGATTTGCGGATTGGACTGGCGCTTCATCGATGCGCCGAGCAGCCGGCCTCGCGCTTCCTCGAGCGCCAACCGCGCGCTGACGATCTGTGGCGCCTGCTCGCGCGCCCGGGTGAGCACGTCTGACAGCGTCAGCGTTCTCCCCTGGGCACCCGCGACAGACGCATAAAGAGAGACGACCGTGCACACTGCGACGGTCCTCGTACCCATGCGCATGCGAATTCCTTCTGCCGGCGCCTGCCGGCAAGACCCGAAACGAGATGAAAACGGGAAGGACTACGCGAGGCGCAGTTTCGGTACGTGCAGGATGTCGTGGGCGCGAGTTGCGAGAAGGCGGGGAATGAACGCGTGAACTTCGGCGACTGGCAGATCGGGAGACAGCACCACTTGCAGGGTCATGGGTTCAATCGCATGAACACAGCACCCACACGTAACGCAGGTCGGCGGACAGGAGCTGTCTTCACGCCCGGGCTGCTCGTATGGGCTGCACGGCTCGCCAATGGCAAGGGCCGACACGCCGGACGCGCTGAACGTCAGCAGGGCGACGACGATGGCGAGCGCGAACCGCTGCATCGCATCGATTCTAGCACTCACACTCCTCGGCCCGAGGTGTACGCCTAACGCCTCACGGTAAATTCGACTGCAAGCTGACGTGTGACGCCGGGTCGTCCGCCAAACGCGACGGGTGAAGTTCCAAACGTCGCCATGATGTAGTCCGTGTTCGTGAGATTGCGGACATATGCGTTGACGGACCATCGACGATGACTGGGGCCGTACTCGGCACGCGCGCCGAGCAGGCCGTAAGGAGTTTGTCGTTGGATGTCGTCGTTGAACGGTGTGTAGAACACGGTCGATTGCGCGGTCGCGTCCGCCGTGAGGACCAGTCTTCCCGACGTGCCAATCGCGCTGGACCACTGGAGCCAGAGTCGACCTGCCCATTCAGGAGCGTTGTTCAACCGGTTCCCAGACACATCTCCAGTAGCGCCGCCGACGGCGACCGCGATGTAATGGTCGTAGGTCGCGTCGAGCCAGGTCAGGTGTCCGCCGGCCTCCATTCCACGACCGAAGCGGGTCGTGTTCTCCACTTCGACACCATGGATCGTCGCACTCGCCGCGTTGCGTATGTCGTAGACCCCTGGCTGGATCGGCGTCTGAACCTGCAGGTCCGTGTAGTCCATGACGAACGCCGATACGCCCATTCGGGAACGGCCGTTCATCATCGTGCTCTTCACTCCACCCTCGTAGCTCCAGACGAACTCGGGCGCGAAGCCGCGGCCGGGTACGGGTGAGGAGAAATTGAAGCCGCCACTCTTGAATCCGCGTGTGGCCGATACGTAGGTCAGCCCTCCACCAGGCAGCTTCATCTCGAGTCCGAACTTCGGTGTCCACGCGCTGTGTGCGATGGAATCCAAGAAACCGTAGACGGAACCAGGAACGGACGCAGCGGGATCGTCCAGACGGTAGAGTCCCCCGGCGTTGTCGATCTCCTTCCTCTCGTGCGTGTAGCGAAGACCGATTGTCGCCGATAGTGGCGACGTCAGTCCGATAGTGGCTTGACCGAAGAGGGCGCGGCTCGTCGCGTCGACACGCGGACGCAACTGAATCTCGACACCAGCTGGCTTCTGCGGACTCAGCAAAAACTGGTCGTCGGACTCACCGAACAGAAACGCGCCGGCAACCCATGTCAGCCCGGTCTGCTGATGCGACACGGTGATCTCTTCCGACAGCTGATGCTGCGACTCGTCCTGATCGAACGTCGAGACATCGAGTTCTGTGATGTCCGAGTCCAGAGAAAACGAGTAGTCGAGTTTTCGAAACGCCGTCAGACTGACCAACGTCGTGGCCGGCGTGAGTGCGGACGTCAGCCGCGCAGCCCCACCGTATTGCTGCAGGTGCTGCGATCCGGGCACGGACGTTCGAACCTCGTGGAGATCACCAGGATTGTCGACGTGAAATCCCGGCTTCACGGCCAACACCTTGTTGAATGTCAGCGGTGTTCCGCGCTGGTCGCTGACATCGCTGGACACGAGCAGATTCGTCCGGGAATCGAAGACGACTTGCATCTGCCCTTTCGCCGCAGTGACGTCATCGCCGCCGAGCGGGTGGTCCGGATGTTCGAGGTCACGCACGTATCCGTCTTCCGCGCCTCGCAGAAACGCGACACGACCCATGATCTTGTCGCGTTTGAGCGGGCCACCTGCGCGCGCCACGGCACGAAACGCTCCCAGATTGCCGGCCGTGAAGGCCGCGGAACCTTCGAAGTCGTTCGTGGGCGGCGTGGAAATCAGGTTCATCGCGCCGCCGACGGCATTCCGCCCATACAGCGTGCCCTGAGGGCCACGAAGCACCTCGACGCGATCCAAATCCAGCAGCTCGACGAACGCCATGGCCGGGCGCGCAAGGTAAACGCCGTCGAGGTACATGACCGAGCTCGGATCGGCGCCGGCATACACGGCATTCGTGCCGATGCCGCGAATACTGAGCTGGCCGAAGTTTGAGTTCTGAGTGAACGTCACCGAGGGTGCAAGCGCCGCGGCGTGGTCCACTGTTGTGATCCCGAGACGTTCGAGCTCGTTGTTCGTCACTGCGCTGACAGCGATGGGGACCGTTTGCACGTCACGCTTGCCGACCTTCGCGGCCGTGACAGTCGCCTCTTCGACGATGGCGACGCGCAAGGTGAAGGACACCGTCACCCGTTCGTCTGATCGCACGCGAGCGCTGCGCTCTGCCCGCTCGAATCCATTCAGCTCTACGACGATCTCGTAGTCACCGTCTGGAAGTGATTGAAACGCGACTTCCCCTCGGGTGCTGGTGTGTCCTTCCTGCTCGGTGGCCCCCTGTGCCGCCACACGAACGCCCGTCAACGCGGCGCCAGTCTGGTCGTATACCGATACCGACAGCTGTCCCGTCCCCTGCGCGCTCGCGAGGGCGATCGCAATGACGAGGAGCAGCGCGGTAGAGGCAAAGGTCCTGGAGATGTGCAATGATGCCGCCCGGCGTACTAGTGTAGGTCGCGATCGGCCTGTACGACCTCTATGAGCCTCTTTACAGCCCGGCGGTTTCGAAACGCGCTGGCCAGCACGCTTCTTCTTCTCCTCGCGCCGGTCAGCGATGCCGCTCAATCCGATGATGTTGCCCGGCAGGTCCTGGTATTGCAGTCCATGGACCGCGGCAGCCTCGTCTTCGACGGGATCACGGCAAACTTCCGTGCCTCGCTCCAGAGTCGCGCTGGCACACGGGTCACCCTGCTCGATTTCGTCGTCGCCCCCGCCGGATTGAACGAGGCTCCCGAACAACCGGTCATCAACTTCTTGCAGTCTCTGTACGCGGATCGGAACCCGCCGGATCTGATCGTGACCATGGGCGGACCGGCGGCCGCGTTCACGCGAACCCATCGGCAGCGCCTGTTTCCCCAGACCCCGGTGCTCTTTGGGGCGGTCGAAGAACGATTCCTCAGGGATGCTGCGCTCAAAGAGAACGAGACGTCCGTCGCGGTGTCAATCGATTACACAAAACTGATCGATGACATCCTCGCACTGCTGCCTGCGACGCGGAATGTGTTCATGGTGACCGGATCGGGCCCTCTAAGCGCCTTCTGGCGTGCGGAACTCGAACGGAATTTCAAGCGCTATGACAACCGGCTGACATTCACCTGGACAGACGATCTGTCGTACGACCAACTTTTGGAGCGAGCGGTGGCACTGCCGCCGCGATCCGTGATTTTCTACATCACGGCCGGCACGTTCGCCACCGGCAGCTGGCAGGGCGAGGGGCGGACGCTCGCCGATCTGTCCACCCGCAGCAACGCACCCATTTTTGGAGCGCAGGGCGCCTGGCTTGGTTCCGGCATCGTCGGTGGCCACCTGCTGGACGTCGAAGACCTGGGCACAACCATGGCCGATGTCGTGGTACGAATCATCAATGGCGAGTCACCTGCCGACATCAAGATTCAACCGCGATCGCTCGGTGCTGCCACATTCGACGCACGCCAGCTGCGTCGAGCGAACATCTCAGAAGCGCGACTGCCGCCGGGCAGCGATATCAGATTTCGCCCTCCGAGCCTGTGGCGAGACTACCGAGAGGAAACGTTGGGCCTGCTGGGTGCGCTGTCGCTCCAGGCGCTCTTGATTATCGGGCTGCTGTATCAGCGCCGCGCCCGTCAGCGGGCGGAGGTCGAGAGCCGGCAAAGCCTCGCTCTTGCCGCCGACGCCAATCGCCGCGTGACGATGTCTGCCCTCGCGGGTTCGATTGCCCACGAGCTCAGTCAGCCACTGAACTCGATCCTGCACAATTCGCAAGCGGGAAAAATGCTGGTGGCATCCAATCGCGCCACACCTGACACGCTACGCGACATCCTGTCAGACATTCACGCGGCAGATGTCCGCGCGACACAGATCGTCGAACGCCACCGGCTGATGCTCAAAGCCCGCCAGGTGGACGAGAAACCCATCGACATTCAGTCCGTCGTGCGCGAGACACTGGCGCTGATGTCGCACGACACGAACGCCAGGCAGATCAAGCTGGACGTCACGCTGCCCACCGACCCGTGTGTCGTCACCGGCGACCAGGTACTCTTGCAGCAGGTGCTCGTCAACCTCCTCATGAACGCCATCGAGGCGATGGCCAATACGCCGGCAGCAAGCCGGCGCATCGCGCTGCAGTGTGAAGTCCGCCAGAACGACGCGGTGATCTCGGTGCGAGACAGCGGAACCGGCTTGCCGGCCACCGTTGACGGCCAACTGTTCGAACCATTCGTGACGACGAAGACCAGCGGCATGGGCATCGGCCTCACCATCGCACGGAGCATCGCCGAAGCCCATCGCGGCACGCTGGATGCGCGAAACAACCCGGACGGCGGCGCCACGTTTACGCTGACGCTGCCTCGCAGCGAGGCACGTTCCACTTCGGCGGGCCGTGTCGAGTCGCCATGATCGCGCAAACGGTTCACGTCGTCGATGACGATGAACTCGCCCGTAGGGGGACCGAACGGCTGCTCCTTGCGGCAGGTTTCGACGTGCGAACCTACGCAAGCGCACTCGAGTTTTTCAGTGCCGTCGACGCCGAGACCCGGGGCTGCATCGTGCTGGACGTTCGGCTTCCGGACCAGAACGGCCTGGACCTGCAGGTGGCATTGGCAGAACGCGACGTGCCGCTGCCGATTGTCTTCATGACGGGTCACGCTGCAATACCGGACAGCGTTCGCGCGATTCAGCGTGGCGCTGTGGACTTCCTCACCAAGCCTGTCGATGGAGACGTTTTGCTCGCTGCCGTGTCGCGCGCCCTCGAGCAGGATGCCGCGTCACGCGTCGCACGCGCGCACAGACAGAACCTTCGCAGTCGATACGACCGGCTCAGCCCACGCGAACGCGAAGTGTTTCTTCACCTCTTGCGCGGACAGCTGAACAAGCAGGTGGCGGCCGATCTGCAAATCACTGAACGAACCATCAAGCTTCATCGCGCGAACATCTTTCAGAAGCTCGAAGTGACCTCGATGGTGGAGCTGGCCAGACTCGCGATAGACATCGGGGTCGATCCGACAGCGTAGGAGTCCTGCACCAAAGGACAGTAGGTTTTCGCAGCGGCGACACGTAACATTTCTTCGTATGTCCGCCCAGGCGATCGTCGGCGTCATCGAGGACGACCAAACGTCGCGCTCTGCCCTCGGTCGACTGTTGTGGGCGGGCGGGTATGAGCCCGTGCTGTTCGACAGTGCCGAAACGTTCATCGCCTCGCCATCGGATCACCCCTGGCTCTGCCTGATCGTCGACGTCCACCTGCCTGGGATGTCCGGTCTTGACCTGCAGGGGCGCCTTCTCAGCGAAGGTGCCCGCGTGCCTGTCGTGATGACGACCGGCGACAGGGCCGACAGCGTACGCGAGCGCGCTGAGCACGCGGGCTGCGTGGCATTCCTCTCGAAGCCGGTAACACCGGACACTCTTTTCGCAGTCCTCGAAACTCTCAAGCCCCCCGCACACTCCTGAGCCGCGGGCACCTTCACCAAGGTCCAGTAGATCCACCGGTCGAACGCTTCTAGGCTTCTAGAGGTTTGACGCAAGTCCACGTCTGTTCAGGAGCCTTATGAACCGTGCGAATCGCCTCGTCGATCTGGATCGGCTGCTCATCGAGGTTGCGACCCAGTTCGCCCTGGCTCATCGCGATGCCCTGGACGAGGTCATTGACGAAGGCCTCGGCCGCATAGCACAGACACTGAATCTCGACCGCGTCTTCCTCCTGCAGCAGGAGTTACGGTCACTTCCCTTCGTCGAATCGAAGCTTCAGACAGGGGAGCCTCTCTGTTTCACGCTCGTCGACGAGGTGCCTGGTGAGGCGAATCGAGAAGCGCTGCTCCGTTACGGACTCCGCTCGGCCGCGATCGTTCCTGTTCCGACCCCGGCCGCCGTGGCGGGCCCGTACGCACTGGCGTTCGGCTCGCAGATGGAAACCGAGTGGGCCCCTGCGCTGCCCCGACTGCAGCTGCTCTCTGGAGTCGTCGGGCAAGCTCTCGCGCGCGCGAGTGCATCGAAAGCGCTCCGACGCGTGATCAGCGAGCCTCGGGAAGTGAGCGAGGATCGGCTCACACGTCCCGCCATCAACGCCACTGGCACGCCGAGCCGCATGGCGTCGAAATGCCGGGCTGTTCGCCAGGCATTTGAACATGTCGAAAGGGTCGCATCGCTTCCGTCGACCGTCCTGCTCCTTGGTGAAACAGGCGTGGGCAAGGAAGTCTTCGCGGAAGAAATCCATGCTCGGAGCCCTCGCCGCGAGCGCGAGATGATCCGCGTGAACTGCTCTGCGATACCGAGCGCGCTCATCGAAAGCGAGCTCTTCGGGCGTGAGCGCGGCGCGTACACCGGCGCGCACACGCGCCAGATCGGCCGATTCGAGGCCGCCAACCATTCGACGTTGTTCCTCGACGAGATCGGCGAACTGTCGCCGGAGTTGCAGGTCAAGCTCCTGCGCGTCCTCGACAGCCGGGTCATCGAACGACTCGGAAGCTCACAGTCCATCAAGGTCGATATCCGGATCATCGCGGCGACCAATCGAGATCTCGAACACGCGGTCTCTGCCGGCGAGTTTCGCGAGGATCTGTTCTATCGTCTCAACGTGTTTCCGATCAGGCTGCCTGCCCTGCGGCAGCGCGTCGAGGACATTCCCGGACTTGCCTGGCAGTTCATCGAAGAGTTCTCGAAGAAGTACGGCAAGAACATTGACACCATCTCCAGGCGCTCGATGGACGAACTGTGTCGACATCCCTGGCCAGGAAACATTCGCGAGCTGCGCAACGTCATCGAGCGGTCGGTCATCCACACCACTGGAGACACCCTGTCGTTGTCGATACGGGACGACGTCCGGCCGCATCTGGCGCACGACACCACAGCCGCGTCGCACCTCCGAATCGTGGAACGATGACGAGACACTGCGCGCCGAGCCCGCACGTGCTCCTCGTCGAAGACGACGACCTCGTCCGAAAGGCAACGGCCCGACTCCTCGATGCCGAGGGGTATCCTGTCACCACAGCGTCCTCACTCACCGAGGCCATCACGTGCCTGGGTGAACGCAGCTGTGACGTCGGGCTCCTGATAACGGACTATCATCTCGGGAACAGCAACACCGGGACTGAGATCGTACGAATCGCACGCGAGAGGCTGGGCGATGACTTCAAGGCTGTCATCGTCACCGGCGACACTTCGTCGGAAATACGCGACCTGCAGTGCGATCAACGTCTTCGTCTCATCAGCAAACCGATCGACGCCGATGAACTGCTCGCCCTCATCGCGACGCTGACGAATGCCTGACAGCAGAACAGAAGAAACAGAGAGAATCTAAGCCACCGGATGAACCGACTGGCCGCACTCGCTCTCCTTGTCAGCGTTCTTCTCGCGGGGACGTCTGCTGCACAGACGTTTTTCTACAACGAGGTCGCGAAGGACGGGCGCATCTACGTGTTCGCGTCCGCGGATCGGTACGAAGCGTTCACCAAGAGCAACGGCGTTGACACCGGCACGGTCATCGAACGGCGAGGCTACGGTCCCAAGGGCGAGACGGTGATCTTCGACGGCCAGGACGCGATCAATCTGTACAACTTCCGGCACGGGCTTCCGGGCGAGTTCTTCGCAAAGCCAGACGAGAGCGCAAAGGCCGACTACCCCACGCACAAGTTCGGCGGGCTGATGTTCGGCGATTACTACTGGTATTACGACCGCCATCAGGACGGGATCAGCATCAGCGATCCAACACCGGTTGAGGGACAGCACGGGTTCTGGTTCCGGCGGATCTATTTCACCTACGACTTTACCTACAACGAGAAGCTCACAACGCGCTTCCGGCTCGAAGCGAACAGCAACGGCGAGTTCACCGGCGGCGATCTGACTCCGTATGTGAAGGACGCGTACCTGAAGTGGGCATACTCCGGCACACAGGAGCTGACGCTCGGCATCCAACCGACAATCACGTTCGACTGGCTGGACGGCTTCTGGGGGTTGCGGCACATCGAGAAGACGCCGGCCGATCTCTATCGGCTCGATTCGTCACGCGACTTCGCAATCAGCGTCGATGGGCCGACGCCGATCGATGGCCTCAGCTATGCGGCGCAGTTCGGAAACGAATCGGGCAACGGCTCCGAAATCCAGGACGGCAAGATTCTCCGCGGCGAAGTTCGATACGAACCTGACTCGGGGCTCGCGCTCGAAGGCTTTTACAGTTTCGGCACTCGGCCCGACGATGAGAACCGGCAAACCGCGCAGGGCATCGCGGGCTTTCGCACCGGCGTCGCTCGCGTCGGCGGCCAGTATCTGTGGCAGCAGCGGCGATCAGGGCTCGACGATGTGCCCCATCAAACGATCGCGGTGTGGTCTGGCTTCGGCGTCTGGGAGTTCCTGCCGAAGAAAGCGAACCTGTTTCTCCGCGCGGACAGCGTCACCGGGCATCTGGCTGATATCGAGACCGGACTTCCGGGCGCAGAGGGTATCGACTATTGGCTCTTGAGCAGTCACTCACCGTTCACGACGTGGATCGTGGGCGGTGAGTGGTATCTGCATCCGTCAGTTCGCCTGAGCCCGAATGTGGAGATGGTCAAGTACTCAAACGACCCTGAGCCGGTGAACAATCCAGGACGGCGCCAGGACGCACAGTTGCGCGTCACCTTCTTTTGGACATTCTGACCGGGGAGCAGACGTGATCGAGTCAGTTGGCCGAGTCCTCCACGACCTACCCGCCTTGTCCCTGTTCCTCAGCATCCTGCTGGGAACGATCATCGGCAGATTTCATTTCAGAGGCGTGGGTTTTGGCTCCGTCGTCGGCACGCTGATCGCCGGGATCATCATCGGGATTCTCGCGAAGCCGGAGCTTCCCGACATGCTTCGCTGGTCGTTCTTCTATCTCTTCTTGTTCTCGGTCGGCTACTCGGTGGGCCCGCAGTTCTTCGGCAGCCTGAAGAAAGAGGCGTTGCCTCAGATCGCGCTCGCGGTGGTCGTTGCCTTGAGTGGGCTCGCAGCAGTCGTCGCGGTCACGGCGATATTCGGCTTCGACGAGGGGCTCGCTGTGGGTGTGCTCTCTGGCGCGATGACGCAGTCTGCCGCGCTCGGCACCGGCCTGAGTGCGATCGCCGAGTTGCCGATTCCGGAGGAGGCCAAGGCAGTTCTCATCGCGAACGCACCGTTAGCCGACGCGATCACTTACGGCTTCGGCGACCTGGGACTCATCCTCTTTCTCACCTGGCTCGGGCCGAAGATCATGCGCGCGGATCTGAAGCGCGAAGCGAAGGAGCTCGAGAAAGAACTGTCCGCCGACAAGGCCGCAGGTGAAGCGCCATCGGCGACCTATTACGGCATCCGCGCGTACAGAGTCGAGCAGGCCCAACTCGCAGGCTCGACGCTCGCTGCGTTCGAGGCCCGCTATGCCGCAGCACGACTCTCTGTGCAGCGGGTGAGGCGCGGAGCCAACCTCCTGGAGCTACAGCCCACGCTTGCGCTCAATCACGGGGACGAGCTGGTCGTATCCGCGCGCCGGGCCGGATTCCTCCAGGCCGAGCGCGAGATCGGGCCGGAAATCGACGATGCCGCTCTGCTATCGATCCCGGTCAGAACGGCGGCAGTCGTCGTGACGAATGCGGAAGTGAGCGGCAAGACGATCGGCGAGCTCGCTCTGGCTCCCAACGCGCGTGGCGTGTACCTGGAGTCCGTGCAGCGAAGCACCGAGCTCATTCCTCGTGAGTCGTGGACGGTCCTGCAGCGTGGCGACATCCTGCGCATCGTTGGCTCACCCGAGGATGTCGAACGTGCCGGCCGGCACATCGGATTCGTGGAGCGCGATCTCTCGAAAACGGACCTGACGTTTCTCTCGGCCGGAGTCTGCGCGGGCATCCTGCTCGGCATGCTCAAGCTGAGCGCGAGCGGGATCGTGCTCGGCCTCGGCACGGCGGGCTCGATCCTGGTGGTCGGCCTGATCGGCGGGTGGGCACGCAGCCGCTATCCCGTCTTTGGCTCGATACCCGAGCCCGCACAGCGGCTGCTGATGGACATCGGATTGATCGTCTTCATCGCGGTTGTCGGACTACACGCAGGGCCGCACGCTGTGGAGGCGTATCACACCAGCGGCGGCGCCTTCTTCGCAACGATCTTCGTCGCCGGCGTGATTGTGACCGTCACGCCACTCGCCGTCGGCACACTGGTCGCGCGATACGTGTTCAAGTTGCGGCCGTTGATGGTGCTCGGCGGCCTTGCCGGAGCGCAGACCTGTACCCCCGGCCTGACCGCGCTGCGTGACGCGAGCGACAGCAACATCGGTTCGCTGGCCTACACGGTGCCCTACGCGATTGGCAACATCCTGCTCACGATCTGGGGCCCCGTCGTCGTCGCCATCGTCCACGCGATGCGTGGATAGCTAAGAAGCGGTTGCGAGATTTTTCCAGAAGCGCTTGAGGCTGTCGTCGGCTCCAAAGAGAGTGCTAAACACCGTGGAATCGGCAAGGAGAATCTCTCCCGCACGCTTTCCGCCGGGCGGCATCCACACGAAAGAATTGAACTCTCGATTGCCTGCTTCGATGAACGGATGCGGCCTCGACAGGTCGATCGGCTGCGTGCCAAGGACCTTGACCCCCGCCTTCTCGTCAGTGACCGCGTAGTGTGGAAGGTGTTTGTGGAAGCTGAAGTTCGTGACCCCTTCGAGCCAGCGTCGCGTGTCGAGATCTCGATTGACCGTCAACGGAGCAATTTTCGACGTGCCGGAGATCACTCCTGGACGTAGTCCATAGCGATTCTCGACCGGCACGCCGAGTCCAGCCATGAGCGAGCGTGTGTACTTGCTGAAGCGCTGCTGACGCGGAACGAGCGCATCACCGTGATGCGCGTATTCCATCTGACGCTCTTTCATGTCGAGCGACACGCCGACGTCATGATGGGGTCCAATCACCAGGCACGTGCCCTCGCGCTCGAGCCACCGGCGAACGGCGTCGATTTCGTCAGCCGACGCTTCCTGTTCGGTCAGGAGGTGATCGAGCCCAAAAACGAACAGGGTGTCGGTGTCCTCGAGTACTCGTTCGTCAAGCGGTAGCCGGAATCCTGCCTGATCGACGCGCTGGAACACCGGCACGACGTGCCCAGTGACGTCGAAGACGAGTTCCTGAAACGGGACCCACGCGCGGAAGAACAACTCGAGCGCGCCAGCGATGCCCTGCTGAAACATGTTCGGGTCGGACCACTCTGGAGTTTCCCAGAACGGCCAATCCACGCGACGTACTTCGGTCATCGTCGAGAAGCGGTTGTCGAGCTCGCGGATGTCGCGGTTGGCCTCGCCCGGAAAGCTCCAGCAGACGTAAATGCTGACCCGTCTGCGTCCGGCGGTGAACTTGCGCGCGTGATGGACCTGGTTGTACGTCCTTGGCGGCGTCTTCGCCCCCACGCCTGGAACGTAAAGCTTTGCTTCACTCATCGGAATCTCCGGGCGCGCGTCAGTCCGTCTAGAACGTGACCGCGCCTGCGATCTGCAACGTATAGCCCTGAAACGACGACCGGTTCGAGAACTCTTTGAAGTACTTCAGACCCAGGCTCACCTTGCGTGCGGGCAGAGACAGGTTCGACGCGAAGCCCAGGGCATGGACCCGATAGTGGGCTGCAGACTGCGCCGCTGTGATCGTCGGCCCTGTCTTGTCCGTCATCTGCCACTGGCCGTAGCCGATCAGGCCGAGTTGTAGCTGCGCGTCGTCTCGCACAGGGATCGTGTGCGTCAGCGAGTAATCGAGGTTCGCAGTCTGACCCGGATGAATCTCCGTTCCCTCCTGTACGGTATGGAACTCGTACATGTGGAATGCGGAGACGGCGGTCGTTCTCGTTTCGTTGAGATAGACCGTAATGCCCGCTGACGGCGCGTGCGTCCAGTAACCGGAGCCCACGTTGTCCGACGCACCTGCGTTGAACTTCCCGGTGGGCACAAGCACGCCATAGGCTGCGCGAACGCCCACGCGCGGAGTCTGCCAGCCCATGATGAAGGGCTGCAGGAACGTGTCAGCGAAGCCGCCGCCGGCGCTGATCTGCCCGTCGGCATCCGAGGCGAGCGAGTTGTTCGACACAAGGAGCGATGCCGTGGCGGACAAATTCGCGCCGAGCACTCTGGCCCGACTCACCCACGCGAACGTGTTCAAGTCGATCATCACCGCGTTCGTTCCGGTCGAGAGGACTTCACCATCAGGCCCCTTCAACTCGTCACGCGAGTTGAAGATGAACAGGTTCGAGTACGTCAGACCCGAATCCGGAGTCACGCCGCCGTTCGTCGCATTCATCCCGGTGGGATACACACCCCTCACCTGCGCCCCGGTCCTCTCACTCATGAAAACCACGCCGATCGCCATGACCAGCCCGATGGACAGACCACGGCGTATGCGAACGACACGATTCACGGTGATCGTTCAGCGCGCCGCCGTCTGCGCGCCCACCTGTCCGCCGCCACGCTGCCGCGCGAAGAAACCTGCGATCGGCATGAGCATCGCGAACGAGACGATCAGGACGACAGTGATCATCACGACAACGTCGGGATCATCGAAGTTCTGACCAGCGACGACCAGCGCCGCAGCCGTGTTGCGTTGTGCTGTCCCGAGCGCAAGCACCGATCGCGTATCCGCGGCGGGACCGCCAAGCAGCCAGCCGATGCCGATGCACACAGCCGTGAACACAATCGCCGCCAGGATGCCGAACGTGCCCAGCACCGCGAGGACGCTCTTGAAGTGCCCGGCTGTCGTCAGGACAACGACGAGAATCATGCTGATCGTCGAAATGACGGCGACGGCCGGGGCAACACGAGCAGCAACGGACTCGAGCTGGGCTCTGACGAGAAGGCCGATGGCGAGCGGGATCAACATCAGCACGATCAGCGACTGCGCGATCTTCCATGAATCGACGGACACGCCCTCGAGCAGCACCGGAAGCATGACCGGCATGTAGCCGACCGTGACGACCATGAGAACCACCATCAGTCCGACGCCGAAGGCCATATTCCCCTTCGAGAGCTCTGTCAGCTTGAGGAGGAACGGCGCCCCTGCTGCAACGCCGCACAACAGCAACCCTACGCGAAGCGGCTCGGCCAGCCCGAGCACATTGGCGAGCAGAATGGCCGCGAGCGGCGCGAGGACGAAGTTCGCCAGCAAGGAAAGCGCGACCAGCCTTCCATTGCGCAGCGGCGTCAGGATCTGACTAACCGTCAGGCGCAGGCCGACGCCGAGAGTGCTCGACACCACGAACACGACGACCGAGGCGTTCGCGCCGGCGAGCAACAGCTTGGTCAAGTCCATCGTGATCAGCCTTCCCTGGCGCCAGCCGCCAGAAACTTGAGCGCCCTGATACCTGGAAGGAAAAAGTAGGCGCCACCTTTGGTGGTGCAGAACGAGGGCAGACCGGTGATCTTCTTGCGGATCGGCCGCTTCGGGATCGTCATGTCGTACGAACCGTCGTGCGTGCCGACGAAGGGATCACGTTCATTCTTGAGCTCGTGGAAGTTCGGGTCGTTCACCCAGACGTTCTGCGCGAACTCGAACTGACGAATCAGGCTTGCGCAGCCGACAAACGCCGCGAGCCCTCGCTCCACGCCATCGTCCGGCACACCTTCAGGCAATGGCGGACCGTACGTCCCGCCGCGCCGGATCATCCGGCGGCGGTTCATGTTCGTCGCCGTATCGCGCGGATTCATGCGCCGGATGTGTGACCCGAGCGGAACGGCGTAGCCGTGCGGGTCCATCGTGCCGTAGTTGAAGTTGTTGTTGCGCTGTGGGTCCTTCGCCAGTTCCGGATCGTCTTTGGTCGGAGCGAGAACAAGCGGCGCGCCGCTGCGCCAGCGGCCCATCAACTTTGCGGCGACGAGCTCCTGCTCTTCCGGCGTGTTGCCGTTCTGACGCAGGAAGTCACGGAACCGTCCGACGTGCTCCTCCATCCGGCGATACGCGACAAAGCTGCCGTTGCGCGACAGGATCTCCGGCTGTGGCAACGGCGGGGCGGGACCGTTCTCGTCTGGATAACCGAGAAAGAACTCGCCCGGTTTGAGGGGCGCCCCCGAACCAGGCGTCGGGGTGACACCCATGCCTTCAATCTCGGGTTGCGACATCCGATCGCGATACCCGAAGTGATCGTGGGCGTAGTCGAGCGGTGGCGTCGCCTCGAGATCGAGAATCGAGAGCGCTTCGACTCCAGGAAACTGCGCGGCATACTTCTGGTGCTCGGCGACACTGCGCTCACGCTCGGCGACATCGCGTGCGAACAGGATGACGATGGCATGCAGATCGGGGCTGGCGAGGCCACCGACCCAGTGATCCGGATGGTTTGCGCCTGTGTCGCCGATGATGGCCGCACGGGCGGCCATCCCCTGGCGGAACTCCTCGGGAAACGTCGCAAGCGAACCTTCGTCTACGCCGAGGGCGCGGAGACCGTTCAACGTAAACGCGACGGTCACCCACCTCGCATCTGTGTGGTCACCAGCCGCCTCCGCACGGCCGCGACCCACGCGGTCGATGATTCCCGCGAGCCAGGCGCGCCCGTCCTCCGGCCTCCGAAAACTGAGAAAGCCGTATCGCGCAGCGAGCGCCCGCGGGCGCATCAAAAGAAAGTGTTGAATGTCGTCCAGTTCGAGCATCGAGTGTCCCGTCTCTCAGCGCGGTCGTTCACTGCATCTGGTCGAGCATTTCTCCGAAAGCCGCTTTCAGCCTGAGTGCCTTCTTGATTTCGTCGGCGCTGACGTACGGATACTCGCCGTATTCGAGAAAGCTCGGGCGCTGGTGATCGCGGACGAACTTGACGAAGGCGGGCGCATTCGTCTTCCAGTCTTCCGGGAAGCCTTCGAGATTCTCGAAGACAGTGTTCAGGCCCGACGCCGAAAAGATGGCGATGGCGTCTTCCGTGTACTTGTCAAAGTCGGTGTCGAAAATCCCCGCGTACTGAAAGTAGGTGTCTCCTTTGATGTCAAACAGATTCCAGCGCAGATAGTGCAGTTTGAGCACGGCGAGAACGTCTGGCTGTCCGGCCACGGCCGTCTCGATATTTCTCGCATACTGGTAGAAGTTCTCCTCGGTGCCGGGTTTGATCTTCGCGATGATCGAGAAACCATAGCAGGCCGGTGTTTTGGGAAAGATGGGGCCATAGCGGCCCTGCTCGACCTTGTCCTTGAACAAGCCCCCCTTCGGGATGGCCATCGCCACAGGTTTCGTCCAATCGGGTTGCTTCGAAGCGTTTGACATAGGAATCCTCGATGTAGGGGTGGCTACAGAACTTGGAGAGGGAGTGATGCGAGCGGGCGTCGCGATCGGCGCCCTCCTGCGAGGGCGTCAGATCGCGAGACTGAGCGTGCCGTCACGCTACTTCTTCTGACCGGGCGGGTAATCCTTCAGCATCTTCGTCACGGCCTTTGCCAGATTCTTCTGC